>SKED01000620.1_pt1 | contig 37820 bp, 28 predicted proteins | sample 4826651 | NCBI WGS metagenome assembly SKED01 (sample SAMN11008818, study PRJNA524170) | human gut metagenome | biome: Human fecal sample; material: Feces; isolation source: fecal sample from pouch patient p19 | host: Homo sapiens | place: Israel: Tel-Aviv | collected 2016-06-28 | reverse complement strand
CGAGACCGGTAAAATTTCCGAATCTGATGTGGACGCTCGCCTGGACGAGCTGCTGACACTGGTACTGGACACCCACGCCGCCGTGGAAAACCACAGCCGCAGCTTTGACGCCGACGCCCACCACGCGCTGGCCCGCCGCGCCGCTGCCGAGAGCGCCGTCCTGCTGAAAAACGACGGCGATCTGCTGCCGCTGGCCGCAGGCGCAAGCGTGGCCGTCATCGGTGACTTTGCCGAGACGCCGCGTTACCAGGGCGCAGGCTCCAGCGCCGTCAACTCCATCAAGGTTGATACCTTCCTTGACTGCCTGAAAGACAGCGGCCTGCACAGCGTCGGCTTTGCCGCGGGCTTTGACCGCCAGGGCAAGCCGGACGATGCCAAAAAAGCCGAGGCCGTCGCGCTGGCGAAAAAGGCCGACACCGTGCTGCTCTGCTTAGGGCTGGACGAGATCAAGGAGAGCGAGGGTCTGGACCGCGCCGATATGAAGCTGGCCGACAACCAGATCGAGCTTTTGCAGGCCGTGCAGCAGGCCAACCCCAACACTGTCGTCATCGTCAGCGCGGGCGCGTCGCTGGAAACGCCGTGGCTGGCCCACTGCAGGGCGCTTGTCTACGGCGCCCTCGGCGGCCAGGCCGGCGCGGGCGCAATGGTCGATGTGCTGACCGGCAAAATCAACCCGTCCGGCAAGCTGGCCGAGACCTGGGCCAACGCCCACGCCGACACCCCCGCCAAGGACAACTTTGCAGGTGCGGGACGCACCGTGCAGTACCGCGAGGGGCTGTACGTCGGCTACCGCTACTACCAGACCGCGGGTGTGCCCGTGGCGTTCCCGTTCGGCTACGGCCTGAGCTACACGAGTTTTGCCTACAGCGAGCTGAAAGCCGACGCCCGCAGCGTGACCCTGACCGTGACAAACACGGGCAGCCGCGCCGGTGCCGAGATCGTACAGGTCTACGCGGCCAAGTCCGACGCCCAGATCTTCCGCCCCGCGCAGGAGCTGAAGGCCTTTACAAAGGTCTGGCTGGAGGCAGGGGAGAGCAAGACCGTCACCCTGCCGCTGGACGACAAGGCGTTCCGCTACTGGAACACCAAGACCGACAGCTGGGAGGTCGAGGACGGCACGTATGAGTTTCGCGTAGGGGCGAGCTCTGCGGACATCCGCCTGACCGCTGCCGTTGAGGTGAACGGTACGAGCGCACCGAACCCATACGCGGGCAAGGCGCTGCCGCACTACACCAGCGGCAAGGTGCAGCACGTGCCCGATGACGAGTGGGAGATTCTGCTGGGCCGCCCCATCCCGGCGGATACCGTCAAAATTGACCGCAACATGACCCTGGGTGAGCTGAACCACAGCCGCAGCCCGCTGTGCTGGCTGGTCTGGGCTGTGCTCACGATGCTGCTGAATGCCAGCTACAAGCGCGGCAAGCCGAACCTGAACGTGATGTTCCAGTACAACATGCCGCTGCGCGCGCTGGCAAAGATGACCAACGGTGCCATCAGCATGGGAATGGTGGACGGCATCGTGCTGGAGGCAAAGGGCTTCTGGGTCATCGGTCTGCTGAAGGTAATCGTCGAGGCCGTTAAAAACATCATCCTCAACGCGCAGCTGGAAAGCCGCCTGCGCAACAGCTGACAGGAAGGGCTGTCATGCAGCTTTGGAATACCTTTGCGGAAAAGCATCCTGCCGCAGCCAAGTGGGTGCGCGAGGGCGGCTTGTTCGTCGTCTTCCCGGAAGGGGAGGCTAAGAAGGCATAAGAATAGCCGAGCAGCGTAAAAACTGCTCGGCTTTGTTGTTTGTTGGTTGCGTGGCTTCCCCCTCGGGGGAAGCCTTAGAAATTACAAATAATTCACCGCCAGGATCGCCGCGCCCAGCACGACCAGCACGACGCCTGTCGCGCGGTTCAGCGTGGCGGGCTCGGCTTTGTTCGCGAACTTGGCGGCAATGCGCGCCCAGAGCAGCGTGCTCAGCACACAGCAGATCAGGCAGAACAGATCCGGTACACCGCCAATCGCAAAATGGCTGACAGAACCGGTGAAGGCCGTGAACGCCATGATGAAAACACTCGTTCCCACAGCAGTTTTCAGCTCATAGCCCAGCACGGAGGTCAAAAGCAGCAGCATCATCATGCCGCCGCCCGCGCCGATGAACCCGCAGATAAAGCCCACGCCCGCGCCGCAGAGCAGCGACTGCGCGAACCGCTTCTGTACGCTGACGGCGTTCATCGCGCTCTTGGTCGTCATGACGGGCCGCACGATGAACTTGACGCCCAGCAGCAGCGTCATGAACGTTGAGAAACCGCCCATCGTTGTGCCGGGCACGAGGCTGGCCACATAGCTGCCAACCAGCGTGAAGCAGAGCACCGACGCCATCATGACCGCGCCGTTTTTTATGTCCAGGTTGCCGCTTTTGCCGTAGGTGTAGGCAGAAATCGCACTCGCCAGCACATCGCTGGCCAGCGCAATGCCCACGGCCATGTAGGGGTCCATCCCCAAAAAAGTAATGAGCATCGGGCTGATGACCGCCGCGGCGCTCATACCCGCAAAGCCTGTGCCCAGTCCCGCGCCGATGCCCGCAATAAAGCAGACGATGAATGCTACCAGATAGGTCATATTCTTACTCCTTGTTCAGCTCCCGCAGGAGGTTTGCATCCATGCGGCGCAGATAGTCCTGCAGCGTCTGCTGCTCCTGCGCCGTAAAGCCCGCAAACAGCGGCTCCAAGCTGCAGCGCTGGATGTCCGCCAGTACCGCGACCATCGGCAGGGCATCGGGCGCAAAGCCCAGCAGCCGCTGGCGGCGGTTGTCCGGCGCAGGGGAGACCGTCAGCACGCCGCGTGCGCGCAGCCGCTCCACCGCCGCCGATACATTGGATTTTGCCAGACCGCGGTAGCGGCAGATGTCGCTGGCCGTGCGGCAGTCTGGATTGTTGTGCAGAAACAGCAGGATGTCAATTTCCAGCTGGTTCAGCCCGTACTGTACGGAAGCAGCCTCAAACCGCGCTGCATGGTACTTTTTGTAGTGCTGTACGTAGCTCAATATGGGCAGCATCTGCATCACTCCCTTGCAAGGCTCAAATAGAACAGTTCTAATTATAACCATTTGCACAGCAAATGTCAATACTGCCCGTTAAAAAGCAAACATCAGAGAGGGACAGCCGCGCCAGGCTATACCGGATACACAAAAAAGAGGATGCGGACGGATCCGCACCCTCTAAAATAAAAACAAACCCGAAACAATGCTTCACGAAGAAGATTGAGTTCGAATTTGCACAATATGGTGGACCTGGAGGGATTCGAACCCTTGACCTCTCGGATGCGAACCGAACGCTCTCCCAACTGAGCTACAGGCCCATGTCATTTCGACTTGATAAGTGTACCTCTTTTCTGCCAAAAAGTCAAGGGGGTAATGCAGATTTTGTTTGCAAGCGCCGGACATATCCTGTAACATACGAATTTATATTGTAACAGGTGCAATTCCGCCTGCATCTTGCGCTTCTCTTTATATAGTGCTATAATGGTACAAATCTTGCAGTGCCCGTATAAAAACGTATAGGCAATGTGGATTGAATCCTGCGCGTGGGTTGAATTATAGTATTCTCATTAAAGGTACAAGAATTCAACCTATGTGGGGAGGAAACTTTATGCAAGGCAAGCTGATTGCAAGCTACCGGCGGGAGCTTTCTGCGCTGGATGACCTGCAATGCGCCGGAACCGTGACCTATACGCTGATACAGGAGGCGGATGCGTTTGTCATCACTGTCCAGCGCGACGGGGCACGGGCAGCGGCGTGTATGCTGTGTGAGATAGAGGAGGAGCGCGCGGGGATGCTGACCCGTTTCCTGTACGAAAACGCCGTGGAGCCTGCGCATACCTCCGCGGTACTGCATGACCTCTGTGGATCGAAGGTGGGCTGACATGGCGGTGTTGCTGCATGACCGTCCGGAAGCAGCCGGACAAAAGCAGAGAGAGGTGCTCAGGCTGCCCCGGACTTCCGCCGTGGTGGCACTGTTTGCATTCAGCTCCCGCATGGATCGCGATTCCATGCGGCTGTTCGCCCGGACCCATGGGGACGAGGTTCGCGCCGCGGCCATTGCATCGACGGGGCAGGAGGTACTGGAGCTGCTGCACGGCGGCCTTCGCCCGCAGGTGCTTGTGCTCGACGCCCTGCTGACCAAGCCGTCCGTGACGCAGGTCTTGCAGGAGATCGGCACGATGCAGCCGGACCCGGAGCCGGCAGTCCTTGTGCTGGTGCCCGTGCCGGAGGAAACCGCGCGCGCAAGGCGCTGGGCCTGTTTGCCCAGTACCGGATCATGCTGCGCCCCTACGGGATGAAGAATCTTTTCGATGAGATCTACCGCATGGGCACAACGGACGACGAGCATCGGCTCTACCACCTGCGCCGCTGTTGTGAGGATGTGCTGGATGACTTCGGCGCGCAGTCCACACTGAACGGCTACCGCTATGCCGAGCGGATGCTGCTCTACGCGCTGTACGCGGAGCGCCCGCAGAAGATCGGCGATTTGCAGCAGTATGTCGCGTCGGAGGAGAACATCGAGATCGGCACTGTGACCTCGGCGCTGAACCGGATGTCGGCGGGCATGTCCAAGCGCGGTGCGGAGCCGTACCGCGGACTTTGCCTGCGCTGCGGCCGCCCGGAAAACGGCGTGCTCTCCAACGGGCAGCTGTTTGAGGGGCTGCTCAAGGAGCTGCGCCGCCGACTGGAACCGACTATATAAATTAGGAAAGAAGGCGTTTTCCATGGACAGAAGGAACGAGGATACAGCACTGCTGGCCTTGCGCGGGGGATTGCGCGGGCGGTTCCGGCGCTCGTTTGACAGCATGGAGAACGCCTTTGAGGTATTGCAGGACCGCTTGCAGCACGCGGTAAACCCGACAGAGCGCGCCGAGCTGATGCCGCTGCTCGAGGAATTGCAGACGCAGCTGATCTGCCTGCGGCGGCTGGGGGACCAGGCGTCGGATGCCGCCACGGCGGCGCTGCTGCACGGCACCTGTGTGCCGCAGCCCATCGACCTGCTGGGGCAGCTGCGGGAATTTTGCAGTATTTTGCAGGAGGAGGCCGCGCAGTACGCGCTGCCCTTTACCGTGACGCTGCAGGCCGACGGGCTGGACGTGCTGCCCACGACGGGGGATGTCTCGCTGCTCAACGGTCTGCTGACGAACCTTGTCTCCAACACACTGGCCGCGGACCGTGCGGCGCACATTATGCTGCTCTGCACGCCGGGCAGGCTCTGCTACAGGGACAACGGCCCGGGTCTGCCGCCCGATGCCGCCGCCCTGCTGACCGAGGGGCAATGGAGCGAACGCCTGCTCCACGCGGGCGGGCTGGGCCTGCCGCTGGTTGCCGCTTACACAAGCGCCATGGGCTGGGCGCTGACCGTAGGGGAGGGGCCGGGTATGAGCTTGCAGTTCACGCTGCCCGCCGCGCCGCCGCTCGACGGCATGGTGCTGACCTCGCCCACCGAGCGTCTCGCTGACCGGCAGAACCGCCGCAGGCTGATACGCCGGGAGCTGGCGGTTCTGGTAGCGGATACTTCGATGCAGTAAGTAAAAGCGCTGTTCTTGGAAGGGGGCAGCGCTTTTTTGCTGCATGGCTTCCCCCTCGGGGGAAACTGTCAGCGGCCCCGCCCGCTGACTGCTGTGGCAAACCTGCCCCTCATCCGGCCCTGCGGGGCCACCTTCCCCACGGGGGAAGGCTTTAAGGAGACTGGCAGCCTCATTTTTTTTCCACACCGCTTTACTTTAAGCCCAAATTATTGTAAAATGTTATACAAAGAGAATGGTTTACTATGCCTGCACGGCACAGCGGACCGCCAAAATAACTACAGGTGGTGTTTTTTATGGCAATTCAGTATAAACGTATTCTTCTGAAGGTCAGCGGCGAGGCTCTGTCCGGCCCCAAGGGCACGGGCTTTGATGAGGAGACCATCGCCTCCATCTGCGCGGGCATCAAGGCTGCGCACGACCTCGGTGCCCAGATCGGCATCGTCGTGGGCGGCGGCAACTTCTGGCGCGGACGCTCCAGCGGCAAAATGGACCGCATGGACGCCGACAAGATCGGTATGCTGGCCACCGTTATGAACGCGCTGGCTGTCAAGGACGCGCTGCGCCAGCAGGGTGTGGACGCCGTCGTCATGACCAGCTCCTTCATGCCGCAGGTCGCCGAGTGCTTCACGAGCGACAAGGCCATTGCCGCGCTGGAAAGCGGCAAGATCGTCGTGTTCGGCGGCGGCACCGGCAACCCGATCTTCTCCACCGACACGGCCTCCGCCCTGCGCGCGCTGGAGATCGGCGCGGACGCCATGTTCAAGGCCACGATGGTCGACGGCGTTTATGACAAGGACCCCCACAAGTACGCCGACGCTGTGCGCTACGACACGCTGACCTTCACCCGCGTGCTGGATGAGCGTCTGGCCGTCATGGACTCCACCGCCGCGACCCTCTGCCGCGACAACGGTCTGCCCATCCTCGTGTTCGATCTGGGCCAGCCCGCCAACATTGCCAAGGCCGTGCAGGGCGAAAGCGTCGGTACCCTGGTCAGGGAATAAGCGCAAAAGCACAAATTGAAAAATTCATATTTTCCCCCTATACTATCTTAAAATAAGGAGAATTTCATTATGAGCAGCACGACGAAACCCTATGAAGAAAAAATGAATGCCAGTGTCAACCACCTCATCCATGAGCTGGCCTCCATCCGCGCAGGCCGCGCCAACCCCGCCATTCTGGACAAGGTCACGGTCGATTACTACGGCAGCCCCACGCCCATCCAGCAGATCGCGGCTGTCGCCGTCGCCGAGGCCCGCATCCTGACCATCTCCCCGTGGGACCGCTCGATGCTCAAGCCCATCTCCAAGGCCATCCAGACCAGCGACATCGGAATCAACCCCATTGATGACGGCCAGGTCATCCGTCTGGTGTTCCCGGCCCCCACCGAGGAGCGCCGCAAGCAGCTGACCAAGGATGTCAAGAAGCAGGGCGAGGACGCCAAGACTGCCGTGCGCAACATCCGCCGCGACGCCATGGACAAGTTCAAGGCCATGAAGAAGGCCGGCGAGCTCACCGAGGACGACCAGAAGAAGCTGGAGGAAGAGACCCAGAAGCTGACCGACAAATATGTCAAGCTGATCGACGATACCTGCGCCGACAAGAACAAGGAAATCATGGAGGTCTGATCTCTCCATGAACGATAGCCTGTGCGGGCATGTCATGCGACACGCCCGCATAGGCTGTTATTGCATCATTGAATAAAACGATTCCGCGAAAGGAAACCACCGTTTATGAAGACCCGCATCATCACCGCCGCTGTCGGCCTGGGCGTTTTGGCCGTTGTGCTGGCGTTTTTTGACACCTTCCTGTTTGACTTGGTATTAAGTGCCGTCTGCCTGATTGCCATCCATGAGGTTTTTTCCGCTATGGGCTTTGGCAAAAAGCAGTGGTATCTCTATGCCGCCGCTGTGCCGCTGACGCTGCTGGTCATGCTGAGCACATCGCAGATGGTGCGCGGCCTGCTGCTGCCCGCGGCCTTTTTGACGGTGCTGTTCTACAACGTCTGTCAGATCGCCCACGTCAAAACACTGGATTTCGGTAAGCTGACGGGGTTTGTCTACTTCTCGGGCGTCATCACGTTCTGCTTCTACTCGCTCATCCACTTAAAGCGGATGCTGCCCTTCGCAGAATATCGCTATGACGCGATTTATTTCATTCTGCTGATCCTCTGCTTTGCCTGGGGCGGCGACACCGCGGCCTACTTTGCGGGCCGTGCGTTCGGCAGGCGCAAGCTGGCTCCTATCGTCAGCCCCCACAAGACCGTGGAGGGCGCTGTGGGCGGCGTGCTGGGCAGCATGGCTGCGGGCTGTGTGCTGACGCTCGTCTACTCGCTGCTGTCGGCCAAATACAGCGTCATCAGCATTCAGGTGCAGCCGAAGCATTATCTGGTGCTGCTGGGCATGGGTGCCGTGGCGTCGGTGCTGGGCATTCTGGGTGACCTGTTCGCGTCGTCCGTCAAGCGCCAGGTCGGCATCAAGGATTACGGCACGATCTTCCCGGGGCACGGCGGCATTCTGGACCGCTTTGACAGCGTCATGTTCATCGCGCCCTTTGTTTCCATCGCGGTACGCTACTTCTTCTATCTGCTGTGAGGAATCGTAAAAATGAGTAAAGTCATCACACTTTTGGGCTCCACGGGTTCCATCGGCACCCAGAGCCTGGACGTCTGCCGTATGCACGGCTATGAGGTGTTCGGCCTGTCCGCCAATTCCAGCGTCGATAAGCTGCTGGCGCAGATCGCGGAGTTCCACCCGAAGTACGTCGCCGTCACCGACCCCGCCGCGTTTGACAAGCTCTCCGCAGCGCTGGCCGGGCAGGCCGACGCGCCGAAGCTGCTCAAGGGCGCGGAGGGGCTGCGCACGCTGGCCTGTATGGACGGCGCGGGCACGGTGCTGAACGCCGTTGTCGGCATTGCGGGCCTCGACGCCTCGCTGGCCGCGATTGAGAGCGGCCACGATCTGGCGCTGGCCAACAAAGAAAGCCTTGTCACGGGCGGCCATCTTGTGACCGATGCTGTCAAAAAGCACGGCGTCCACCTGCTGCCCGTGGACAGCGAGCACAGCGCTATTTTCCAGTGCTTGCAGGATCAGCACAGTGCCAAAACGCTGGAGAAGATCCTGCTGACGGCCTCCGGCGGCCCGTTTTTCGGCATGACCACCGAGCAGCTGCGCACCAAGACGAAGGCCGACGCGCTCAAGCACCCGAACTGGAATATGGGCGCCAAAATCACGATTGATTCTGCGACCCTGATGAATAAGGGTTTGGAGCTGATCGAGGCCGCGTGGCTGTTCGGTCTGCCCGAGGATAAGATTCAGATCGTCGTCCAGCGTGAGAGCATCATCCACTCCGCCGTGCAGTTTGCGGATCATTCGATCATTGCGCAGCTCGGTGTGCCCGACATGCGCATTCCCATCCAGTATGCGCTGACCTGGCCCGAGCGCCTGCCCAGCCCCGTGCCGGAGCTGGACTTCACCGCGCTGACCAAGCTGAGCATTGCAACGGCGGATGACGAGACCTTCCGCTGCCTCAAAGCCTGCAAAAAGGCTATCCGCAAGGGCGGTCTGGCCCCCTGCGCCGCCAACGGTGCGAACGAGGCCGCCGTTGCGCACTTCCTGCGCGACGAGATCGGCTTCCTGGACATTGGCCGCCTGGTCGAGGGCATCGTCGACAGTGATTCCTTCGGCGGCGACTACACGCTTGCCGACGTCCACGAGTGTGACCGCATGGCGCGAGCCTATGTGGAGGCACATATCTGATTGGAACTGCCCGGTAGGGGCCGCACATGTGCGGCCCGCAGCTTTCCGGCAGACTCCTGTCTGCCATACACGCGCGGGCCGGGCATGCCCGGCCCCTACAGCTCTACGTCCAATACTTTACTTGTGAGGTGCCTATGACTGCATTGCTGACCGGGCTGGCATCGCTGCTCGTGTTTGGCAGCGTCATTCTGGTGCATGAGCTGGGCCACTTTATGGCGGCGCGCCATTGCGGTATCCATGTCGAGGAATTTTCCATCGGCTTTGGCCCGCGCCTGTGGTCCACGACCCGTGACGGAACGACCTATTCTGTCCGCCTGCTGCCGCTGGGCGGCTATAATCTGTTCAGCTCCCTGCCTGACGAGGAGGACGACGAGGCGGACGAGAGCGGGGAGAGCGCACCGCCGCCCGCCCCGAAACCCCGCAAAACCACGCTTTTCCCGCTGGTCGTCAGCGGCCAGAAATTTGAGGATGCCACCGCCTGGCAGCGCTTTTTTGTCACGCTCTGCGGTGCGCTGATGAACTTTATCCTCGGCGTCGCGGTGCTGTTGGTGCTCGTCCTTACCATGGGCAAGGTCGGCAGCACGACGATTGCGGATTTCAGCGAGAACGCCACAAGCTCCGCAGCCCTGCAGGAGGGCGACACGATTTTGCAGATTTGCAGCAACCCCTGCTGGACGGTCTACGACATAACCGATTGGTTTTACACCGCGGAGGAGGAAACCTACAACGTGGTGGTCCTGCGCGGCAGCGAGGTCCTGGAGCTGCAGGATGTGACCTTCACCCCGACGCGCGACGCGGACGGCAATGTGCTGTACGGCATGGATTTCCGCGTTGAGCCGATGAAAAAGGACCTGCGGCACGTCATTGTCATGACCTGCGATATGTATAGTTACTACAGCAGGGCTATTCTGGGCAGCTTTTTTGACCTGCTCGCCGGCAAGGTGGGCGTGGAGGAACTGTCCGGCCCCCTCGGCACGGTGTCGGCGGTCAACCAGGCCGTGCACTACGGCTGGCGGGAGGTACTGTCCCTGCTGGCTCTGCTGACCATCAACGTCGGCATCTTTAATCTGCTGCCCATCCCGGCGCTGGACGGCTGCAAGCTGCTGTTCCTTGCGTGGGAGGGTCTGACCGGCCATCCTGTGCCGCCCCGCGTGCAGGGCGTGATCAACACGGCGGGTACGGTGGCGCTGGTGTGGCTGATGATTCTGGTCACGATGCACGATATTTCACGATTCTTATAAGGAGAACTACGATGCAGCGTCAATTAAAAAAAGAAGTCAAGATCGGCAGCATTAAAATCGGCGGCACGAACCCCATTGCCGTCCAGACGATGCTGAATGTGCCCGTCAAGGATATTGCGGGCAACGTGGCCCAGGCAGAGCGCGTCGCCAAGGCGGGCTGCCAGATCGTCCGCGTGACCGTGCCCACCCCGGCGGACGCCGCCGTCGTGGCTGCCATTAAAGAGAAGGTGGACATCCCCGTTGTGGCGGACATCCACTTTGACTACCGCGCCGCGCTTGCAGCGCTGGATGCCGGTGCGGACAAAATTCGCATCAACCCCGGCAACATCGGGGATGATGACCGCGTCAAGGCCGTGGCCGACGCCTGCAACGCCAGAAATGTGCCCATCCGCATCGGCGTCAACGGCGGCAGCCTCGAAAAGCACATCCTGGCCAAGTACGGCGCTCCCGTGCCCGAGGCCATGGTGGAGAGCGCCATGTACCATGTGCGGCTGCTGCAAAAATACGACTTTGATAATATCGTTATTTCGATCAAATCCAGCAACGTGCCCCGCATGATGGCGGCGTACCGTCTGCTGGCCAGCCAGACGGACTACCCCCTGCACGTCGGCGTGACCGAGGCCGGCGGCAACCGCATGGGCCTCATCAAATCCGGTATGGGCATCGGCGGTCTGCTGATGGAGGGCATCGGTGACACGCTGCGCGTCAGCCTGACCGATGAACCCGAGAACGAGGTCTACGCCGGGTATGACATCCTGCGCGCGGCGGGCTACGCCGTCGCCGGTCCCGAGATCATCAGCTGTCCGACCTGTGGCCGCACCCAGTACCCGATGATCGAGATCGCCAACGAGGTCGAGGCGCGTCTGCGGGACGAGGGCTTTAAGAAGCCGCTCAAGATCGCTATTATGGGCTGTGTTGTCAACGGCCCCGGCGAGGCATCCGACGCCGACATCGGCATTGCCGGCGGTAAGGACGAGGCCCTGCTTTTCATCCGCGGCGAGAAGATCCGTATGCTCAAGGGCGATATTGTCGGCCAGCTGCTGGAAGAAATTCATAAAATGTAACCAATAAAGCCTTCCCCCGCGGGGGAAGGTGGCCCCGCAGGGCCGGATGAGGGGCAAGCTGTCCTCGGCAATCCGTTTGCGGGTAATGCCCGGCAACTTCGCCCTCATCAGTCCGCTTCGCGGACAGCTTCCCCCGAGGGGGAAGCCAACCCTCGTAGGGGCGGATGCTTGCATCCGCCCGCGGGGCGTCGAGGTCGCCGCCCTCTACAAGAATTGCCACCCATTTATTGAGGTACGAATCCTTTGAAACCATTTGTCACCCAGGTCTGGCCGCAGTTTACGGCGGACCAGCAGTTCTGCGCGGCGTTCGGCAGTGTGCTTGTGGACCGCGTGGAGCTTTACCGCACACAAAGACAGGTCGTCATCTGCCTGCGCAGTGCTGAACCTCTGGATCAGGCGCTGTGCGGGCGTCTTTGTGCGTCCCTTGCCGAGGTGTTCGCCGGGTATGAGCTGCAAGTCCGCAGCTACTTTGCCTACCCGAACATCACCCCCGAGGCCGTGCGCCTGATGATCGAGGAATTGAAAGAAAAGGGAATGCCGGTCAACGGCTTCCTCGATAAGTCCGAGCCCGTCACCTTTGGCGAGGACGGCATCACGGTCCACGTCAGCGCGGGCCGCCAGATCCTTGAGAGCGTCGAGCTGCCCCGCGTGCTGGCCGAGATGATCCAGGAGCGCACAGGAAGTCTGCCTGTCGTCCGCCTGGCCGATTCCGGTAAGGCGCGCACCGAGGAGGAGTTTGAGCAGTACCTGCAGGAGAAGGCCCCCGTTGTCAAGTTCGAGGCCAAGGAGACACCGCCCGACTTTACGATTGAAGGTCTCGCCCTCACGAACAAGCCGGTCAAGCTGTTCTACGGCAAGCAGTTCAAGCCCACCGACACCCGCCGCCTCAACGATCTGGGCGACGGCGGCAAGGTCACGGTCTGGGGCGACGTCTTTGCTACCGAGGTCAAGGGCAGCCGCCGCAAGATTTATTTTACCTCCATCACCGACTACTCCGGCTCCGTCAACCTCAAGGTCATGGGGGAAGAAGGCGCGGATATGTCCAAGTGGGAGGGCCTCAAGCCCGGAACGACCCTCATCGTCCGCGGCAACTATATGTACGACAAGTACGAGCATGACTTTGTCATCATGCCCTACGACGTTTTGCAGGTCGAGCGTGAGCAGCGCCAGGATACCGCGCCCGACGGCGAAAAGCGCGTCGAGCTGCACCTGCACACCAAGTCCAGCTCGATGGACGGCTTCAACGACCCCGGCAAGATCGTGCGTCTGGCTCACCGCATGGGCCACCGCGCCATTGCCATCACCGACCACGGCGTCTGCCAGGGCTACCCCGAAGCGATGCTGGCCACCGATGCCATCCACGAAACAGACCCGAATTTTAAGCTGATTTACGGCTGTGAGGCCTACTTCGTCGATGACATGATCCCCGCAGTCTACGGCAGCGCCGAGATGCCGCTCTCCGGCTCGTTTGTCGTCTTTGACACCGAGACGACGGGTCTCGACTCCAACACCGAGCGCCTGACCGAGATCGGCGCGGTCTATGTCGAGAACGGCAAGATCAACGAGGAAAAGAAGTTCTGCACCTTCGTCAACCCCGGCAAGCCGATCCCGCAGAAGGTCGTTGACCTGACCGGCATCAACGATGCCATGGTCGCCGACGCCCCGACGCCCGAGGAGGCCATCCGCGCTTTTAAAGAATTTTGCGGGGACAACATTCTTGTGGCCCACAACGCCCACAGCTTTGATATGCTGTTCATCCGCAAGGCAGGGGAGAAGGCGGGCGTCAGCTGGGACGAGAACACCTATATCGACACACTGCCGATGGGGCAGGCGCTCTTTCCGGGGCTGCGCAACTACAAGCTGGACACCATCAACAAGCACCTCGAGATCCCGCCCTTCAACCATCACCGCGCCGTCGATGACGCCATGGCGCTGGCCCGCATCTATGAGGTCATGCTGACCGACCTCGAGGAAAAGAACATCCATACGGTGGAGTCTATCAACACCGGCCTCGGCGGCAACAAAGAGGTGCTGAAAAAGAAATACTACCACCTTATTATATTGGTGCAGAATCAGGTGGGCTTAAAGAACCTCTACCGCATTGTCAGCGCCGCCCACACGCAGTATTTCTTTAAGAAACCGCGCGTGCCGCGCAGCCTGCTGAACCAGTACCGCGAGGGCCTGCTGCTCTCCCCGGCCTGTGAAGCAGGTGAGCTTTACAGGGCAATCGTGGCCGGTCAGCCCTACGAACAGCTGCTCCGCATTGCCGATTATTACGATTATCTCGAGGTGCAGCCGCTCGGCAACAATGAATTCATGGTGCGCAACGGGCAGGTGGACTCGATCGAGGCCATCAAAAACTTCAACCGCACCGTCATAAAGCTGGGCGAGGACCTGCATAAGCCGGTTGTCGCCACGGGCGACTCCCACTTTCAGGAGCCGGAGGACTGGATCTACCGCGCTGTTCTGCAGGCCGGCAACGGCTTCAAGGACGCGGACAACCAGGCCCCGCTCTACTTCCGCACCACGCCCGATATGCTGGAGGATTTCAGCTATCTGCCGCAGGAAAAGGCGTATGAAATTGTGGTGACGAACCCCAACAAGATCGCCGCGACCATCGACAACAACCTGCGCGCCATCCCCAAGGGCACCTACCCGCCCAGCATCCCGGGCGCGGAACAGGAGCTGCGCGACGACACGTGGAAGCACGCGGCGCGCGACTACGGCAGCCCGCTGCCCGACGTGCTGCAAAAGCGGCTGAAAAAGGAGTTGGACTCCATCTGCGGCCACGGTTACGCCGTTTTGTACGTCATTGCCGTGCGTCTGGTGGCCTACTCCAATGCGGGCGGCTATCAGGTCGGCAGCCGCGGCTCCGTCGGCTCATCCGCCGTCGCGCACTTTTCCGGCATTTCCGAGGTCAACTCGATGCCGCCGCACTATCTGTGCCCCAACTGCAAGCACAGCGAGTGGATCAACGATGGCGTACACTTTGACGGCTTCGACCTGCCCGACAAGACCTGCCCGGTCTGCGGCAAGCCGATGATCGTCGAGGGCCACGACATCCCGTTTGAGACCTTCCTCGGCTTCTACGGCGACAAGGAGCCTGATATTGACCTGAACTTCTCGGGCATGTATCAGTCCCACGTCCACCGCTACACCGAGGAGCTGTTCGGCAAGGAAAACGTGTTCAAGGCGGGCACGGTCTCCGGTCTGCAGGATAAGACCGCCTACGGCTACGTCAAAAAATACCTCGAGGAGCGCGGCAAGACCGTCAACCGCGCCGAGGAAAACCGCCTTGTTATGGGCTGCACCGGCGTCAAGCGCACGACGGGTCAGCACCCCGGCGGCATGGTCGTTGTGCCGGATACCTTCGACATTTACGACTTCTGCGCCATCCAGCACCCGGCGGACGACGTCAAGGGCGGTCTGCTGACGACCCACTTTGAATTTAAATACCTGCACGATACGCTGCTCAAGCTGGATGAGCTGGGGCATGATGTGCCGACCTTCTACAAGTTCTTTGAGGAATACTCCGGCATTCCGATTGATTCCGTCCCGATGAACGACGAGAAGGTCTACAGTCTGCTGACCAGCCCCGAGGCCCTCGGCGTGACGGAGGAGCAGATCGGCTCCAAGACCGGCACGTTCGGCATCCCAGAGATGGGCACAAACTTCGTGCGCCAGATGCTTCTGGACGCCCAGCCGAAGAATTTCTCCGAGCTGATCCAGATCTCCGGCCTGTCCCACGGCACCGACGTCTGGACCGGCAACGCCGACGAGCTGATCCGCTCGGGCACCTGCACGATTGCGGAGGTCATCGGCTGCCGTGACAGCATCATGCTGTATCTGCTGCGCAAGGGACTGGAGCCGAAGATGTCGTTCGACATCATGGAGGCCGTGCGTAAGGGCAAGGTCGCCAAGGGCGGCTTCAAGCCCGGGTGGGAGGAAGCCATGCGCGAGCACGATGTGCCCGACTGGTATATTGAATCCTGCCGCAAGATCAAGTATATGTTCCCCAAAGCCCATGCCGTGGCCTACCTGATGGCGGCCATCCGCCTGATGTGGTTTAAGGTCTACCACCCGGCCATCTTCTACGCGGTGTACTTCACGGTGCGCGGCGCGGATATTGACTATGAGGCCGCCGTGGGCGGCGTCCGTGTGGCGAAGCAGCACCTGCGCGACAACGAAAAGATCCCCAAGGACGAGCGCACCGCCAAGGACGATGACGCGCTGGTCAGCCTGCAGCTGGAAAACGAAATGCTGCAGCGCGGCTGCGAGTTTTTGCCCATCGAGCTGGGCAGAAGCTACGCCAGCAAGTACGTGGTTGAGGACGGCAAGGTGCGTCTGCCGTTCACGGCCATCCGCGGTCTGGGTGATGCCGCCGCCGCTGCGCTGGAACAGGCTACGATGCACGGGCAGGAGTATATCTCGGTGGAGGAATTGCAGCAGGCCAGCGGTGTGGCGCAGTCTGTTTTTGACAAGCTCCGCGCCGTCGGCGCTTTGGGCAATCTGCCCGAAACGAGCCAGGTGGATTTGTTCAGTATGATATAAAGGTGAGGGGCTCTGCCGCTTTGCCGTTGCCGCCAACTTGCCCCCTTGACAACCTACCTGATTTGCGCTATAATAGCAGTCACTGATGCGGGATTAGCTCATCCGGTAGAGTGACTGCTTCCCAAGCAGTAGGTGGCGAGTTCGAGACTCGTATCCCGCTCCAAAATACCCCGAGGCGTTTCGCTTCGGGGTATTTTTATTTGTGCAAAAAGAGGTGCCGACCATGCTTGACGCATTCCCGATCTATCACTGGTTCCACAACGGCAACCCGTATTCCGGGGCAGAGGGCGGTATGCGCTATGTCATCACCCCCATCAAGGTGCCCGACCCGAGCGACGAGAGCGGCAAGAAAAAGCGCGAGGCCCTCTGCGCCGAGGTCTGGCCCGGCCCGTGGAGCATCGAGCATACCGCCGAGGAAAAGATCGAGACGCAGCTGTTTGACGGCGACCAGGCGGGCTTGGATAAGGCCGTCGCCTGGCTGCATGAGCGTTACACCGCCGAGGCAGACCGCTGGGCGGACATCCCGTCGATCCTCGACTGTGAGCCGGACCGCTGACGACTGATGAACACCTGCTGCACACCGCGGCAGATCAATATCTTGCATCCCTCAAGGCAGGGGAGACCGACGCCGCGCACGGTGGAGATCCCTTCCGCCGAGGCTGTCGCCAAGGAGCGCGAGCGTCTGCAATACAAAAAGAAATACAACCGCACGCTGCGCAGCACCATCTACGCGCTGCTGGTCGTGGCCGCACTGGCTGTGCTGGTCGCCACGATTTTTCTGCCGGTGCTGGCACATGAATTGAGCGAATAAGTACGAAGCCGCACCCCGCGCAGAGACCGGGGTGCGGCTTTTGCGTAAAAACGCGATTTGTACAAAAGCAGGTTGCACAAGACTGGCAAAGCGCGTACAATAGTGCTGAATGAGGCGATTTGTATGTGGTTACTGTACGCAGTCGGCTCTGCGCTGTTCGCGGGTCTGACATCCATTCTGGCAAAATGCGGCATTCGCAAAACGGATTCCACCGTGGCCACGGCCATCCGCACGATCATTGTGCTGATTTTTGCGTGGGTCATGGTGTTTGTGGTCGACTCGCAGGGGACGATTGCCAGCATCCCGGCCAGAAGTCTGGTATTCCTGGGGCTGTCGGGTCTGGCTACGGGTGCCAGCTGGCTGTGCTATTTTTATGCCTTGCAGCGCGGGCCAATCGATAAGGTCGTGCCCATCGACAAGAGCAGCACGGTCATGACGATCTTGCTGGCTGCACTGCTGCTGGGCGAGAGTGTGACCTTGACCAGGGGCATCGGCGTTGTGCTGATCGCCGCCGGCACGTTCCTGATGATCGAGAAAAAGGGCGGCGTCCAGAAAGAGGAAAGCGGCTGGATGTTGGCGGCGTTCGGTTCGGCCATTTTTGCGGCGCTGACCTCGATCCTGGGCAAGGTCGGCATCACCGGGGTCGAGTCCAATCTCGGTACGGCGCTGCGCACCGGCGTGGTGCTCATCATGGCGTGGGTCATGGTGTTTGTGCAGGGCAAGCAGGGCCAGGTGAAGGCGGTGCCCCAAAACGAGCTTGGCTTCATCTGTCTGTCGGGCCTGGCGACGGGTGCCAGCTGGCTGTGCTATTACAAAGCGCTGCAGCTCGGCCCGGCCAGCCTCGTCGCGCCCATCGATAAGCTGAGCATTCTGGTCACGGTGCTGTTCTCCTACATCGTGTTCCATGAGCGCCTGAGCAGAAAGGCTCTCACAGGTCTGGCCGTGATTGTCGCGGGCACGCTCGTCATGCTGGTATAAAATTTATCATAACGGCAGCACCTTTTCCTGCAAAGGTGTTGCTTTTTTTGCTGTCTTTTGCCATAATAAATATATATGCAATAGGCAGGCTTATGAAGGAAAGGAGGCACAGCAGATGGCGAAAATCGCCGTGGTCGAGGACAACGACGCCATGCGGGCGCAGCTCTGCGGGTTCATCGCGCAGTATGCGCAGGAGAGCGGACACCAGCTGGACGTGACCGCCTTCTCGGACGGGGCACAGCTTGTGGAGCCGTACCGCCCCGGGTTTGACATCATCTTTCTGGATATTGAGATGCCAACGCTCGGCGGTATGCCGACGGCGGAGCGCATCCGAAGGCAGGACCCGGAGGTGGTGCTCGTGTTCGTCACCAACATGGCACAGTATGCCATCCGCGGGTATGAGGTCGACGCGCTCGACTTTGTGCTCAAGCCCGTCAGCTACTACCAGTTCAGCACCAAGCTGGAGCGCGCCTTGCAGCGCATCCGGCGCCGCCGCGGCGGGCAGGTGGCCTTGCAGGTCAGCGGCGGGGTGCAGCTGCTGGATACCGACGACATCCTTTTTCTGGAAACGCGGGACCGCCTTTTGCACTACCACACGGCCACGGATACCTGGTCGGTGCGCGGTAGTCTGCTGAAGGCCGAAAAGGATCTGGCTGCCTACCACTTTGCGCGCTGCAACCAGTGCTATCTGGTCAACCTGCGCCACGTCAGGGGCGTGCAGGATGATCTGGTGCAGGTGGGGGAGGAACGGCTGGAGATCAGCCGCCGCCAGCGCACGGCCTTTCTGGCCGCGCTGGCGGCCTATGTCGGGGGTGCGCTGTAGGTGGATACACTTCTGACATGGGTGGTTTGTGCTGTCGGCCTGTGCGGTGCGGAGCTGGCCTACTGGCTGCCGCTGAAAAAACGCAGGAATTTTACCATGCGCACCGCCCTGAATTTTATCGCGGCAGTGCCGCTTGCGCAGGTCATCATCTGGGCCAACAGCGGCCACGCCAATCCGACGATGCTGCTGGTGATTTACGGCGGTTATTTCATCTGGGCTGCGGTGTCAACCCATCTCTGCACGCTGCTGGATTGGTCGGCCAGTGCATATTGCAGCATTTGGATCGTCCTGACGACGGAGTCGGCCTATGAGCTGTGGCGCGTTCTGATCTGGACGGCGCAGGCGCTTGGAATGCGCCATCTGCCGCTGCACAGCACGCCGATGCTGCTGGGGCAGCTGGGCTTTACCATTGCCTGCTGTGTGACGGTCCGGTATACCATGGCGCGCACGATGCCGGAGGACGGCATCTACCACATCGGCCCTCGCCAGTTGGGCAGTGCCGGACTTCTGGGCGCGATATTCGTCTTTCAGTTTTTTGCACTGCAAACCAGTCTGCGCGTCGGGCTGCAGCCATCGGCGGTAGTCGCACCGTCGATGCTGACCCAGTTTTACTGCGTGACGCTGCTCTATTTACAGACCGAGCTTTTCAAAAAAGCGGCCATGCAGAAGGAGATGGATGCACTGAACCTTCTGTATGACCGCCAGCGCAAGCAGTACCAGATCGCACGGCAGAACGTGCAGATCATCAACCGCAAGTGCCATGAGCTCAAGGTTCAAATCGCCGACCTGCGCCGCCTGCAGCCCGACGAGGCCACAACGCAGAGCCTTGACGAGGCCGAGCAGGCGGCCCGGATGTACGACGCCAACGCTGCCACCGGCAATGAGGTGCTGGACGTCGTCCTGACCGAAAAGAGCCTGCTGTGTGAGGCCCAGCGCATCCGCCTGAACTGCGTGGCCGATGGCACCTGCCTTGCGGCCATCGAGCCGGGTGACCTGTACGCGTTGTTCTCGAACCTGCTCGACCAGGCCATCGACGCTGCAGCCCAGCAGCCGAATGACCGCCGCATGATCGACCTGCTTGTATGCAGGCGGCAGGGCTTCGCGGTCATCAACGTTATCGGCCCGGCGCTGTCCGGCAGCCAGTCCGACCACGGACGCCGCCACAGCTATGAGCTGAAGGTTGCCCGCCGTGTCGTGCAGAAATACAGCGGCACCATGGCGACAGAGCCCCGCGGAGAGCTGTTCGCCGTCAAGATCGTGATGCCGCTCACCAGGGGATGAAAGAAAAAATACCGCCTGTTTTTTGTGCAAAATGTACAAAGAACGGGCGGCCTTTTTTGTACCCCAAAAACCGAATATCCCGCCAGAAATACCACTTTTCGCAAACCTATTGCCAGAAATTTAACAGTTCTGTACAATACAGATACAGTAAAAAACAACACAGGAGGGCGCAATGCGAAGCACGACCAAGCTGATGAAGAACTGGCAGTTCACCGGCCCTGACGGTAAGACCGCTGCCGTGGACCTGCCGCACACCTGGAACAACATCGACGGCCAGGACGGCGGCAACGACTACTGGCGCGGCACCTGCATCTACAAGACGCGGTTTGCGGCGCCCGCTTTTGACAAGAATACCCAACAGGTCTGGCTGCAGTTTGAGGGCGTGAATGCCAGCGCCAAGGTCACGCTGAACGGGGTGGAGGTCGCCCGCCACGACGGCGGCTACTCCACCTTCCGCGCGGATGTCACGGCGCTGCTGGCCGACAGCAATGAGCTGATCGTGGAGGCGGACAACAGCAAAAATGACCGCGTCTACCCCCAGAAGGCTGACTTCACCTTCTACGGCGGCATCTACCGCGACGTCAGCCTGCTGGTCGTCAACCGGAACCACATCGCGCTGGATTACCTCGGCGGCCCGGGCGTGCAGATCACGCCCACTGTCAACGGCGCAAACGCTGACATCGAGGTCAAGACCTGGATGGAGGGCGACGGCGAGGTCGAGTTCTCGATTTACGACGCCGCCGGTGCCGAGGTGCTGACCGGCAAGGGCCGGGACACGACGGTCACGCTGGAGCACCCGCACCTGTGGGACGGCGTCCGCGACCCGTATCTCTACACCTGCGCGGTGCGTCTGGTGCTGAACGGCGAGGTACAGGACGAGGTACGTCAGCGCTTCGGCGTGCGCAGCTTCTCGGTTGACCCCAAGCGGGGCTTCTTCCTCAATGGCCGCCCGTATCCGCTGCACGGTGTCTCCCGCCATCAGGACCGCAAGGGTCTGGGCAATGTCATCACGCGCGAGATGCACGACGAGGATATGCAGCTCATCAAGGAGCTGGGCGCGAACACGATCCGTCTGGCGCACTACCAGCATGACCAGTACTTCTACGACCTCTGCGATGAGGCCGGCATGGTCGTCTGGGCTGAGATCCCCTACATTTCCGAGCACATGCCCAATGGCCGTGAAAACACGATCAGCCAGATGAAGGAGCTGATCGTCCAGAACTACAACCACGCCTGCATCGTCTGCTGGGGCGTCTCGAACGAGATCACGATCTCGACGAAGGACAACCGCGACATGCGCGACAACCATCATGTGCTGAACGATCTCTGCCATGAGATGGACAAGACCCGCCTGACGACGCTGGCCTGCTATGCGATGTGCGGCCCCTTCAACCCGGTAGCGCATATCACGGATCTCGTCAGCTGGAACCTGTATCTGGGCTGGTACGTGCCGGGCCTCTTTTTGAACGACCTCTGGATGGACTTCTTCCACCTCTGCTACCCGAACCGCGCGCTCGGTTTCAGCGAGTACGGCGCCGAGGGTATGCCGAACCTGCACAGCAGCCATCCCCGCCGCGGTGACCACACCGAGGAATACCAGGCCATCTACCATGAGTACATGCTCCGCTGCTTTGACCGCCACAAATGGCTGTGGGCGACCCACGTCTGGAACATGTACGACTTTGCCGCCGATGCCCGCGACCAGGGCGGCGAGCCGGGTATGAACCATAAGGGCCTGGTCACGTTTGACCGCAAGACCAAGAAGGACAGCTTCTACATCTATAAAGCGTGGTGGAGCGACGAGCCGTTCGTGCATATCTGCTCGAAGCGCTATGCGGACCGCACCGAGAATGAAATCGAGGTCAAGGTCTACTCCAACCAGAAGCAGGTAAGCCTTTATGTCAACGGCGAAAAGCTGGCCGAGCAGGAGGGCGAGCACATCTTCAAGTTCCGTGTCAAGCTGAACGGCGAGACGAAAGTCCAGGCCGTGGCAGGGGACAGCATCGACGATGCCGTTTTCCGCAAGGTCGATGCCCCGAACCCGGACTACAAGCTGACTAAGAAAAAGTCCACCAGCGCAAACTGGGTGTAAATTTCGCCAAGCTGTAGGGGCCGCACATGTGCGGCCCGCAGCCGAATGGCAGACGAGCATTTGCGGGAAAGCCGCGGGCCGGGCATGCCCGGCCCCTACAAACCTCCCGGAAATCGCATCGTATTCTTTTGAAACACGCCGCACCGTGCGGCTGTTTTATATAAAACAAGGAGAAAAAGGTAATGGATGATCTGAAAATGCAAAAGCAGACCTTGAAAAAGGCCTACAAAAAGACCAAGCGTAAGCACATTACGCCGTGGAAGATTCTGGCAATCATCTGCGCCGTGGTGACGATCGTTTCGATCCCGCTTAGCATCCTTCTGCAAAAGTTCGACAACACCATGGCGGCCCGTTTCGGCGGCAGCTTCTGGAAGCTGCAGAACGAGGACACTAACGCCCAGTATTACACCAGCGACTTCAACTCCGCCGAGGAGATGGTCAACTACGGTCTGGCTTTGACCCAGCAGGTCGAGGCCGAGGGCGCTGCCCTGCTGATGAACAACAACAATGCGCTGCCTCTGGCTGCCGACGCGAAGGTCAGCACCTTCTCCAGCAGCAGCGTCAACCTCGTGTACGGCGGCACCGGCTCCGGCAATATTGATGCCTCCACCGCCGACACCCTGCGCACCGCCCTCGAAAAGGTCGGTGTCACCGTCAACCCCACCCTGTGGGACTTCTACACCGTCGGCGCCGGCAAGGATTACTCCCGCTCCAAGACCGGCACCGTCGCCAGCTCCAGTGAGGTCACCGCCGAGGTGCCTTGGGATGTCTACACCGACGAGGTCAAGGACAGCGTTGCCCAGTACGGTGATGCCGCCATCGTGACCCTGTCCCGCGTCGGCGGCGAGGGTGCTGACCTTTCCTATGGCGAGGTCAACTATCTGGCGCTCGACGAGAACGAGAAGGCTATGCTGCAGAACGTTGCCGAGATGAAGAAAAACGGCACCGTCAAAAAGACCATCTTGCTGATCAACTCCGCCAACGCCCTGCAGGTCGATTTCCTCAAGAACAACGAGTACGACATCGACGCCGCACTGTGGATCGGTGACGTGGGCATCTCCGGCATCAACGCCGTTGCAGAGATCCTGACCGGCAAGGTCAACCCCTCCGGCAGCCTGGTCGATACCTACTGCTACGACAACTTCAGCGCCCCCGCCATGTGGAACTTCACCCCCACCACCTACGAAGGCTATGTCGAGGGCGGCGATGTGTCCGCCAAGGCTAAGTCCTACATGATCTACCAGGAAGGCATCTATGTGGGCTACAAGTACTACGAGACCCGCTACGAGGACTTCGTCACCGGCAACGGCAACGCAGGCGACTACGCCTACGGCGACATCGTGGCTTACCCCTTCGGCTACGGCATGAGCTACACCAACTTCGACATGAGCGACATGAACGTCAGCTACAATGCCGCCGATGACACCTACACCGTCACCGTCAAGGTCACCAACACCGGCGACATGGCCGGCAAAAAGACCGTGCAGGTCTATGTCCAGAGCCCCTACACCGACTACGACAAGGAAAACGGCGTCGAGAAGTCTGCCGTTTCTCTGGTCGGCTTCGGCAAGACCGGCATGATCGAGCCGGGCGCTTCCGAGACGCTGTCCATGACCGTCAACAAGCGCGATATCGCTTCCTACGACACCTACGGCGCCGGCACCTACATCCTCGACGCCGGTGACTACTACTTCACCGCCGCCACCGATGCCCACAACGCTGTCAACAACATTCTGGCTGCCAAGGGCTACACCGTGGAGTCCACCAACGGCAAGATGACCGCCGACGGCAACGCCGACCTGACCTACACCTGGACCGAGGATGCCCTCGACACCACCACCTATGCCACCAGCGAAAACGGCACCGCCATCACCAACCAGCTGTCCAGCGCCGACCCCAACCTGTACGAGGGCATTGAGGATACCGTGACCTGGCTGAGCCGCTCTGACTGGAACGGCACCCTGCCCACCGAAACCGTCAAGCTGGCCCTGACCGACCTGCTCAAGAAGGACCTGAAGGACATCCGCTACGATCCTGCCGACTACGAGAGCGTTGATATGCCCACCCTCGGCGCCAAGAACGGCGTTAAGCTGTACGACATGATCGGTCTGGACTACAACGATCCCAAGTGGGACGAGCTGCTGGATCAGATGACCTTCGACGAGATGAACTCCCTGATCGGCGACGCCTTCCACTGGACCATGCCCGTCAAGAGCGTGGAAGCCCCCGGCACCCGTGACGAGAACGGCCCCCAGGGTCTGACCGCCAGCCTGCTGGGCAACGACAAGAGCCAGCTGACCGCCACCGCCTTCACCTCTGAGGACGTTATGGCTGCCACCTTCAACACCGAGATCATGACCGAGATCGGCAAGGTCATCGGCAACAACTGCCTGGAAGCCGACATCGCCTGCCTGTACGGCCCCGGCAACAACATTCACCGCACCCCCTACGGCGGCCGTAACTTCGAGTACTACTCCGAGGACGGCTTCCTCTCCGGCATGATGTCCGCTTACGAAGTCAAGGCAATTCAGGACAAGGGCGTCCACGTTGTTATGAAGCACTTTGCCCTGAACGACTGCGAGCAGGACCGTATCGGTCTGGGCGTCTGGCTGAACGAGCAGGCTGCCCGTGAAGTCTACCTGAAAGCCTTCCAGGCTCCCGTCGAGGTCGGCAACGCCAACGGCGTTATGATCGCCTACACCCGCTGGGGCGCTGTCTGGTCCGGCGGCAACTACGGTCTGGTCACCGGCATCCTGCGCAACGAGTGGGGCTGCGACGGCATGGTCATCACCGATAACGTTCTGACCCAGTATGTCAACGGTCCCGACGGCGTTCTGGCCGGTGTGTCCATCTACGACGCCATGATGTCCTTCGTCACCGACACCCTGCCCAAGTACAAGAACGACCCCGTCATCGTCACCGCCATGCGCGAGGCCTGCCACCACAACCTGTATGCCATCGCCAACTCCTGCGGCATGAACGGCGTGGGTGCCGACACCACCATCAAGGTCACCCGCCCGACGGTTGTCACCATGAGCATCATCATTGCCTGTGCCTCCACCTTCTTCTGCCTGCTGGGCATCGTGATGTGGATCATTGGCGGCATCAAGTTCCGCAAGACCGAAGAATACAAGGCCTACAAGGATTTCAAAAAATCCCTGAAAGCCGCTAAGAAAGCCTGATTTCTACAGAATTTCCGTAAGCTCCCCGCCGGCCCCGGCGGGGACTTTTGAGTAAGATTTCTTTTTCCACAACAAGGAGCAGCCCATGAGCGAAAATGCAAAAGCGTCCAGCGTCAATCGCGCCAAACTTTACCAGCTGGTACTGTTTCCGCTGAACAACGGTGCCACGAATGTTTATTACGTCCTTGTGCTTTCCTACATTGCCACCTTTGGCAGCAATGTACTGGCGCTGGGCACTCTGTTTGCCTCGGTCATGGTCACGGCCATGCGCCTGTGCGACGCTATCACCGACCCGATCATCGGTGCGCTGATGGACCGCACGAACGGTAAGTTCGGCAAATTCCGCCCGTTTATGGCCATCGGCAACCTTATCATGGCCGCCAGCATTCTGGTGCTGTACGGCATCACCCCGATGATCCCCGATACGATGATGTGGGCACGCTATGCCGCGTTTGTGGGCCTGTACTTTGTCTGGGTCATCGGCTACACCTTCCAGACCAGCTGCACCCGTTCCGGTCAGACGGTTCTGACCAACGACCCCAAGCAGCGCCCGCTGTTCACGATCTTCAACACCGTCGGCAGTCTGCTGGGCATGGGCGTTATGCAGTTCCTGGCTCCCATCCTTGCCAAAAACTATGAGGGCGGCTATTCCTCCGCGGGCTTCTTCCGCACGCTGGCCCCCGTGGGCATTGTGATGTCCATTGCGCTGACCATCCTGGCCATCATCGGCATCTGGGAGAAGGATCAGCCCAAGTACTTCGGCATCGGCGGCGAAAAGACCGAGAAGGTCAAGGTCAGCGAGTATCTGCAGATCATCCGGGAAAACAAACCCATGCAGCGTCTGATGATCGCGGGCGCTGGCACGAAGCTGGCGCTCTCCATCGCCAACAACACCACGGTCCTGTGCATGCTCTACGGCTGCATGATGGGTGCTTACGATGGGCTGTACCTGCCCATGATGGTGCTGGGCTACGCCTGCAGTGTGCCGTTCTTCATTCTCTCTGTGCGCACCAGCCAGAAGAAGGGCCAGAAGGCCAGCCTGACGAAGTATGTAAGCGTGGCGCTGGCCTGCTATGTCGGCGTGCTGGTCCTGCTGCTGCTGTGGGGTCACGGTGATGCATTCCATCTGAGCCTGCTGGGCGAGAATGGTCTGTCCATCAACCTGTACACGATTCTGTTCATCCTGTTCTTCGGCATCGGCTACGGCGCATACTACGCTACTGCCGACATGCCCATTCCGATGGTTGCCGACTGCTCCGACTACGAGACCTACCGCTCCGGCAAGTATATTCCGGGCATCATGGGTACGCTGTTCAGCCTGGTGGATAAGCTCGTTTCCAGCCTGTCCGCCACCGTCGTCGGCATTGCCGTGACCTTCATCGGTCTGAACAACCTGCCCACCCAGTATGACCCGTACACTCCGGGCATGAATGTGGTCGTTATCGTCCTGTTCTGCGCCATCCCGATGGTCGCCTGGGCGGCCACTCTCATCGCCATGAAGGGCTACAGCCTGACCGGCGAGAAGATGAAGGAGATCCAGGCCGTCAACGCCTGCCGCCGCGACGCGGTTGCGAACGGCATGAAGCTGGAAGATGCCATGGAAAAGTGGCAGACCGTCGACCAGCTGCCCGCGGAGTACCGCGCCTAAGCTTTAACCCTGCGATTCTCTTTGTCCTTCCATAAACGCAAAGCCCCCCGGCATCGTGAGGATGCCGGGGGGCTTTGTTTAGTCTGCGTGGCAGGAAAAAAGAGAACCCCATGGCGGGATACGCCATGGGGTTCTCTTTTGGTGCGGAAGATGGGACTTGAACCCACACGTCATAGACACACGCACCTCAAACGTGCCTGTCTGCCGATTCCAGCACTTCCGCTTGTTGCATTGACTGCAAGAGATATTCTAGCACAAACACCCCGGAAAAGTCAAGGCTTTTGCCGAAAAAAGATTTTGCAAAATCCCTGCCTTGTAAAGACTTGTTGGGAATGGTAGAATAAAGGCAGCAAAAAAAGGGGAGAGCTGCCATGCAAAATTTAATTTTCAGCCTGAACGCGACCCTGCCGGTGTTCCTTGTCATGGTGGTGGGGTACGCGCTGGGGCAGCTCGGCTTTCTGCCGCCCGCGTTCTGCAAGGCGTCGGACAGGCTGACCTTTAAGGTGACTTTGCCGCTCATGCTGTTTCTGGACATGGGCAGCGTGGACATCCTGCACGACTTCCGGCCCAGGTTTGTGCTGTTCTGCTTTGCCGCCACCCTCGTCGGCATCCTGACCGTCTGGGCGGTGGCTAAACGTTTTTTGAAGGACAAGACGCTGGTGGGCGAGTTCGTGCAGGCGGGCTACCGCAGCAGCGCTGCCGTGCTGGGCGTGGCGTTCATCCAGAACATTTACGGCAGCGCCGGCATGGCCCCGCTCATGATTTTGGGCAGTGTGCCGCTTTTCAACATCTTTGCAGTGCTGATCTTGATGCTGGAATCGCCCGAGCAGCGCGGTGTGCCTGAGCCGAAGCAGCTCTTGCGCGGCGTGGCCACAAACCCGATCCTGCTGGGCATTGTGTTCGGCACGGTCTATGCGCTGCTGCCGTTCACGCTGCCGCAGATCGCGACCAAAACCATCAGCAGCATTGCGTCGCTGACCACGCCGCTGTCGCTCCTGTCCATCGGAGCGTCGTTTGAGGGGACAAAGGCCATCAAAAAGCTCGGCCCCACGCTGGCGGCGGCGTTCATCAAGACCGCGGGCCTTGCGGCGGTGTTCCTGCCCTGCGCGGTAGCGCTGGGCTTTCGGAATGAGGAACTCGTCGCACTGCTCATCATGCTGGGCAGTCCCACGACGCCGAGCGCTTATGTCATGAGCAGGAACATGGGCCATGAGGGCGTGCTGACCTCGAGCTGCATTGCCCTGACGACCCTTCTCTCCGCCCTGACGCTGACAGGCTGGATCTTTGTTCTGCGGAGCGGGGGATACTTATAACGGAAAAAGGCTTCCCCATCGGGGAAAGCTGTCCGCGAAGCGGACGGATGAGGGCCGCGTTGCCGGCAATATCCCGTTTACGGGAAACAGCGCAAGCTTCGCCCTCATCCGACCTCGCTTCGCTCGGCCACCTTCCCCCGATGGGGAAGGCTTTTTGTTTTTTATTGCTTCTCCTCCGGCTCGGCTACGGGCACGCCGCGGTGCTCCACGGGCGTCGAAAAGACGATCTGCGTCCGGGTGCGGCCAAACTGCTGCAGGTGGTTGATGAACTGATCCAGCTCCTGCGTCGTACCGAACAGCACCTCGATCAGCATACTGTAATCGCCGGTGACGCAGTTGCATTCCACCACATGGGGGCAGCTCTGGATATAGGGGTAAAACTCCGGCTTGCGCTGGGGGTCCATGTCCAGATTGATGAACGCCTTGACCATGTAGCCCAGCTTCGGCGCGTCGACCTGTGCCTGGTAGCCGGTGATGGTGCCGGAGCTTTCCAGCCGGGCCATGCGGGCCGACACGGCGGGGCTGGACAAAAACACATGGTCGGCAATTTCTTTTAACGGTGCGCGGGCGTTGTTTTGCAGAAGGTCGATGATTTTACGGTCAATGTGATCCATGGTAACACCTCGTTTTAGGCAAAAAGCTCCCGTTCGTGTGCGCCATTGCACCTGAACGAGAGCTTAGTCAGCTTTACTATGCAAAGAATTTTACCATACGGAAAGCAAAAAGTAAAGCGATTTGCAAAATAAATTAAGTCGACAACCCGGCAACAGCCCGTCTGCCTTGTGCCTCACATATCCGGGAATACATTCCGCGCACTGATAAGTGCATTGTTATAGTACATCTCAAAATGGCAGTGGGGACCCGTGGCAGCGCCGGTGGCCCCCACATAGCCGATCAGCTGCCCCTTTTCCACGGTCTGCCCGGCCTGCACGACAAAGGACGACATGTGGGCGTACAGCGTTTTGTACCCGTTGCCGTGGTCGATCTCCACATAGTAACCCCAGCTCATGGTGGGGTGGTTGTGCCACTGGGCGGCAATGACCGTGCCCGCGTCGGCGGCATAGATCGGCGTGCCGTAGGGGGCCGTGATGTCCACGCCGCGGTGTCCATAGGGCAGACTGGCCCACCGGCTGATGCCCGAATACCCCGGCACCGGCCAGAGAAAGCTGCCTGTGCCCAGCCTGCCGATCATACCGCTTTTCAGCCGTGTGCCGCGGTGGATGACCTCCGGCACGGAGGCCTGCACAAGCTGCACATCCACTACGCGGGTGCTGACGACCTCGCCCGCCACAGTTGTGATCTCGCTGGTGACAAGCTCGCTGCCGTTCTGCCCGGCCTGTACGGTCTCGGTTTTGCCAAAATCCAGCCCCGCGTCCTCGATGGTCTGGGTCTCGAACGGCAGCTCCCGGGTCACGGTCTCATACCGCACGGCCTTGACCTGCAAAAGGTCGTCCGCCCGCAGTGCGGCGGTCAGGTCGCGGTACGGTGTGATGGCCGCGGCAGGGTAGATGCCGTCCACCAGCCACAGGGCGTGGACAAAGTCGGTCTGCACACCGTCGGTCTGCCACGGCGCACGCACAGCGTACAAAAACTGCCGCAGGTGGTCGCCCTCGTCGGTGACGAACCGCAGTGCGCCGTCCAGATAGACGGCGGTGCCCTCGGTGATCTCGCCGCCTGCGGCGCGCAGGATGGCATCTGCGGTCTCGCGCTCGGTCATGGGGCGGGTGTCGGCGTCGGCCATGACAAGGGTGTACGCGGGTTGGACGTCCCAGTCGGCCACGCCGGTCAGGCGGGCCTGTACGTCGGCGCGGGCTGCGTCGAACGCCTGCTCGTCTGTGACATAGCCCACGACCTGCCCGCCGACCTCGACCCGCAGCACAAAGGGCCGCGCCAGCGTGGTGCGCACGAACCATGCCAGCACCCCGGCGGCCAGCAGCGGCACGGCGTACCCCGCCAGCTGCCGCGGATGGGTGAGCGCTGCTTTAAAGCTGCCCGCCGCCCGCACTGCGGGCCGCAGCACCACAGCCAGCAGCGTAAGCAACGCCCGCGCCGCGCCGTGTGCCAGCGCCGCCAGCCCGCGTCCAACGCGCACCGCGGTGTATTCCACATGGAAGCCTGTGTAGTATAGAAAATCTCCGAAGGTCAAAGCAATACACGTTCCTTTTAGCTTTCCCGTAGGGGCCGGGCATGCCCGGCCCTGCACCTTCCCGTAAGCGCCCGTCAGCGGGACACCTGCGGGCCGGGCATGCCCGGCCCCGACGCGGCATTTAATGCGTCGGCACAAACCCCAGCGGGTCTACTCTGCTGCCGTCCACGCGCAGCTCCAGGTGCAGATGATACCCGCCGCCCGCGCCGTAGACATTGCCGGTGTTGCCCACATACCCGAGCAGGTCGCCCTTCTGCACGGCAGCCCCCTGCGCCACGGCGATGCTGCTCATGTGGGCGTACAGGCTGTCGTACCGGTGGCCGTCGTCCGCGGTGCCGTGACTGACCTGCACGCAGTTTCCGTAGCTGTTCATCGTCCGCGCGACGCTGACGACACCGTCCGCAATCGCATAGATGGGCGTGCCGCCCGGCGCGGCAAAATCGGTGCCGCGGTGGGGGATGCCCCAGGGGTCCGGCTCGGCAAACTGCGTCGTGATGCGCCCGTAGCTGTCCAGCGGGCAGCGGAAGTCAAGGCTCGTCAGGTGCAGGTCCGCCGTTGTGTAGCGTCGGCTCTGCTCCCGCACATAGGCGTCCAGTGCGGCGGTGGCGTCCTCATAGGCCTTTTTCGCGGCGTCGGTCACGGCGGCCTGTGCCTGGGCCGCGGCCTGCTGGGCGGTCAGCGTGCTGTTCGCGTCGAGCAGTGCGGCCTCCAGCGCGGTCTGCGTGTCGGCCAGCGCTGCCTGCTGCTGTTCGAGTGCCGCCTTGGCATCGGCGGCCTGCCGGGCAGCCTCGTCCGCCGCGGCGCGGGCCTGCTCCAGTGCGGCGGCCTCGGCGTCTAGCTCGGCCAGAACCGTGCTGTTCCGCGCGCTCATCTGCTGCAAAACCGCGTCGAACGTCAGCAGTTGGTACAGGCTTTTGGCCTGCGCCAGCAGCCAGACGGCTCCGCCGCCGTCCAGCCGCTGCATCGCGCGCAGCTGCTCACGGCAGACGGCCAGCCGCGCGTCGTACTCGGCCTGCTTGGCGTCCAGTGCGGCGCGGGCGGCGTCCGCCGCGGCCTGCCGCTCGTCCAAAACGGTCTGTGCATTTTGCACGGCGGCGGTCACGGCGGTAATTTGCCCGGCCAGCTCGGCGGCCTGCCCGGTCAGGGCGGCAACCTCGCTCTCGGTCTGCGTCTGTTCGTTTTGCAATTCTTCCAGGGCCGACTGTGCGGCTTCGTACTCCTGCCGCGTCTCGGTCTGCTTTTGCGTTAATTCGCTCTTTTTATCATCCGCGTAAGCGGTCAGGCCCGAAAAAAGGGTACAAAAAAGCAGCCCCGCCGCCAGAGCAGCGGCGGGGAAGTGCCTGTATTTCATCTTGTTACTCCGCTAATAGGGCAGTCCCGGTCAGGTCTGCGGGCGCGCTGTCCTGCCGTGCCTCAAAGTGCAGGTGCGGCCCGGTGGAATTGCCGGTGCTGCCCACATATCCCAAGACCTGGCTTTGAACCACGGACTGCCCGGCAGAGACGAGCGACGACTTCAAGTGCTGATACTCCGTTTCCAGCCCGCCGCCGTGGTCAAGCACGACATAGTTGCCCTTTTCAGCATCGTAGTCGGCGGTGGTCACGATGCCATCGGCAACAGCGTAAACCTCCGCGCCCTCCTCAGCGGCAAAGTCAATGCCGGGGTGGCCGTTTTCGGGGTCATAGCCGCTGACCTGCGGCGGGGGCGCGACCGGCAGGGTAAAGAGCTCCACGCCGGAAAGGGCTGCGGCTCCATCGGCGGCAGTTACCTGGTCGGAACTCGCATTGCGCACAGCTTCGACCAGGATTTCATCTGCCTTTTCCTGCGTCAGTTCGGCGGCGTCGCTGCCCCGGTAGGCGGTAAAATAGCGCGGCTCCACCAGCGTGCCGTTGACATGCATCTCAAAATGGCAGGCGTTGCCGGTGGTGTGCCCGGTGGAACCCACGTACCCGATGACCTGACCGGCGGTCACGGTCTGCCCGGGCACGACGGCGCAGGACTTCATGTGGGCGTACAGCGTGACCCAGCGCAGACCGTCGGCGTCGGTACCGTGGTCGATCTCCACAAAATTGCCCCAGCTGTAATGCTCCTGCGCGGCCAGCACAACACCGTCCGCGGCGGCGTAAATCTCGGTGCCCTCGGCAGCGCCCAGGTCGTCGCCCCGGTGGCTGTTCTCGGTGGCAAAGCGGGAAATATATTTGTACTTGACCGGGCAGACAAAGCGCGGGCTGTTAGCGGCGTCACTTAACGTCGGCAGCGTCGCGGCGGGCATGGCTGCGGGCGTCTCCGTGGGCGCAGGTGTCGGTGTCGGCTCTGCAGTCTCGGCAGTAGCGGCGGGCGGCTCCGGCGCGGCGTGGGACGCTTCCACCTGCGGGCGCACCATACAGGCTGTCACGCTGACGCCCACGGCCACGGCGCAGAGCGCCAGCGCCCCCGCACCCAGACGGCGGTAGTGCAGCAGGTGCACAATGCGCTCCTTCACGCTGCCCTGCCCGAAGGCAAGACTTCCGGGTGTTCGGATGGGGCGTCCCTGCATGGCAAAATGCAGCAGGCTCTCACAGTAGGTGCTGCGCTCGGCCAGCGTGCAGCCCTGCACGGCTGCCTCGTCGCAGGCGGCCTCCATGTCATGCTCAAAGGCGCGCAAGGCCAGCCACGCCAGCGGATTGAACCAGTGCAGGCAGACGACGGCATAAAACAGCGGCTTCACCAGCGGATCGCGGCGGCGGATGTGGGTCCGCTCATGCAGCAGCACAGCCTGCCGCGCCGGGCCTTGCAGGCTGTCCGGCAGGTAGACGCGCGGGCGCACAAAGCCCAGTGTGAACGGCGTGGGCACGCACGCCCCGCCGTAGCAGCCGTCGGGCGTTTTGCAGGCCAGCGCCACACAGCGCTTTAATTTCAGGTAGCCGATGCCCCCGCGCACAGCCAGCACCAGCACACCGACCAGCCAGACCGCCGCCAGCGCGTGCCACGGCGTCAGCCGGGCGTACCAAGGCAGCGGGGCCGCAGCTGCGGCTGCGGCGGGGGTAGGGGGCAGCAGCGGCAGCTCGCCCAGCTCCTGCACGGTGTCGGCGGCAGCGGCCAGCGGGGCGCTCTCCGGGCGGGGCAGCTTCAGCGGGATGCCCCACGGCAGCACGAACCGCAGCCCTACGGCCAGCCACAGCCAGCACAGGAACCGACTGGGCGCATGGGCGCGGCGCAGGGCCCTGCAGACCAGCCATGCGGCCAGCGCGGCCACACCGCCGCGGGCGCTCAACAGCAAAAAGGCAAGAACGGTACTGCGCATGGCTATTCCTCCTTATAGCGGGCGGCATCGAGCAGCGCACGGATCTCGGCGGCCTCGGCGTCGCTGATGGGCTTTGAGTTCAAAAACGCGGCCACGAACCGCGGCAGACTGCCGTCAAAGGTCTTGTCCACCACTGCGGCGCTCTCGGCCTGCTGGACGTCCTCCTTTTTAATAAGGCTCGTCACGCGGCCATCGGCGTTTTGCAGCACGCCGCGCTCACAGAGCTTTTTTAAAACGGTGTAGGTCGTGCTTTTTTTCCAGCCCAGCCCCTCGGCGGCCAGCGCGACCAACTGCCCGCTGGGCAGCGGCTCGTTGTCCCACACAAGGCAGGCGAAGCGGTATTCGCCGTCAGCAAGGCGAAGCGGTTCATGGTTCAGCATAGGGAAAACCCCTTTCGGTTTATTGCAATAGACCTATCTCTGCCTATAGTCTACTACGATAGACCAAAAATGTCAATAAAAAATCCCCGCCGGTGGTGCACGGTGGGGGCATCAAATCCGGAAATGGAATAAAAATTTATGCATTATTCGATGCTTTTGAAATTTTTATCCCTTATCCGTAATTTCTGAGTTCGCCCGCTGGGAAATTTCCATTATAATATAGGCAGTAAATTGAAAAGGAGTACCCAGCGATGCGAGCAATAAACCTGAAAACGAATCATCTTACCGCGCCCCTTGGCATGGATGCCGGGCCGCTGTTCTTGTCTTGGCAGTGCGTTGACGGCGTGCGCCAGACTGCCTATGAAATTGAACTGACCGCGAACGGCGAGACTGTTTGGCACAGCGGCAAGGTGCAGAGCGCCGCCGTGCACGCCGATGCCCCGACTGTGGGCGGCTCCCGCGTGCGTGGGTGCTGGCGCGTGCGCCTGTGGGACGAAAACGACACCCCCGGCGCGTGGAGTGAGGCGCACTTTGAAACGGGCTTGGCGCAAAGCGACTGGCAGGGTGAATGGGTAGACCCCGAAACGGAAGAAATCGACATCCCCGGGGATGATGCCATCAACGCCTTTGCCCGCCCCAACTGGGAGCGCAAGCAGGCGGAAAAAGAAGCCGCAGGCAAGGGCGCAGCCGAGCCGTACAAGCCCCATCGTCCGGCATCGTACCTGCGCAAAACCTTTACTGCAGCCAAGGGCGAAGCGCGGCTGTACATTACCGCCAAGGGGCTGTACGCGGTATGGCTGAACGGTGTGCGTGTCGGGGATATGGTTTTAGCCCCCGGCAGCTTTACCGGCAGCAAGCACCTTGCAGCGCAAACATACGATGTAACGAAATATTTGCGTGACGGTGAAAACGAGCTGCTGGTTGCCCTTGGTGACGGCTGGCACCGCAGCACAGGCGGCGTTGACGGTGACCGCGACTTGTTCGGTGATACGCTGGGCGTGCTGTTTCAGCTGGAGGTGGACGGCCAAGCCGTCTGCGTTTCTGACGGCTCGATGCAGGCAACGCAGTGCGGGCCGATCCGCCAGAACGATATGCAGCAGGGCGAGGTCTATGACGCACGGTTCGAAGGCAGCTTGACCGGCTGGCACGGCGTGCGCGCCTACCGCGACGACCTGCCCATCACCGGCATGAATACCGTGCCGATTCTGGAACACGAAGCCTTCCCCGGCAAGCTGCTGCAAACGCCCAACGGCGAGACCGTGCTGGACTTTGGGCAGAATATCGCCGGCTATGTGGAGATGGCGCTGACCGCCCGCGCCGGGCAAAAGGTCAAGCTGACCTGCGGCGAAGTGCTGGACGAAAACGGCAACTTTACCCAGGAAAACTTCCAGGACCGTGCCCGCCACAAGGAGGGCGGCACCGCCCAGATGCTGGAGCTTGTCTGCAAAGAGGGGAAAAACCACTTCAAACCCCACTTCACCATCATGGGCTTCCGCTACGCTAAGGTCGAAACCGACGCCGACTTGACCGATGCTGTGTTTACTGCCCACGCCGTCTACTCCGATATGACGGTGACAGGCAAATTTACCTGCGGAAATGACGCGGTGAATCAGCTTGTCAAGAACAGCATTTGGAGCCAGAAGGGCAACTTCTGCGATATCCCCACCGACTGCCCGACCCGCGAACGCGCAGGCTGGACAGGGGATATGGGCGTATTTATTGAAACCGGCCTGACTCTGATGGACTGCTACCCCGTGGCGGAAAAATGGCTGGCGGAGTGCCGCCTGAACCAGTACCCGGACGGGCGCATGGCGAACATTGCCCCGCCGAACGCCCGCCCCGGCTATATGACCCCGATGCTCTGCATGTCGGCAGGGTGGGGCGATGCGGCGATTCTGGTGCCGTATGCCCTGTACAAACGCACGGGTGACCGCAAAATTCTGGCGGACAACTACGAGATGATGCAGCGCTGGTACGGCTTTTTGCTGGGGCGCGCGCAGCAGACAACCGATGAGCAGCAGGGCGGTGATTACGCCAAGTTCACCGTTTTAAACGGCATGGATTACGGCGAATGGTGCGAGCCGGGCATCACCCCCATGCAGGCGATGATGAACCCGCGCAAGAGCGTTGGCACGGCGTATCTGGCCTACTCCGGGCGCTTGCTGGCGGAAGTAGCGGAAGCACTGGGCAAGGCGGACGATGCCGCCAACTATCGCGGCACCGCCGCCAACGCGGTAAAAGCCTACCGCACGGCGTTTACCGAGAACGGCGTAATCAAGTCTGACCGCCAGTGCGAGTATGTCCGCGCCATTGCCTTTGCCCTGCTGGGTGAGGACGAAAGCAAAGCGGCTGCCGCAACGCTGAACCAAATGGTCATCGAGAACGGCTGCCACCTGAACACGGGCTTTTTGTCCACGCCGTTTTTGTGCGATGTGCTGGCAAAATACGGCTATACGGACACTGCCTACAAGCTGCTTTTGCAGCCCGACGCCCCCGGCTGGCTGTATGAGGTCGGCAAGGGTGCGACTACCGTATGGGAGACATGGACGGGCATTGACGAAAACGGCAAGCCGCATGAATCCCTGAACCATTACAGCTACGGCGCGATCTGCGGCTGGCTGTTCGGCGGCGTGTGCGGCATCCGGTACGCGGACGGTACCCTGACGATAGCCCCGACGCCGGATAAATCGCTGGGCTGGGCAAAAGCTGCCTACGATTCCCCGGCTGGGCGCATTGTAAGCGGTTGGCGGTATGACGGCGATGCGGTAACCTATGAGTTTGAGATCCCCGCCAATCTGACCGCCGATGTCACCCTGCCCGATGGGCGTAAGTTTACCCTTGCCCCCGGAAAGCACACAGTATAAGAAGAAAGCGCCTGCCCTGCCGTAAAACTTACGGCAGGGCAGGCGCTGTTTTTGATAGACTGGAATTGATTTACTTCTTTTTGTCATTGAAGTAGATGATAAATGCACCCATTACTGCAATAGCAATGAGCAGTCCAAACTCAACCCAATTACCTAGAAATTCAAGTCCTACAACCATACCTAAATAACCAACAATCAATGTAACGATTGCTGCCAGAATTGCTTTACCCACATAATCACTCTCCTTTGTCAAATTTCGATTTTCTGCCCTAAGTATATCACACAAAAAACCGAGTTTCAACGCAGGAAAAGCAAATCCCCTGTCCTTTCGGGCAGGGGATTGCGGTTTAAGTATATTGTTTCAAATATTCGGCGCTGACCTGCAAACTTTTGACGGGGGAGTTATCCACCCAGTTGCGGTGGCTTTCCAAAATCACGGCATCTACGCCGATAGTAAGCGCCTGCGCCATCAGGCTGTCGAGGTCCATATTGCCGGTACCCAGCTCCATGCTGTCGGTTTTCAGAATCGGCGTTACGGCGCTGCCCGAAACGCGGGTGCCGCGGTCATTAATGTGCCACAGCTTCATGCGGGTCCCCAGACGCTGCATCCACGCAAGCGCATTCGCGCCGCCCTCGGTGAACCAATAGCTGTCAAACTCAAAGTTGACGAACTGCGGGTCGGTCTCCTCCAGCAAAATATCGTAGGCACGCTTTTCGGCGTTCACATGGCGCAGCTCGCAGTTGTGGTTGTGGTAGAGCAGCTCCACGCCCTCGGCCTTCAGCGCCGCGCCCGCCTTGTTCAACCGTGCGGCAAGGTCGTGCATCGTGGCTTCATCGCCGTAGTCAAAGCG
>SKED01000618.1_pt1 | contig 37871 bp, 30 predicted proteins | sample 4826651 | NCBI WGS metagenome assembly SKED01 (sample SAMN11008818, study PRJNA524170) | human gut metagenome | biome: Human fecal sample; material: Feces; isolation source: fecal sample from pouch patient p19 | host: Homo sapiens | place: Israel: Tel-Aviv | collected 2016-06-28 | reverse complement strand
CGTTCAATAGTACGGCAGCGATGGGAACGATCCCTTCATCCTATACTTATAACAGTACTTCCGTCACTATCCCGAATATGAACAGTGACTTTATGGTCTATGACTCGGGGGACATAGCGAATGTGAGTACAATCAGCCACAGCCTGTCGGTTAGTTTCACGCAAAAGCTCTGTAAGCTGACGGTTAAACTCTCCTTGTCGCAGTTTGGGAGCAACACGTTTACCAACTGTACGGGGGTATATGTTTCTCAGGGCGGCAATACGTCTGCCTGGACGATAGGTCCCTCTACAAATAATGTAAGTGCCAATACCGGAAATACACCTACATTCAATATAGCCAATAATTCGACTGCCACTGTACGGTTAGTCCCTTTTTCGGGTTCCCGGGCAATCACGGTACATATCGGTACGTTGAAACTTAGTAATTACTTCAATGCGAATAACCGGAATATCACCTCAAGCCAGAATGTACAGTTGCTGCCGGGAAAGAGTTATACCATTACACTGAAGTTTGAGTTAGGGGTACAATTGGCGGCAAGCGACATTAACCTGACACAAAACGGATGTACGGCAAGTGATAAAAATTATTTGGCGAAGTTAAGATGGGCCACAGGAAATTTGAAGAGTACCGGAAATACGAATTACGTATGGACTTCTTCAACAGATAGAGGTTATTATTATACATTTTATAGCACTTATACAGGGAACAAAACAACCAATAACACAGATCCATGTTCTAAATTGAATACTGCGTACTATGGTACAGGGTGGCGTACTCCATCTGAAAATGACTACATTTCATTATCCCGATGTACAGATAAGGTGTTGACAAATGGTGGCATGTGGTTTATGAATAAAAGTATTGGTGTTTTTCTATTAGCTTCTGGAGGAATTGGTTGGGGTGGAGGTAGTTCGACTGGTGATCCTACTAGTGATGGGGGTACAGGAGGACAGTATTGGAGTTCGACATATAATAAAAACGATGCTAAACGCTTGGTCTTTGCTAATGGTTCAGCAGGAATAGGCCTTGATTATTTGGCATCCGGGCTGGCAGTTCGTTGTGTTAAATAATTAATTGTTATTCATGACCAAGATCTTCAAAGGTATATAAATTACGGATTGATTAGGTCTTTTGAATAATAAAAGCCACTAAATAAAGACTTTTGTACAACACGCACATAATTAGATTATTGGACAATTTTTGAGAAGAAGTGGAGATCAATTTATGAACCACCCTTTTATGGACCAAGAAGGTTGACTAAGATGCAAATTTAACTTTGGAGAATGATGTTTCAAAAGACGTACGTCTGATGCAACAAAGATAGGTCGCTTTTTTCGTCTGTGCAAATCTTTTTACATCATTTTAATTATCAGCCATTTATCTATCCTCCTTGCATCCAGTGCGGAGAGTAAAAATGATGTTTCAAAAGACGTACGTTTTTTGAAACACCATTGTGTATTCAAGACCGTCATATCTGATTGTAATACACAAACTTACGCATAATAAAAGTTGTATCAAACAGTCTTTCCGGACTTATACGAAGATGTATAGGTCCACAATGCGTCTTTGATACGATTATTCACTTTAATATCTTAGTATATGAATAGAACTTTTATTATGCGAGAGTGTCTCGGTAAAGCCTTATGGCTGTGTTTTTGCCTTTTGATAACAGGATGTGCGGAAGATGACAGAATGACTCCCCTGTCTACTGACAGCGGGGATACTGCCGGCGAGTTAATTCCTATCCATATCAGTCTGACGGGTGACAACGACTATCATTCTTCCTCTTTTAATGACGCTTCGACCCGTAGCCACTCTCCCCTGATCGCCGAATGGGTGGGAGTAAAAGCTTTCTCACCTACACGCACAGGAGAGCAACCGGACTACGAAGGTCCCCGGATAGCCTCAATGGAACTGACGGAAGATACCCTGCCCCGTGTAAGTACCCGTGCAACAGTGCCTGTGGGAGTCTATTTCCGGCTGATTGTTTTCCGGAAGTCCGGAAGTGACTATGTCTTCCAGTCGGCTGCCGATTACGCCTCCAATGGTACGGGCACTCCTGTACTCAAACAGGGGAGACTGCTGACACGCTCGGGAACGATACGTGTGGTGGGCTACTCCTTTAATACCACTGCCGACTTGGGAACTATACCCGCATCATATACTTACAACAGCAGTACAGTGTCTATCCCTGACATGACCAAGGACTTCATGACCTTCGATTCCGGAGATATAACGAATGTAAACAGCCTGAGCCACAATCTTCTTCCGGTGAGCTTCAGCCAGAAGCTATGTAAATTGACGATTACCATCAGTCCCACCGGATTTCCAAGCAATACGATCACCAATTGCACGGGTGTATATGTAAAGCAAGGGGGAAACTCCACATCATGGAAGATCGGTCCTTCGACCAATGTGGTAGCCGCCAACACGAATAATACGGCGGCATTCAGTCCGAAGACGACTCTGAGTACAACCATACGCATGGTTCCATTTGCAGGGGCCAGAACGATTACAGTGCATTTCAATACACTGACGGTAGGCGGACGGACTGTGAACAACAACACCGAAATCACGTCCACCCAAAGTGTACAGTTGAAGGAAGGGAAAAGCTATACACTAAAAATACAGTTTAAAAAGGGTCCTGGAATTAATGTACCCGCAAGTAACATTAATCTTACGCAAAATGGGTGTACAGAAAATGACAAAACCATCTTATCAAAACTCCGATGGGCTGAAGGTAATCTCAATTCCCAAAGCAACTATAATCTGACATGGGCTTCTTCTACTACCGATTACGGTTATTATTATATATGGAAGAATGTATATGTATCATCTGGGTATACAGGCTATGGTGCTGTTGATCCTTGTACACGTCTTGACGAAAGTATATACGGTAGTGGTTGGCGTACTCCAACAAGAAGTGAATTCATAAGTCTCTCCCGCTGTAGCAACAAGCAATTGGTAAAGTATAACGGTATCCAAGGTATGTGGTTTATGAATAGCTCGACCGGTCTATTTTTGCCTGCTGCAGGCTATCGAGATGGCGACAAAGGCAGTGGTACTACTGCTACCGCTTATACCAATGGTACAGGCAGCTACTACTGGAGTAGTGACCTCAACGGTAATTCAGCCTATGGTCTTTACATCCTTAAAAATGACGTCTTCGTAGACGCTAACGGTAACAGGAAGTCCGGTGTTTCTGTCCGATGTGTTCACAATCTCTAGCGAGTTTGCCAGATGAAGTCAGAAGCCAGTAAGCCTGACACCTTAAAGAACGGGCTTTCTGGGCCTGCCACAAACACCCATACTACAAGATATTCAGTAAATGTCTTTAAAAGTAAGATGGCATATGAAGATGACTTGCTAATATCATCTCATATGCCATTTTTATTATAGTTTCTCTCTCTGACCTAAAATCTTATCCGTTTGGGCATGATGTTCCGGAAGAAGCCTGACAACTTCTTCTAATAGATTCTTTATAATCATACTATGCGGTTTCCCTCTGCCTGTTTTTGATTTTGTCAATCATTAATATGGCGTTTGCCGTATGTATTCCAAAGAAAATCCACAGGATTTCTATTTTCCTGTTCCGTGCCTTGATTTTTGATAGCGAGTAATGCTGTTTTTGCGTACCGAAATTGCCTTCGAGCCTGGTAGCTCTTCCCTTGCGTACAAAGGATGTTGATATCCCATATACTTTCCAGTATTTATCTGATTGATAAACAGTAATTGAAAAATAACAAGTTGTCGATAGCGATTTGACAAAAGTCAGACAGCATTAATATTCCGTACTTTGCATACCTCGTAAGTTTTCACCATCAGACCAATGATTTGGAAATGGTGTGATTCAAATTATATGTGAGCTTAGAACTAAACATAAGATCTTCGTACCGCTAATCAGTTTGGGTGGTGTCACCTTCCAATTTCCCATCTTCCGAGAGTATTTCTTTGCCATTTTTCTCTACAACAAGAGTGATGTCCGCGATCCCCGACGCGGCTATTTTATTATGGAACACCTTGTATTCATAGATATTATTTTTAAATGTAATCACGTGATTTCCTCCACTTCCACTAAATTCTATTTTTCCATTTTCCAAGACTAAATCCGGCTTGGTCGATTCTGGGTTCTCTTTTTTCCAACAGGCATACCGGTACATGCCGTTTTTCAGTTCATCTATCCTTATAAAATAATTTTTTGTCTTAAATTTATATACTTCCCCTTTGAAGTTATGTCGCAAATCCGAGGATAGGTCACCTTTTACTTTGGAGGTAAGCTTCTTGGCAAGCTTTTTCTCGTATTTGCTTTGATAATTCACAGCTGTAATTTTTCCGTCGTAATCCATCCAAAGTATGCCATCGTCCAGCATTATTCCTCTCCATCCCATTTCCGACCATTGATCAATATCCGAACTCGTAATAATACGGATTAAGTCTTCATCGAAGATTGAATCGAATCTTTCTTTCAATTCCTCTGCATTCTCAACACTCGGTATAGGGGATGTTCTCTTCAACGGATAAACTATATTTTCGGATATTTCATCGACAGCTTTTTGCCGAAACATTTTTTTGAGATATTCGATGTTTTGTATATTAGGATTCCGCTCATCGTTACGTTGTACATTCTTTTGCATCGTATCAATTTTGGATATCGACCAAACGACCGCTTTGCTACCGCCTTGTCCCTCTGCCTTGTAACCGTACGCTGAAAGTCCGATGGAACTGAACAGGGAAATCAAAATATACGGTATTACTTTTTCCTTTATTACTATTTTCATTGATTCGGTTATTCTTTTTAAACGATTTATATTTTATCTTCGGGTGCTACAAAAACGACTTGATCAGTACTGTTAAGTAACAATCTTCCAAAAGTTGCTCTTAGCTTCCGTATTTTGCTTATCTAAAAGGCTTTCTATCTCATTTATCCTCGGGGTACTACTCTTTATGCAATTTTTCTCCTTAGGAATTCCTGATCGTTTTTGATAAGGGCATTCAGACATTCAATAACATCCTCTTTCGTTTGACCAGTGATCTCACTGACATAATCCTCCACGACCGTTTGCGGTTTACGAAAAAACTGCTTCTTCACCACGCTTATGGGACGTTTGTAAAAAATATAAAACTCAGGATCTTCCGGATCGCCGACAGCAGAGATCGTAAGCCCGTTTTTATTCGCTTTATTCTCCACTTCCAGCGAGGGAGAAAAATAAATGTCCATTTTCCTCGTTTCAGCGACTTCTATCTGCTTTAAATAATAGTCCCACTGAAAATCATTGAACAACCCGATAACGGAGTCAGGGGCTATCATTCCTTTTTCTATCACTTTCGGATTAAGTGGTTCGCAAATACTGTATCTGAACTCTGTCATAGTATTGTATGTAATAGTAATATCCGACCTGGATAATTGTCATTTGCAAATATATAAAAAACAAAATAGTTACGGTCTCAAAAGATAGTATTCTTCTTGTGCAATAATACTCTGACCGGACAACCTGTCTAATTTGACATTTCACGATTTTCCTCTATATCACTTCTGCTTTTCGGAGCTTCGGTTATATTGGCAAACAAATAGTGTCTGAAAATCATAGAAATCAGTTCTTTGAAAACGATCCTAACCACTACCAACCCAAGGAAGTAACGGAACAGTATAGTTTAAACCGCTATTCATCAGCCTTATTACTGCAATTTGCGCTTATCCTCAATTAAAATTCTTATCTTTGTCTTTTAAAAAAAGAAATACTTTTTTTAAAGTACATCGGAAGCATGGTAACTCTCCCGAAAACTGCGTATTCCGATCATTATTAAAAATCAAATAATATGGCTATAACTTATCAGACAGAGGGTATCAAAATGCCCGATATCAAAAAACGTGAGACTACCGAATGGATCAAAGCCGTAGCCGCCACTTATGAAAAAAGAATCGGTGAAATCGCCTATATTTTCTGTTCGGACGAAAAAATATTGGAAGTGAACCGCCAATATCTTCAACACGATTACTATACAGATATCATCACTTTTGACTATTGCGAGGGCAATCGTCTTTCAGGTGATTTATTCATTAGCCTGGAAACAGTGAAGACTAACTCGGAACAGTTCAACACTCCTTATGAAGAAGAACTCCACCGGACAATTATTCACGGTATACTCCACCTTTGCGGAATCAACGACAAGGGTCCTGGAGAACGTGAAATTATGGAAGCTGCAGAGAATAAGGCACTAGCCATGAGAAAGCAGTAATTCTCCCTCAAATAAAAGATGGGATAGGAATCATGCATGGCAATCATTCCATCCCATCTTTATAGTTAAATATAGAGCCTGTCAGAAATTAATTCTTCTCCTTTGGGACCGATTGGGCACGGACTGCATAAAACCGTGTTACGAACTGGCTTCGCAGACCAAAGAAACGGATAAGAAGAAGACAAGACAGCCCATTGTTTAGGTTATTTTCCAAACGCAGATTTCGACAAAGGAATATAAACAGAGAACTGCCAGTTTGAGAAACGGCTATCCTTAAAAGGCGAAATCTTATTATTCTAATTGTGTCAGAGAAAAAACATCAAATGAATTACCGGTCCCTTGGAAATGCAAAACAACTTTCCGCTTATTTCCCGTTAAATTTCTGTCACAGTTGAGAGTCATTTCTTTTCCATTAACCTCTAATTGATACCATCCTCCCTGATATTCAACGCCATTAATCTCGCCTATACTGAAAATAGTATCCTGATTTAGAATCTCTTCTGTCTGTACAAGTATAAACTTCTCTCTTCCTTCTACAGTAATATCTCCTCCTTCCGCATTCAGAGTCACTTCCCTACTCTTCAGAAAATTAGAAGAATATTTATCAGAATCATCATTGCATCCATAAATACATAATAAAGAAATGCAATACAAAAAGAATACCTTTTTCATAATTATAAGTTTATATTTTACCACAAAATTTCAGTTCCCATCGCTTCATGAAAATAGATGTAATCATTTTCAGTATAAAAATTACCATTCGGTGAATTTTTATCATTAGTTGGATTATTGCCATCTTGAGAAGCGCTATTAGCGGGTCTATTATAAGCCCCATCCTTAATAGCATACCAGCCATTATTAGCTCTATTCCATCCAAAATTACAATGAATTGCCTTTACCTGTATATTCGTGCAGCCAATCATCATATTTCCAGAATATTCAAAAACTCCACCATCAACTAGCCAAACATGTCCTGTACTCTTTTTCTTCTTTCCCCCAAAGATAACAACATTCTTAGTTATAAGACACTTATACAATAAATTCTTATCAACGTCATTCGTTTTATGCCTTTCAACGTTATATCCCCATCCTTTCAAGAAGTCATTGGTTGAACCTAAATTTTTTGCTCCTGTTCCATCACATTTATAACCGACCTTAATACCATCCGCCACCTTTTTTACAAATTGAGATACAGGAGCTATTAGATTAGTATCGTATATCCCAGTATTTACAGTAAATGCATCCCAATCATAAGCAACCGGGCATTTTCTATAATAAGTAATCGCCTGAGCAACTGCAATAGGAATACAACCCGCATAATAATAACTTATAGAGCACTTTCCGTTTGTCGGCATTTGTGCATTATAAGGATAATGTTGATTCCATTCAGTCTTTACCAATGGTATAGAAACATGTGTCGTTCTTTGTTCACCGCTTCTTGTTAAATTCGGATTCAACTGATCCTGTTTTATAATATCCGGAATCTGACTAACGAGATAAGCCATACCTTCATTTTCTATAGTATCTGACAAGATTCCATTTTCCACATAAGCATAAACTCTTCCTACTTCAGCTTTTCCGGTGGCTATTGCAAATCCAAATCGTCCATCCTTTTCTGTATCAAATATGAACATATTCACACTATCCGTACTTATCTCACCAGTTCTTGTAGCTATTTTCGGTATAACAACCGATTTCTTACCGGCTAAAGATAATATAATTTGTGAAGTACTACTTCTCGTACCACCTTTCTCCTTATCTATTCTCTCACTGAATTGACATATCAAGTCTTCGGCTCTTTTATACTCAGATACATCCTCTAAATCGCTATTATTCAAAATGATTTCTTCGTCATTCTCAATACATCCACTAAGTATAACTAATAACAATATTAATTTAAATATTTCTTTCATCTCGTATTATTTTGAGTTTCTAATTAAAATCAATTTTACCTTCCAATATAAATGTCAAAACTATCAGAATCCCTTTCCAAAAAGATAGAGAAAGAAGTACCTGTTATAGTATCATCAAAAACAGTCTGCCCTGTTTCGGAATCAACAACCTGTATCTTTCTATTTTCTAAGGAGGAATTAAAATTTAAAAATAGTTGGCTCTCTTCAATATAACCACAAGCAACAAGTAGAGTACTTCTCTGCAGATTTGCCTCCTTATGAGTAATCAAATGTACCTTATGTCTATCTTTCATAATAGCCATTACATCCTCTCCATAAACATTATTAGACGTGAATACTATTTGTGTAAACAGCATCCCCACTAATACAATCATCTTTGTTTTCATTGTTATGTGTTTTTTTATTTCAAAAGCAAAGTTACCACATTTCTTCTTCTAAAAAGAAGAAAAGAGATAACATCTTAAACATTGTAAATAGCAGATTAACAGATATAAAGCAATGGGGTATGATAACATTTATGTCCACCAATACTCTAAAAAGCTAAAGAGGGCTTGTTCAATTGGCTTCAGCCATTTTTTTCTTTAATCGTAAACGCCGCTGCGCTACAATTTGCTTGCTTACATTACCAAAACAATAAGCTATGGTTTGATCATCAAATTCACAAAGTTTCAAGCAACAATAAATACAGTCATTATCTGTTATTTTAGGATAAGTACCCTTAAGGTATCGAATATAATCATCATAAATACCAAACAATATATTTTTCAATTGTTCCTGTTCTTTCATAAGAAGAACTTTCGGACTCCCCTTTGTTCCATTTTGTCCCAACCTGGGTTGAGTGCTTAGTTCTCGAATATGCTTAAAAATAGAAGTTTCCATAAACAAACAGTTACGCAATCGTGCTTTTTCATCAATAACACAGCATAATTCTGCTTGTTTCAAATCTATTTCCTGTTCACGCTCCATGCCAGACTGCTTTAAAGCAGAAATTTGAACTTCCAAACGTTCTATTTGTAATTGAGATAAGGCTGTTTTCTCATTTAAATAAGTTATACGCTGTTCGTACAGTAATCGAGCTATTTGACGACGCCGATAAACACGTTGAAAAATTACAACAATAACCAGCAGAAACAAAACTCCTCCATAACAAAGTTGCTGAATTAAAAACCTCTGCTTTTCCTTTTCCTTTACTACTTTTGCTTCTGAATCATATTTATACGCTAAGCGCTCAATATCGGAGGCTTTATTTAACAAAAAAATAGAATCTATATTATCACCATAATAAGACTGATATTCAAAGGCCCGTTGATAATTACCCCTAATCTTCTCGACTTCAGCCAAAGAATACGACGCTAGAATCTTCCTTTTAAAATCAGCAGTATCAAGTATACGCTTTAAATAATATTCAGCAGAGTCTAGTTCTTGCTTGTCTAAATACAAATCACCAAATGTTAACCATAAACTAATAGAGTCGCCATCCTTTGTCAAATATTGATGTGACAAATGGGCATATAGGAAAGCAGAATCGACATTCTCACAATTCAAACTCATTCGTTCATATATATCACTAACAAAAGCTGAATCATTCAATCTCAAAGCTAATTGTATAGATTGGTTCAAATAATAAAAAGCTTCTACCGTTTTTCCTTGAATCACACGCACCCACCCCATATTTGACAAAGGATACATTACCAATCTATGGTCATTCAGTAAAGAATCACATTGATAAGAGCGATAAAACGCATCAAACGCTTTCTGATAAAGAGATTGATGTAAATAAATCGATCCCATATCTTCATATAGCATTCCTTTCAGTTTTAATTCCTCCCCGGTATTTCCTTCAACTCCCTGCAGAGCAGTAAAGCAACTCTTCAAAGCCTGTTCAGTCATATTCATTTTTTTTTGAATCCGGCCTTTATAAAGCCAAGCTTTAGCCAAATTGACACCATCTTTTTTAATATAATAATCTAATGCAGTATCAATCAAAGAGTCACATGGAAGAAGAGAAAGCATATTTTTATCAGTAGCCTGCGTGAACAGTAAGCTAAAGTATGCCCTGTCACCCGCTGAATAAGTAGAAACATCAAGTTTACGAAGATAAGCCAACGTACGTTCAGGAGATATCTCCATCAAAGAATCGGCATATCTCAAAGAATACGGATACGGTGACGAGGAACGTTGACAAGAAACTACTCCGCTCACTAAAAACAATAAAAAGATAAAACCGACAAATGTCTTATTCATAATTAAAATACTTTATGATGACAAACTTACGATTCTTTTCAGCCACTTCCAAATTTTTCAAAGGAAGACAACTGTCTATCTGTCATTCTGTATTTTCAAACCGTTCTAAAACGCTCTATTTCCGACCAACCGGAAGACTCATTAAAAAAAATGCCTGTATTTCGATTTTCGTAATATCAATAAAACAACAATTTGCCATTTACACGAACAATATATTCGATATAAACGTAGAATAATGACATTATTAAAAACAAAAAGTACAAATTCAACACATTAAGACACACAAAAGCAAAAACACTTTTGATATATTCTGGAAATGAAAAAGGTATTTTATAGGATAGCAAACAACTCTTTAAGGATAAAAGCTAATTCCCCCCAACCCAAAACGCACTTCGTGCCAACAGGATGTTAACTTCATATTTGGAAAGAATTAATATCCTATCGACAGAAGGTTAACTTCACAGAAGTATGAAGTTAACTTCATTTGGTCATCTATGACAAAAGATGCATAAAATACCTCGGAACCCGGTCTATTAAGAACATTCTATTTACAATTCAAGTTTTCAAAATACTCAAGTTGCAAACATTATGTAAGTAAGTGCCCCCGATCAGCCGCTTATTGACAAAACAATCCTGCAATTGGCGATCCCTATAAACCCTTAAAACTTATTGCATAAAACCCGCAACTGGCAACTTTTTCGTAACTTTGCGCGGTTAAGAAATAAACATTGATTCAATGGATTTTAAGTACGACGTTATTGTAATTGGTGCCGGACATGCAGGCTGCGAAGCAGCAGCAGCGGCAGCAAACTTAGGCTCAAAAACCTGCTTGATCACTATGGATATGAACAAGGTAGCGCAAATGAGCTGTAACCCCGCCGTAGGAGGGATTGCTAAAGGACAAATTGTACGTGAGATAGACGCTTTAGGCGGATATATGGGATTGGTAACAGATCAGACAGCTATCCAGTTCCGCATACTAAACCGCTCGAAAGGACCGGCCATGTGGAGTCCCCGCGCCCAATGTGACCGAAACAAGTTTATCTGGGCCTGGCGCGAAATATTAGAAAATATCCCGAACCTTCATATCTGGCAAGATACTGTAAAGGAAATCATCGTTGAAAACGGTGAAGTTGTGGGATTAAAAACATTTTGGGATGTGACGTTTCACGCCAGATGTATTGTATTAACAGCAGGAACCTTCTTGAACGGATTGATGCATGTAGGAAAAACCCAACTCCCGGGGGGACGCATGGCAGAACCGGCATCGTATAAATTAACCGAATCCATCGCAGAACATGGCATTGAGTACGGCCGGATGAAAACCGGAACCCCCGTACGGATTGACGGAAGAAGTGTACACTATGAACTGATGGATACCCAAGATGGAGAATGTGACTTTCACAAGTTTTCATTCATGAATACCAGCGTGCGTCACCTTAAGCAATTGCAATGCTGGACATGCTTTACTAATGAAGAAGCACATAATGTTCTTCGTAACGGATTAGCGGATTCTCCCCTTTTCAACGGACAAATACAAAGTATCGGCCCGCGTTATTGCCCTAGCATCGAAACGAAGATCGTCACCTTCCCCGACAAAGAGCAACACCAGCTATTCCTTGAACCGGAAGGAGAAACCACACAAGAATTATACCTGAATGGATTCTCTTCTTCATTGCCAATGGAGATCCAAATAGAAGCACTAAAAAAGATCCCTGCTTTTAAAGACCTGGTGATTTATCGTCCGGGATATGCCATCGAATACGATTATTTCGATCCAACGCAACTAAAACATACGCTGGAATCGAAGAAAATCAAAAACCTCTTCTTCGCCGGACAAGTAAATGGTACTACCGGATATGAAGAAGCAGGAGGACAAGGTATCATTGCAGGTATCAATGCTCACATCAACTGCCACGGTGGAGAACCTTTCACTTTAGCAAGAGACGAGGCATATATCGGCGTATTAATAGACGACTTGGTGACCAAAGGGGTAGATGAGCCTTATCGTATGTTTACTTCACGAGCAGAATATCGTATTCTACTTCGTATGGATGATGCGGACATGCGACTTACAGAAAGAGCCTATAAACTGGGATTAGTAAAAGAAGACCGCTATGCTCTATTAAAGAGTAAAAGAGAAGCAGTCGAAAATATCGTAAACTTTACCCGCAATTATTCGATCAAGGCAGCATTAATAAACGATGCACTTGAGAATTTAGGAACGACTCCCCTGCGTCAAGGATGCAAACTGATCGACTTAATTAACCGTCCACAGATTACAATAGAAAATATCTCCGAATATGTACCGGCATTTAAACGGGAACTGGATAAAATCACAGATGAACGAAAAGAAGAGATTCTGGAGGCCGCTGAGATTTTAATCAAATATGAAGGCTATATTGGACGGGAAAGAATTATAGCAGACAAACTGGCACGATTGGAAAGTATTAAAATAAAAGGTAAGTTCGACTATGACAGCCTTCAATCACTTTCGACCGAAGCCCGGCAAAAACTGAAGAAGATCGACCCCGAAACAATAGCCCAGGCAAGCCGCATCCCCGGCGTGTCACCAAGCGACATCAATGTATTATTGGTGCTTTCGGGACGATAGACTGCTGCGTTTCACGTGAAACAAAACATTTAAAGAAACAACATAAAAGAATGATTATGAGCAAAGAAAAGCTTATCAAAAGCATCCGTGAGATACCCGATTTTCCAATCCCCGGAATCCTGTTCTACGATGTAACCACACTATTCAAAGATTCGGAACGCCTTCAGGAACTTTCGGATATTATGTACGAAATGTACAAGGATAAAGGAATCACCAAGGTAGTAGGCATCGAATCGAGAGGCTTCATTATGGGACCGATTCTTGCCACCCGCTTAGGGGCAGGATTTATCCCCATCCGTAAACCCGGCAAACTCCCTGCCGAAACAATGGAAGAAAGCTACGATAAAGAATATGGCAAAGACACCGTGCAGATACACAAAGATGCATTGAACGAGAACGACGTCGTATTGCTGCACGATGACTTACTGGCTACCGGAGGTACTATGAAAGCCGCCTGCAACCTCGTGAAAAAGCTCTATCCGAAAAAGGTATACGTAAACTTCATCATTGAGTTAAAGGAACTGAACGGAAAACAAGTATTTGAAAACGACCAAGACGTAGATATACAATCAGTATTGTCGTTATAAATAAAATGAATATATTTGCAGGGCATAGCGATAATCGCTATGCCCTTTTTTCATGGATACAAATCAAGAACTTAAAACCAGCGAATATCTAAAAGGAATTGTTTCAAATCTTCCTGAGAAGCCCGGCATTTATCAATATCTGAATGCAGAGGGAACTATCATCTATGTAGGGAAAGCCAAAAACCTGAAGCGGAGAGTCTACTCCTATTTCAGCAAAGAGCATCAGCCCGGAAAAACCCGGGTATTGGTAAGCAAGATCGCAGACATACGTTATATCGTGGTAAACTCAGAAGAAGATGCACTACTGCTTGAGAACAACCTAATCAAAAAATATAAGCCGCGTTACAATGTCTTGCTAAAAGACGACAAAACCTATCCGTCCATCTGCGTACAAAACGAATATTTTCCAAGAGTATTCAAGACCAGGCGTATTATCCGAAACGGCTCTTCGTACTATGGCCCATACAGCCATAGCCCATCCATGCACGCAGTGCTCGATTTAATAAAACACTTATACCCTCTGCGTACATGCAACCTCAACCTCTCACCGGAGAATATCCGTGCGGGAAAGTTCAATGTATGCCTTGAATATCACATAAAGAACTGCGCCGGCCCGTGTATCGGCCTGCAATCACAGGAAGAATATCTAAAAAATATTGCCGAGATAAAAGAGATCCTGAAAGGGAATACCCAGGAGATAAGCAGATTGTTATACCAGCGCATGCAGGACCTTGCCGCAGAAATGAAATTCGAAGAAGCGCAAAAGGTGAAAGAAAAGTATGCATTAATCGAAAATTATCGTTCAAAGTCCGAGGTTGTCAGCTCCGTATTACACAATATAGATGTATTTTCCATCGAAGAAGACGGCGAAAAGTCAGCCTTCATCAACTATCTGCATATCACAAACGGAGCCATTAACCAAGCTTTCACTTTCGAATACAAGAAGAAACTGAATGAAACAAAAGAGGAATTGCTGACACTGGGAATTATAGAAATGCGGGAACGCTACAAGAGCGCTTCACGCGAAATCATCGTCCCGTTTGACATCGAGATAGAACTGAATGATGTCACTTTCACCATTCCTCAACGAGGAGACAAAAAGAAGCTGTTGGAATTATCTCTACTCAACGTGAAACAGTACAAAGCAGACAGGATGAAGCAAGCCGAAAAGTTGAATCCGGAACAGCGTAGCATGCGCCTGATGAAAGAGATTCAACAGGAATTACACTTGGACAGACTGCCTATGCAGATAGAATGTTTTGATAACTCAAACATCCAGGGAACAGATGCGGTAGCAGCTTGTGTTGTTTTTAAAAAGGCGAAACCATCGAAAAGCGATTATCGGAAATACAACATCAAAACGGTTGTGGGCGCTGATGATTATGCCTCAATGAAAGAGGTCGTCAGGAGGCGTTATCAGCGCGCTATAGAAGAGGAATCCCCCCTGCCCGACCTGATTATCACCGATGGCGGAAAAGGGCAAATGGAGGTGGTCAGACAAGTAATGGAAGAGTTACAGTTAGATATTCCGATTGCAGGACTCGCCAAGGATCGCAAACACCGTACATCTGAAGTTCTTTTCGGGTTTCCACCTCAAACCATCGGCATCAAACAACATAGCCCCCTATTCCGCCTATTGGAACAGATACAAGATGAAGTACATCGCTTTGCCATTACCTTCCACAGGGATAAACGAAGCAAACGACAAGTAGCATCTGCCCTGGACAATATCAAAGGAATTGGCGAGAAAACCAAAACCGCCCTGCTGAAAGAGTTCAAGAGCGTAAAACGTATCAAAGAAGCCACCATAGAAGAAGTGTCCGCCATAATAGGTGAATCAAAGGCAAAAATCATAAAAGAGGGTCTCGATAATCATTAAAAATAGCTATCTTTGCAATAACAAAGATTAAGCAATATAATTCGAATGAGAGTAGTTATACAACGCGTCAGCCACGCATCAGTCACGATTGACGGGCACTGCAAATCGGCTATTCAGAAAGGAATGATGATCCTGGTAGGCATCGAAGAGACGGACAGCCGGGAGGATATCGATTGGTTATGCAAGAAAATCGTAAATCTCCGTATTTTTGACGACGAAAACGGAGTTATGAATAAATCAATCCTTGAAGACGAAGGTAACATATTGGTTATTAGTCAATTCACACTACATGCGTCTACTAAAAAAGGAAATCGTCCATCCTACATAAAGGCTGCTAAACCGGAAATTTCAATCCCACTTTACGAACAATTCTGCAATGATTTGAGTTGTGCATTAGGGAAAGAAGTGAAAACAGGAGAATTCGGAGCCGACATGAAAGTAGAGTTATTGAACGACGGACCTGTAACTATTTGCATCGATACCAAAAACAAGGAATAATGACATTAGAAGAAGCACAGAAAGCCGTTGATGAATGGATACACAAATACGGTGTACGTTATTTCAGCGAATTGACCAACATGGCAGTTCTCACCGAAGAAGTAGGCGAACTGGCACGTATCATGGCCCGTAAATATGGAGACCAATCTTTCAAGGAAGGTGAAAAAGACGATATCAGCGACGAGATAACGGACGTACTCTGGGTACTCCTTTGCATCGCAAACCAGACCGGGGTAAACCTCACAGAAGCATTTGCACGAAATCTGGAAAAGAAAACCCAAAGAGACAACAAAAGACATATCAATAATCCAAAACTGAGTGAACATGGAAATGAATGATACCCCTCAAGACAAGTACCTGACCGCATTGGCCAAGTATGACACGCAACTGAATGATGCTGATGTACAGGTTCAGGTTGCTGCATTAATCGAGAAAAAGGTTCCCGAAAACAATACGGAAGAAGTGAAGAAATTCCTTTTCAACTGTATTGACCTGACCACTCTCAATACAACAGACAGTGATGAAAGTGTCATGAGATTCACAGAAAAAGTAAATCGGTTTGATGATGAATTCCCTGACCTGAAGAACGTTGCAGCTATCTGTGTATATCCGAATTTTGCACAAGTAGTAAAAGACACACTTGAGGTAGAAGGTATAAACATTGCCTGTGTATCAGGAGGCTTTCCCTCTTCTCAGACATTTACCGAAGTAAAGATAGCAGAAACAGCTATGGCATTGGCTGACGGAGCCGATGAAATAGATATCGTAATTCCCGTAGGGGCATTTCTGAGTGGCGACTACGAAACGATGTGTGAAGAAATCATGGAATTAAAAGAGACTTGCAAAGAACACCATCTGAAAGTAATCCTCGAAACAGGCGCTTTAAAGACTGCCTCTAACATTAAAAAAGCCTCTATCCTATCCATGTATTCCGGAGCCGATTTCATCAAAACATCCACCGGAAAACAGCAACCGGCAGCAACCCCGGAAGCAGCTTATGTAATGTGCCAAGCTATCAAAGAGTACTACGAACAGACAGGAAACAAAGTCGGTTTCAAACCTGCAGGCGGCATCAATACCGTAAACGATGCATTGATTTATTATACCATCGTAAAAGAAGTATTGGGTAAAGAATGGCTCAGCAACGAGCTGTTTCGCTTAGGAACCAGCCGTTTGGCTAATCTTCTTTTATCTGAAATTAAAGGTGAAGAGCTGAAATTTTTCTAAAGGCTACATTAGCAATCAAATATGTCATGCCGTGTCGTCCTCTTTATTCATGTGGGGTGACACGGTATTTTTATTTAAGAAAAACTAAAGTTAGCTACAGAGAAGTCAGAAGATTTTTCTATCTTTGCGCAGATATTAGCCCACAGAGAATAGGCTAATTCATTGTATTAGAGAACGTTTCAATTATTATCTTTTTCCTGGAATTCGGCAAAATTCATGTTATGAAAGGTAATAAGCAAACGGGTCTCACGCACCTTCACGTATATACTCTTGTTATATATCGAATGGAGCGTGAGACTGTTGCTTGTATCATCATAACGGCTTGCCGAAGCCCCAGGAAAGATACAGAGCAACAGTTCTCACGCTTTTCGGTTAACAAAGAATTAAAATAAACAAGAGTATGGCAGAACAAGCATTATTTCAACCATTCAACCGGAACCAACAAAGGGAGAATTTAGAGAGCACAAAAGAAACGGGTCTACTAATCAGCCTGATTCCCAGTTTACAGGAAGACTTCTACGTAGACAGCCTGACAACCGGAGCAAGCAAAGAAACCCTATCCAAACTTCTTTTAAGAAACCCCGGAATCAAAAATGAAACGGCTGTTATTGAAATGATTCATTTCCTGCATGATGAAGGTGACCGCATTTCATTCAGCATTCTCCTACCCTTTTTAGTGGCCGAATATGATCCGAAAGAACTGGAAGAAAAGATACGCGAACGTTTTTTCGGCATAGAACTTTTCATCCGCAAATGCAATAATCTGCACCATTTCATCACTTGTATAAAAGCCGATCAAACCATCAAAATAGGAGAAGAGGAGCTAAAAAGAGGGGTACTTGCATGGGATATGGGAAGAATGGTATGCCTGACACGCATAGCTTATGATGCGGGATTTATAGATGAAAGCCTTGCATGGAACTATATTTGCTCGGCCGGACAACAATGCATACAAGCTTTTAATGATTGGACTGAGGTAGGAAAAAGTTTCTTATTAGGACAGGCAATGGAAGCTACTGAAAAAAGGAAGCAGGAACTATACATCCGTCTTTACCGTCAGGCCACAGAGAACCCAAACAGTCCATGGAAAAAGAGAACACTGAAATAAATAAGAAACTTATTTATCACGATCGACCACATAATCCAAGTAGGTAATCAAGGAGGTCTTTACTGCCGAATCCGGCAAAGTGCGCAATAGGTCAAGAGCACGCTCTTTGTATTCATACATCACTTTCACAGCATATTCTATTCCCCCGTTTTGCTTGATAAACTCGATTAAACGGGTGATTTCGTCTACTGTAGCCGTACCGGCTTTTACCCTAAGGGCCATTTCCTGAGCCCACGCATCAGTCGTGGTATTCAGTACATATAAAGCAGGTAGAGTAAGCTTACCTTCCAGCATATCATTTCCGGTCGGTTTTCCAATCTCCTTACTCTCAAAATAATCGAATATATCGTCTTTAATCTGAAAGCAAATTCCGATGTTCTCACCAAAAAGACGTGCAAATTCAGCCTTTTCATCGGTAACTTCTACTGAAAGAGCAGCAGCTTTAGTACATGCGGCAAAAAGGGCAGCCGTCTTCTTACGGATCACATCGAAGTAAATAGTCTCAGAGTATTCCCGGTTACTGACATTAGAGAGTTGAAGTATCTCCCCTTCTGCCAAATCTTGTCCCAAACACGCTACCACACCGATTATATCATGATTACGAGTACGTTCGGCATGCACCAGACTTGTTGCCAAAAGAAAATCGCCTACCAGCACTGCTACTTTATTATTAAAAATAGCATTCACTGATAACTGTCCGCGACGTTCTGTACTTTCGTCTACCACATCGTCGTGCACCAGACTTGCCGTATGAAGAAGTTCAAGGGATACTGCCGCATGTAATGTCTCAGGCTTTATTTCTCCGTAAAGCTTTGCTACAAGCAACACAAGGATAGGGCGCATCATCTTACCATTCCTCTGCCGGATGTGAGCAATCACATTATTAAGCAAAAGATTTGAACTGGACAGAGAACTATCAAATAGATTTTTGAAATCTTCCAGCTCCGTAGTAATCGGGGACTTTATTAAAGATAAGCTATCCATGCACACACTATTTGAGCACAAAAGTAATAATAAAACGGTTAATACGGTATTTTTTTGTACTTTTACCATGAAAAAACTGAAAAATATGAATCAAAACAGCAAACTATTCCTCTTGGATGCTTATGCTCTTATCTATCGGGCGTACTATGCGTTCATTAAAAATCCCCGCATTAATTCCAAGGGTTTTAATACTTCAGCCATACTGGGATTCGTCAACACCCTGGAAGAGGTGCTGAAGAAAGAGAACCCCACCCACATTGGAGTTGCATTCGATCCACCGGGACCCACATTCCGCCACGAAGCTTTTGAACAGTACAAAGCTCAACGAGAAGAAACTCCGGAAGCAATCCGTCTTTCGGTACCTATTATAAAAGATATTATCAAGGCTTACCGAATCCCCATCCTGGAGGTAGCGGGATATGAAGCGGACGATGTAATCGGAACTCTGGCAACAGAAGCCGGCAATCAGGGTATCACTACTTATATGATGACTCCTGACAAGGACTATGGTCAGTTGGTAACGGATCATGTATTTATGTATCGCCCCAAATATGGAGACAAAGAATTTGAAGTTATGGGGGTAGAACAAGTAAAAGCTAAATTCGATATTCAATCACCGGCACAAGTGATAGATATGCTCGGACTGATGGGCGACTCTTCCGATAATATTCCGGGGTGTCCGGGTGTGGGAGAAAAAACTGCCCAAAAATTAATTGCCGAGTTTGGGAGTATAGAAAATCTGCTTGAACATACCGATCAGTTGAAAGGAGCACTGAAGACAAAAGTCGAGACGAATCGGGAAATGATTATTTTCTCCAAATTCCTGGCAACAATCAAAGTGGATGTACCTATCCGGCTCGATATGAACTCACTCGTCCGGGAACAAGCAGATGAGGACACGTTGCGTAAAATATTTGAAGAGCTGGAATTCCGCACATTGATGGAACGGATATTCAAAAAAGAATCATCACCCGCCTCCCCTATCGCCGGTACATTATTTAATCAGGAAAACGGCCCGGTTCAAGGCAATCTCTTTGAAGAATTTACGCCCGATCATACGAATGAAGAAAAAAAATCAAATCTGGAAAGCTTAAATTCATTAAGCTACGACTACCAATTAATTGATACAGAGGAGAAAAGAAATGAAATTATTAAAAAACTACTTACATCCGAAATTCTTGCGTTAGATACGGAAACCACCGGAACGGATCCAATGGATGCAGAATTGGTTGGAATGAGTTTTAGTATTACCGAAAATCAGGCATTTTACGTTCCGGTACCTGCCGAACGGGAAGAGGCAATCAAAATCGTTCGGGAGTTCGAACCTGTCTTCAAAAACGAGAAGTCACTCAAGGTCGGTCAGAATATAAAGTACGACATGCTCGTTCTGCAAAACTATGGGATTGAAGTCCGAGGTAAACTCTTCGATACCATGGTAGCACATTATGTCCTCCAACCCGAACTCCGTCATAACATGGATTATCTGGCCGAAATCTATCTGCATTATCAAACCATACATATTGAAGAGTTAATAGGGCCAAAAGGCAAAGGGCAGAAAAATATGCGCGACCTCTCCCCTCAAGAAGTTTATCTGTACGCCTGCGAAGATGCAGACGTTACACTAAAACTTAAAAATATACTGGAACAGGAATTAAAGAAAAATGATGCCGAGAAGTTATTCTATGAAATCGAAATGCCTCTGGTCCCTGTTCTTGTCAATATCGAGAGCAACGGAGTGCGTTTAGATACGGAGGCTCTGAAACAATCGTCGGAACACTTCACTACGAGACTGCAAAGTATCGAAAAAGAAATTTATACTCTCGCCGAAGGAGAATTCAACATTGCATCTCCCAAACAGGTAGGAGAGATACTTTTTGATAAATTGAAAATAGTAGAGAAAGCTAAAAAAACAAAAACCGGACAGTACGTCACCTCAGAAGAGGTATTGGAGAGCTTGCGAAATAAGCACGATATCATCGGTAAGATTTTGGAATACCGGGGACTTAAGAAACTATTAAGTACTTATATCGATGCTCTGCCGCAATTGATCAATCCCAAAACCGGACGTATACACACCTCCTTTAACCAGACCGTTACCGCAACAGGAAGATTGAGTTCAAGTAACCCTAACCTGCAGAATATCCCGATCCGGGACGAAGACGGTAAAGAGATACGCAAAGCTTTTATTCCGGATGATGGTTGCAGTTTCTTCTCCGCCGACTATTCACAGATTGAGCTACGCATAATGGCACACCTGAGTGAAGATAAAAACATGATCGATGCTTTCCTCAGTGGCTATGATATTCATGCGGCTACAGCTGCCAAGATTTATAAGGTAGATATAAAAGAGGTTACCGCCGATATGCGCCGTAAGGCCAAGACTGCCAATTTCGGTATTATCTACGGTATCTCCGTATTTGGCCTGGCGGAACGCATGAATGTCGACCGCAAAGAAGCCAAAGAGCTGATAGACGGTTATTTTGAAACCTATCCGCAAGTAAAATCCTATATGGACAAGAGTATCCAGGTGGCACGCGAGCACGGTTATGTGGAAACGATTTTCCATCGCAAACGCTTTTTACCGGATATTAACTCCCGTAATGCCGTAGTACGCGGATACGCAGAGCGAAATGCCATCAATGCTCCGATACAGGGAAGCGCAGCTGACATAATCAAAGTTGCTATGGCACGTATTTATGAACGTTTCAAAGCAGAAGGCCTGAAAGCAAAAATGATTTTGCAAGTACACGATGAGCTGAATTTCAGTGTACCGGCAAAAGAGAAAGAAATAGTAGAGCAAGTGGTTATTGAGGAAATGGAGAAAGCCTACCGTATGCATGTTCCCTTAAAAGCAGATTGCGGATGGGGTACAAACTGGCTGGAGGCACATTGATAACAATCATTAACCATTCGTACAGAAAGCTATGAAAGATCCATCTAAAAATGCTTACTGTTTATATAAATATCCGGCAAACAATCTGCCGGATATCTTTTTGTCAGCATACTTATCAAAAAGAAAGTAACTTGAAGGTCCTAACACTGACAATATGATAAAATTCTTTCGATTTTATGCATTTATATCCGTTTAATATGTAACTTTGCCACCGTTAAAGCCAACAAATGGTAGAAATATGACAATTTAAAGACTTAAAAACAGATATCATGAAAACAACAGGATTTTTAAAAACAGTAGCATTGTCAGCAGTTCTTTTGGTAAGCAGCGTTGCAGTTTCCGCCCGGAACTATGATAACAATCTTATTTATAACTCCGAAGAAGAAAACGGCATGTTAATAGGACAAACCGTTTATAAGAAAGAAGGCTCTTCCCTAGCCAATTATATGAAATATAACTATAAATACGATGACAATAAACGCATGATTGAAAGTCAGACTATGAAATGGAACAGCAATAAAAATAATTGGGAGAACGATTTGCTGGTTCGCTATACGTACGAAGGCAAAACCATTACCACAAACTATTATAAATGGAATAACCGGAAAAGTGAATTTATACTGGCTCCGGAGATGACCGTTACAATGGATAACCCTAATCTATAATCTCCAAACACTTTACTCTTTCTTAAAGATCTAACACATTAAATACTCTAAAAAAGACCGTTGCTAACAGCTTCGGTCTTTTTTTGTGTCACGTGAAACATAAAGAAGAAATAAAAAAGATTATTTGAGATAACAACATCATAAAACAGCCGGAGTTTTTTCACAAAAAGCTCCGGCTTTACCCAACCAGTTAACTATCAAGAGAGTTGTTTAATTGTTTAACACTGTTCATCTCAGTTGTTTTTAAGAGTAATCGTACCTCACAAAGATACAATCAAAGTAAAAGCATAGCAACCCTTTTTTATCTGAAAGCCGATTATATGGTTACAGTCAGAGTATAAGCGGTAAAATAAGAGTCTATCCGACAGAAAAACTTCAAATTATACAAAAGCACTCTTGTAGTTCTTTCAAGAATCCGCGTGAAATAATCAAGTCTTCTTTATCACTAAAAGGAGGATAGAGTAAGCACTGTTTGCTCTTTATCATTGCCAGATAATTGATGTTGATAATAGCCGACTGACTGATTTGTACAAATGCGTCGGAATAGCCGATTATATCACCGGCAGTCGTATTTTTTTTCAGACAAAGTTTCGTTTGATTAAAAAGTTCCACTTGCCACAGCCTCTTATCTTTCAGATATTCAAAATAACCTATTTCTTCAAGACGAAGAAATCTAAATCCCGTTACTGTACTAATCATAAACAAATCTCTACCGGGCATCAAAGTACCCACAGCAGAAGCAAAAGAAGGCAGAGGCCGAGCAGAAGCCATCGTCTTGCGGTAACGTTCAATAATCAAATTCAGTTCTTCTATATCATAAGGCTTCAGTAAATAATCAAAAGCCGATTCGCGCAAGGCCTGCAACAGATATTTATCATAGGCAGTATAGAAAACGACTTTCATATCCCACAACACCTGTTCACGAATCTCACTAAGCAAACGGATTCCCTGAATATCGGGCAACTCTATGTCCAGGAACAAAAGATCGGGATGTATATCCATAATAAGTTTCTTCCCTTTTGCCCCATTGCCGGCAGTCCCTTTTATTTCCAGATCAGCCTGCACCTCCAGATCCCGGCGTAAGGTCTCAATAGCCGCCTTCTCATCATCTATAATGATCACCTTATACATAATTTCCTATCTTTATAAATTGTAAGAATAATCCAATGGTATATAGATTAGAACTTGTGTTCCGGTCTGTCCATTATTCACCAGATTCTTGATTTCAAAACGTATTTTCTCGCGATTCTTATCATTCAATAGCTGAATAGTCTGATAAAGCACTTTCAACCCTGTTCCTGTTCCACGTGTAGATGATAAAGTTTGTGGAGAATATCCACGTCCATTATCGCAAATATCAATAAGGATTCCACTTCCCTTTCGGCAAACAGATATACCAAGTAACTTCAAACCGTCAATTCCGGCCAATCCATGTTTCAATGCATTCTCCACCGGTATCTGTACTACCATTGAAGGAATGACAACCTGCTGAATATCCAAGTCTTCCTCGATCTTCACATCCATTGAAAAATCACTTCCGAGACGTCCTTGCTCAAGATGGATGTAAGTCTTCACAAATTCCAGTTCATCATAAAGAGAAATACTGAGTTTCTCTGTCAATTCCAAGCTCTTACGAAGTAGTTTCACCAATTCTGTCAGATCACCACACAACGTTTCCCCATCCCTAAACCGACTGATCTCACGATTCAATACATTAAACGTGAAATGCGGTGAAAGACGATTCCGGATATTCTCCATACGGAAACGGCTGATCTGGTTGATATGCCGTTCCTGAAGAAACATGCGTTTCTTCTTCATATACCAATAAACAAGTCCCGCTACGATAACAGATACAATACCGATCAGAGCCCATATATAGGTTGTCAGTTTCAGCACCTCCATCTCTCCTTTTTGTTTCTCGATCACCAATTCTTTCCGCATCACAATCGTATCCTGCCGGTAACGCATATCCAGTTCGGCTACACGCGTCCTGACACGTTCATTACGGATGGAATCATTAAGTTGAAGATCGTGTTTCTGATATTCATAAGCCTTTTTATAGTTTCCCACCTGCTCGTAATAATGCTGTAGATAGTGATTACGGATATTGATCATATTGGCATCTATATGCCCGTAATCGGCTGATCGTCTGATTATATCTCCGGCAAGAGCGACATTTCCCTTTTTAAGTGCAAGCTCGATCATTTGAGTCTCTATGTAATAAAGCGCCGATTGATTCCCGATTCCGGAAAAGAAGCGATAGCTCTCGTCCAGATATAATTGTGCTGAATCCAGTTTATTGGTAATCACATAAAGTTCTCCAAGATTTGCCTTACACAGATTCTGTTCAAAAACCATTTGAGGATAAGACTTCACGACCTCTAATGCACGCCCAATATAATGAACAGCCTGCGGATAGTCTTTTTTATAATAAAAATGGTTTCCCCGGTTATTCAGGTAAGTCCATTTCTCAGACACGCTCATCTGAGGAAAAAAGTTTCCTGCAAGTTCATAATAATGATTGGAAAGCTCAAAATCACGTAATTCCATATAAGTCTGTCCGAGACCATAGTAAACCGGAAATTTATTACGATCGGGCAATCCGAGAGAATCACAAATGAACAGTGCGCGACGATAATAATAAGCGGCATACGCATAATCTCCCTTATGCACATTGGCATCAGCCAAATTTATGCACAAGTCCGGTAGATAGTCCGTTTGTTGTCCTTGAAGCCTTTCTTCGTAGGCTTTTTTATAGGAGATAATAGCCGAATCGGGCTGAGTGCGCTGCATCAAGACGTTGCCTTCCATATTATAAACAGTCGAAAGCAGATCATGCACTTCCGCAGAAATCTCCACTTCATTACAAAAGCGCTTCACAAGCCGATTGTAATACAAGACTGAATCAAAGTCTGCCGTAACAAAATAAGATTTGGAATAAAATGACAAAAGGTAATAATAAGACAGGCTATCCGGAGCATCCGCCATGGCGTGTCGCAACAAAGAACGTGAATATCGGGTATTACTAAACAATGAATCCTGAGCACAACGTTCCACAGAGTCTATGCTCATACCCCCAAAAGCGGAATCAGAACGGTTTATTTTTTGCTTACAGCCTGTTAACGGTAATAACAAACAAAAAAATACAATTGCCAGGTTTGCTCTATGCCTCATTGTTTTGATTTATCGTGTAATACCCAACAAAAATACATCCTTTTTTTAAATTCGATAACAAACGTACTACTTTTTATGCGCAATTATTCATATCTTTGTAGCCAATATAATTAGAATAGTCTCATAATGAGTCCACTGAACTTCACTCACATCCTGACACAGACAGTCGATGAGCTATCGGAAAGCGAATCATACAAAGGACTGTTTCACCAACATAAAGACGGTGAGCCACTACCCTCGCCACGGGTATTGTGCGATGTTATCGAATTAGCGCGTTCCATTCTCTTTCCCGGATATTACGGAAACTCAACAGTCAACAGCCGGACTATCAATTACCACATTGGTGTCAATGTAGAAAAGCTGTTCAATCTGCTAACAGAGCAGATTCTCGCCGGTTTATGTTTCGGTAATGGTGACCGGTGCGATGAATGTACCGAGGCCAAACGTGAAGAAGCAGCGCGCCTGGCTGCCAAGTTTATCAGCAAACTACCGCACTTGCGCCGTGTCCTGGCTACAGATGTGGAAGCTGCTTACAACGGTGACCCGGCTGCACAAAGTTTTGGTGAAGTGATCTTCTGCTATCCGGCCATCAAAGCCATCAGCAACTATCGCATCGCCCACGAACTTCTGGAATTAGGTGTACCGCTTATCCCCCGTATCATCACCGAAATGGCACATAGCGAAACCGGTATCGACATACATCCGGGAGCAAGAATCGGCACACATTTCACGATCGACCATGGAACCGGTGTAGTGATTGGTGCGACAAGTATCATCGGTAATAATGTGAAACTCTATCAGGGAGTGACATTGGGTGCCAGAAGCTTCCCCCTGGATGCTGACGGCAAACCTATTAAAGGCATTCCACGTCATCCGATTCTGGAAGATAACGTGATTGTATACTCCAATGCCACCATTCTGGGCCGGATTACCATCGGGCGTGATGCGACCGTAGGCGGTAACATCTGGGTGACAGAGAACATACCGGCAGGGGCAAGAATCGTACAGACAAAAGCGAAAAAATAATATAATTAACAACATTAAAGCGCCGGTCGCCCGGTTCATTACCGGAACATTAGCATACTGGCATGTTATCCATTTTTATGAGCGAACAATTTGAAATGATTGCCAAAACCTTTCAGGGACTGGAAGAGATACTGGCTGAGGAATTGACAACACTTGGGGCAAACGACGTACAAATAGGCCGCCGCATGGTCTCGTTTACCGGTGACAAGGAGATGATGTACAAAGCAAATTTCTGCCTGCGTACCGCAATCCGTATTTTAAAACCAATTAAGCACTTCACCGCAAAAGACGCTGATGCTGTATATGAACAAATCAAAGCCATCCGTTGGGAAGAAATCCTGGATGTAGACAAAACCTTTGCTGTCGACGCAGTAGTATTCAGCGATGAATTCCGCCACTCCAAGTTTGTCTCATACAAAGTAAAAGATGCCATTGTCGATTATTTCCGCGAATTGAATGGAAAACGTCCTTCTGTGCGTATCAGCAGACCGGATGTACTACTGAATATACACATTGCACAGACTACCTGTACGCTTTCACTCGATTCATCGGGCGAATCACTCCACCGCAGAGGTTACCGTCAGGAAGCCGTAGAAGCTCCATTAAATGAAGTTCTGGCCGCCGGTATGATTTTGATGACCGGATGGAAAGGCGAATGCGACCTGATTGACCCGATGTGCGGTTCAGGTACTATTCCCATTGAAGCAGCCCTGATTGCCCGTAATATCGCGCCGGGAGTGTTTCGCAAAGAGTTTGCTTTTGAAAAATGGGGAGATTTCGATCAAAACCTGTTCGACCGGATCTACAACGACGACAGTCAGGAACGTGAATTTACCCACAAGATATACGGTTATGACAACAATCCCAAAGCCAACGAAATCGCAACGCACAACGTGAAGGCAGCAGGGGTATCAAAAGACATTATCCTGAAATTGCAACCGTTCCAGCAATTCGAACAGCCGGCTGAAAAATCGATCATTATAACCAATCCCCCTTACGGAGAACGTATTTCGACCAACGACTTGCTGGGACTGTACAATATGATCGGCGAACGCCTGAAACACGCTTTTGTGGGTAACGATGCATGGATACTTTCTTATCGTGAAGAGTGTTTCGATCAGATTGGCCTGAAACCGAGCGTAAAAACTCCTTTATTCAACGGTCCTTTGGAATGTGAATTCCGTAAATATCAGATTTTCGACGGTAAATATAAGGAATTCAAAAGCCAGGAAGGCGGTGATGAAAACGGTGAACGTGCTCCGAAGGAAAGAAGAGAGTTCAAGCCGCGCCGGGAGGAAGGCGGTTTCAGAGGAGATAGAAGACCACATGAAGAACGTAATTCGGAATACGGAGACAGAAGACCGAGAGAATTCAAAGGCAACCGTGAGCCCAAAATCAAAAAGCCCCAGGAGGACTAAACCGTTCCGAACACAAATATGCAGACGGATGAACAGGCAGTCATAGAAGATAAACGATACGGTACCAAAGTATGACGCTGTCATCCGCCCGGAAACGACGAAATCAGACAGAGTATAAATCAAAGGATTTAAATAATGATAAAGCAAATCATGAAAACCAACAGTAAACAAAAGAGTGCTTTGTTAGTAATGCTCTTATCTTTACTAATACCAAACATTATGGCACAAGAACCGAAAATGCCGACCTTGGAGGATCTGATTCCGGGTGGAGCTACCTACCGTTCTGCCGAGAATATATCCGGCCTGCAATGGTGGGGTGACCAATGTATCAAACCGGGAATAGAAGCAGTGTTCATGATAAACCCTAAAAACGGAAAAGAAACACCGCTCACCACCCGCAACATAGTAAACAAGGCGTTGGAAGCCGGAAATCACGGTAAGTTGCAACACTTCTACAATGTCAGTTTCCCATGGCCGAAGAAAAGCCTTATGCTGATCACCCTGCCGGATAAATACATCGTATACGATTTCGACTACCGTGAGGTTATCAGCACACGTCCATTGCCAAAGGAAGGTGCCAATAGAGATTATCACCCTGAAACGGGACATGTAGCCTATACCATAGGCAACAATCTGTATGTGGACGATCGGGCCGTAACCAACGAACCGGAAGGTATCGTATGCGGCCAGTCTGTTCATCGCAACGAATTCGGAATTAAGAAAGGAACTTTCTGGAGTCCCTCGGGCAATCTGCTCGCATTCTATCGGATGGATCAAAGTATGGTAGCCCAATATCCCCTGGTCGATGTCACAGCTCCCATTGCCGAAGTCAACAACATCCGCTACCCGATGGCAGGGATGACCAGCCACCAGGTAAAAGTAGGCATCTACAACCCCGCTACCGGCAAAAGTATCTATCTCAATGCCGGAGACCCGACCGATCGCTATTTCACTAACATCAGTTGGGCGCCGGATGAAAAGAGCCTTTATCTGATCGAGTTGAACCGCGATCAAAATCATGCCAAGTTGTGCCGGTATGATGTTGAAACAGGCGAATTGACGGCCACTCTTTTTGAAGAGAAGAGCGACAAGTATGTAGAGCCGCAGGACCCTATCATTTTCCTGCCTTGGGATAACAGCAAGTTCATCTACCAGAGCCAAAAAGATGGCTTCAGCCACCTTTACCTGTACGATACGAACGGCCGGCAAATCCGTCAGTTGACCGAGGGAGACTGGCTGGTAAAAGAGGTTCTGGGCTTCGACACCAAGAAAAAAGAGATTATTATTGCCAGCACAGAGTTCTCGCCATTGCAGGACAACCTGTTCCGCCTGGATACAAAAACCGGAATACGTACTCCCCTGGGCAGTGCAGAAGGCGTACACAGCGGCCAGTTGAGCCCTTCGGGACGCTACCTGATTGACCAATACAACTCACCGACTGTTCCGAGAAGTATCAATATCATCGATGTGCAAAGTGGTAAAAGCGTCAATCTGCTCACAGCAGCCGATCCTTTCACCGGCTACAAGATGCCGGGTATCGAGACAGGTACCATCAAAGCAGCAGATGGCAAGACGGACTTATATTACCGATTAATAAAACCGGCCGATTTCGATCCGAACAAGAAATACCCGGCTATCGTATACGTATACGGCGGTCCTCACGCACAACTGGTCACCAACGGCTGGCAGAACGGTGCACGAGGCTGGGATATCTATATGGCCAACAAAGGTTACATCATGTTTACCGTAGACGGACGTGGAAGCAGCAATCGGGGACTCGATTTTGAGAATGTAACTTTCCGCCAGTTGGGAATCGAAGAAGGAAGAGACCAGGTGAAAGGAACCGAATTCCTGAAAAGCCTCCCCTACGTCGATGGGAACCGTATCGGAGTACACGGCTGGAGCTTTGGCGGTCACATGACCACTGCCCTTCTCCTTCGCTATCCCGAGATATTTAAAGTGGGCGTGGCCGGCGGTCCCGTCATTGACTGGGGGTATTACGAAGTGATGTACGGAGAACGCTATATGGATACCCCGCAAAGCAATCCGAAAGGATATAAAGAGTGTAACCTGAAAAACCTGGCAGGCAACCTGAAAGGACATCTGATGATCATCCACGATGACCACGACGACACCTGCGTGCCGCAGCACACCCTCTCGTTTATGAAAGCGTGCATCGATGCCCGCACGTATCCGGACCTCTTCATCTACCCGTGCCACAAGCACAATGTGTCAGGCCGCGACCGTGTACATCTGCATGAAAAGATAACCCGTTATTTCGAAGACTATTTATAAAGATATAAATCCTCAAAAGACATGAAGATATTACTATTAGGTTCGGGCGGCCGTGAACACGCCCTGGCATGGAAAATCGCCCAAAGTCCGAAAGTAGAGAAGCTGTTCATTGCACCCGGCAATGCCGGAACCGGTGAAGTAGGTGAAAACGTGAATATCAAAGCAACCGACTTCGCCGCTTTAGGGGCATTCGCTCTTGAAGAAAGTATCGATATGATTGTGGTAGGCCCCGAAGACCCGTTGGTAGAAGGTATCTATGACCACTTCCAAAGTAACCCCTGCCTGAAAAACATCGCCATTATCGGCCCGTCGAAAGAAGGAGCCAGGCTGGAAGGCAGTAAGGAGTTCGCGAAAGAATTCATGCACCGCCACCACATACCGACAGCCCGCTACCAAAGCGTGACAGCCGATACCCTGAACGAAGGACTGGCATTTCTCGAAACACTTGAAGCTCCTTATGTGCTGAAAGCAGACGGACTTTGTGCCGGAAAAGGAGTATTGATTCTGCCGACTCTCGAAGAAGCCAAGAAAGAACTGAAAGAGATGCTCGGAGGTATGTTCGGCAATGCCTCGGCAACCGTTGTCATTGAAGAGTTCCTGAGCGGTATCGAATGTTCGGTATTCGTACTGACAGATGGCGACCACTATAAGGTGCTGCCCGTAGCCAAAGACTACAAACGCATCGGCGAAGGTGACAAAGGGCTCAATACCGGCGGTATGGGCAGTGTGACTCCCGTTCCGTTTGCCGACGAAGTGTTTATGGAAAAGGTACGTACCCGCATCATCGAACCGACTGTCAACGGACTAAAGGCGGAAGGTATCACCTATAAAGGATTCATCTTCCTGGGGCTGATCAACGTGAAAGGCGAACCGATGGTAATCGAATACAATGTCCGTATGGGTGATCCCGAAACCGAAAGTGTCATGCTGCGCATACAGAGCGACCTGGTAGAACTGCTGGAAGGGGTGGCCGAAGGTAACCTCGACGCCCGATCGCTTGTCATCGATCCGCGTACAGCCACTTGTGTGATGATGGTCAGCGGAGGATACCCCGAAGCCTATCAGAAAGGATATGCCATCAACGGACTGGAAGCAGCCCGGGCAACGGACAGCATTCTGTTTCATGCCGGAACAGCCATGAAGGACGGACAGGCAGTGACCTCCGGCGGACGTGTGCTTGCCATCTGCTCGTATGGCAACGACAAGGCCGACGCACTGGCACAATGCTACAAAGTGGCCGACATGATTGACTTCAAAGACAAGAATTATCGCCGCGACATCGGCTTCGATTTATAATGAGGAATCAAAGATTACAAGGACGGATAACGGCGGGCAGATTTACGCTGCCCATCGTTATCTTTACGTGTATTGCCTGTTGGGTGTTGACCTCCGTTCTCCTGCCCGGACTGGAAGTCAAGGAGTCGTCCTACCCGCTGTGGAATATCGTGAACATACCCGCATGGGCCAACCGCATTGTCAGCTTTTTGCTCTTTGCCGGTATCGGCTATTTCCTGATAGAGCTGAACAATACGTTTGCCATCATCCGCATGAGAGCATCCGTACAAACCTCACTTTACTTTCTGCTCATCACGGCCTGCCCCGGCATGCACCTGCTCTATGCGGGCGACGTCGCTGCTGTAACCTTTCTCATTTCGCTCTATTTCCTGTTCAAAAGCTATCAGCAGCCTCGTCCTGCCGGTTATCTGTTCCATTCGTTTGCTTTGCTGAGCGCCGGCAGCGTGGCGTTTCCTCAGCTGACGTACTTCATCCCCATCTGGCTGATGGGTGCATCCGGTTTTCAGTCGCTCACGTTCCGCAGTTTCTGCGGTGCCATAATAGGTTGGAGCATCCCCTACTGGTTCTTATTGGGACATGCCTTTTTTCACAACGAAATAGAGCTTTTCTACCAACCGTTCATCCATCTGGCCGACTTCCGGGACATTGACTTCGGTCGTGACTTCCAACTATGGGAAGTCGTCACGCTGGGCTATCTATTCATCCTCTACATAGTCAGTTCGATACATTGCATCGTGGCAGGATATGAGGATAAGATACGGACACGCGCTTATCTGCACTTTCTTATTTTCCTCAACTTCTGCATCTTCCTGTTCATTGTGTTGCAACCCGCCCTGAGCATGAATCTGCTTTCGCTGTTGCTGATAGGCATCAGTATATTAGTGGGACACTTGTTTGTACTGACCAACAGCAAATCGTCCAACCTCTTCTTTATCGGTTCGATGATTACCCTTATCGCTTTATTCTGCTTTAATATATGGACGCTTTTATAGAAACCGTTTCACAGATACTTATCGACTGGGGATATCCCGGCCTGTTCATTTCGGCACTGCTGGCCGGAAGTATTGTCCCGTTCAGTTCGGAGATCGTGCTGCTGGGACTGGTAAAGTTGGGACTCGATCCTACCCTTTGCCTCATTTCCGCCTCGCTGGGGAACACCGCCGGAGGGATGACCTGCTACTATATGGGGCGCTTGGGCAGGATAGACTGGATCGAGAAATACTTCAAGGTCAAGAAGGAAAAGATAGACAAGATGCAACGCTTCCTTCAGGGGAAAGGCGCTTTGATGGCGTTCTTCGCCTTTCTGCCCGCCATCGGTGAAGTGATATCCATAGCCCTCGGATATATGAGGAGCAATGTATGGCTGACCACGGCTTCGATGTTCGCCGGAAAACTGATACGCTACATCATCCTGCTGAAAGCCATGCAGGAAGCCCTGAACCTGGTTATGTAAAGAAGAATATGGAAAGAATCATTGAATATACGGCCGACGGAAGTGCCACCCTCTTCGTTCCGGAGCTGAACGAGCACTACCATTCCGTGAAAGGGGCTCTGACGGAGTCCTCTCATATCTTTATCGACATGGGCCTGAAAGCCTCTGCTTCTCCTGCACCCCATATCCTTGAAATCGGTTTCGGAACGGGGCTGAACGCATTGCTCACACTGATTGAAGCGGAAAGATCGGGCAGACAGATCCATTATACGGGCATCGAGCTTTACCCGCTGCCATGGGAAACGGTAGAGAAACTGAGATATAACGACCGACCGGGAGGGGATGGTGAACAACGATTAACGACCGGCGATGAACAGGCCGCGCAATGGATGAAAGCCCTCCATACATCGCCCTGGGGAGAAGACGTGCGGATCACTCCGCATTTCACCCTGAGGAAGATACAGGGAGACTTCACAATCATGGACCGTTCATCATTGATCACTGACCGTACATCGTTATTCTCCCTCCTTTATTTCGATGCCTTCGCACCGGAGAAACAACCTGAGATGTGGACGCAAGAACTATTCGATGAGCTGTACGTTATGATGGAAGAAGAAGGAATACTGACCACTTATTGCGCTAAAGGAGTGGTAAGAAGGATGTTGCAAGCGGCAGGATTCATCGTTGAACGTCTGCCCGGACCTCCGGGAGGCAAAAGGGAGATACTGAGGGCAAAGAAGAGATCCCAGGATTCTCCGGCCGTAACGCAATGTAACGCGCAACCCACATTAAAACAGAAAGGATAAACATTATGAGAATGAATCGAATACATCAGTCAATAGTAACCCATATCCCCGGGAGAGGAATGAGAGGACAGACTGTTCTCTTCCTTTTCCTCCTGCTCCTTTCCGCCTGTTCCGGCCGCGGGAAAGGCGATGCGGGAGAGCGGATCATCACCGTCACGATGGAACCGCAACGGTACTTCACCGAAGCCATTGCCGGAGATAAGTTCACCGTACGCAGCATGGTGCCCAAAGGCAGCAGCCCCGAGACTTACGACCCCACCCCGCAGCAACTGGTATCGCTGGGTGAAAGTGAGGCATATCTGCGCATCGGCTATATCGGATTCGAACGCTCGTGGATGGACCGGTTGATGAACAATACTCCCCATATCCAGGTGTTCGACACCTCAACAGGGGTGGACCTGATCTTTGAGTCCGCCTTCGATCACGGCGACCACCGCCATGAAGGAGGTGTGGAGCCGCACATCTGGAACTCCACCGCCAACGCGTTGATCATAGCCGGAAATACATTCAAGGCGCTCACCGTACTCGACAAAGAGAACGAAGCATACTACAAGGCTCGCTATGACTCGCTCTGCCAACGCATCGAGCAGACAGACAGCCTGATCCGGCAAACGTTGTCGGTGCCCGGCGCCGACCGTGCCTTCATCATCTACCATCCGGCACTCTCCTACTTCGCCCGCGACTACGGACTGCATCAGATCAGTATCGAAGAGGGAGGCAAAGAGCCGTCGCCCGCCCACCTGAAAGGGCTGATGGATCTCTGTAAAAAGGAAGGGGTACGCGTCATTTTCGTCCAACCGGAATTTGACCGCCGAAACGCCGAAATCATCGCGAAGCAGACCGGCACCCGGGTGATCTCCATCAATCCCCTTTCGTACGACTGGGAAGAAGAGATGCTGAATGTGGCGAGAAGCCTCCGTGGTGAACCCGGATACTAATAACCAACCTCAAGCAATTCATGGATAAAGAAAGAAAACCCCACAAGCATACGGAAGCAGCGACTTCCTCCCCCCTCCTCTCCATCAGAAGACTCTCCGCCGCCTATGACGGACGCACGGTGCTCCACGATGTCGATCTGGAGGTCTACGAGCACGATTTCCTCGGCATCATCGGGCCCAACGGCGGAGGCAAGACAACTCTTATCAAATGCATTCTGGGACTGCTTCGCCCCACAGGAGGAGAAATCATCAAATATCACGAACCACTCACGACGGGCTATCTCCCGCAGTACAACTCGATCGACCGCTCCTTCCCCATCTCGGTTCTCGAGGTAGTCCTCTCGGGACTCAGCTCCAAGAAGTCGCTGACCGGCCGTTTCAATGACCGTCACCGCGAGAAAGCCCGACAAGTGATCCACCGCATGGGACTCGAGGGACTTGAACACCGGGCCATCGGACAGCTGAGCGGCGGACAACTGCAACGCGCCCTGCTGGGACGAGCCATCATCAGCGACCCGCAACTGCTTATTCTCGACGAGCCGAGCACCTACATCGACAAGCGCTTCGAAGCCCGCCTCTACCAGCTGCTGGCGGAGATCAACCGCGACTGCGCCATCATCCTCGTCAGCCATGACATCGGGACGGTGCTGCAACAGGTAAAGAACATCGCCTGCGTGAACGAAACACTGGACTATCACCCGGCCGCAAGCGTCAACACCGAATGGCTGGAACGGAACTTCAACTGCCCGATCGAGCTGCTGGGACACGGCACACTGCCTCACCGGGTGCTGGGCGAGCATTGTCATTGCCACGAGGATGGCAAAGCCTGACAAAGGACGCCTTATTCCATAGAAAAACTCCGCCCTGCATTGTTTCATCTTTTATGTGAAGTGGTGCAGGGCGGAGTTTTTGCACAATCCTCTTTCCTAAACCAAGGAACGATAGTTTCCCTCCACCGGGAAGCAAGGTTTCCCCGAGTAAGGAAAACCTCTTTCCCAAGAATCAGGCTGTAGGATCATCTACAATATCGCCATCCCCTCCCGAAGGAAGACCAATAACCAGGCTACGTATCACTGTACGAGGTACTTTCAGCAACTTATTACCGGTTGAAAACTGGGTAGTCAGTCGTAATTCATAGACTCCGTCTTTTAAGTCCGCAGGAAGTAGCACCAACACTTCCGAAGGGTTGTTTACGGCGATCATATCCATCGGCAACTTTGTTTCCGTACCTTTCTCATCAATCAATACGATACCCACTGCAGCGTCTGTACCAGTTACTTTAATATTCTTTCCTTGCAGACGATAGTTACGTCCCGCAGTTGCACTACCGTCCGTAGCTCGGGTAGCAGCGTCTTCACCGCCGATGAAGTAGGCCGGGTCACCTTTGGCTCCCAGAATTTTCACGCCGGTCCGTGCGATGGCTTCACGTAAATCCTTATCCTGATTGAAGGAAACATAGATAGAATTTCTCTCAGGATTCCATACTCCACCGTCTATTACCCCGCGAAACTGTGGTACGGCACGGAATAGCCCCGTATTGACAGAGTATCCGTTCAGTACCAATTCCGATACCGTACGCTGAAAGAGATCGACGGCATGCTTTAAAGTCTCTGCCCGCAAGCCGGTATCTTCTTTCTTCATTTCATCCAGTACATCGGATAGTGTCAGGTTTCCGGCGCTTTCCAGTACCAGGATTTTGTCTTCTTTGTTGTCGGTGGTCACGGTATTGTCCGCAAGCCAGCCTTTGAGTTCGGTTTTCATGATTTGTTAAGTTTAAAAGTGAATATTATTATTTGTTTTTCACGCAACGAACAGTGAGACCGTTGGCTTTACGGTTATTGTTGTTGGTTACACCCGCTGAGTTATTGCCAAATTCTAAGGCATACGCATAGTTGCCATTGGAATTGGAACTCCAATAACGCGCATAGGTACCATCAGTCTCAACCGAAGTATAGCTTCCTTGAGTATGGTTACGAAAGCCGCTAGCAGGTAGAAAAAGCCCTATTGTGTTATTCATAAACCACATGCCTTTATTGGTTATCGTTTTATTAGTACAACGAGAAAGCATGGTTAGTTCATTACTATTTGGAGTACGCCATCCCGTTCCGTAATCACTTTTAAGTTTTGTGCAAGGATCAGTATTATTGGTTGATGTATTTCCCGTATATGTACTATACCACGTGTAATAATATCCATATTCTGAATAGGTTCCCCACACATAATTAGCAGATCCGGTGCTTTTCAGATTCCCGTCCGCCCAGATCAGCTTGGCTAAATTTGTTTTATCAGTTGCAGAACAACCATTTGTAGTTAAATTGATACTTCCGGAGGGTACATTAATTCCGATGGTTTTCTTAAACTGTATTTTCATCGTATAGCTTTTTCCCTCTTTCAACTGTATGCTTTGGGTGGAGGTGATTTCCGTATTGTTGGGAACGGTCCGTCCGCTTATTGTCAGCGTATTGAAATGCACTGTAATGGTCCTGGCCCCTGCAAACGGAACCATGCGTATGGTTGTACTCAGAGTCGTCTTCGGACTGAATGCCGCCGTATTATTCGTGTTGGCGGCTACCACATTGGTCGAAGGACCGATCTTCCATGATGTGGAGTTTCCCCCTTGCTTTACATATACACCCG
>SKED01000614.1_pt1 | contig 38020 bp, 25 predicted proteins | sample 4826651 | NCBI WGS metagenome assembly SKED01 (sample SAMN11008818, study PRJNA524170) | human gut metagenome | biome: Human fecal sample; material: Feces; isolation source: fecal sample from pouch patient p19 | host: Homo sapiens | place: Israel: Tel-Aviv | collected 2016-06-28 | reverse complement strand
GGGTCTTCTTTTTGCCACTACGAAAGCAGGCCTCAATAGTCTTTTTGTGAATATCCAACCCACAGCAACGTTCGTACATTGTATCCATGATATACCTCCGGGTAAAAAGTACGACGGGTCTCCCATAATAATCTTACTTTACTATGCATCCTTTACTGGGCATATGCCCTGGATAAAATGTGGTTCAATAAAGGAGACCAGAACAGTTTAGAGAGCGGGCTTAAGAGCCCAAAGGGGCACGAACTATGTCGTCGTCTCCACCCTAATGATAGCAGAAATCCGTTTTCGTTCACAGTGGTGCCGCAAGGCGTGATGGTTTAGAGAAGGGGCGCGCCAAAGGCGCAGGATGGATCCACGAGGCGGTGTGAAAGACTATGTGAGATTACCCGTCTTCCACCTGTCATCCCGCCCGAAGTGGATGGAGCTTTGTTGTATGGAGGCGGCTTCGCCGCCTTTTTAGAGGAGGGTAATCTCGTATCGCAGCCTTCCCCTCTAGGGGAAGGTGCCCCGCAGGGGCGGATAGGGCACTGGCGGTATGAAAGAGAGCGGGAAGGAACATCTCAAGCAGGCGATTTATGAAAGCACCCGAGCGCCGCTCCACGTCGATTTTTATAAAGGGCGATGCCCAAAGGCTGGAGGATAGAAGTCAGATGTCTGATATCTGATGTCTCCCAGTCTCCTAGTCTAATCCCTAATCCCCAGCTGCCAGTCACCAGTCACTATTGATACAGTACATCCAGCACGGCTTTCACCTGCGCTGCGGTCAGCTGGCCGGGTGCGCTGGCTTTTTGACCGGCCGCGAACGTGATGGGAGCGCCCAGATCGCTGCCCGCGATGCGGGTGAGCTGACCCGCCTGCCCCATACCGATCGCGATGACCGGCGTCTCCGGAAGATCCTCCCGGACACGGGCTGCCGCCGAGAGGAGCGACGCGGTATCACGAGGCACTCGTGGCATGACCGCGATCTTCAAAATATCCGCCTTGAAGGACGCCATATTTTCATATGTATCGATCAGCTCTGTCTCGCTCATTGCCCGCTGGAACTTGTGATAGCTCATCAAGACGGGGATCCCCTGCTCATGCGCCTGCTTGATCAAAACCTTCGTATCGAGTACTTCATGCCCATACTCCACATCGAGCACATCCGCCCAGTGCGAACGGATGATGAGAGAGAGCAGCGACACGTACTCACCACCCGGGGTCTTGTGCGCCCCGCCCTGGCTCTTCGTGCGCACCGTCGTCAAAAGAGGCACATCCTTGAAATGCCTGCGGATGATCGCATAGGCAGTTTCCAGATCTTTTGTCGCATGGAAATTCTCTTGATTCAGGAGGTAGTCCACACGCCACTCGAGCATATCCAAAGGACAGGATGATAGTGATGCACATTCCTTTTCCAGATCCTCCAGTATGGAAGAGACCAGCGGAACGCAGATCTTCGGCCGTCCGCTGCCGATGGTAAGATGTCTGATATTCATAGAGTTCACGCTTTCTGTAAAAAACAGGGACCGCCCATGGATGGCCCAAGGAAAAGGTTTCATAGGGCTGAGGGTCCTGGTGATGGTTTTCCCGTATCGCCAGCCTTCCCCTCGAGGGGAAGGTGCCCCAAAGGGGCGGATAGGGCAGGGACGGTATGGAAGACAGATGGGATAAAGTCCCTAATCCCTAGATACCAGTCCCTAATCCCCAGTCACCCCTCCAACTTCTCCCTTCTCACATGTTCTCTCCCATGCTATAATAGGAAAGATCCATGCGTTTGTAGCTCAGCTGGATAGAGCGGCGGTTTCCTAAACCGTGTGTCGGGGGTTCGAATCCCCCCAAGCGCACCAAGCAAAGCACTCCGAAAGGAGTGCTTTTTTATTTGGATTCCGGATTAGCCCGTGGGGCGTGCCGCCCCTTGATCGCGGCTAAAAGCTCTACTCAAATGAGGAATGAGGAATGAGGAATGAGGAATGGTGGTGCGGCGCATAAAAAATGAAGCGCCGCGAGTATATATGGGGCGATGCCCGAAGGTTTTGTGGATAACAGGTTTCCCGTTTGGCGTTTACAAACATGGTCCGCCTGACCGCGAACGAAAAAGATTCGAGGGCTTCGCTCGAAATGATGATACGGGAGAGCCTAACGTCTCCTAGTCCCCAGTCACTAGTCACCAGCCACCAGTCAAAACAGCTTTTTGATCTTTGCGAGAATCCCTTTCTCCTTTTTTTCTTCTTTGGGCGGAGCCGGTTTCTCGATCTCCTGCGCGGGAGCTTCCTTGGGCTTTCCGGCCTCGCTCGGGCAAAAGGGAGCGGGCGCAGTGAAGGTGGGCATCCGCAGGACCGGAGGCGCCATGATCTTCGGCTTCACGATATGATGGGTGCGGGCGGCGGGGCGGGCTTCGCTCCGGCCGTAGGGGACATAGTGGTACGCTCCCGAGGAAGGATCCGGGACATTTCTGTCGCAGATGTACTTCGTGCCGTTGAAATCGATGCCGCGGAGACGTTCGAGCAGCATGGAGGCCATGACCTGCGGGGAGAAGTAGGAGAAGGGCAGCGATGGCGCCATGCGGGCGATGGAGGAGAGGAAGGAGCCTTTCACATCGTCCATCGTCATGTGCAGACCTTTCCTGATCTCATCCATGAGCAGGATCATACCCTTCTGCGTCGGGAAAAGGTTCTCGTAGGGCACGAGGTTGTTCTTATTGCCCATACCGGACATATCCATGAAGAAGACGAGGTAAAGGTAGGGCAGTGCATAGTCATTGTGCTTGATGCGGATGTAGAAATTCGCCACGGTATAGTACATGTTGCGCAGCTTCGACCATTCCCCTGCCATGGTGTAGAGGGAGATCTTCTGCTGAAAAGCGCGGTAAAGGATGCCGCGGGCGGTGTAGGACTCGCCGCGGGCGGAGAGAGCGGTCTGCGACTCACCGATCTCGCCCTCGGTCAGACCGTAGTTCTCACGGACGTTCAGTACGTAGGCCATGTGATGTCCGACCTCCGCCTGCCCCTCCTTGGTAAGGACGTAGATCTTCGGGACGCCATGAGCATAGTCCTTCTCCGGCACTTTGGCGATGACACGGCCCACGAGCTCGGCGTGTGTGCCTTCACCGGAGAGATCGTATCGTTTGAGGAAATCGGAGAGCGCTTTGTCCGGCAGCATGGTGAGCGTCTCCTGCGGACGGCTCATGCGGATCCAGCCGTCATCAAAAAGTTCTCCGATGCGGTCATTCGCATCACGCCCGTAGATGCTCTCTTTATAAGGTGGCACCTTGTGGTGCGCTGGCTTGCCATCGAAGTAGTCTAAGAGCAGGATGTCTTTGATCGATAGTCCCATGGTATCCCTCCTTTCTTCCGTAATTCAGATGGGCGAACGATGAAAGGTGCATCGCCCGTCACAAAAAATGGGATCGGGCATCGCCCTTCTTCTATGGACGGCGAAGCTGCCGTCACCATTTCTCTTTTTGTATCATCGCTATGTATCCATCCTCAAGTATAATACAGCCGGGGTATGCTTGGCAATCAAAAAGGCGATGCCCGTTAATGGGCATCGCCTTTTTGATCATGAGAGAACGAGGTGCAATGGGGATCACGGAAAAATTGGATCTCCGTATCGTCAGCCTTCCCCTCGAGGGGAAGGTACCCCGAAGGGGCGGATAGGGCACCAGCGGCAGGAAAGAGAGCGGGAAGGAGTGTTTCAAGTACGTCGTTTATGAGAGTACCCGAGCACCGCTGACGCGGTCCCCCTTCCCCGATGGGCAATGCTATTAAGTTAAGGAAATCGTTAGCTACGTAACGTCTTGCTTCCCCCTTCGGGGGAAGTGCCGAAGGCAATAGGGGCATGCTAGCGGTATAGCGTGCTATGTTGAATAGTCCGACGCTATCGATATTCCAACACTTTCATGCACCGCTACGTAGCCCCCCTCATCTCACTTCGTTCGAAATGGCGTCTCACTGGATTTTCGCGTCGCTTCACTCCTAAAAATCCAGTTCGCTTGCACAAGCCCTTCGGGCAGCTCCCCCGATGGGGAGCCAAAAACGTTCTGCCGCTTAACTTAATAGCATTACCCCGATAGGGAAGGCTTAGGCGAAGCGACGCTTCGCGTCGATTTTTATAAAGGGCGCTGTCCGAAGACAGGTGGATAACAGGTTTCCCGTTTATGGTTTCTGACACCATCCGTTTCACCGCGAATGACAAAGATGTCTCGCTTTCACTCGAAATGACGACACGGGAGTCTGATGTCCCCCACTCACTCGCGACCCCTGATCCCTAGCTACTAGCTACTAGTCACCAGTCACTAGTCACTAGTCACTATTTTCCAAACTTCTTATCATACGCTTTTCTGATGGCTTCTTCGCGTGTGAGGCCTTCGCCCATGCCTATCTTGATGGCTTCTTCCATGGCCTCGTATTCCTTCGGGATGACCTTGGTGAAGCGGGAGTAGTAGACATCCCAGCGTGCAAGGATGGATTCCGCCTTGCGGCTTCTGGTCGAGAGGTAGTGGGCGTCGATCAGCTTCTTGACGCTTGCGATCTCCTCTTTGTCCGTGAGCGGTTCCAAATGGATCAGCTCTTGATTGCACAGGCGTTCATCGAGGTCGAGCACATAAGCGACGCCGCCGGACATACCGGCTGCGAAGTTTTTGCCCGTCTCGCCAAGGATGATGACCTTGCCGCCGGTCATGTATTCGCAGCCGTGGTTGCCGATGCCTTCGACGACGACGGTCGCACCGCTGTTTCTGACGCAGAAGCGTTCCCCGGCTTTGCCGGAGACGAAGGCTTCCCCGCTTGTCGCGCCGAAGAAGGCGACGTTTCCGATGATGACATTGTCTTCCGCACGGAAGGTGGCTTCTCTCGGCGGATAAATGATGATCTTGCCGCCGGAAAGGCCCTTGCCAACGTAGTCATTCGCATCGCCTTCCAGTGTGAGCGTCAGGCCCTTCGGGATGAAGGCGCCGAAGCTCTGTCCCGCAGAGCCGACGAAGGAGAGGGATATGGTGTCTTCGGGCAGTCCTTCATCGCCGTAGCGACGGGAGATCTCGCTGCCAAGGATGGTGCCGGTGACGCGGTCTGTGTTCTTGATGAAGAGCTTTGCGATGACGCGCTTCTGCTCGTCGAGAGCCGGCTTGCACATGCGGACGAGCTTGGCCATATCGAGGGTCTTTTCGATCTCATGATCCTGTGCCTTCATGAAATGGTGACCGACAGTGATGTCTGTATACGGACGGAAGAGCAGGGCATCGAGAGAGAGGGTATCTGCCTTTTTGTTCCCGGTGAAGCTCTTCTGCTTCAGGCGGTCGCTTCGGCCCACCATGTCTTCGAGCTTGTGGAAGCCGAGGTGTGCCATGATCTCACGCAGGTCTTCTGCGACGAAGCGCATGTAGTTCATCACATACTCGGGCTTTCCGGCGAAGCGTTTCCTGAGCTTCTCATCCTGCGTGCAGATGCCGAAGGGGCAGGTATTTTTGTTGCAGACGCGGAACATTTGGCAGCCGATCGCGATGAGCGGCCCGGTGCAGAAGCTGAAGAGTTCTGCGCCCAAGAGACAGGCGATGGCCGCATCCCGGCCGGTCAGGAGCTTGCCGTCCGTTTCGAGCTTCACGCGGTCGCGGAGCTGATTCAGGAGGAGGACCTGCTGCGCTTCGGAAAGTCCAAGCTCCCATGGAAGTCCCGCATGGCGCATGCTGGTCCTGGGCGATGCCCCCGTGCCGCCATCGCAGCCGCTGATGGTGACACCGTCGGCTTTCGCCTTGACGACACCGGCCGCAATGGTGCCGACACCGGCGCCTGCGGTGAGCTTGACATTGATCTCCGCCTTGTGGTTGGCATTCTTCAGGTCGAAGACAAGCTCTGCCAGGTCTTCGATGGAGTAGACATCATGGTGCGGCGGCGGCGAGATCAGGGCTACGCCCGGAGTGGAGTGGCGTGTCTTGCCGATGGCCGGGTCGACCTTGCTGCCCGGAAGATGTCCGCCTTCGCCGGGCTTAGCCCCCTGCGCGCACTTGATCTGGATCTCTTTGCCGTGGACGAGGTAATTCCCCGTGACACCGAATCGTGCTGTCGATACCTGCTTGATCTCGTCATTGACCGAAGAACCGTCAGGGAGCGGCGCGAAGCGCTCGGTATCCTCGCCGCCTTCACCGGTGTTGCTGCGGCTGCCGAGGGCATTCATGGCTTTCGCGATGCACTCATGGGCTTCCTTGCTGAGTGCGCCATAACTCATCGCGCCGGTACGGAAATGATGTACGATGGAGTCCACGCTCTCGACCTCTTCGATCGGGATGCTGCATCCGGCAGGATAATTGAATTCCAGAAGGTCACGAAGACGGATGAGCAGCTCATTGACCACCTTCGCAAATTCCTTGTAGACCTCATAGCTTCCCGTGCGGCATGCCCGCTGCAGAAGGCGGATGGCCTCCGGCGTCAGGATGTGCGGCTCGTCGCCATTTCTATGATACATATAGACATCGCCGGAGGAGAGTCCCTTGGTCCCCTCGTACGCCGCCTCGTGGCGCATCTCGGCTTCCTTGGCGATCTCCTTCAAGCCGATGCCTCCGATCGGAGAGGTGATGCCGCCGAAATATTTCTCCGCCACCTCCTTGCCGATGCCGACAGCTTCGAAGATCTGCGCGCCGTGGTAGCTCTTGACGGTGGAGATCCCCATCTTGCTCATGACGCCCAGGATGCCGTTCACCGCTGCCGTGAGGTAGTTTGCGAGCGCTTCCTTCGCGCTCTTGCCGTGCAGGCGGTTCTTGTCCGCGAGATCCTTCACCGTCTCCAGTGCCAGATACGGATTGATCGCCGTCACGCCGAAACCGATCAGCGCGGCGAAATGATGGATCTCACGCGGCTCGCCCGACTCCAGAATGATACCGACATCCGGACGCACCTTCTCACGGATGAGATCATTGTGCAGCCCCGCCGAAGCGAGAAGCGCCGGGATCGCCATATGATCCTTATCGACACCACGGTCAGAGAGGATCAGGATATTCTTCCCATCCCTCACCGCAGCAAGCGCGGCTGCGAAAAGGTCATGGAGCGCCTTCTCCATCGCGCGGCCGCCGCCGGCTGCCGGATAGAGCAGCGAAAGCACGACCGGCTTTAGCTGGCTGCTTTTGAGATGCTTGATGACTTCCATTTCCTCATTCGTGATGAGCGGACGGTCGATGAAGAGCGCCGCCGTCCCCTTCTCATCCGGATCCATGATATTGGCCATGTTACCGATCACGACCGAGGACGAGGTCACGATCCTTTCACGGACACCGTCGATCGGCGGATTCGTGACCTGTGCGAAATTCTGCTGGAAATAGTCGTAGAGCAGCTGCGGCGCTTCCGACAGGACCGCGAGCGGTGAGTCCATCCCCATAGCGCCGATCGGCTCCTTGCCGTTCTCCGCCATCGGCGTCAGGATATCGCGCAGATCCTCGACCGTATAGCCGAAATTCTTCTGCTCGAGGAGGAGATCCTCCGGCACTTCCGGCTCCTTCTCCTCCTTCGCCAGATCCTTCAGATCGAGCAGATGCTCCTCGCACCACTTCGCATAGGGATGCGCCTTCGCCATCGTGTGCTTGATCTCCTCATCACTGATGATGCGCTGCTGCGCCGTATCGATGAGGAAGAGCTTGCCCGGTTCGAGGCGTCCTTTGTAGAGTACATTCTCCTGATCGACCGGCACCGCCCCCACTTCCGAAGACAGGATGACACGATCATCCTTCATGACATAGTAGCGCGCCGGACGCAGACCATTGCGATCCAGCATCCCGCCGATGGACACGCCATCGCAGAAGCACATCGCCGCCGGGCCGTCCCATGGCTCCATCATGAAATTGTGATACCGGTAGAATGCCTTCTTCTCCTCATCCATCGCCGGATCCTTCTCCCACGGCTCCGGCATCATGACCATCATCGCATGAGCCAGCGAATGCCCCGCCATGTGGATGTACTCCAGGCAGTTATCAAACATCGCCGAGTCGCTCCCCGTGTCATCGACGACAGGGAAAGCCTTCACCAGCTCCGGATCGTTCGACGGGCGCGACTTGCTCTCACGCGCATTCAGCCAGTTGATATTCCCCTTGATCGTATTGATCTCCCCATTGTGGACGATGTAGCGGTTCGGATGAGCGCGCGCCCAGCTCGGGAATGTATTCGTCGAAAAACGCGAATGCACCATCGCCATCGCCGTCTTATAGTCCAGATCCGACAGATCCAGATAGAAATGGCGCAGCTGCTCACTCGTCAGCATCCCCTTGTACACGATCGTGCGCGAGGACAGGCTGGCGATATAGAAATCCGTCCCCATGCCTTCCGAGAGTGGAATGATCTTCTTCTCCGCAAGCCGCCGGATGATGTAGAGCTTGCGCTCGAAATCCATCTGATCCCGAAGCGATGGATTCCTGCCGATGAAGACCTGCAGAAAACGCGGACGGATCGAGCGCGCCGCCTCACCGATGATGCTCTCATCGATCGGCACCTCACGCCAGCCAAGGACCGTCTGTCCTTCCTCCTTCACGATCTCCTCGAAGACCCTCATCTGCTCCTTGCGGAAATCCTCATAGCGGTGCGCAAAGATCATGCCGACACCGTACTCTCCCTCCGGCGGAAGCGAAAAGCCCAGCACCTCGCACTCGCGATGAAAGAAATCATGCGGGATCTGCGTCAGGATCCCCGCGCCATCCCCGCTCTTATGGTCTGCGCCCTCACCGCCTCTGTGCTTCAGATTCTCCAGGATCTTCAAAGCATCATCGACAATACCATACGAGCGCTCGCCGCGGATATTCGCCACAAAGCCGATCCCGCAAGCATCATGTTCATTTCTGGGGTCATACAGCCCCTGCGCCTCTGGCAGATCTCTCCATTTTTTCATGCCCATTCCTTCTCTCCTACAAAAAAAGCCGAGCGAAAACAGCGCTAGCTGCCTCGCCCGACCTCGGACCTTCCTATGAAGTGTGTAATTCGTATTATATCATGGAAGGAAATCGTTTGGAAAGAGGAAATTCAGAAATAATAAGTGACTGGTGACTGGTAGCTAGTGACTGGTGACTGGTGACTTGTGACTTGTGACTGGTGACCAGAAGACTGGAAGACTAAGAGACGTCAGACTTCCACATCGTCATTGAAAGCGTTGCCGAGAAATCTTTGTCATTCGCAGGCAAACGGTCGATGTTTAGAACCCCAAAGCGGGAAACCTGCTATCTTGAAAATCATTGACAAGCCGCGCCCATTAGGCATACGATGGGGATAGTTAGTGACTGGTGACTGGGAGACTGGTAGACGTCAGACTTCCACGTCGTCATTTCGAGCGACGCGAGAAATCTTTGTCATTCGCGGGCAAGCGGTCAATGATTGGAAATTCCAAACGGGAAACCTGCTATCCACTTACCTTCGGACATCGCCCCGTTTCGTCATCCTGAGCGGCGAGAAACGTCGTAAGTGAGATAACGAATGCCAGAACAGCTGCGACCTAAGCCATCGATCTCGGCGCAGCCGCCACCACCATTTCTCATTTCTCATTTCTCATTCCCACTAGAAAGGAGCCCCTCATGAAAACACGGCTCGCCCTTCTCCTCACCTTTCTCTTCTCCCTCTTCGCCGCCCCGCTCTCCTTCGCCGCAAGCCCCATCAATCAGGACGGCTATTTCAAAAATATCCGCATGGCCGGCCGCGTGAAGGTCGTAGAGCACTTTGGCGACGTGAAAGTGAAAGCCGTCTCCTCCTTCCCCGACCTTCGCGTCAAGATCGTCTCCTCCTTCCCGGGTGACATCGGCGAATGGCAATTCGTTGACTACGGCGAAGACTTCACCATCGAGTACGTCGACAGCTTCCCCGATATCCGCATCCAGTTCGTCGACAGCTTCCCCGGCGTGAGATGAGAGCCGCGAGGGATCCGTGACTGGTGACTGGTAGCTAGGGATTGGGGATTAGGGGGCTTTATCCCCTCTCTTTCATACCGCCAGTGCCCTATCCGCCCCTTCGGGGCACCTTCCCCTCGAGGGGAAGGCTCACGATACAAGAAGACCATCCTCTAAAATGCGGCGAAGCCGCCACCACCATTTCTCATTTCTCATTTCTCATTTCTCATTCCTTATTTCTCATTCCTTATTTCTCATTCCTTATTCTCCATCCCCCATTCATGCTATAATGAGACGACATACCCATTTCCATACCACCAAGGAGGATCTCATCCATGAAAGAATTCAAACTCGCATTCGGCCGCGGCGTGCAGTCCGTCATGCTGCCGGAAAATCATATTTCCGACGTTTTAGAAGGCGTCCCGACCCCCGCCTGCGACGTCAAAGAAGCGACCCTTGCCTCCATGCGAAGCCCGCTCGGCAGCGCCCCGCTGAAGGAAGTCGTAAAGAGCGGCGACAAAGTCTGCCTCGTCGTCGCCGACATCACCCGCGCCTGGAACCGTGCCTCCGAATTTCTGATCTACGTCGTAGACGAACTGAACCTCGCCGGCATCCCCGACAAGGACATCTATATCGTCTTTGCACAAGGCACCCACCGCCCCCACACCGACGAAGAGAACATCACCTGCGTCGGCAAAGAAGTCGCCCGCCGCATCACCATGTACCAGCATATCTCCACCGACAAATCCCAGCAGACCTACCTCGGAAAGACCACCCTCGGCACCGAAGTCTGGATCGACAAGCGCGTCGTAGATGCTGACAAGGTCATCCTCATCAATGCCGTCTCCACCCACGACATGGCCGGCTTCGGCGGCGGCCGCAAGCTCATCCTCCCGGGCGTTGCCGGCTTCGACACCGTTCAGCAGAACCACTGCCACGCCCTCGGAGCCACCCTCGGCAGCGGCCTCAACCCTGACGCCAAGCTCTTAAAGATCGAAGGAAATCCCGTATCCAGCGACATGCAGGAAGCCTGCGACATGGTACACCCCTGCTTCCTCGTCCACTCCATCATCAATGAAGAAGGCCGCATCTCCTCCATGGTCGGCGGCGACCCCTACGAAGCATGGCTCGAAGGCACGAAAGAGACCTACCGCCTCCAGAAGGTCCCGATGAAGCAGCAGGCCGACGTCACCATCGTCTCCGCCGGCGGCTATCCGAAGGACACGAACCTGTATCAAGGAACCAAGTGCTACTCCACGGCTGAGATCGCCACCAAGAAAGGCGGCATCATCATCACCATGATCGAAGCCGAAGACATCATGGAACCCGCCGCCTACCTCGGCAGCTTCAAGTACAAGAACCTGGTCGATATGGAAAAGGGCCTGCGCGACTGCTTCACCATCCCCTTCTTCGTCGCCTTTGAAAATCTGAACACCGCCCTCACCCACACCGTCTACATCGTCACCCGTCCGGAAAACTTCGACATCCTCCGCGAAAAGACCCACCAGATCCCCGTCGCCACCGTCGAAGAAGCCTGGCAGCTCGCCCAGAAGCAGCTCGAAGGCGAAGGCAAGACAGACTACGCCATCAATATCATCCCCCACGGCAGCGCCGTCGTGCCGTACTTGAAGAAGTAGCTGGTGACTAGTGGCTAGGGATTAGGTGTGATACTCCCGTATCATCATTGAAAGCGTTGCCGAAAAATCTTTGTCATTCGCGGCGGGGCGGCCTATGTCAGGAAAATTGAAACGGGAAACCTGCTATCCACCGAACCTCGGGCATCGCCTTTCGTTATACTGCGGCAAAGCCGCCACCGATTGGCCTTCCCCGCTTGAGGAAGGCTGACGATACGAGAAGAACGCTCTCCGCAGTCCTTCGGGCATTCCTCCCCGCTGCGAACTCGTTGAAGAGGGACACACCGAAGGAAGCGGATGGATGACAGCGATCTGAAAACGAGTGAGAAACCATCCGCTCCCCGTTTCGTCATCCCGAGCGCAGCCGAGGGATCTTTCTGGCAGACCCATAAACGGCCGACGTGATACAGCAGGGAAACGAATCACAAAGACGTCGATTTTCATTTTCATACTGACATGGATAACCGCAGGGCAAGGAAGATTTCTCGACTTCGCTCGAAATGACGTTACGAGAAAGCCGCCTGCTGCCAATGTCCCCCTTTTCGATTATATTCTGCAATGAATCCGCCTTTCCTTAGCGCGCAAAAACCGCAGCGACAACGTCGCTGCGGTTTTTTATTCCTACTCCCTTATTCCTAGTCCCTAGCCACTAGTCACAAGCCACCAGTCCCTAGTCACTTCTTATGCTTCACGATATACTCTTTCAGATCCGCATGAAGGATCTTCTTATAACTCTCCACCCCCGGCTGGTCATAGGCATTGACGCCCGCAAGCGCCCCCTCGTAGGCGATCGTGAGGAAGAGAAAATACATGAGCGCCCCCACGTGGAAAGGCGTACACCTTCTCATGATGAGATCACAGCTCATGCGGCCATCATGGGCCAGCGCCTCCTCATCCGAGCGCTGCGCCGCAGAAAGCATATAGGAAAGCGGGACCGGGCCGCGCTCTTCCCCCTCATCACAGAGGATATCCGCGTCTTTCCGCGATTCCCTGACCGTGATGAACTGCACGAGCTTATTCCGTTTCCCCTCCTGATGCTCCTGCGTCAACGAATGCATATCCGTCGTCCCCACCGCTGCGACAGGGATACGGCCATAGTGGATCTCTTCCCCGGAGACCGTGAGCGCCTTGCCCAAAGACTCACCCAGAAGCTGTGCATACCACCAGCCGAGCGAGCGGAGACTGTCCCCATACGGCATGATGATCTCCGCATCGACACCATGATTTTCACGCGCCAGATACTTACGGACCGCCAGCTGCAGCGCCGGATTCTCCGAAAGCGAAAGACTGCGGCAAGCCTCTTCCGTCACCCTCGCCCCCGCCAGGAAATCCCGGATATCGATCCCCGAAAGCATCGCAAAGACCAGCCCCACCTGAGAGAAAACGCTGAAACGTCCGCCGATGCCATCCGGCACCGTGAAGCATGGCCAGCCATTCTTCTCCGCCAGAGGACGCAGCGCCCCCTTCTCCTTATCCGTCACCGCGATGACGCTCACCTCGCAGAACTTCCCCAGCATCTCACGCAGCGCCCGCTCTGCCATGACCGGCTCCAAAGTCGTCCCGGACTTCGAATTCACGACCAGCAGCACCTTGTGCTTCCACCACGCTGTCTGCGAGCTCCGCCGGATACGGTCCACCAGCGAGAGAAGACTCACCGGATCCAGATTTTGCCCCGCAAAATACAGCTGCGGATACCCGTGGCGCTCCTCCTTCGTCATCAGATTCCAGTACTGTCCGCAGAAAAGATCAAAAAGCACCTGATTTCCAAGATACGAGCCCCCGATACCGATCGACACCACGATATCCTGCTCCTTCGCCAGCTTCGAGAGCGCGAGCAGCCTCTCCCTCTCCTCTTTGGAGATCAGGATCTCTTCCTCCAGAAGATACGGCAGATGCGGGAAAAGCACGAGACTGCCGTCCGGCCCCTTCCCGCTCTTCCGAAGCCGCTCCACAGAAAGCGCCGCCTCACGGATGCGCTCCTTGCAGGCATCGATCTCCTCCTCCGTGATCCCCCAGCCCTCGCCGGAAAAATGCGTCATATCGATGGTCAATTCATCCTGAAAATGCATATATATACCCCTCTTCACCGTAATGCTATTAAGTTAAGGAAATCGATAGCTACGTAACGTCTTGCTTCCCCCTTCGGGGAGCTCCCCCGATGGGGAGCCAAGAACGTTCTGCCGCTTAACTTAATGGCATTACTCTTCACCAGGCAGCCCACAGCCGCCTGTCATGTATCGACAATTATTATATCATGTTTTTTCCTGCACGGGAGTATGTTACGCCAAAAGGCAAATTAAGGAGGCACTGATCAAAGAAAGGGATCTGTGATCCGCACAGCAAATCCGCGTCTTCTCCCAAAGAACCACCAAGGCATAAGCAAAAGCCCTATTTTCCATCTCATACTTCCGCAAATAAAAACACCCTCTGGTGAGATAAGAAACTCATCAGAGGGTGTTTTACTACAGGGCGTTATAAAATCAGAACTGGTATAAAAGAGCAAGCCGTATACACCATGAAGCCGGGTATCTATCTCAAAGTCCATGGATATGGTCATTATGGTGTCATTGATACAGAAACGAAACGTACTCTGCTAGACTTTATCGAACGGAATCATATGAAAGCCGATGATCACTTCATGGTATTTCTCCTCAGTCAGTATTGGATGACAGGGCAAAGTCGATGGATCATGACCACCATGATTCGAATTGACTCTTAAAAGTAAAGCTGCTTTACACCAGAATAGCATCACAAATCAAAAAAGCAGGCACGTCACTGACGTCCTGCTTTTTTGATTGCAGCTTGAATCATCATCGCACGCATTCTTTACTTCTTCCAATGCTGCGGGATATAGACGATATTCATCCTTTCATCCTCCCCATAGTGGATCTCACAGTCCACATCATAGAGTTTTTTGATAAAATCCGGTGTCAGAAGCGCCCTCGGCGTTCCCGCGCCGACCACCTTCCCTCCCTGTATCGCGATCAGTCTATCACAATACATCGCTGCGATATTCAGGTCATGCACAGCCGCAACCACGGTATGACCGAGGCTCTTCACGATATCCATGATCTGGAGCTGGTACTTGATATCGAGATGATTCGTCGGTTCATCCAGTACGAGGCACTCTGATCCCTGCGTCAGCGCACGCGCCAGGATGACGCGCTGCTGCTCGCCGCCGGAGAGCGTCGAGAAATTTCTTTCTTCGAAGCCATGGAGCCCCACGATATCCAGCGCCTCATGCGCCAATCGGTAGTCCTCTTCGTTATCCCGCTCCATCATCTTCTTATGCGGCGAACGCCCCATGAGGACGACATCGAGCACGGAGAAATCAAAATTGTAGTAATTGTGCTGCGCCACGACCGCAAGCATCAGCGCCGACTGCCGATACGACAGCTCATCCAGCGCTTTCCCGTCAAAGAGGATCTTCCCCTCGGTCGGTTTCTGCACGCGATAGACGCACTTTAGAAAAGTACTTTTCCCGCTGCCATTGGGTCCGATGATTCCCAGGAATTCTTTCGGCGAAAGGTGCAGGTCGATGCCCTTTAGGATCTCCTTTTTGCCGATGAAATATTTCACCGCCTCTGCCAGTATCTCCATCAGTCATTCCCTCCAAAGCCATACGTTTTCTTGATCATCAGATAGATAAAGCTCGGCGCGCCGATCATAGAAATCAGGATACCGATAGGAAGCTCGGTATGCGGGATGATGATGCGGCACAAGCCATCGCAGATGGCGAGGAAAATCGCCCCCGTCAGCGCCGATACGGGGATCAGCCGCTTATGATCCGGCCCCGTGAACATACGAATGACATGAGGGATGATGAGTCCCACAAAGCCGATCATGCCCGCCGCGTATACCGCAAAGCCGACAATGAGTGAGGAGATCAAAAGATACCACTGGCGATAGACATGAAGGTCTGTCCCCATGGTAATGGCCGATTCATCCCCTAGAAGCATCAGATTCAGCACGCGGCTCTGTGTCCAGAAAAAAATAACCGAAGCCATGATGATCGGTGCAATGATCGCAAGCTCTCCCCACTTGGCTCCCGCAAGACTCCCCATCATCCAGTACGCGATAGTCTGCATGCCTTCTTTATTATTCGCAAAGTATACAATAAAGCTGGAAAACGCCCCGCACACCGCCGAAAGCGCCATGCCGGCAAGAAGCAGCTTCATAGAATTTGAGCGTCCGCCCAGATTCGATATGAAAAGCACCGCCAGCGAAATCGCAAAGGCGCCGATAAATGCCGCGATCCCCACAAAATTCGGCCCCAGCGAAACGCCGATGCCCAAGAGAATCGCCGACGTCGCTCCCAGTGATGCGCCGGAAGAAATGCCTAATATATAGGGGTCCGCCAATGGATTCTTCACGATCGCCTGCATGATGACCCCGCACACTGCCAGCCCGCAGCCAACAAGAGACGCCAGGATCACGCGCGGCAGACGAAGCAGCCAGACGATATCATGGACAGGCCCCTGTCCTGGCGCCGTGATGGGCTCTCCGCTGGTAAACTGTGCGAGCACCGTCTCGTAAATTTCACGAATCGGCAGCTTCACTGTCCCGATACTGAGTGCCCAAAACAGGGAGCATACGAGCAACAAAGCGAGCACAAGCAAAAGACAGGCAAATCCGATTTCTCTAAACAGTTTCTGCATCTTACCCTCTTCTTGATCTTTATAAAAAAGTTGCAAATTTATTATACACAAAAAACATTCTCATTCACAGGAAGATCAGATCCATACTTTTTCGTTTTATTAGTAAAGACGATTCTGCTTTTCCTGAATTTCTGCCATCAATGATCGGATGCGTATCTGTAACGCTCCCGTACTGACCCCCTGATCCAGTGAGATCATAGTATAGCGCTTTCCTGCCCGTTCCAGCCTCTTCTGTACAGCATCTATCGTCGTCATATCCCAGCCGCAACTGGTCGATTGCAGCTGTACAAAATGCAGATAAGGATTTGTACAGACCATTTCCGCAGTAAATAAAGCTTTCTCCCGGAAAGTAGGCGTATCATGTCCCTCATTCTGCAGCAAGTACAATCCCTCTGCAGACAACACAGGGATACCCAGTCCTGCCATGACAGCAGGTATACCCTTATTGATCTCGGGATCCAGCTGATAGCTTCGTCCGACCAGTACCAGGGCGTTTTTCTTTTCCCTTTCGATCCATTCCAGGACATCCCTTGTTTTCTTTCCCAAACGCGCCTTATAGCCACGCTGTGCCTTCTCTGCTGCCGTCGTGGCGTGCCTCAAAGCATACGGTGTCACCTGCGGAAGATTCTCCCTCATGAAAGCAAGCAACGACTGATAGTCACAAAAAGAGATCTGCGGGTGATAGAATGGAATGCCGGCTGCAGAAATCTGCTCCTTCATCTGCTCTGCCAATACATCCCCATAGGCTGCATGTGTAGCTTCATCAATATCTGGCTCTTCTTTCCCCCCGCTTATCACAGGCATCCAGATACCATCGGGCTTACATTGTTCCAAAAAGTACATCAGATGTCCGTGGGCCAGCCTGCAGGGATAGCAGTAAATCCCATGCGGCATGGTCACGGTACTCTTTCCAAGTGATGCTGCATCAAAAGCAGAGAGAATGACGCGATACCCAAGCGTCTGCCAAAAGACCTTCCAGTAAATCATATCTTCCCATCGCCCCAGCACCGCCGGAATACCCATTGTTTTTTCAGCTGACGGGTTTACCTTCGATGACTGCAGCAACTGGTTCTTTTCCCACTCATAGAGATTTGGCACCTTCCGAGAAACAAAATGCTCTTTCGCCAGTAGCCGTTCACCATAAGAGCATCGATTTCCTACAATAAAGCAATGTCCATTAGAAAAGGTTTTTTTCTGCAAGAGACAGTGATTCCCGCACCCCGGGCACCGGCTTGACTCCTCTCTGACACTCAGTTTTCGTATTTCATCCGCAGAAAGCATCTTCGACCGTACAGCCTCCGGCATCCTTTTCTTCGTCAAGAGCGCCATCCCATAAGCCCCCATGATGCCGGACCCATTCGGACGAACGACCGGATGACCGACCAGTGTCTCAAAGGCACGCAGAACAGCATCATTCTGAAAGGTTCCTCCCTCTACCACGATATGCGACCCCAGTTCCTGTATCGAGTCCAAGCGCATCACCCGATACAGTGCATTCTTCACGACAGAAAGACAAAGTCCGGATATCAGCCCGCCTGTGTCCACGTTTTCATTTTGCACCTGATGTACCTTGCTATTCATCAATACGGTGCAATGATGCCCCAGATCCAGACAATATGGGGCGTGCACAGCCTTCTTCACAAATTCATCCATTGAGAGTCCCATGGACTCAGCAAAGGTTTCCAAAAACAAGCCGCAGCCGGAAGCGCAGGAACCATTCAAAACGATTTTCTGAATGCTCCCCTTTCTGACACGGATATACTTCATATCCTGTCCGCCGATATCCAACAGATCTGTAACCTCCGGGCAGAAGAAACGGGCTCCCTGTAAATGTGCGACGGTTTCCACTTCTCCGGTATCGATCTGAAAAGCCTGTTTCAAAAACGCCTCTCCATATCCGGTGATGCCGGATGCGGCGATGGAAATGCCTGCAGGCAGTGCTTTATACATAGCAAGCAGCATCGTCTTGGCTGTCTCAAGTGCGTCGGCCTCATTTTTCCTGTAATCCTCATAACAAATCTGACCCTCTTCATCCACAAGAACCAGCTTGATCGTCGTAGAGCCTGCATCCATCCCCAGCCACAATCTAGCGGGCGGCTGCGGCATCGGCCTTCGGGGAAGTCGGAAACGTTGATAATAGCATCGAAAGCTGTCATACGCTGCCATATCCGGAAAGAGTGGTTCCAGTCGTTCGGCAGCCACTTCTTGTAAATGATCCTGATCCAGCAGTCTCTTCACATCCTGCCATGCAATTGGAGCAGCTTCCCGACCCAGCAAAGCCGCTCCCCAAGCACAATAAAGCTCCCCGTGCGTGACAGGAAGGACATCTGCCGAAGAGATTTCGATCGTCTGCAAGAAGCTACGGCGAAGCGCCGGCATGAAAGCGAACGGTCCGCCCAGAAGCGCCAGCTTCCCCTGTATCAGCCGCCCTTTGGCCAGATCAGAAAGCACCTGATTCACCACCGCCTGGAAAATAGATGCTGCCAAATCCGCTTTACCGACGCCCTGATTCATCAGCGCCTGAATATCAGTTTTCGCATAGACCCCGCACCGGGAGGCAATGGGATAGAGATGTACCCCATTTTCTGCCAGCGTATTCAACGCCTGGATATCCACACCGAAGAACGCCGCCATATGTGCCAGAAACGTTCCCGTCCCACCTGCACATTTCCGATTTGTTCTGAGATCCATCTCGCCATTTTTCTCGAAATACATCATCCGCGCATCTTCCCCACCCAGAGAAACAGCCACATCGACCTCGGGGTGAAACCTCCGCAAGGCCTCTGTCTCTGCCTGCACTTCATCCACGAAAGGGATCTGCAGTGCCGAAGAGAACTCTGCCGCCCCCTTCCCCGTAAAAGCCAGATGCAATGCCCCCTCGCTCACTTTCGCCATCAGCTGCCGCCACAGTATTCGGAGCGTTTCCCGCACGCGATAATGATGCGGCACATACGCAGAGTGCATCAGCTGCCCCCGCCCAGAAAGCACGACCACTTTGATGGCAGCGGAACCGATATCAACTCCTACTGAGATGGACTCCATGTTGGTAGCTCCTTTCTTATAAAAAACTCTCAATAGATAATTGCAGATTAGCTATCCATTGAGAGTATTTTAACATATTTTTGTTAATCTTTACGGAAATATTGGAAGCGGAATGAAATCAGATTCTTTTATTTATTTTCTCAAGCACGAAAAAAGCCAGCACCGTGATCGGTACTGGCTTTCAGGCTGGTGACCCAAGAGAGATTCGAACTCCCGACACCTTGATTCGTAGTCAAGTGCTCTATCCAGCTGAGCTATTGGGCCATGTGGCAGGGGCAGAGGGACTCAAACCCCCAACCTACGGTTTTGGAGACCGTTGCTCTATCAATTGCGCTATGCCCCTATCTGTTTGATGGAAGTCATCATCCATGTGACTTGTATATAATAACAAATCTTTCTGGAAATTGCAAGGGGTTTTTGCAAATATTTTTGAAAAAAGATTTTGGTGCAAAGTTCAGGGGTCTCAGGAAAAAGGCGCAACGGGTCCATGAGGTCAATGGGGCGGTGCGGTGCGTAATATATAGCACCGCCCGGTCATACAGTATTCTTCCAAACGGAAATCCCATTGAATTTTTTGAACTTTGCACCATCACCGATTTCTACTTCTTATCCACGGAGGTGAGAAATTTTCGCGATCCGCGATCATTTGATATATGCGGTCGCTTTCAGCATGAACATGTTGTCCATCTTCTTGCCGCCCATATCTTTGGCATTGAAGCCGTAGTTGGCTTCGACGAGGAGGCCGCGCATGGGGACGAAGGAAGCTTTGGCGAGGTAGAATTTCGCGCCGCCGTATTTCTTATCCGGAGAGTCGGTGCCATTCAGTGTCGCATCGAGCTTATCCGCAAAGTAGGCCGGCATTTTTCTTCCTCTCCAGTCACTGTAGACATGCCCCATGTACTGGTCGACGATATCGTTGCTGGAGCCGCCGAAGTAGGTGCCTGCCTGGCTGTAGACGTAGTCGACGCCGATGGAGAAGGACTTGGCCTTGAGAACATTCGCTTCGCCGTAATGGATGCCGTAGTTGTAGCTGTACGGACGTTCATTGTTCAGCGGAAGCTTTCTGAGGTTCTTGACGAATTCGCCCTGGACGCGAAGCATGGGGGTGACATTGTAGGAGCCGGCGAAGCCGTAGGCTTTCGCGATATGGCCGACAGGGCCGCAGGCTTTCATGCCGTAAGCGTGGACTTCCCACTGGCCCGGTTTCTTATAAATATAGGAGGCGTAAGCGACCGGTACGTCTTCGTCATCGCCCCAGCCCATATGTACATTATCCATCGGGAAGTAATTGTATGCGTAATCTTTGTCGCCCATGGCTTCCAGCTTGCTGGCAAGTCCGCTCAATTTGGGATCTTTCATCAGGGAGGCTTTCAGTACACTTAATACCTTTACCTGATCAGCGCCGGACATGTTATTCAACTTATCAATACTACCGTTAACCCCACCGTCAACGCTAACGCCAACTGATGAAAGAATTCGATAAAGCATACCATTTACAATATCTTTATCGTACTTTTTCGTTAGCACGCTAAGCAGTTCAGATTTCTTCAGCGCCACGCCATGCATCATCGGGCCGGTGTAGGCGTAGTTGATATTCGTCGCACGGCCGAAGGCGAGGGTGAGGCGGCCGCCTTTCAGGTAGTCGCCGAAAGAAGCGAAGACGCCTTTGACTTCGCCGTCATAGGTGTAGCCGGTGACGCCCATCTTGACCGGGAACTGGCCGATGCCGATGAGGTTCTTGGACGGGCCGAAGGGGAGGTTTGTCGTATCCTGTTTCGGTCCGAAGTGGTAGGTGGTCCACAGGCGGTTCAGATGGAAATCACCATCGCCGTAGCCATCACGGTTCGCTGCCGCGCCGGTCTTGCCTTCCTTTTCCTTGTTCCAGTCATAACGGTTCACATCATAGCTGTTCTTGCCATTCATATCCAAGATGGTTTCAATCTGACCGTAGAGGTGGACGCGGTCGTTCACCGGAGTGATGGTATTTAAACGGACGCGGGTGGAAATTTCGTTGTGCTTTTTTCCCTTGAATACATCGTCATAGCGGTCGATGCTCTGGACGCGGAGCTCGGTGATGAGGTCGGTCGCGCCACGCTTCTTTTCAAGCTCTGCGATGCGGACACCGAGGTCCTTGAGTTCATTCGAATACTGAGAGGAGAGCTTGGCGAGGGTCTCCTTCTGGGACGCATTCAGTGTGTCTTCCTTCGCCATCAGGCGGGCGACGATCTGCGCGATCTCATAACGGGTGACATGCTTGTCTCCGCGGAAGGTGCCGTCCGGATAGCCGTCGATGACGCCCTCATCGGAGAGCGAAGCGACTGCCTGATAGGCCCAGTCGTCAGCAGATACGTCGGTGAATGGATTCGCTGCGCTTACGGTCACTGCGGCGCAGGCGAAGCAGGCTGCAATGGCTGCTTTCAAAAAAGCGTGTTTCATGGTTCCTCTCTTCTGAAATCGGAGCCGCTTTCCCCATGGTGCGCTCTCGATTTCTCATGCAAAAATGTAATAATGAAACTTACAGATATCATGTGTATTATTTTTTATTTACAAAACTAAAACATTATAGCGTAATAAGTGGGAGAGTGTCAAGAGTGGGGATGGGTTCAGGGTTAGCCCGTGGGGCGTACCGCCCCTTGATTGCGTTTGAAAGCTCTACTCACCAGTTAGGAGTGAGGAGTTAGGAGTTAGGAGTTAGGAGTGGTGGTGCGGCGCATAAAAATCAGAAGCGCCGCGGAGTTTTGATAGCGCTTCGCGCGCATCGTCATTTCGAGCGTAGTCGAGAAATCTTTATTGCAGAATGCTCATCGCCTGATGTGAGGCAACACCAAGACATCGTTTTCCCTCGGCGCATACACACTGATTCCCGCAGTGCAGTAAAGATCCCTCGGCTGCGCTCGGGATGACGATGCCGGCAAATCCCAGTCACTAATCACTCCTAATCCCTAGCCACTAATCCCTAGCTACCAGTCACTAGTCACTCATCCCTGCCCCCACACAAAAAGCCCAGCCGCCGATGTGGGGACTGGGCTTTTTATTTTCTTACATTTTCGAAAATTCTGTTTGAATCACTTTCATGCCCTTCAGGACGACGAAGGCGATGACGCAGCCTGCGCCGCAGGAGACGGCGAAGAGGGAGACGTAGAAGAAGGCGCCTTTGGCCGAGCCCATGAAGAGGGCAGCGATCGGGTAGGAGAGGAGTCCGCCGATGATCGAGGTACCGACGAATTCTCCGATGACGGCAGCCCAGAGCTTGTGCGTGTGGCTGTAGAGGTAGCCGGAGAGGAAAGCGCCCACCATGGAGCCAGGGAAGGCGAGAAGGCTGCCGGTGCCTAAGAGATTGCGAATGAGGGAGGTGCCGAAGGCGGCTGCGGTGCCATAGCGCGTGCCGCAGAGGACCGCCAGAAAGATGTTGATCATATGCTGCAGGGGAAATGCTTTCGTCACGCCCAGTGGAAAGGAGAACATGGGGGAAAGCAGCACGCCGGCGGCGACCATCAGCCCGGCAAAGATCCATTTGCGCAGGGCGAGACTTTTTTCATCGGCAGATGTCATGGGTAGGACCTCGTTTCTTGGAAATCGTGGATAGTGAGTGGTTTGCTGTTTCGTATAGCATAGCACAGATGGGGAGTGAGATAAAGGGTTTAAGGGTTCAGGGTTCGGGGTTCGGGGTTCAGGGTTAGCTCATGGGGCGTGTTGTCCCTTGATTACATGCGAAAGAGGTTCAGCGGGTTCAACAGGTTCAGTGGGTTCAAAGGGGGTGGTACGGCGCATAAAAAAATAGAAGCGCCGCGGAGTATAGATGGTGGCGATGCCCGAAGGCAGTATTTAAGTCACCAGTCACTAGCTACCAGTCACTTGTGGCTCCTAATCCCTAGCTACTAATCATCCCTGCTTTCAAACTTTAAGGGTTCAGGGTTAGCCCCTTGGGCGTGCCGTCCTTTGATTGCGTGTGAAAGAGGTCCAGTAGGTTCTATAAGTTCTATAGGTAGGGCGGAGGTTGTGCGGCGCACCTCTCCACTTTCCTCATCTGTCTTTCATGCCGCCTGTGCCCTATCCGCCCCTTCGGGGCACCTTCCCCTCGAGGGGAAGGCTGACGATACGAGAGAAACCTACCATCGCAAACCTTCGGGCATCGCCACATATATATTCGCGGCGAAGCCGCCACCTTCATTCCTAATTCTTCATTCCTAATTCCTCATTCCTAATTCCTATTTTTCCCCAAGACCATCCCGAGCGCGCTTCCGAAGAGGAAGAAGGAGATCCAGGAAAGTCCATAGCCTGCCAGTGGGAGGGACTGCATGAGGCCGTCGATCGCGCCGAGGGAGAGACCGGCCGTGTGACATCCGTCGTAGAGGGCAGGGATCAGGGTGCAAAGGGTGGCGCAGGCGTAGACGCTGCGTTTCCCGCCGAAGAGGTGATCGCCGAAGGTGAGGAAAATGAGGGAGATGGTCAAAGGATAGAGGAACATGAGGACCGGAATGGCAGCGGTGATGATGGTGGTGAGGCCGAAGAGGGCGATACCAAAGGAAATGACGGAGAATACGGTCACCCAAGCTCTGTAGGAGAGAGCAGGGATGAGTTTCTTGAAATATTCGCCGCAGGCGGTGATGAGACCGACGCTGGTGGTGAGGCAGGCGAGGAGGACGATCACGCCCATCAGGATGCGGCCGTAGCTGCCGAAGTAGTGGTGCGCGGTGCCGACCAGGATGTCTGCGCCGTTTTTCATGAGTCCCAGCTCCTCTACAGAGCAGGCACCGATGACGGAAAGGAAGATATAAATGACAGCCAGGCAGACGCCCGCGATGAGGCCGCTCTTCAGGGTATGGGAGGCGACCTCTTCATTGCTTGCCGCGCCATACTGACGGACAGCATTGACGACGATGATGCCGAAGACGAAACCGGCCAGTGCGTCCATGGTGTTATATCCATCGAGGAAGCCCTGCGTCAGCGCTTTGATGGAGGGCTGATAGGCTGCCTGTGCCTCCTGCCAGCTGCCCATCGGGAAGAGTGTCGCTGTGATGAAAAGGATGGCGAGGAAGAGCAGGAGCGCCGGGGTGATGATCTTCCCGATGCGGTTGACCAGTTTCGACGGGCTGATGGAGAGCCACCAGGAGATCACGAAAAAGATAAAGGCGAAGGCATAGAGCGCAGTCTGCTGCATCGATTCGCCGAAGAAGGGCGCGATGCCGATCGCATAGGATGTCGTTGCTGTACGGGGGATGGCGAAAGCCGGCCCGATGGTGAGGTAGAGACAGACGGTGAAGAAAATGGCGTAGCCCTTGTGGACACGGGAGGCCAGTGACTCAAGGTCGCTCCCGGCATAGCCGATCGCTGCGACGGCAAGGATCGGAAACCCTACACCTGTCAAAAGAAAGCCCAGCGTCGCGGGAATGGTATCCACGCCGGCATTCTGGCCCATGTACACAGGGAAGATCAGATTCCCTGCGCCAAAGAAGAGGGCAAAGAGCATCAGCCCGATCGGGATCAAGAAATTTTTCTTCATAGTAAACTCCTTTCGTGAATGGGGGAAGGATCCGGGATCGGATCCAGAAACGGCTTGCGGAAATGGTTCTGTCACTTCCAAGGGTTCAGCAGGACGGCACATCCATCTTATAAAGAGCCGCCGCATGTTTCGGCTTGCATATAAGCTCGCAAAGCGGAGGCGCCTTCCAGACCCGTGAACCTTGGGATTTCTTCCTGCCAATAAAAAATCCCTGCCGGAAAACATCCGACAGGGCACATTGCGTGAGGTACCACCTTGCCATGGAAACAGACCGCTGTTTCCTGCTCGATTGGGCGATAACGGAGCCGCCGCTTTTCTCTATACCGCAAGGGGGATCAAAAAAAGGACTCTCGGGTGACGTGGCTGCGTCCTTTTCAGCAGTTTTCACCATCCACTGCCTCTCTGAGAAAATTCACCAGCCTGATTCCGATCCTAGTCTATTTTGAAATTGGACACATTCTACCATGATTTGAATAGAAAGTCAAATGAGTTTTGCGCATGGACTTAGGGCCGGCCCATGGGGCGTGCTGCCTTTTGATTGCGTGCGAAAGAGGTTCATCGGGTTCTATAGGTTCAAAAGGTTCAAAGGGGGTTGGTGTGGCGCCAGATCCTTCGACTCAGTTCTCACTGCTTTGCCTTTACATTTTCGAACATCCGACATTTCACTCCGCTCAGGATGACGAAATGCGCCGCGGAGTATAAATCATAATGATACCCGAAGGTTGCATTTAGTCACCAGTCACTAGTCACTCCTAATCCCCAATCCCTAATCCCTAGCCACTCATTCCTGCTTTCACACATTCGTCGTTTATCGGTCTGCAAGGAAGATTTCTCGGCAACGCTTTCAATGACGATACGGGAGTCTGATGTCTTCTAGCCTCTTAGTCTCTTAATCATCCAGTCACTTGAGACTCCTAATCCCTAGCCACCAGTCACTAGTGACTGGTGACTTGAATACTGCTTTCAGGCATCGCCCCATATATATTCGCGGCGAAGCCACCACCTTCATTCCTAATTTCTAATTCCTAATTTAAAAAGTACTCGCACACCTTTCTGGCGGCTTCGACATCGACCATGTGGAAGGGGGAGAGCGCCTTGACGATGCGGCAGAGGACGCCGTGCTTCCGGAAGAGACGGATCGCATTTTCACGCGTCTTCTCTCCGCCTTGTGCCAGATAGCCACGGTCCAGGGCTTCCATGCGATGTCCTTCTTCTCTGTAGTCTTCGCGTGCCAGACCATGGAGGAGGAGAATGAGGTCGACGGCCTTCTGCTCTTCGATGTCTTTGGTAAGCATGCGGTTCTCCCAGTCCAGAAAGGTGAAATTTCCCTCTTTCCATGTGATGTCACGCAGTGCCGGACGGCCATGGACGATGCCTGCCTGATGGAGGGAGCACAGCGCGCGGCCGGCCTCTTCGAGAAGCTGTTCCTTATCTTCTTCCGGCATGTCGGTATCGAGCCAGTTCTTCAGTGTGCGCCCGCCGTCCTTTGTCACCATATAGTCCGGCGTCAGCACCAGGATCTCCGGCACAAGCAGTGGCGCCATGCGGCCGGCGATGGTCATCTTCGCCACTTCGAAATAAAATTCCTTCTCAACGGAATATTTAGCAAACTGTTTCCGTCCATTTCCCATCTTCCGCTTGATCCAGTACGTCTCACCATCCAGCGTGAAGGAAATCACGCGCCGGTCCACTGCCTTTGCTATCGCTTCCTCCGCCGCCTGTTTCAGCCGCGGATCATTTTTTATCTCACTCATACTTTGCCTCGCTTAGATTATTTTACTTATATTTTACCAAAGGGAAGGCTAGCAAGGCAAGGTTTGGGAGAGGTGGCTGGGAGCTAGTGGCTGGGGACTGGAAGGCTAATACGCCGAGAGACACCAGCCCCCGCATCGTCATTTCGAGCGAAGCGAGAAATCTTTTTCATTGGCGATCCGGCAGTCGATGACAGGAAACCAAAACGGGAAGCTGCTATCAAAAGACCTTCGGGCATCGCCCCGTTTCGTCATCCTGAGCGGAGTGAAACGTCGTATGTGAGAGTACGAATGCCAGAACAGCTGCGACCTCGTCATCGATCTCGGCGAAGCCGCCACCGATTAGCCTTCCCCATTGGGGAAGGGGGACCGCGGAGCGGTGGATAGGGTACTCTCATAAACGACGTACTTGAGACGCTCCTTCCCGCTCTCTTTCATACCGCCTGTGCCCTATCCGCCCCTTCGGGGCACCTTCCCCTCGAGGGGAAGGCTGGCGATACGAGGGGAACCTGCGCTTAAGAGACCTTCAGGCATCGCCCCATTTCGTCATCCTGAGCGGAGTGAAATGTCGGATGTTCGAAAATGTAAAGGCGGAACAGTGAGAATTGAGTCGAAGGATCTGGCGCTGCCCCAAACCCGCTCTACCTTTCGAACCCATAGAACCCGCTCCCCCTCTTTCGCAAACGATCAAAGGGTGCCCCGCCACAAGGGCTGACCTTACACCCCAAACCCGCTCTCTGCCTTTTTCCTTGCGTCCCTGCCCGATTTCCTCCCCACATCTTGTGCATATACAAGAGGCAAGGGAAATGATACAATGAAGTTATTCACAATGCCATTTGAAAACCGCAGAAGAACGTGTGGAAAAGCCATAGAAAGCATCTATTAATTCACAGACTTATCCACTTATCCACAAAGATATTCAATCGCCGCTTTCTCCGATGCCATCAAGCCTCTTCTCAAAGAGTCCGATCGGAGACAACGCCTTATTCACAATTATTCACAAAGTCATTCACATAGTCACAGCCACGGCGGCTGCCCTATGTATGGCAAGCGAGGTACCCTATGGACTTCTTTCAATTATGGGATCAGATCCTGGACTATATCGACCAGTATGACCACCCGTACTATGACATGTTTTCCAACGAAGTCTTTCCTATCTCCATGACAGAAAACACACTGACGATTTCGCCCAAAAACAAGCGGCGGAAACCATGGATCGAAAATGTATATAAAGGAAAGCTGGAAAAAATTATTTTCGACATCACGGGGAAGCAGCTTTCCATCGAGATCTCCGATATCATGAACCAACCCGCGGAGCCCGCGCCGATGTCGTTTCCGGAAGCCGGTGCCTCTAAAAAGGCGGCGGAGAGCGAGGCACCCTTCCCGATGGCCCGTGAGACAGCCGATGCCCCCTATGAAAATACGCCGGCGCCTCTCCCGGAGCCTGATATCGATGATCCCTTTCCGAAGGAAGCCATGCCGCCGGATTTTTCCAAGCTGAAGCCTATGACGGCCGATGAGGTACCGCTCCCCGACATCCGGGAGCTCGGAGAGACCTCCCTCTTCGATGCGCCTGTGCGCAGCGAGCCGAAGAAGAGAAATGCCTTCCTGCCGAATCCGGTCAATGAAGAATACACCTTCTCCACCTTCGTCCATGGCAACTGCAACGAGATCGCCTTTCAAGCCGCTTATGCAGTCGCCAAGACGGCCGACCATCCGGATCAGGCCGATCAGAAAATGAACCCTCTTTTCATCTACGGTCCCTCCGGCCTTGGCAAGACGCATCTGCTCCACGCCATCTGCAACTACATCCACGAAAACAAGCCGGAGCTTTCCGTCCTCTTCGTCTCGAGCGAGACTTTCACCAATGAGCTGATCGATGCCATCCAGAATCACACCATGCCGAAATTCCGTGCCAAGTATAGAAATCTGGACTTTCTCCTGATCGACGACGTGCAGTTCTTCGGCTCCAAGGATGCGACGAAGATGGAGATCTTCAATACATTCAATGACCTCTTCGATAAGAAGAAGCACATCATCATGACGAGCGACCGCACACCGCAGGATATCGACAAGCTCGAAGACCGCCTGCAGACGCGCTTCTCGAGCGGGCTCGTCGCCCCGATCTCTCCGCCGGACTATGAGATCTGCTGCATCATCCTTCAGCAGAGAGCAGAAAAGCTCAATATCACACTCCCGAAAGACGTGGTCGACTATATCGCAAGTCATATCAATACCAATGTCCGTGAGCTGGAGGGGGCTTTCAATAAGCTCGTCACCTTCTCGCAGATCAAGAAACAAACGATCACGCTCGCCTTCACCAAGGATGCGCTGAAAGACCAGATCCCCCTCGACAACCGTCAAGAGCTTACCGTCGACTTCATCATCGATACCGTCTGCCAGTACTACGGCGTCAAGAAGGATAAGCTCCTCGGCCGCGGCCGTCCGCAGAAGATCGTCATCCCGCGCCAGATCGCCATGTACCTGTGCCGCAATGAGCTGAACGAGTCCTACCCGACGCTGCGTGACTATTTCCATAGAAAAGACCACTCGACAGTCCTCTATGCCTGCGAACGCGTGGAAAAAGACATCGATCGTGACCCGCAGACCCGCGCTTCTATCGAAGCGATCCGAAAGCTCTTGAAACAGCGGGGATAAGGGGCTCCATGGGCGGATGATGTAAAGTATCCCTTTCTCCCATGCCCCTCACTCACTGTGAACAACCCCATTTCCCATCATCCAATATCCTGCTGAAAAACTGTGAAAAACATCAGGTTCGTAAAAACCTGTGAAAACCGTGAATTCCCCAAAAAGTTATTCAATCCTTTTTAACAAACCGCGAGATCCGAGAAAATCTCACTTTTCACAGAGTTATTCACTTATTCACACCGTCCTACTACGGCGACTACTATCTTTTATCTATCATCGTTATTTTTTAGAGGTGCTGCCATGAGAGTCATTTTCGACAAAACGGAATTGTCTGATGCGATCGACCGCGTACAGCGGGCTGCACAGGCAAAAATTACATCCAATACCAATAACGGATACTTCATTGCTGCAGAAAACGGAAAAGTCGAGCTGCAGGCCAATGATTACACCATAGGAATCAAAACAAGCTGCCCGGCCATGATCGAGGAAGAAGGCATTATCGTGATCGCTGCCAGCCAGTTGCAAAGCACGATCCGCATGATGCCGGCAGGGGATATCGTCATGGAAAAGAAAAAAGAGGAAAATATGGTCTCCTTTACCTGCGGCTCTTATTTTGCCCGTTTCCCGACCCGCGACATCAATGACTTCCCGGAAGTCAAAGAAATGGAGCATACCAATCATGCGACAGTCTCCTGCCAAGATTTCAAAGAAATGACTGGTCAGGTCTCCTTTGCCACGGCTTCCGACAAACAGAAGCCGCTTTTCACCGGCGTGCTCTTTGAGGTCGATCAGTACCGCTTCATCATGGCGGCGACCAATACGCACCGCCTGGCTGCCAAAGAGATCACACTGCCGGAGGAAGCAAGCGCCCAAGGACGCTTCGTCGTTTCCGGCAGCATCATTTCGGATGTGGTTCGCCTGCTGCCGGACGAAGATGGCAGCACCGTCGAGATCTCCTGGTCTAAAAACCATGTCGCCTTCACCTTTGGCAGCACGTACTTCATTACCAGCCTTCTCAACGGTGAATATCCGGATTACCACCGCGTCATCCCGACCCATCATGATGCACTCGTGACAGTCAATGTTCACGATTTTCAGGAAGCCGTCCGTTTCGTCAGCCCGATCTCCAGCGGTGTGGACTACCATACCATCAATTTCATCTTCCATGAGGATGCGGTGGAGATTTACGAAGAGGATCCTGCGATCGGCCGCAGCAGCACATCGATCCCCATCAAGCTCGAAGGCGAGCCGATCAAGATCACCTACAACTGCAACTATATCGAAGATATCCTGAAGCATTCTGAGGGCGAGACTGTCATCCTGCATTTGCAGAAAAATGGCCCGCTTCTGGTAGAGCAGGAAGAAGATAAGGCCTACCAGTATGTCGTGACACCGATGAGGGGGAGACATTGATGGAGATCATAGCCGTCTACGGAGACTACATCCAGCTTGACCAGCTTTTGAAAAAGATCGATGCGATCAGCTCCGGCGGAGAGATCGGCGCTTACCTTGCCCGGCATCAGGTAAAGCTGAATGGCAAGCCTGTCCATGAAAAACGCAAGAAGATCCGTCCCGGAGATGTCCTTGCCATCGATGGCAGGGAGTATCAGATGAAGGCCGAATAGGGAAAAGGAGCTGTGAAGAAATGAATCCTCATTTCTTCACAGCCCCTTTTTACTTTGCTTTCATTTGGTTCAAGGTTGAGGTGGCGGCTTCGCCGCAATTATATGTGGGGCGATGCCCGATCAAGAATCATTCTCGCCCCTTCCTCTGGAAGGGGCAGACGAGCGAAGCGAGGCGGGGTTGGCATCCCCGCGTGTGAAAATATCGCTTCACGCAGCCAACCTCCGCCCCTTCGGGGCACCTCCTTCCAAAGGAAGGAGGGAGAAAAGCGGAGTGCGTTGACTGGTAACTAGGGTTCAGAATTCAGGGCTCTCGTGGCGGCTTCACCGTCTTTTTTTAGAAGATGGTATTCTCGTATCGCAGCCTTCCCCTCTAGGGGAAGGTGCCCCGCAGGGGCGGATAGGGTGACTATGGCATGAAAGACAGTTGGGATAAGGTTTCCCGGTCACTCCTATGAGAGCTGCAAGTCCCCAGCGGCAGATGGAACGCGAAAATGAGATGATCGTTATTTCACATCGCCTTTTTTCGTAGGGGAAATGGGGTATAATAGGAGAAAGAAATGAAACCACTGCGAGTCAGGAACTACGAAAGGATCTCCCATGTACTGCGAAAAGCTTCGTCTGATCCATATCAGAAATCTGGATGATAAAACCATAGAGCCCGGAAAGGGACTGACCTTCATCGCCGGCCCCAATGGCTGCGGCAAGACGAATCTCATCGAGGCCATCTATTACAGCTCCGTGGGGAAGTCCTTTCGCACGGCAAATGACAATGATATGATCCGGCTCGGTGAGGAGGAGGGCTCGATCCTCTTGACCTACCGCGTGCATCAGACCTCGCATGTGCTGAAGATCCGCATGGTGCGCGGGCAGGGGAAGAAATTCTATCTGAATGATACGCCGATTCGCCGCAAGGAGCTTCTAGGGCTCTTCCGGACGGTCCTCTTCACACCGGATGAGCTGCAGCTCATCAAAGGCGCGCCGCTCATCCGCCGCCGTTTTCTGGATATGGAGATCTCACAGGTCTCTCCCCGCTACTATGAGACGCTCCTCTCCTACAACAGGGCCGTGCAGCAGCGCAATGCGGCCTTTCGCCAGGCGCAGCTCTCCGGACGCAAAGCAGAAGTGGATCTGTGGGATATGCAGATCGCCAAGGGGGCAGCCTACCTCGTGAAGAAGCGTCTGGAAACGGTCGCGAAGATGGAACGGGAGGTCCCTTTGCTGGAGAGGTATCTGACGGGAGAGAAGGAGACGCTTGCCATCCGCTATGTGCAGCAGGGGGAAGAAGAGGTACACACCGAGGTGGAGTGGTACCTGACGATGCTTTCCCGGCATCGTGAGATGGATGCCCGTCTGGCGCATACCTCTGTCGGTCCGCATCGGGATGACCTCCGATTTCTTCTGAACGGGCTCGATATCGCTGCCTATGGCTCGCAGGGACAGCAGCGGACAGCGATCCTTTCGATGAAGCTCTCGGAAATGGAATTCATCAAAGAGGAAACGGGCTCATATCCCGTACTGCTCTTAGACGATATCGGAAGCGAGCTCGATGCCGCGCGCAGGGAGGCTTTGATGGCATATCTGGAAAAGCAGAAGATCCAGACACTCATGACCGGGACCGATCCCGCACTCGCCGGCATGGGGACTGTGATAGAAATGAAAAACCAATAAAAAATGGCGATGTGAAATAACGATCATCTTATTTTCGCTTTCAATCTGCCACGGGGGACTTGCAGCTCTCATAGGAGTGACCGGGAAACCTTATCCCAGCTGTCTTTCATGCCATAGTCACCCTATCCGCCCCTGCGGGTAATGCTATTAAGTTAAGCGGCAGAACGTTCTTGGCTCCCCATCGGGGGAGCTCCCCGAAGGGGTGAGGGGGCTACGTAGCGGTATTGTATGAAAGTGTTGGAATATCGATAGCATCGGGCTATTCAACATAGCACGTTATACCGCTGGCATGCCCCTATTGCCTTCGGCACTTCCCCCGAAGGGGGAAGCAAGACGTTACGTAGCTAACGATTTCCTTAACTTAATAGCATTACCTAGAGGGGAAGGCTGTGATACGAGAATACCATCCTCTAAAAAAAGGCGGCGAAGCCGCCACCTGAACCTTGAACCCTGAACCAAATGAAAGCAAAGTAAAAAGGAGCTATGAAGAAATGCGGATTCATTTCTTCACAGCTCCTTTTTTTTATTGGCGGAAACAGGCGCAGCAGGGAAGGGGACGGCGGCTTGGAAACGGCCGATCGTATCCCTTTTCTCACCATGACTTTTTGGGGAGCTTTTTCAGTGCTTCTTCCGCTTCTTTGTCTGTCATGGACTCGATGGGGCGATGGGTCAGGAGAGCGAGGAGGCGGCGCTTCTCATCCGGGCGGGCAAATTGATGAAAAATGCGCTCCTTATACCCGTGGATCAGCTGATTCACGCAGGACTCATAGAGCGGATAGGTACAGGGGAAGCGGCTCGTGACCTCCTGAAAGGTGAAATGCGGATTTCTTCGCAGCAGTTCGATGACGCGGGCGCGCTTTTCCTGACGGCTTTTGCGCTCGCAGCTGCTGCAGAGCGAGGTATCCGGCGGTGTGAGTGCGCCGCAGCGGGGACAGGGGTGGTAGCCGGCGGCGAGCTCGCCTTTTCGGATCTGGAGGACAGCCTTCATCATATCGGAGAAGGGAGCCTGCAGAGCTTCCTTTTCTATATGCGTACTGACCCAGTGCCGGATCCAGTCGGTCTCCTTGTCTGTCAGCGGCTGGTCATACATGCGCTGCTCCTTTTCGATCGCGCGATTGATGGGATCTAAGGTCGTGAAGGTCTGGTATTTCTTCTTTCGCGGACCGGCGATGAAGCGGATATCTGTGAATCGCTTTCCGAATTCATCCTCCGACAGGCGCGAAAGGATATCGTTCTTGATGACATAGAGCTGCTGGAGAAAGACGGAATTCGTGACAGTCACGAAGAGCACGTCATTCTTATAGCTTGAGACATAGGACTCCTTCGCCATCACCTGTCCCACCAGCTTTTCCCAGCGCTTCTGGAAGAGGAAGAATTGGAATCCTTCGTGACCAAAGAGCCGATGGTTCAGGTCGGAGGAGGAAAATACGCTGGAAATATTCTCCATTCGGCGAAACCGTTTTCCTGTGGGTTTCTTATCTTCGTCCATAAGGGCCTCCGTTGAAATGTGAAATACGAAATGAAAAATGCTGGTGCAGCGCATAAGAATGATAAGCGCGGCGAAGTTATACATATAAGGGGGCTATATGAATTGTGCGCCCCTTTCGTCCCATCTGAACCTGATAGGCTCATTTCATAGGGGGGCGCTACTGCGCTGGGGAAAATCGTAAGCCTAATCCCTAATCCCTAATCCCTAGTCACTAGTCCCTGTTCACCAGCTACTTATTACTTCCATTATACTATAGCCTGCCTTCTTCCGGCTTTGTGAATAAATTTTCTATAACTGTCTCTATTGCTTTTTTATTAAATGCATATGGGGAAAATGCACTATAATAAAAGCAAATGCGAAAGGAAGGATCTGTATGAAAGAGAGCAAGAATGGCAAAATTGATATCGATCAGTATCGCGTCAAAGAAGGGGAAAAGATCTCACTGAAGGATTTCCCGACGGCCTGCGATGTGAAGATCGAGAAAGCGGAAGTGAAGGAAAGATATTTTCCGGAAACCATCGAAAAATTGAAGGTGCTTCAGGAAAAGCTCTATGCCCAGAATACCTACGGTCTCATCATCGTCCTGCAGGCGATGGATGCGGCCGGCAAGGACGGTACGGTGAACCATGTCTTTGCGAGCCTCAATCCGGGCGGCGTGAAGGTCGTCTCCTTCAAGCAGCCGACGAGTGAGGAGAAGGATCATGATTACATGTGGCGCATCAATAAAGCCCTGCCGGAGCGCGGAAATATCGGCATTTTCAACCGTTCGCAGTATGAAGACGTCATCGTGACGCGCATTCATGATCTGATCCACCAGGGGCAACTTCCGAGGAATCTCATTCACAAGGACATCTGGGAAGAGCGTTATGAGCAGATCACAAACTGGGAAGAATATCTGGCAGCCAACGGCTTCCCCATGGTCAAGATCTTTCTGCATGTATCCAAAGAGGAGCAGCAGAAGCGCCTCATGGACCGCATCTTCAACCAGCAGAAAAACTGGAAATTCTCCATGGCAGATATGCGTGAGCGCCAGTACTGGGACCAGTATCAGGAAATTTACGGAGAAATGATTTCCAAAACATCGAAAGACTATGCGCCGTGGTATATCGTTCCGGCGGATAACAAGTGGTACACCCGCTACGTTGTCTCGCAGATCACACTGCAGGCACTGAAGAAGATCGATCCCCAGTTCCCGCCGCTGGCTCCCGACATCGCCGAGCAGCTTGAAAAATTCAAAAAGCTCATCTCCTCTGTGGATGTGAAGTCGCTCGAAGAGATCCAGCAGGCGATCAAGAAGTAAGGCGGCAGAGCTTAGGCCCTCTTGCGCCGCCATTTCGGGGGGCGGGAGATCCTTTCCGCTTGCGGATGGGACCTAGGCTCCGTTTCCTGTTTCACGTGAAACAAATACACTTATAACAACAATCATTATCAAAAGGAGAGAACGACCATGGAAAAAGAAATGCCTGAGATCAAGATCGACATTGACTGCTATCGTGCCAAGGAAGGCGATAAGATCAACCTCAAAAAGATCGCCACGGCCTGCGATATCGACATCGACAAGGAAGCCGTCAAGACAGTTGCTTTCCCGGAAGCATTGGAAGAAATCAATCTCTTGCAGGCAAAGCTCTATGCACAGAGTACCTATGGGCTCATCATCGTCCTGCAGGCGATGGATGCGGCAGGCAAGGACGGGACGATCAAGCATGTATTCTCGCATCTAGATCCGAACGGCGTCCACGTCGTTTCCTTCAAGCAGCCGAACAGTGAAGAAAAGGACCACGACTACATGTGGCGTATCAATCGCGCGTTGCCGCGCCGCGGGGATATCGGCATCTTCAACCGTTCCCACTATGAGGATGTCATCGTGACCCGCGTGCATGACCTCATCAAAGAGGACAAGCTGCCGCAGAATCTGGTCAATAAAAATATCTGGGATACCCGCTACCGGCAGATCAAGGACTGGGAGCGCTATCTGGGGGAGAATGGCTTCCATGTCATCAAGATCTTTCTCCATGTCTCCAAGGATGAGCAGCGCAACCGTCTGGCCGAGCGCATCCTGAACAAGAAGAAAAACTGGAAATTCTCCATGGCAGATATCAATGAACGCCGCTACTGGGACCGCTATCAGGAGCTTTACAGCGAGATGATCACGGCGACCAGCACAAAGGCTGCACCGTGGTACATCGTTCCGGCGGATAACAAGTGGTACACCCGCTACGTCGTCTCGCAGATCGTCATCAGGGCGCTGCGTGATATTGCGCCGGAATTTCCGGAAATGTCGAAGGAGATCAAGAACCAGCTCGACGAATTCCGCCGTCTTATCGAAAGCGGCAATGTCGGCATGATCGAAGAAATGCAGGATATGATGAAAGGCGGGAACTAGGGACTGGTGACTAGTAGCTAGGGATGAGTGGCTAGGGATGAGGAATTGGGGATTAGGAATGGTGGTGCGGCGCATAAAAATCAGAAGCGCCGCGGAGTTTTGATAGCGCTTCGCGCGCATCGTCATTTCGAGCGTAGTCGAGAAATCTTTATTGCAGAACGTTCATCGCCTGATGTGAGACAGCACCAGGACATCGTTTTCCCTCGGCGCATACACGCTAATTCCCGCAGTGCAGTAAAGATCCCTCGGCTACGCTCGGGATGACGATACCGGCGAATCCCAGTCACCAGTCACTCCTAATCCCTAATTCCTCATTCCTAATTTCTCATTCAAGCAGAGCTTTCAAACGTAATCATGGGACAGCACGCTCCGAGGGCCGCCCGGTACTGGCGAGTCCTTCGCCTTTACATGGAATGATATAATAAGATATATATGACCAATATCCTATGACACTTTCCCTGATTTTTTCTACGAGGTGAAGATCATGAAAAAGACAATCGCTATGATGCTGGCGCTGGCTGCGATCTCTACGACCGCATTTGCATCCCCGCAGACGACCTTCCGTCCGGGTGAATTTGAGATCAATGCAGGCATGTGGGACTCGGCGGCTCGCACCGCCGGCTACAAGTCGGATGGAGAATGGAATTTTCTGGGCGGCGTGAGCTATGGGATCACCGATAAATGGGCAGCGCAGTACCAGTACACCGGCCTTCACACCGATCATACGAATGGAAATATGAATGAACTCAATGCCGTGTACTCCCTGCATCCGCAGGTCGCTGCCTTTGCGGGTTGGAACCGCATCGCTATGAAGGACTATCCGTCGGGGATGCTTGATAATGGCAAAGCCACCAACAACATTTTCCAGCTGGGCGTCGTAGCCCGTCAGCCTGTGACGGACGTCGTCGATGTCTATGCCAAAGGGGCTCTCGGTACGGAAGAGACCTCCATGTGGGAGGCCGGCGTGAACATGGCTGTCGACAGTGATGTGGATCTGACGGCTGGCTATCGCTATATGAATACCCGCGGAAACAGTGACCGCAATGTCTCTTATAAGGGATTCCTGGCAGGCGTTTCGTATCGCTTCGGCGGACATGACCCGGTCATGTCCTATGAGGAAGAGCCTTCGAAGAATTATGATTTCGAAGAAGATGAGCCTAGCGATGTGAGCGTGGTGAGGACAGAGGCTCCGGAAGAAGCGCTTCCGGCAGAAACACCGGCTAAGGCAGCGGAAAATGATTACTATCTGAATAGCGTCCTCTTTGAAAGTGACTCGGCGGATATTCAGAATGCCCAGAAGGTGAATCTGGATGCCTTTGTGAAACAGGCCAAGGAAACCGGCCATGTCTTCAAGCTCGTCGGCCGTGCGGATCCGACCGGCAGTGCAGAGTACAACAAAGAGCTCGCTGCCCAGCGCGTGAAGAGCGTCAAGGAATACGCTGTCTCTCAGGGCGTCGATGCGACAAAGCTGGTCGAAATGGTGAAAGGGGCAGACAGTGACAGCAAGGATCACGCTGCCGCTCGCCGCGTCGATATTTTTGAACATAAATAATGTGAGACATATAAAAAAGGAGCTGTGAAGAAATGAATCCTCATTTCTTCACAGCCCCTTTTTACTTTGCTTTCATTTGGTTCAGGGTTCAGGGTTCAAGGTTCAGGGCTCTCGTGGCGGCTTCGCCGCCTTTTTTTTAGAAGATGGTATTCTCGTATCGCAGCCTTCCCCTCTAGGGGAAGGTGCCCCGCAGGGGCGGATAGGGTGACTATGACATGAAAGACAGCTGGGATAAGGTTTCCC
>SKED01000606.1_pt1 | contig 38504 bp, 30 predicted proteins | sample 4826651 | NCBI WGS metagenome assembly SKED01 (sample SAMN11008818, study PRJNA524170) | human gut metagenome | biome: Human fecal sample; material: Feces; isolation source: fecal sample from pouch patient p19 | host: Homo sapiens | place: Israel: Tel-Aviv | collected 2016-06-28 | reverse complement strand
TATGGTGCTGCTGGTGATCGTAGAAGGATACTGTAACTATTTTATCGGGTATTATGGTCATGTGATGGGTGCGAAGATCGAACACGATATGCGAAATGAGATCTTCGGACATTACCAGAAGCTGTCCTTTGCATTTTTCGATAATCAGAAAGTGGGACATCTGCTCTCAAGAATCACCAGTGACCTGTTTGATATCACGGAACTGTTACACCACGGACCGGAAGATGTGGTGATTTCTGCAATCAAACTGCTGGGTGCATTTATCATTCTTCTGATAATCAATGCGAAACTGGCTTTCGTTGCAATCGGCTTTGTTGTGATTATGCTTCTGTATGCCGTGGCAATGAATGGCCGGATGCGCGGAGCGTTCAGGGAGAACCGGGCGAGAATCGCGGATATCAACAGTCAGATCGAGGACAGTCTTTCCGGCATCCGTGTGGTCAAATCTTTCAGCAACGAAAAGACGGAGATGGACAAGTTCGAGGAGGGAAACAGCCGGTTTGTGGATTCCAAGAAAAAGTCTTATCGGTATATGGGAACGTATAACTCCGGGATGGGCGTATTTTCCACGCTGATCACAGTGGGATCTCTTCTGATGGGCGAGTGGCTGATGATGAAAGGGGAGCTTTCCGCGGCGGATCTGGTGACCTTCCTTCTTTATATCAATAACTTTACGGAACCGGTCAAAAAACTGGTAAACTTCACAGAACAGTTCCAGAACGGCTACAGTGGTTACGAGCGTTTCGTGGAGATCATGAATATCGCACCGGATATCAAGGACAAAGAGGATGCAAAATCGCTGGATCGGGTGCAGGGAGAGATTCAGTTTGAGGATGTATCCTTCCATTACAGTGAAAATAAAGAAAATGTGCTGTCCCATGTGAATCTGGATGTGAAACCGGGAGAATACGTGGCGTTAGTAGGAAGCAGCGGCGCGGGAAAGACAACGCTCTGTTCACTGATCCCGCGGTTCTACGATGTGACCGGAGGGGCTGTCCGGCTGGATGGCATCGATATCCGGGATGTGAAGTTGAAAGATCTGCGAAGACAGATCGGTATCGTGCAGCAGGATGTTTACCTGTTTGCGGGAACGATCCTCGAAAATATCCGCTACGGAAAACCGGAAGCCACCGACGAGGAAGTGGTAAATGCAGCGATGGCGGCAAATGCCCATGAATTTATCATGAGCCTGCCGGAAGGATACAACACGGACATCGGACAGCGCGGTGTCAAGCTTTCCGGTGGACAAAAACAGCGGCTCTCGATCGCCCGAGTATTCTTAAAGAACCCGCCGGTGCTGATCTTCGACGAGGCGACCTCGGCACTGGATAATGAGAGCGAGAAGATCGTGCAGCATTCTCTGGAACTGCTGGCAAAAGACAGAACCACATTTGTGATCGCCCATCGATTATCGACGATCAGAAATGCTGAGCGGATCCTGGTGCTGACGGAAGACGGCATCGCGGAAGAGGGAACGCATGAGAGTTTGCTGGCACAGGGTGGTATCTATGCGGGATTATATAATATGCAATTCTAATATGTGATTAAAACAGGAAAATGACCGGTACATGAAAGTCTGCCGGTCATTTTCTGTGTATATCTCCCGTTGACTTGAACGGGGAATATCCTTATAATACACAGTAGTGTGTAAAAATTGTGTAAAGGACGAAAAACAGGCAGTCCCACACAGACAGCAGGAAAGAATGAGGAGATACCGATGAAAAAATGGGAAGAGAATGTCCGGAAAGTAATTCCCTACGTGCCGGGCGAACAGCCAAAAGTACAGAACCTGATCAAACTGAACACCAACGAGAACCCATATCCGCCGTCACCGAAAGTGACAGAAGCACTGAAAGCGATCGATGTGGACTGTATGCGTCTGTATCCGGATCCGGCAGCTTCCGTGCTGGTCAAAGGAATCGCTGATTTCTATCAGCTGCAGGAAGACCAGGTATTTGTGGGCGTAGGTTCCGACGATGTGCTGGCAATGATTTTTATGACCTTTTTCAATTCTAAAAAACCGATTCTGTTCCCGGATATCACTTATTCTTTTTATGATGTGTGGGCAGATATGCTTCGGATCCCGTATGAGACGGTTCCGCTGACCGATGATTTTACGATTCGTAAAGAGGACTATTTCCGGGAAAACGGAGGAATTATTTTTCCGAACCCGAACGCTCCGACCGGTGTGGAACTTGGCATGCAGGATGTGGAAGCAATCATCAAAGCCAACCCGGATGTGATCGTGGTTGTGGATGAAGCCTATGTGGATTTCGGTGCGGCTTCTGCGCTGCCATTGATTGAAAAATACGACAACCTTCTGGTGGTACAGACCTTCTCGAAGTCGAGAGGAATGGCAGGTATGCGTATCGGCTATGCGATGGGCAATCCGGTGCTGATCAAATACCTGAACGATGTCAAATATTCCTTCAATTCCTACACAATGGATCAGACAACCCTGGCGCTTGGCGCAGCTGCGATCTCTGACCGGGCATATTTTGAGGAAACGGTGCATAAAGTGGTGGAGACCAGAGAATGGACCAAGAAGGAACTGGCGAAGCTTGGATTTGTCTTCGGAGACTCCAAAGCGAACTTTATTTTTGCTTCGCATCCGGAGATCCCGGCAGCAGAACTGTTTGCAGCACTTCGGGAAGCCAACATTATCGTGCGTTACTTTAACAAACCGAGAATCAACAATTATCTGCGTATCACGATTGGAACACAGGAAGATATGGAGATGTTAATTAAATTCTTGAAAAATTATAAAAAATAGGAGAAATATATGGAATCACTTGTTACATGGTTTGCCGCAACTTTAGGACCTTATATATCGGAGAAAGCAGTTGTTTTTTTGATTTCGATGATGCCGCTTCTGGAGCTTCGAGGAGGACTGCTTGCCAGCTCCCTTCTGAAAGTATCCGCCGTGCAGGCAATCCCGATCTGTATCATCGGAAATATTTTACCGATTCCGTTCATCCTGCTGTTTATCAAAAAGATCTTCCAGTGGATGAAGAAAGTAAAATGCTTCCGCGGACTGATCATCAAACTGGAAAATCGGGCGATGGGAAGAAGCGACAAGATCCAGCAGTATGAGTTCTGGGGGCTGGTGCTTTTTGTGGGAATCCCGCTTCCGGGAACCGGCGCGTGGACCGGTGCGCTGATCGCGTCTCTGCTCGGCATCGATATCAAAAAATCCTCACTGGCCATCCTGTGCGGAATCGCCATGGCAACCGTGATCATGTATGTGGTATCTTATGTTCTGGTTGGAAATGTTGTGAGTTAAATAAGAAAATGCAATGCAGGCTGTCGCCGGATGTATAGGTCCGGCGGCAGCTTTTTCTACGCGAGCAACGAGTCAAATTCGCGAAGCGTATTTTATCTCGTTCATGCGAACACCGAGTCATACAACACCTTCCACATCCATATAGTAAAGAGAGAACACCGGGGGAACGGGTGCGAAAATATGAAGAAAGGAATGTGGGGCGTGGTGATCCTTGCGCTTGTGCTGATCACCGGGCTGTCCGTTTTTTACTGGGTAGATGTAGGAGAAAAGGTAGTCACGGCAAGTACCAGCGTCAACGGGCAGGAATTCCCCATCTGTTCTGTGGAAACCGGGAAAAAGCAGATTGCCTATACTTTTGAACTGAGTGAAACGAACCAAAAGCAGGAACAGATAGAGCAGCTGTTGCAGATTTTGAGACAGCAGGAGATTCCGGCGACCTTTTTTGCTACTGCATCCTGGATCGAAAATAACAGAAGTCTGGCGATACAGATCTGCCAGCAGGGGCATGAGATCCAGGGACTGAGCGAACAGGAAGTATGCGTGGAGCAGATGACGGCGAGAGCGTGCCGGAAAGAACTTCAGACGCTCCGGGAGACGATCGGAACTGTCACAGAGGAACCGTGCGTATTTTTCCGGATCCCGGGCGGGGAATATAATAATGAAGTTCTCCGCACAGTCTACGCCTGTGGAAGCTACCCGGTGGCGTGGAGTATCGACAGTCTGGACTGGAAAGACTACGGGGCAGAGAATCAGGTAAAACAGATGTTACAGACCCATACGCTCCGGGACGGTGAGATTCTCCGCTTCCACGCAGAAGGAGAAAACACCGGAGAAATGGTATCGCTGCTGCATCCACAGCTGAAAGAAGAGGGATATGAGGCGGTAACTGTGTCGCAGATGATTGTAAAAGAGAACTATTTTATGGAAACAGATGGCCGACAGATCCCGGAAAGTCAAAATAAGGCAATTTTCAGTTAAAATAGAGCATGTTTTTTTCTGCATTATCCAGTATACTAAAGAAAAAGAGAGATAACTGTTCAAATGTAAAGAAATTGGACCGTTATGGAGAATGTACTAACGAGTTATGGAGGTAAGAAAACTATGATTCGCAGATACGTGTATGGAAACGTAATCGAAACAGAAGCCGTATTAAACAAACCGGAACAGGAAAACGGCGTACTGCCTTATTTTACCGTGGATGAGCAGGCAATGACCCTGTCTTACACCATGGAAGACAAAGATCAGGTCTATGGTCTGGGTGAAAATGTTCGTGGTATCAACAAAAGAGGCTGGTATTATGAGAAAGATTACGAAAATCCGGCTCACATCACTGTTTTTCGTATGGAAGCAGAGAAATAAAACACATATTACTGTGAAAGAAAAATGATTCAGACATATTAAAAAAGCCAGCAGGGGAAATTGCTTACGATTCCTCTGCTGGTCTTTTTTAGAAGTTTACCTGTTCTTATAGAAGTTGTCAGGAACTCGAGCGAGTACGGATTTGACCCGTTGACGGTGTAAAAAAAATGCCCCGGAGGGATCCAAATCTGGTCCTTCAGGGCATATTTTTTCTGTCGTTTATTTTACTTTCCGAGATTAGATAATAATTGTAATTACACGGATAATAAACAATGCGCATACGATATACATAACCGGATGGATTTTTTTCACCTGACCGGAGCATACTTTAATGATGAACCATGCCAGAACACCGAACATGATGCCGTTTGCGATAGAATAAGTAAGAGGCATCATCAGGAATGCCAGATATCCGCCGATGCTGTCTGCCAGATCACCGTCGAAGTTCATCTTCTTGATAGAAGAAGCCATGAAGAAACCAACGATTACCAGAGCCGGAGCTGTGGCAAAGCTTGGAATGGCAAGGAAGATCGGTGACAGGAACAGTGCAACGAGGAACAGGATACCGGTTGTCATAGCGGTCAGACCGGTTTTTCCACCTTCCGCAACACCTGAACTGGACTCTACGAAACTGGTAACTGTGGAAGTACCCAGCATAGAACCTGCTACAGTACCGATAGCATCTGCCATCAGGACACGGCCTACGCGAGGGAGATTACCGTCCTCATCCAGCAGATCAGCTTTTTCAGCAACACCGATAACAGTACCGATGGTATCGAACATATCTACAAACAGGAATGAGAATACGATAACAACGAACTCAGATAAATGAGAACCGATCCATGCAAAATCAAATTTGCAGAAAGTTGATGAGATGGACGGCGGGATGAAGGAAGAAGCACTCAGAGACGGAATCAGAGAGGCTGCACCAGCATCCGGATCTACGACATACCAGCCTGTCAGCTGAGCGATGATACCCAGGATCCAGGTAATCAGGATACCCCAGAGAATAGATCCTTTTACATTATAGTGATTCATCACAGCAATCACAAGGATACCGATCAGGCACAGAGCAACTTCCGGTCTTCCGAAGTTACCAAGTGCAACCAGTGTGGAGTCGTCAGACACGACAACACCGGCACCCTTCAGACCAACAAATGCGATAAACAGACCGATACCGGATGTAATACCGTATTTCAGGTTCTCAGGGATTGCGTTGACGATCGTTTCACGCAATTTGAAAAATGAAAGAATAATGAAAATGATACCCTCTACCAGTACAGCAGCCAGCGCGATCTTCCACGGATCTTCGATTCCGTTCAGCTGTCCGAGACATACTGTATAAGCAAAGTAAGCATTCAGTCCCATACCTGCTGACAGTGCGATCGGATAATTTGCCCAGAACGCCATAATAAAAGTCGCCAGTGCGGATGCCAGTGCGGTAGCTGTGAAAACTGCGCCGCTGTCCATTCCGGAAGCACTCAACATGTTAGGGTTAACTGCGAGGATATACGCCATGGTAAGAAATGTGGTAATACCTGCCATCACTTCTGTTTTTACCGTGGTGTTATGCTCTTTCAGTTTAAAGAGTTTTTCCATGGTTTATTTCCCTCCTCTGATTAAATGGTAAAATTATAAAAACTCTATTAAGATTGTAATGGATTGCCTCCCGGTTTGTCAACGCGGACTTCCCAAAAAGGTGGGAATACGCTATAATGAGCATAATTCTAATATGAATGAGGCAACTGTAAATAAAACAGATATAACGGTTCGCTATCTTCGCAGTTACGAACCAACAGCTACGGAACCGTTGCAAACAGACAATCTAAGTGACAGCAGAAAGTGAGGAAATTCTATGAAATTTACGAAAATGCAGGGTATCGGAAATGATTATGTATATGTAAACTGTTTTAAAGAAAAGGTTGAAGATCCCGGAGAAGCAGCGATCAAAGTCAGTGACCGTCATTTCGGAATCGGTTCTGACGGACTGATTCTGATAAAACCATCCGAGGTGGCAGATTTCCAGATGGATATGTACAACGCAGACGGTTCCCGTGGAGCGATGTGTGGAAACGGAATCCGCTGTGTGGCGAAATACGTATACGATTACGGTCTGACAGACAAAACATCTGTCTCTGTGGAGACGGCAAGCGGCATCAAGTATCTGGATCTGACCGTGGAAAACGGGAAAGTGGTGCTGGTAAAAGTTAATATGGGCGCACCGATCCTCGAAGCCGCAAAAATCCCGGTAGTTTCCGAAAAAGAGCAGGTGATCAATGAACCCCTTCTGGTAGACGGAAAAGAATATCGCATCACCGGCGTATCAATGGGTAACCCACATGCGATCACATACATTGACGATGTAAAAGGATTAGACATCGAAAAGATCGGTCCGAAGTTTGAGTTCCATCCGGCTTTTCCTGACAGGGTAAATACAGAATTTGCGAAGGTGCTGGATGATCATACCGTAGAAATGCGCGTATGGGAACGCGGTTCCGGCGAGACACTGGCATGCGGAACCGGGGCTTGTGCGGTAGCTGTGGCTTCGATTCTGAATGGATATGTGAAAGAAGAAGTGACGGTGAAACTGCTTGGTGGGGATCTGAAGATCTATTGGGATCGGGAAGAGAACCTCGTGTATATGACAGGACCGGCGGCGGTTGTGTTTGATGGGGAGATTGAACTGTAAAAAGAGAATAGAGGTTGCTAAAGCGGACGGGAGCGGCTGGAGTTTCCAGCCGCTCCCTCTCGCGTCCCTTTGGGAGAATAAATCTTACAGCAGTGGAATATTATATTTTTCAGCTGTTTTCACCGTCTCCTCCGGCCATAACGAACAATGAACCTCTCCGATATGAGCCTTCCGCAGATAAAACATACAGATACGAGACTGTCCGATACCGCCACCAATCGTAAATGGCAGCTCATCATTCAAAATAGCCTTCTGGAAATCCAGTTCTGCGCGTTCCTCGCAGCCACAAACCTCCAGCTGATGCTTCAGGACAGCTGCATCCACACGGATACCCATGGAAGAAAGCTCCAGGGCGATATCCAGAACCGGATAATAAACGATGATATCACCGTTTAACTCCCAGTCATCATAGTCCGGTGCACGGCCGTCGTGTGGTTCGCCGGATGCCAGCATTTTACCGATCTGCATGATAAACACAGCACCCTTTTCCTTTACGATCTTATACTCCCGATCCTTAGGAGAAAGACCCGGATACATATCCTCAAGTTCCTGAGAAGTGATAAAGAAAATATCTTTCGGAAGAATCTCTTCGATATAATCATACTGAATCGCCATGTATTTTTCTGTCTTCTTCAGAGCAGAATAAACCGTGCGGACAACATCCTTTAACGTATCCACATTACGCTCTTCGCGTGTGATAATCTTTTCCCAGTCCCACTGATCCACATAGATCGAGTGAATATTATCGGTATCCTCATCACGACGGATCGCAACCATATCGGTATACAGACCTTCGCCGTGTGCAAAACCATATTTTTTCAGCGCATAACGTTTCCATTTTGCAAGAGAATGTACGATCTCAGCATCCTGCTCCGGCGATTCCTTGATATCGAAGGTAACCGGGCGTTCTACGCCGTTCAGATTATCATTCAGACCGGATGACGGATCTACAAAAAGCGGTGCGGACACACGCAGCAGATTCAGTCGGTCAGAAAGGGTTTTCTGAAAAAAATCTTTCACTGTTTTGATACCAACCTGAGTATCGTGAAGCGATAATGCAGGCTGATAATTTTCCGGAATAATAAAATGTTCCATAACAATCCTCCTCAAATTTTGAAAGGCATCCAGCTAAGAATCCCGGCAGACACCAACAACTCTTTACCCGTTTACCCTGGTATTATGGTAATATTATAGCAGAAAACCACCCGAATACAACAACTAATTGTTGCCGGGCACGAGGTGCACGGCAACACGCTTCGCGATGCACAGAATCAATTCTGCCTTGTAACTTACCCGCAATTGTGCTAGTGTAATATGCAGAGTATGTTTGGAAAGGTCGAAAAACGGGATGGAACAGGAAAAAATATTAGTGGTTCTTCCGGTGAGAGAAGAACAGAAAGATCGAATCAGAAACACCGCACCGGATGCGAAAGTAATCTACTGCCTGGAAGCAGAGGTGACGAAAGAGCAGGTGCAGGATGCAAATATTATTATCGGCAACGTAAAACCGGAATTCTTAAAAGATTCTCCGAATCTGCGCTGGATACAGTTAAATAATGCCGGAACCGAAGGCTTCTGCGAGCCGGGTGTTCTGCCAAAACAGGCACAGCTGACCAATGCAACCGGAGCCTACGGAATGGCGATTTCTGAGCATCTGATCGCGATGCTGTTTGCTCTGCAGAAACGCCTGGACATTTACCATGACCAGCAAACAGACCACCGCTGGGAAAAACAGACCCATATGATGGTCACAGAGGGAAGCCATGTTCTGGTGATCGGCCTTGGAGATATCGGAACGACATTTGCAAGAAAAATGAAAGTACTGGGTGCACATGTGACCGGCATCAGAAGGAGCCAGAAACCAAAACCGGAGTACGTGGATGCACAATACACAATGGAAGCCCTGCCGGAACTGTTGCCGCAGGCAGATATCGTGGCAATGAGCCTTCCGGGATACAGTGATACCAAAGGTGTGATTGGAGAAAAAGAATTACAGTTGATGAAATCGAACGCAATTTTGTTAAATGTAGGTCGCGGAACCGCCATCGACAGTCTGGCACTTGCGAAAGCACTGCAGGGGCGAAGCATTTACGGCGCAGGTCTGGACGTCACCGATCCGGAACCACTTCCGGAAGATCACCCGCTGTGGGATGCTCCGCACTGTATCATTACCCCACATGTGTCCGGTGGATATGCACTGCCGGAGACACTCGAGAAGATTCTGAATCTTTCGATTGAGAACCTGGAACGTTACGAAAAAGGCGAAGCCCTTCACAATATCATTGACTTTTCCACTGGATATGTGAAACGGTAAGACAGGCGTTCGGAAAATTGCATAAAAAATAAAACAAAAAAAGAGAAGAATTTTCAGGGTTCTTCTCTTTCCTTTTGCAGATAACCGTGCTATACTGTTGTCTACAAAATATTGTTTTGAAAATCAGAAAAAACACTATATATAGTAGCAAGGAGTGGAAACAATGGTATATATTATCAAGAAGGACGGCACAAAAGAAGAGTTCGATGCCAATAAGATCAAGCGTGCGGTTAATAAATCGGCAGGTCGTGTCATGTATCGTTTTACCGATGACGAGATCAATTTTATCTGTAAATATGCGACCGACCGTGCAGAAGCCATGTCCAGAGAACGCAAGGGCGGAAAGATCATGATCCAGGATATGCACAACATCGTGGAGGGCGCTCTGGAACAGGTGAACCCAGCAGTAGCAAAAAGCTATCGTGATTACCGGAATTATAAAGTAGACTTTATTCATATGATGGACGAAGTCTACACGAAAAGCCAGTCCATCCGTTATATCGGAGATAAGAGCAACGCCAACACCGACAGTGCACTGGTAGCAACAAAACGAAGTCTGATCTTTAACGAGCTGAACAAAGAATTATACAGAAAATTCTTTATGAACCGGAACGAACTGCAGGCATGCAAAGATGGTTATATTTACATCCACGATCAGTCTGCCCGTCTGGACACGATGAACTGCTGTCTGTTCGATGTGGGATCTGTTCTGCGTGGTGGATTTGAGATGGGAAATGTCTGGTACAACGAGCCGAAGACCCTGGACACCGCATTTGACGTTATGGGGGATATTATCCTCAGCACCGCAGCTCAGCAGTACGGCGGATTTACTGTGCCGGAAGTAGATAAGATCCTGTCTCCGTATGCACAGAAAAGCTATAACAAATATTACGAAGAATTTCTGAAATATTCCGATCCGTCTTGGGAAGGAAGAGAAGAAAAGGGTCGTGTATATGCCTGGGAAAAAGTCTGCCGTGACTGTGATCAGGGATGGCAGGGAATTGAATATAAATTAAATACCGTTGGTTCCTCCCGTGGCGACTATCCGTTTGTTACTGTGACACTGGGACTGGGAACGGGAAGATTTGAAAAAATGATCTCAAAATCTCTGCTGAAAGTCCATATGGGCGGACAGGGAAAAGCCGGACATAAAAAACCGGTACTGTTCCCGAAGATTGTGTTCCTGTATGATGAAGAGATCCATGGAGATGGAAAAGAATGTGAAGATGTCTTTGAGGCAGGTGTTGCCTGCTCTGCAAAAACCATGTATCCGGACTGGCTGTCCATGAGTGGCCAGGGATATATTTCCAGCATGTACAAAAAATACAAAAAAGTAATCAGCCCGATGGGGTGTCGTGCCTTCTTAAGTCCGTGGTATGAGCGTGGCGGTATGGAACCGGCAGATGAAAACGATGTGCCTGTCTTTGTCGGTCGTTTCAACATCGGTGCGGTCAGCCTGCATCTTCCGATGATCCTGGCAAAAGCCCGTGCAGAGAACACAGATTTTTATGAAGTTCTTGATTTCTATCTGGAGATGATCCGCGGACTGCATAAGAGAACATACGATTACCTTGGTGAGATGCGTGCTTCCACGAATCCGCTGGCATACTGTGAGGGCGGTTTCTACGGAGGCCATCTGAAACCATCCGATAAGATCCGTCCGTTACTCCGTCCGATGACAGCCTCCTTCGGTATCACCGCTCTGAACGAGCTGCAGGAACTTTACAATGGTAAATCCATTGCCGAAGACGGAGAATTTGCACTGGAAGTGCTTCGTTATATCAATGATAAGATTAATGTATACAAAAAAGAGGATCAGATCCTGTATGCAATTTACGGAACACCGGCTGAGAGCCTTTGCGGTCTGCAGGTAGAGCAGTTCCGCAAGATGTACGGTATCGTGCGCGGGGTATCAGACCGTCCATATGTGAGCAACAGTTTCCACTGCCACGTAACTGAGGATATTACTCCTATCCAAAAACAGGATCTGGAAGGAAGATTCTGGGAACTGTGCAACGGTGGTAAGATCCAATATGTCAGATATCCGATTTCCTACAATGTACATGCTATAAAAGCACTGATCCGTCGGGCGATGAATCTGGGTTATTATGAGGGTGTGAATCTGTCGCTGGCCTACTGCGACGATTGCGGACATCAGGAGCTCGAGATGGATGTCTGCCCGGTCTGCGGTTCCAGAAACCTGACCAAGATCGACCGTATGAACGGATACCTGTCCTACAGCCGTGTTCACGGAGATACCCGTCTGAACGATGCCAAGATGGCGGAGATCGCGGACAGAAAGTCAATGTAAAAACATCAGAAATAATAATATAGAAATAATATGATAAGAAATCCGTAAAATTCTGATCAGAAATCAGTTGTTTTACGGATTTTTTCTTTGTATTTGCAACCTGGTGTTTGACAGTATCCAAAGAAGGGCAGGGAGGAATAAATTCTGCGTATCACGAAGTGTGTTACAGGGAACGGAGTGAACAATCATAAATATACAGAAAATAAAAGGTGTATTTGTGAATTACATAGACAAAATCCCCAGGATTATTTATACTTGATATAGATGTGCAAACAGGAGGGTACCAGTATGGGGGAAAAGACAGTTGATATGACGAAAGGGAGCATCCTGCCGAAGATGATTCGGTTTGCGCTGCCGGTGCTTCTTGGGATGCTGTTTCAGAGAATCTATAATTTTGTAGATGTTTATATAGTAGGAAGATATCTCGGAGATGAGGCACTTGCTGCGGTCAGTATCGCAGGTGGGGCCATGTATCTGCTGTTTTCGATTATGATGGGCCTGACAACAGGAGTAAGCGTGGTGGTTTCCCAGTATTATGGCGGCGGGGATGAGAAAAAAGTGACAGAGACCTTTGTTTCTTCTATCTATGTGGCGGTTGTATCTACGCTGATCATTACAATTGCGGGACTGATCGGGGCGCAGCCGCTTCTGCGGCTTTTGCAGACCTCGGATGATCTGCTTGATCAGGCAACGGTATATCTGATGGTTGTATTTGCCGGAGCAGTGGGAACGATGCTGTATAACTGGATCTCGGCGGTGCTGCGTTCTTTGGGGAATTCGGTGGTGCCGCTGGTATTCCTGATTATTTCGAGTGTGCTGAATGTGATTCTGGATATCGCCTTTGTGGTCTGGATTCCGATGGGAGTAGCAGGGGCGGCATTTGCAACGGTTCTGGCACAGTTGTTGTCCGGGATCGGATGTCTGGTTTATGCATGGAAGATCCTTCCGATTCTTCAGTTTACGAAAGAGGAACTGCGCTGCGACAGGGAGCTGGTAAAACAGATGCTGATTTACGGTGTACCGACCGGTCTGCAGATGAGTATTATCTCAGTGTCCGATATGACTTTACAGGCAATGGTCAATACCTACGGAACTGCTCTGATCGTGGCTTATGGTGTCTGCATCAAAGTGGAAGGTGTGGGATGGCAGATGGCGGAAGCCATCGGAACTTCACTGGGAACCTTTACCGGACAAAATGTAGGAGCAAACCACCTGGATCGTGTAAAACAGGGAGTCAGATGTGCCTATCTGATGAATGCAGTCTGTTATGGAATATTCTGTCCGGTAATCTGGTTCTTTGCCCGTCCGATCATGGAAGCATTTACCGGCAATCCGGAATCGATCCGTTACGGTGTGGAATATATGAAGATCTTCAGCTGCTTCTTTTTTGTGGGCGGTATCCTGGTGGTTTATCATAATATCCTGCGGTCGGCAGGAGATGTAACCATCACCGTACTGATGGGAGTCAGTGAAATCATCACCCGAATCGGCTGCACCTTCCTTTTTACTGCTGTTTTTGGATACTATGGGCTGTGGTGGGTATCTCCGCTGACCTGGTGTTGCGCGATGCTGGTTGGTTGTGTCCGGTATTATTCAGGAAAATGGAAAAAGAAGGTACAGCTTCAGAGAGGAGACAGTATACATGGGTAGAAAAAGAAAACCAAAGATGGAATACCGTTATTATGAAATTCCGGCAGGAAGTCCGGTGCTTGCTTTACTGGGGGATAAATGGGTGCAGAATTACGGAAGGGAGATTGATTATCTGCATTTTCATAATCATCTGGAAGTTGGGTTTTGCTATTATGGGGAAGGCACAGTTACTTTTAAAGAAGAAGACCTACCCTTTGACGGAAATATGTTTACGGTGGTACCGAAGAACTTTCCGCATACTACAACCTCTACGGGAGACAGTATCAGTTACTGGGAGTGGCTGTTTATTGATGCTGACAAATTCCTGAGGGAAGTTTATAAAGATAACCCCAGGATGGCACAGAAAGTGATCGATCGCGTGAATAAGAGAGCCCATTTTGTGAGGGTTCAGGATAAACCGCAGATTGGGGCACTGGTGCAGCAGATTATTGAATGTATGCGGGAAAGAAAGGAATTCTATCTGGAAGAAGTGAAAGGACTGACCCTGGCTTTTCTTTTACAGGTGGCAAGGTGGAATCGGGAAGAAGAGGAAAAGGCAGAATTCGAGGCGGGAAATACCAGTCTGATCACACCGGCAATTGACTATATCAGCGAATACTGTGACCGTCCGATCAAGGTGGAGGAACTGGCTGCGATGTGCCATATCAGTGAAACGCATTTGAGAAGGGTATTTCGTGACTGTATACAGATGTCGCCTGTTGAATATATCAATTGGGTTCGAATTCGCACAGCATGTGGGGAACTGAAGCGTACAAACGATACGGTGGGAGATATTGCCGTACGATGTGGTTTCTCCACATTATCCACGTTCAACAGGAATTTTCACAGGATTATGGGCATTTCGCCACAACAGTGGAGAAAGGATCCGGAACATTTTGAACGGAAATTGTTGAATTATGATATAAAAGCCGAAAAAGGGTGGTGAAAATCGTCAAAACACCTTAAATGGATGAAAATGCACAGAATTCTGTTAAATATGAGTACACACGCGGGAAAAGTATGGTATAATGTGTACATAAAGGTTCACAGAAAGTTCAAAAACTGTACACATTCACTAATGGGAAAAGCGAGTGAGAGATGCCGGTTTTTGGCAGAGTGAACAAATACATATCAGGAGGATATACATTTATGAAAAGAAAAATTGTAGCAGTTGTATTAGCTTCCACAATGGTATTCGGAATGACAGCTTGTGGCTCTTCAGGAGCAAGCGATTCCTCAAGCACAGGAAGCGACGCAGCAACAGACGACACAGCAACAGATGACGGTTCAGAAGATGCAAACGTTACAGAAGGAAGTTCTGATGATGAAAACACACTGACTGTTTGGACATGGGATCCGAACTTCAACATCTACGCAATTGAAAAAGCAGCAGAGATCTATGCAAAAGATCATCCTGGATTCAAAGTAGACGTAAGTGAGATCAAATCCGACGATATCGAAACAAGACTGACAACAGCTGTTTCTGCCGGAGATCTGAGCACACTGCCTGACATTTTCCTGATGCAGGATAACTCCTTCCAGAAATATGCTACCAACTATCCGGACGTCTTCACAGACCTGACAGATTCCGGTATCGACTTCAGCCAGTTCTCATCCGCAAAAGTTGCTTACTCCACACTGGATGGTAAGAACTATGGTATCCCGTTTGATAACGGTGCTGTTATCGAATGCCTGCGTACCGATATGCTGGAAGAAGCTGGATACACAGTAGATGACTTCACAGACATTACATGGTCTGATTTCATGGAAAAAGCAAAAGTTGTTAAAGAAAAAACCGGTCAGCCAATCCTGACATCTCAGGCTGGTTCACCTGACCTGGTAATGGAAATGCTGCAGTCCTGTGGAGAGTCTCTGTTCAACGAAGACGGATCTGTTAACATCAAAGACAACAAAGCTCTGAAACCAATCCTGGAGATCTATCAGCAGATGGTTGCAGACGGAACATTAGTAGAAGTTACTGACTGGGATCAGTACATCGCATCTATCAACAACGGCACAACAGCTGGTGTTATCAACGGATGCTGGATCATGGCTTCTATCGTAGCTAACGATGATCAGTCTGGAAAATGGGCAATCACAAATATGCCGAAACTGGATGACGTTGACGGAGCTACTAACTACTCCAATAACGGTGGTTCTTCATGGGCAATCAGCTCTAACTGCCAGAAACAGGATCTTGCAATTGACTTTATGAAATCCACATTTGCCGGAAGTACAGATCTGTACGATGACATCATCTCCAAAGGAGCTCTGGCAACATGGGCACCAGCTGGCGATACAGATGCATATGCTCAGCCTGTAGAATTCTTCAGCAATGAAGCGGTTTATGCTAAGATCGTAGATTTTGCTACAAAGACTCCTTCCAATATCACTGGTCCATTCTACTATGATGCTCGTGATGCTGTAGGTGTTGCACTGTCCAATATCATCCAGAGTGGTGCAGATATGGACGATGAAATCGCAACCGCACAGGATACTGTAGAATTTAATATGGGTGGCTGATTCAGCTGAACAGTTAAAAACCAAGAAGTGAAAAATAAATAAGAAGAGGGTCTGCTTCGAAAAAAGCGGAGCAGACCCTCTCTTTCTAAGAAATCTCCAAAAGAAAGGAAGGATGGATTTCATGAGCAATCAGAAGAAAAAAGGATTGACACTGGCAAAGAAACACAACCTGACCGGTTGGGCATTCTTACTTCCTGCAACCCTGTTGATTGGCTGGATGAGTTTTTATCCGATGATTCGGGCGTTCATCCTGTCATTACAGACGGGCATGGGTGTAAACCTGAGCTTTAATGGCTTTGCAAACTATGCACGTATTTTAAAAGACCCAACGTTTAAACAGACATTATTTAACACATTCTTATACCTGATCGTTCAGGTGCCGATTATGCTGGTGCTGGCGCTGATGTTTGCATCTATGCTGAACAACAAGGATCTGAGGTTTAAGGGCCTGTTCCGTACATGTATTTTTTTACCATGTGCGACATCTCTGGTTTCTTACGCTATGATCTTCCGTTCTCTGTTTGCAAATGATGGTTTCATTAACATGGTTCTGCGTAATTTGGGTATGTCACCGATCATGTGGTTTGGTAATGCATGGACAGCCCGTGCCGTTATCATCATCGCGCTGGTATGGAGATGGACAGGCTACAACATGGTATTCTATCTGTCCGGTCTGCAGAATATTGAATATTCTGTATACGAAGCGGCAAAGATCGATGGGGCAAGCCCGATGCAGTCATTCTTCAAGATTACTGTACCACTTCTGAAACCGACCATCCTGCTGACAGCCATTACATCTACGAATGGTACCCTGCAGCTGTTTGATGAGTCCCTGAACCTGACAAACGGTGGTCCTGGTAAATCTACTATGACAATGTCTCATTATATTTACAACATCTCCTTTAAGCAGAGCCCGAACTTCGGTTATGCTGCGGCGATGTCTATCCTGATCCTGATCATGGTTGCTATTCTGGCAATACTTCAGATGAAAGTAGGTGACGAACGATAATGGGTAAAGGTAAAAAATTCTTCATGTATCTTATACTGTCAATCGCGTCAATTGTTTCTGTATTTCCACTGTACTATATGTTCTGTGCATCTACAAACAAGAGCGTTGACGTTATCGCAGGTAAACTGATTCCGGGAACGTATCTGATTGAAAACTACAAAGCACTGATTGCGAACCAGAATCTGGGACTGGCACTGTGGAATTCCTTCCGAAATGCAACAGTACTGACTGTCCTGTGTCTGCTGATTTGTTCCATCGCCGGTTATGGCTTTGAGATCTATCACGACAAAGGAAAAGACGTTGTATTTACCATCCTGCTGACTGCTATGATGATTCCTTTTGCAGCCATCATGATTCCGATGTTCCGTATGTTCTCTACTTTGAAAATGGTAAATACCATGACAGCGTTCATGCTTCCATCCATTGCAACTCCGTTTATGATCATGATGTTCCGTCAGGCATCCAGATCCTTCCCTCATGATATCATTGAGGCAGCAAGAATCGATGGTCTGAGTGAAGTTGGTATCTTCTTCCGTATGTTCATTCCTACCATGAAATCCACATACGCGGCAGCTATCATCATCACATTCATGGGTGCATGGAATAACTATCTGTGGCCAAAGGTAATTCTGCAGAATAAAGATGCGATCACCATGCCGATGCTGGTTTCTAACCTGTTAAGTGGCTACACCGTAGATTATGGTATGCTGATGTTAGGTGTATTTATCTGTACAATCCCGACAGCAATTATCTTCTTTGCTTTCCAGAAGAGCTTTACAGAAGGTATCACAGGTGCTGTTAAATAATAAAAAAGTAGCTGTGCATATGCTGAATGGTTATGTATAAGTAAATTAAGGCGGATATTTATAGTATATGAATATCCGCCTGTTTTTTAGCAAGGATTGAAAAATAGGAGGAAAAAACAGAATGGGTACTTTCAATTACGATTTAGTAAAAGATCCTACTTATTTTAACGACAACCGTGTGGCTGCTCATTCAGACCACAAATATTACGCTTCTGTGGAAGCGATGGAACAGGATGTGGATAACTTCCGTCACAGCCTGAATGGACTGTGGAAATTCCATTACGCAAAAAATTACAACTCTACGATCCCGGGATTTGAGAAAACAGAATATTGTTGCAAATCATGGGATGATATCCGTGTACCGGCTCATATTCAGATGGAGGGATATGATGTACCGCAGTATGCAAATGTACAGTACCCGTGGGAAGGAAGAGAAGAAGTAGAACTGGGTCAGATTCCGGAGAGATTCAATCCGGTTGCTTCTTATGTGAAATATTTTGAAGTTCCGGAAGAGATGGAAGGCAAAAAAGTATTTATCTCTTTCCAGGGTGCAGAAAGTGGTATCGCTGTATGGCTGAACGGTAACTTTGTAGGATACAGTGAAGATACCTTTACACCATCCGAATTCGAACTGACTCCTTATCTGAAAGAAGGAGAAAACAAACTGGCAGCTCAGGTCTTCAAATGGACCAGCAGCAGCTGGTGTGAGGATCAGGACTTCTTCCGTTTCTCGGGTATCTACCGTGATGTCTATCTGTATGCGATCCCGGAAGTCCATGTATCTGATGTGAAGATCCAGACACTTCTGGACGATACCTTCACCAAAGCGGATCTGGTGATCGATACCAAAGCTACCAAGGCCGGAAAAGTAAAAATCACCTTATCCAAAGATGGAAAAAAACTGCAGAGTGTAGAAGAGACACTGGCAGAGGAGTCTCAGTATGTGATGAAAGTGGAGAATCCTGAACTGTGGTCTGCAGAATCTCCTGTATTATATGATCTGTTACTGGAAGTGATGGATGAGAACGGACAGGTGACAGAAGTGATCCCTCAGAGAGTGGGCTTCCGTCGTTTTGAGATGAAAGATTCTATCATGATGCTGAATGGTAAGAGAATCGTCTTCAAAGGTGTTAACCGTCACGAATTCAGTTCTGTATCCGGTCGTGTGGTATCCAGAGAAGAATTGATCAAAGACCTGGTGACCATGAAACAGAACAATATCAATGCGATCCGTACCTGCCATTATCCGGATGCGGTCGGCATCTATGAACTGTGTGACGAATATGGTATCTACATGATCGCAGAGTGTAACCTGGAGAGCCACGGAAGCTGGGACATCAGTGCAGAACAGACCGGTGACTTCAGCAAAGTCGTACCATGTGACCGTCCGGAATGGATGGATATGATGCTGGATCGTGTCAATTCCATGTATCAGAGAGATAAGAACCATCCGGCGATCCTGATCTGGTCCTGCGGTAATGAGGCATTTGGCGGAAAAGTAATCTATGAGATGTCACAGCTGTACCGTAAGATGGATCCGAACCGCCTGGTACATTATGAAGGTGTCTGCCACGACAGAAGATACAACGATACCAGTGATATGGAAAGCCAGATGTATCCGTCTGTAGAAGCTATCCAGGAATTCCTGGAAAAAGACAGAAGCAAACCATTTATCTGCTGCGAATACACGCATGCAATGGGTAACTCCTGCGGAGGTATGCACAAATATACAGATCTGACCGATACCGAGCCGTCCTACCAGGGTGGATTTATCTGGGACTATATCGATCAGTCCATCTACAAAAAAGACCGTTACGGAAAAGAATTCCAGGCATACGGCGGTGACTTCAATGATCGTCCATGCGACTACAACTTCAGCGGAAACGGTATCGCATACGGCGGAGAAAGAGACGCATCTCCGAAGATGCAGGATGTGAAATTCAACTATCAGAACATCTCTGCCAAAGTGGAAAAAGACCAGGTAACCATCGTCAACAAGAACCTGTTTATCAACACTGATACCTTTGACTGCTTCGTAGTACTTGCAAAAGATGGAAAAGAAGTAAAAGAAGTTCCGATGGAAACTCATGTAGCTCCTTTGAGTGAAGAGACCGTAAGCCTGCCGATTCCGGTACAGACTCTGCCGGGTGAATATGCAGTTACTGTATCCTTCCAGCTGAAAGAAGATACCGTATGGGCAAAACGTGGTCATGAAGTGGCATTCGGACAGGGTGTCTACAAAGTAGAAGCACCTGCAAAAGCTGTAAAACCTGCAAGATTTGAAGTGATCAGATCCGGTCATGACTTTGGTGTTCGCGGTGAAAACTTCGATGTGCTCTTCTCTTACCTGAATGGCGGTCTTGCTTCTTACCGTTACGGTGGAGTGGAGATGATCCAGATGATCCCAAGACCAAACTTCTGGCGTGCACCGGTTGACAACGATAACGGAAGCCTGATGCAGATGCGCTGCGGACAGTGGAAACTGGCATCCATGTATCTGTCTCACAAATATCCAACCGGAGGACATTATCCGGGAATGCATATCCCTGAGATCGAAGTTCTGGATGACAGTGCAAAGATTACATTTACTTATGCAATGCCAACGACTCCGGCAACCGAGTGCAAACTGAGTTATCAGGTATATGGAGACGGAAGCATCCGCACCACACTGACTTATGATCCGGTAGAGGGTCTGGGCGATATGCCGGAATTCGGTGTTATGTTCAAGTTCGATGCAGATTATGACAATGTAACCTGGTACGGCATGGGACCGGAAGAAACCTATGTGGACAGATGCGAAGGCGCAAAACTGGGTATCTACAGGAACAAAGTGGAAGATAATATGGCAAAATACATGGTTCCGCAGGAATGCGGAAACAAGGTTGGCGTACGTTGGGCATCTGTAACAGACCGTAAGGGCAGAGGAATGCTGTTTACCGGTGATGCTATGGAATTCTCCGCACTGCCATATACACCACACGAGATGGAAAATGCGATGCATCCATTTGAGCTGCCACAGGTACACTACACGGTAGTACGTGTATCCAAACAGCAGATGGGTATTGCCGGAGATGACAGCTGGGGTGCAAAACCACTTCCGGAATATCTGATCAAAACCGATGAAAAGATGGAATTTACATTCACATTCAAAGGAATCTGATGAAAATTACAAATAAATAATTAAATGAAAGGAAGTAACTTTTCAGTAGCCACTATCCCGCGAGATGTTTTGACATGAATATGTCAAAATCTCGAGACATACAAGCAAAAATGCCATCACCGAAGGTGATTTACGCGAGCAACGAGTCAAAGTCCGTGCTTGCACGGAACTTTGAGGAGTGCCGCGATAACGATAAAAACTCGCAAAGCGTGTTTTTATCGTTCAAATGCATTTTTGCTCGTAACTGTGAAGGTACTGAACAGTTACGAAAGGAAAAGCCTTTCTCCTTGATGTGAAAGGAGAAAGGCTTTTTGTTAAGACAGGAGAAGAACTTATGGCAAGAGAAGTAAATTTTGGGAAAATGCTCCATGGTGGAGATTACAATCCGGAACAGTGGCTTCACAGCCCGGAGATTCTGGAAAAAGACATCGAATATTTTAAAAAAGCGAAAATCAATGAAGTATCCCTGGGTATATTTTCCTGGGCAGTACTCGAACCGGTAGAGGGAGAGTTCCATTTTGAATGGATGGAAAAGATCATTGACCGTCTGTATGAAAATGGTATTTCTACAATTCTTGCCACTCCGACCGGAGCAAGACCAAGATGGATGGCACAGAAGTATCCGGAGGTGCTTCGTGTAGATGCCAGCCGTCACAGAAATCTGTATGGAGAAAGACATAACCACTGTTATACATCTCCGGTATACAGAGAAAAGACAAGAATTATGAATACAAAACTGGCGGAAAAATTCAAAGACCATCCGGGTGTGATCGCCTGGCATATTTCCAATGAATATGGAGGAGAGTGTCATTGTCCGTTGTGTCAGGCAGCCTTTAAAAACTGGCTGAAAGACAAATATCAGACAGCAGATAAGATGAACCGGGCATGGGCAACCACATTCTGGAGTCACCGCTATAACGATTTTGATCAGGTAGACAGTCCTTCCCCAAGAGGAGACAGCTCTCTTCACGGTCTGAACCTGGACTGGAAACGGTTTGTGACCGATCAGACTGTAGATTTTGTAAAATGGGAGATCCAGGCTCTTAGGGATGCAGGATCCGACAAACCAACCACCATCAATATGATGTACGATTTCCAGGGATTAAATTATCACAAATTTGCTGATGTAGTAGATTTTGTATCCTGGGATAATTATCCACAGTGGCACAAGAAAGAAGAATACCTGACAGCTATGGATAATGGTATGCAGCATGATATTATGCGAAGCATACAGAAAAAACCATTTTTATTGATGGAGAACTGCCCGTCGGCAACCAACTGGCAGCCCGTAAGCAAATTAAAGAAACCGGGAATGCTTCATGCAGCTTCCATGCAGGCTGTTGCCCACGGATCCGACAGTATTTTGTATTTCCAGCTTCGACAGAGCCAGGGTTCCTCTGAAAAGTTCCATGGTGCAGTGATCGATCATTATGGCAAGGATGATACCAGAGTATTCAAGGAAGTAACGGAAGTAGGAGAAAGTCTGGAAAAACTTCAGGAAGTTACCGGAGCGAAGAACCCGGCACAGGTGGCTGTGGTATATGACTGGGAGAACCGCTGGGCAATGGAAGACGCCCAGGGACCAAGAAATAAAGGACTGTTCTATAAGGAAACTGTGGAAAAATCCTATTACGCATTCCGCAAACAGGGACTGAATGTGGATATGATCGATATGGAGCAGGATCTGGATGGTTATAAAGTAGTAGCAGCGCCTATGCTTTATATGTTCAGGGAAGGATTTGAAGAGAAGGTTCGTAAATACGTAGAAAATGGTGGAACCTTTATCCTGACTTACTGGTCCGGTATCGTAGACAGTACCGATCTGTGTTTCCTGGGGGGAACTCCCCATGGACTGATGGATGTGATGGGACTTCGCAGTACAGAGATTGACGGTTTGTATGATGGGGAATATAATAGAGGAGTACCGGTGAGGGGAAATGAGTTGTGCCTGACGAAAACCTATACCTGTAATCATCTTTGTGAACTGGTTAAGACTTCTACTGCACAGCCTCTGATGACCTACGAAACCGACTTTTATGCCGGTATGCCGGCACTTACCGTGAATCTTTTCGGAAAAGGAAAAGCATACCATGTCTGCGCAGACTTTGAACAGGGATTTTATGATGAAGTTTATCGTAAGATTGCAAAAGAAGCAGGCGTAAAACGTGTAGTTGCCCACATCCCGGAAGGCGTGGAAGTAAGTGTGCGCCGGAATCAGGATACAGATTATGTATTTGTACAAAACTTCAACCGTCAGCCGGTAGAAGTCAAGTTGCCTACAGAACAGTATCCGGTATGGCTTGGAAAATATGATGGCACTATAGATCGGTTCGGCACCGTGGTATTAAAAGGAAAGGCAGGAGAAAAGGAATGATTCAAGAGAGCATTGTAAAACTGGTACAGTATGGACTGGCAACCGGTCTGGTAGAAAAGGAAGACAAGCGTTATACTACGAATAAAATTCTGGAATTACTGCAGATGGATGCAATCGATGAAGAATATGTAAAACAGATTCTGGAGTCTGACGGAGCAGATCAGAGTGTGGCAGGTGAACTGGAAAGCATTCTGGGAGATATCTGTGACTATGCATATGAACATGGTCTGATGGAAGAAAACAGTGTAGGTTATCGCGACCTGTTTGACACAAAAGTTATGAGTCTTCTGGTAGACCGTCCAAGCAATGTGATCCGTCGCTTCTGGGAATTGTATAAAGAGGATCCGGTAAAGGCTACCGATGCACATTACAAATTCAGTCAGGATACCGATTATATCCGTCGTTACCGTATCGCAAAAGACATGAAATGGGTAGCACCGACAGAATACGGTGATCTGGATATTACCATCAACCTGTCCAAACCGGAAAAAGATCCGAAAGCCATCGCAGCAGCAAAGCTGGCAAAACAGACATCCTATCCAAAATGTCTGCTTTGCATGGAAAACGAAGGCTACGCAGGACGACTGAACCATCCGGCAAGACAGAACCACAGAATCATACCGGTAACCATCAACAACAGTGAGTGGGGATTCCAGTATTCTCCTTATGTATATTATAACGAGCATTGTATCGTATTCAATTCTCAGCATGTACCGATGAAGATCGAACGTGCGACATTTGCGAAATTGTTTGATTTTGTAAAACAATTCCCTCATTATTTTGTGGGTTCCAATGCAGACCTGCCGATCGTAGGAGGATCGATCCTGAGTCACGATCATTTCCAGGGTGGACATTATGAATTTGCCATGGCGAAAGCACCAGTGGAAAAAGAAGTAGTGATCCCGGGATTCGAAGATGTCAAAGCAGGCATCGTAAAATGGCCGATGTCCGTCATCCGTATAAGCGGTCCGGACACGGAGCGTCTGATCGAACTGGCAGACAAGATCCTGTTAAAGTGGAGAGGATACACTGACGAGGCAGCATTTATCTTCGCGGAAACCGACGGAGAACCACACAATACCATCACCCCGATCGCAAGAAAACGTGGTGATATGTATGAGATGGATCTGGTTTTGAGGAATAATATTACGACCGAAGAACATCCGCTGGGTGTTTATCATCCGCATGCGGAACTGCACCATATCAAGAAAGAAAACATCGGTCTGATCGAAGTTATGGGCCTGGCAGTGCTTCCGGCACGTCTGAAAGGTGAACTTGAAGGTCTGTGCAAAGCCATTGTGGCAGGCGAAGATCTGAGAAAAGATGAAGTTCTGGAAAAACATGCCGACTGGGTAGAGGAACTGAAAGAAAAATATACTTTCACAGCAGAAAATGTGGAAGAGATTCTGAAAAAGGAGATCGGCATTGTATTCAAGAAGGTGCTGGAGCATGCAGGAGTGTACAAATGCACAGAAGAAGGCAGAACTGCATTCATGAGATTTATTGACAGTCTGTAAAAGAAAATAACGATTTTTATATAATACTTTGGTAAAGTGTTATAAAAATAAAGAGCCGGGTTGACAACAGCAATCCGGCTCCTTATAATAAAAGCATTAATGAAACTACATATCGAGCCAATAGAAGGTTGCAGGAAAGCAGGCGAAAGCCCGCCGAAGGAATAATACTCTCAGGTGTCCGTGAAAAACGGACGGGACTGTAACCGGATGGCCCTCTGGAGAATCCCAAAGATGGGTGCCGAAGGTGAAAGCAGATCTGTGATCTGCGAATCTCTCAGGCAAAAGGACAGTGTGAAAGATACAAAAAAGAAAAGCGGCATGTCGCAGTTGTTTTTTGTGTTTCGAGTGGATAATGAATAACAATTCTGAACAGAACCTGCAAAGGCGCAGAATAGTTATGGAAGTATCAGGTCCCGGGGATTTCCCCGGGACCTTTTTTGTCGGAAACGCTGTACTGGTTTCAGGTGAATAAAAAACGCTCTGCAAGGATGTGCCCCGGCGCATTCTTTGGTATTGGCTTGAAACGTAAGAAAAAATGAGGGAGAAGAAAAAACATGGAATTTGTTACAAAAGTAGTTGAGTGTGTCAATACGTTTCTGTGGGATTATGCACTGCTGGTCCTGCTTCTGGGAGCCGGTATCATTTACTCGTTCAGCCTGAAATTTATTCAGATACGAAAGTTTGGTGCCGGAATGAAAGCATTGTTTGGTAATTTTTCGCTGCATGGCGGGAAAGGAGAAAATGGTCTCAGTTCTTTTCAGGCTCTGACAACAGCGATTGCCGCCCAGGTAGGAACCGGTAATATCGCCGGAGCAGCAACAGCGATTGCATCCGGAGGGCCGGGTTCCATCTTCTGGATGTGGGTCAGTGCATTCTTCGGAATGGCTACCATCTATGCGGAAGCTGTTATGGCACAGCATACAAGAAAACTGGAAAACGGACACTATGTAGGAGGCCCGGTATATTATATAAAATACGTATTCAAGGGCAGATTTGGAAAATTCCTGGCAGGTTTCTTTTCTGTAGCTATCATTCTGGCCCTGGGATTTATGGGAAATATGGTACAGTCCAACTCTATCGGTGCAGCATTTAACAATGCATTCCATGTACCGAAACTGGCAGTGGGAATCTGTGTGGCAGTGATTGCCGGCATCATCTTTATTGGCGGTATCAAGAGAATCGCAAGCTTTACAGAAAAAATCGTTCCGATCATGGCACTGTTATACATCATCGGTTGCCTTGTGATCCTGGTGATGCATCTTCCGGGAGTTGGAACTGCATTCAAAGACATTTTTGTGGGTGCTTTTGCACCACAGGCAATCGCAGGCGGTGCACTTGGTGTAACGGTTCAGAAAGCGATGCGTTTCGGTGTTGCGAGAGGACTTTTCTCCAACGAAGCAGGTATGGGTTCCACACCACATGCACATGCAACAGCGGAGGTTAAGGATCCGTGTGATCAGGGAATCATCGCAATGATGGGTGTATTTATCGATACATTTATTATTCTGACACTGACAGCTCTGGTTATCCTGTCCACCGGAGTACTTGGTAACGGACAGACAGGTTCTGAACTGGCACAGAGTGCATTCAACGTAGGATTCGGTAACTTTGGAAATATCTTTATTGCATTGTGTATGCTGTTCTTTGCCTTTACTACAATTGTCGGATGGTATTATTTCGGTGAAGTGAATGTTCGGCATTTGTTCGGAAATGGTGCAATAAAAGTTTATGCAGTGATCGTTGTAATCTGCGTAATCATCGGATCCACATTGAAAGTAGATCTGGTATGGGATATGGCAGATATGTTCAATGGTTTAATGGTGCTTCCAAACCTGATTGCACTTCTTGGATGCCTGGCGATTGTTCGCAAATTGACGAAAAAGAGCGAAAAAAGCAAAGAAAAATAATGGAATATAGACAAAAACAGAAAAATCCGCTTTGGGGAAAGAAACCAAAGCGGATTTTTTTGGAATTGGTTAAATTGTACTTGATTTTTATAAAACAATGGTATAATATATAAACATGACGAAACAACATTTAAACAATACGTCAAAATCACCAGAAACAACAAGGAAAAGTGAATGGTATTGTATGAAATGTTCACGATAGTGGGGTGACAAACTATATAATGTCGTGAGCGAAACAAAAGATTCCGTAGTTATTATGACGAAACACAATATTAAGAAAAATTGTGAAGGAATGTAGATTTTCGTTCGTGTTCATACGGTAGGCGCCAGCAGAGTTTTTCTGAAAAAAGTAGTATGGGCAGAAGGAAAATTTATATAGAGACAACGGAAGATTGACGAATATGATGTTGTCTGAGTTATTTTCAAGACCTAAAGGGAGGGAAAGAGATGAAAAGAAAAATAGTTGCAGTTTTAACAGCAGCTACGCTTGCAGTTGGTATGTTAGCCGGCTGTGGCGGTGGCGGAAGTGATTCCAGTTCCGGCGGATCTAAGGATTCCAGTGGAACAACTTCTACAGATGACAGTTCAGGCGGAAGCGGAACAGCAGCATCTGAAGGTATTACTACAGAAGTAGGAACTCCCCGTTCCGAGACACTGATCGTTGAGTGTCAGTCCCCAACAGATGTACCTGGTCAGTTTAATAGCTACATGACAGGTACCCAGATGGGATTCGGTATTCATCAGCTGATGAGTGCTCATCTGTGGGAAGTAGATACCGCAAAAGGTGAACAGTGGGGCGAGATTGCTGATGGCATGCCTGAGTCCAATGATGATTTTACCGAGTGGACAGTAAAAGTTCGTCAGGGTATCAAATGGTCCGATGGTGAAGACGTAACAGCGGATGACGTTGTATTCACTTTCAATATGATTAAAGAAAATGACGGAATCGGTGCCAGTGCAGCAACAAACATGTACATTGATTCAGTAGAAAAAGTAGACGATTACACAGTTCTGTTTAAGATGAAAGAAACATTCCCACGTTTCGTACAGAAATATGGTATCACTGCATGGGGAAGTGATTACCGTATCGTTCCGGAACATATTTATTCAAAACAGTCCGATGTTACTACATTCAAGGATGAAGATCCTGTAGTGGCAGGTCCTTACACCGTGAAAGATTACGATAAGTTAGGTGACTGGGTGTTGTATGAACTGCGTGATGACTGGAAGGACAGCACACTTGGTGTTGCAGGATCCACTCAGTATGAGTACGCTGAAAATGCTACACCACCGAAATACGTATGGTTCCGTACATTCGCAGACTCTACCACAAAACAGATGGCTATGATCAACAACGAAGTTGACCTGCTGTGTGAAGTAACACTGGAAGAGTTTGAAACCATGAAAGCTTCTAACGACAATGTTAACTGCTGGTACAAGGATTTCCCATATGCAAACCCAGACGATCCGGGTTCAAAAGGAATTGTATTCTCACATGGTCAGGGCGCACCGTATGACAATGCAGACTTCCGTTGGGGTATCTGCTTAGCACTTAATATTGACGAGATCTCCATGAACACGTTCTCCGGAGCAGGACGTGCGGCTCCGATCCCGTTAATGAACAATACACAGTTCCTGCAGGAAACCTACACAATCCCAATGCAGGATTGGCTGGAAAACTTCGAACTGGATCTTGGCGATGGAACAACCTTCAAACCTTATGATACCGGTTATGCAAAACGTATGGCTGATTCTCTGGGCATCGAAGGAACAGATGAAGAACTGATTACCATGTTTGGTGCAGGCTGGTGGAAACATGATGAAGAAGCAGCTACAAAACTGCTTGAAAAAGCCGGTCTTGAAAAAGTAAATGGTGTATGGAATTATGAAGGCAAACCTTTCACCTTTGAAATGAGCTATCTGGCAGATACTGAGTTCCAGGAAGCACGTGGTGTACAGGCAGCTTACAACCAGCTGACAAAATTCGGTTTCCAGTGTTCAATCGCATCCAAATCTTCCGCAACATGGGATGTAGACGGTGGAAAGGGTAACTACCAGATCGCTGGTTACTGGCCATCCGGTGGTATCCTGAAAGACTTCTACTCTGCAATCAGCGGATTTGATGGTGATCTGATCAAACCTTTAGGCGAAACTGGTTCTGGTCAGGGACTTCGTTGGAATAACGAAAAAGTTACAGAGATAATTCACGAACTTGCTAATACTGATCCGGAAAGTGATAGATCTTACGAACTGCATACTGAATTCCTTAAGGAATGTGTAACAGATATGCCGGAAATCAACTTCCTCTCTGGTACAAAATTCGTTCCGACCAACTCAACTTACTGGGAAGGTTATCCGAATGCGGACAACCCGTACAATGGTCCATGGTGGTGGTGGAGCTGCTTCAAATACATGCTTCCAAACATCACTCCTACACAGGCTTAATCCTTTAAGCCTTTAGGAACAGTAATAAAATGATGAAAACAGCAAAAACTGACAGAGTTATTTGCTGAAATATCAGAAGGGACGGAGTTGTAAGAAAAGCTTACGATCCGTCCCTTTTGTGTAGAAATAGTAGTAAAGGAGTGCTGTGTATGAAATTTAAAAAATTCTTTCTGCAGCGAGTGCTTGCATGGGCGCTGACTATCCTGATCGGTGTTACCTTTATCTTCTTCATTCCACGTATGTTTCCGTCAGATCCTGTTGAAAACATGATCGCACAGATTCAGTCACGTTCCGGTAACATGGATCCAGCCGAGATGGACGCCCTTCGTAGCAGCCTGCGTGTGCAGTTTGGACTTGATGGCTCGTTGCTGCAACAGTATGGTTATTTCCTGTGGCACGGTCTGCTGCATTTTGACTTTGGTCCGTCACTGATGAGTTATCCGGAGCCGGTTGGAAAAATTATCGGAAATTATCTTCCGTATACTCTGATCTTATGTCTGACCTCCACATTTATTGCGTGGATCGTAGGTAACCTGATCGGTCTGCTGGCAGGATTTCGGAAAAATAAAACTTCATCCAAGATTCTGGAAGCAATTGCAATTTTTATTTACCCGATTCCTTACTTCCTGGTAGCGTTGATCTTACAGATTGTATTTGCATTTATATTAAAATGGTTCCCGTTGCAGGCAGTTATCAATACTAAAGGTGGATTTGGTCCTTGGATCGCTTCTGTGGTCAAGGCTTCTATCCTTCCGGGAATCTCACTGCTGTTACTTGGTACCGGATGGTGGATCATCTCCATGAAATCTCTGGCGAGCACCACAGCAGAAGAAGATTATGTACGTTATGCCCGTTTCCGTGGACTTTCCGAGTTCGCTATCGGCAAAAACTATGTAATGCGTAACTCCATTCTGACCCAGATCACAGCACTGGCAATGAGCCTTGGTGGTGTCTTCGGTGGTTCCATCATGACCGAGATTATTTTCGGATACCCTGGAGTCGGTTGTCTGATTCAGGCCGCAATCCTGCAGTCGGATTATAATATGATCCTTGGCTGTATTACGATTTCCATCGTAGCGATTGCTTCAGCAACTTTAATTGTGGACCTGATCTACCCGTTCATCGATCCGCGAATCCGGTACGGCTGATAAGAGGGAGGGACAGACATGAAGAAATTTTGGAAAACAGCCAATTTTCGTTTAAAAGCAGGCTTGATTTCTACTTGCTTTTTCCTGATCATTGGATTCGTAGTATATTTTATCCCACATACAAATCCGTTTACCTATAATACATACCCGAATAATCTGGGAGTTTCTGCTGAACATTGGCTTGGAACTACCAGTATGGGACAGGATATTGTATGGCTGCTGATCGAAGCCATTCACAATTCTTTGATGATTGGTCTGATCGTAGCTACTATTGGTACTGTTGTGGGTGTTCTGGTTGGTCTGCTTGCAGGTTTTGCAGGCGGCGCATTGGACAGAGTGCTGATGATTATCACGGATACTTTCGTAGTAATCCCGTCTCTGCCGATTCTGATCATGATGACTTCCCTGATGAAAGGAAGCTCTACTGTGATTATTATGGCACTTGTTCTTGCACTGTTCGCCTGGGCATGGCCAAGCCGTCAGATCCGTTCCATGGCTCTGACAATCAAAGAGCGTGACTTTATTCACACAGCACGTTTCTCCGGTGAAAGTACCTTACAGATCGTTGTAACGGAGATTCTCCCGTTCGCACTGTCCTGGTCACTTTCCAACTTTATGAATGCAACACTGAGTGCAATTGGTTCAGAATCCAGTTTGGCCGTTCTGGGTCTGTCACCGGGAAACCTGGTTTCTCTTGGTAACATGATTCAGTGGGCAAGAGGATACAATGCAGTCCTTGCTAAGAGATGGCTCTGGATCGGTTCTCCGATTGTTGCAACCGTTATCTTATTTGTTGGCCTGTTCATGTTGATTACAGGTTACAACGATTATCAGGCTAAGAAGAGAGGCAGGTGATAGGTATGCTGAAAATCGAGAATTTGTCAACGTCTTATAAGACAATAGACGGTGATGTACACGTACTCAAGGACATTAACTTTGAGATTAAAGACAATGAGATCTTCGGCATCGCAGGCGAGTCCGGATGTGGTAAAACCACCCTGCTGAACACTCTTTATGATATTGTTGACTATCCGTTGGTGATCGATCAGGGGCGTGTTGTTCTGGAAGGTGAAAAAGACGGAAAGAAATATTCATTCGAATCTGGAAAGATTCGTGACACCTGGTGGAACAATATCGCATATGTGCCACAGGCTGCACAGAGTGTTCTGAACCCGATCGTTCGTCTGAAAACACAGTTTCTGGATTCTATTCCAAAGGACCAGAAAAAGAATGAAAAACCGGAGGAAACTCTGGCAAGAGTTGCTGATTATCTGAAAGAACTGAATCTTTCCCCGGATGTTCTGGAGTCATTTCCATTCCAGCTGTCCGGTGGTATGAGACAGCGTGCGATCATTGCACTGGCAACCTTTATGTCTCCGGGTGTTGTTCTGGCCGATGAGCCGACAACCGCTCTGGACGTAGTTGTACAGAAGGGTATTCTTATGATGCTGATGCGTCTGCAGAAACAGTTAAAGAATACAATGATCATTGTAAGTCATGATATGGGTGTTCATTATCAGATCACAGACCGTATGGCGATCATGTATTCCGGTAGTATTGCAGAGCTCGGTAAGACAGAAGATATCTTCAATGATCCGATTCATCCGTATACAAAGATGTTGGTAGATGCTCTTCCGCGTGTAGGTGAGGATGTACAGCGAGTTGGTATCGCAGGACGTCCGCCGGCACTGAAGAATCCGCCGCCAGGATGTCGTTTTGCACCTCGTTGTCCGCATGCTACGGATCGGTGCCGCAGTGAAGTCCCGAAATTCCGGGAAATAAGACCGGGTCGTTTCGCTGCGTGTCACTTATTAGAAGAGGAGGTGAAGACGAATGGCTGATAAATTATTGGAAGTAAAAGGCGTCAGCAAGATTTTCCGTGTAGGTGGTATGCTGCGTGGTAAAAAGCTGGTGGCTGTAGATAATGTTTCTTTATCTATCGATGATGATAAACCGGTAATCCTGTCTATCGTAGGAGAGTCCGGTTGCGGTAAATCTACTTTATGTAAGATGATTCTTCGTCTTCATAACCCGGATATGGGTGACATCGTTCTGGATGGAAAATCTTATGCAGATAAAAAAAGCTATGATCCAAAACAGTTCAAACTGGATGTACAGCCGATCTTTCAGAATCCATACGAATCTTTCTCCGCAAGAAAGACCGTAGATACTTACCTGTATAACACTGCTCTTCGTCTTGGCATCGCAAAGAACAGAGCAGAAGCAGATAAAGTTGTTGATGAAGCATTAAAGAGTGTTGGTATGTCTCTGGCAGTCGTAAAAGGAAAATATGCGACTCAGTTCTCAGGTGGAGAGCTGCAGCGTGTATCTATCGCGAGAGCCCTGATTACCCGTCCGAAACTGATCATCGCAGATGAGCCTGTTGCGGCAATTGATGCATCTATGAAGATGAACATCGTAAACCTCTTTAAAGAGCTGCGTGACAAATATAAAATCTCATTTATTTATATTACTCATGACCTGTCGACTGCATACTATGTATCCGATTACATCGCAACCCTGTATCGTGGTTGCCTGATCGAATACGGACCGGCAAAACAGATCATGGACAATCCGGCACATCCTTACACCGAACTTCTGATGAGTTCCGTACCCCGTGTCGGAGACAAATGGGAGAAAGAGATTGCCATGCCGGATATGGAAGGAAAAGAATATGCAGTGGAATACTGTAAGTTCGCTCCTCGTTGTCCGTACGCAACCGATGAATGTCGTCAGAAACGCCCGGATGCACAGGATATGGGCAATGGACGTATGGTACTTTGCTGTCACCCTCTGTGTCAGAAACCAAAGGAAGCGTAAGATAAACTTGCAAAATATAAAAAAGCTGTTGCCTTCGGGATTCGTGAGAGTTCCGGGGACGGCAGCTTTTTTATATTGATGTTATTGTATTTATGTGAGCGACAAGTTGAAATTTTGTGCTGGAAATATGCTTTTGTTGAGAGTGATAGTATGTCGTATATGGAAAAAACAGTGGGTAGATGGTACTTTTGATTTGTGTATATAGCAAAAACGCCCCGGCGATTTCGTTGCGTTTGGAATCGTCGGAGCGTTTTCATATGTCAAATTATTTCAAAGAGTTCGAATATTCCGAAGATTAGAACAGTCCGGTGATCTTTCCTGTCTCGTCTACATCGATCTTCTCAGCAGCCGGTACTTTCGGCAGTCCAGGCATGGTCATGATCTCACCGGTCAGGGCTACGATGAAGCCTGCGCCTGCGGAAACTTTCAGGTTTCTTACGGTTACTTCAAAGTCTGTCGGTGCGCCCAGCTTTGTCTGGTCATCGGTCAGGCTGTACTGTGTCTTGGCTACACAGATCGGGCAGTTGCCGAAGCCAAGTGCCTCTAACTGTTTTGCCTGTTTCTGAGCGTTAGCTGTCAGAACGACACGTTTTCCACCGTATACTTTCTGTACGATCTGATTCAGTTTGTCTTCGATAGAACCTTCCAGTTCGTAGGAGTATGTGAAGTCGTTTGGTTCTTCTACCAGACGGATCACTTCTTCTGCCAGTTTCAGGCCGCCTTCGCCACCTTTTGCCCATACTTCAGACAGAGCAACGTTAACGCCCAGCTCTTTACATTTTTCTTCAACCAGATCCAGCTCTGCTTTGGTATCGGTCGGGAATGCATTGATGGCAACTACGCATGGCAGTTTGTATACATTCTTGATGTTGCTTACATGTTTTAACAGGTTTGGCATACCTTTTTCCAGAGCTTCCAGGTTTTCTGCATTCAGCTCGGCTTTCGGAACACCGCCGTTGTATTTCAGGGCACGTACAGTTGCGACGATAACTACTGCATCCGGTTTCAGTCCTGCCATACGACACTTGATATCCAGGAACTTCTCAGCGCCCAGGTCTGCACCGAATCCGGCTTCTGTGATTGCATAGTCAGCCAGTTTCAGAGCCATCTTGGTTGCGGTTACGGAGTTACATCCGTGTGCGATGTTGGCGAATGGTCCGCCGTGTACGATAGCCGGTACACCTTCCAGTGTCTGTACCAGGTTTGGTTTCAGGGCATCTTTCAACAGAGCGGTCATGGCACCTTCTGCATGCAGGTCGTGTGCGGTTACCGGCTTCTGTTCTGCCACTTTACCGTATGTATATCCAATGATGATACGTCCCAGACGTTCCTTCAGGTCGTTGATATCGCTTGCCAGACACAGAACTGCCATAATCTCACTTGCTACGGTGATATCGTAACCGTCTTCTCTCGGCATACCATTGGTCTTTCCGCCGAGTCCGTCTACGACATTACGAAGCTGACGGTCGTTCATATCTACACAACGTTTCCAGGTGATCTTTCTCGGGTCAATGTTCAGAGCATTTCCCTGGAAGATGTGGTTGTCGATCATGGCTGCCAGCAGGTTGTTAGCTGCGCCGATGGCATGGAAGTCACCGGTAAAGTGCAGGTTAATATCTTCCATCGGAACTACCTGTGCGTATCCGCCGCCGGCTGCTCCACCTTTTACACCGAAGACCGGTCCTAAGGATGGTTCTCTTAAAGCTACCATAACTTTCTTGCCCATTTTCTGCAGGGCATCTGCCAGACCTACGGTTGTTGTTGTTTTTCCTTCACCTGCCGGTGTCGGGTTGATGGCAGTCATCAGGATCAGTTTTCCGTCCGGAGCATCAGACTCTCTTAACAGATTGTAGTCGATTTTTGCTTTGTATTTTCCATACTGCTCCAGATATTTGTCATCGATACCTGCTTTCGCTGCGATCTCGGTGATCGGTTTCATTTCGCATTCCTGTGCGATTTCAATGTCTGTTTTGTATCCCATATCATTTACCTCCTTTTATACTTCTCTGGTTTTCTGAGACGCAAAGACCTGATTCACATACGGGGTCAGTGCACTCTGATATAAGAGGGAAACCAGAATTGTATTTGCAATTGTAAGCGCGATCGTCTGAAGCGTTCTCGTTGCATACAGTACACTCCATGGTGTTGCGTAATATACATGAAGACCAAGTACTGTAAATCCAAGGGAACCTATGATTCCGTTTACAATCAGCATCACTGCTATTTTCCAGGTATTTATTCTATCCCGGAACACGTACTTTTTGAACACTGCCGGCAGTACACCGGAAAGTACAGAAGATACCAGGATCAGTGGATTCGGTGCATATCCCTGGATCAGGCACCCAAGCAGATCTCCCAGACCACCGCAGATTCCCCCTACCAGCGGTCCAAACCAGAGACTTGCCAGATAAATCGGTGTTGCACTTATCGTAATTCGGATGGTTGGACCGATATTGATCGCCAGCACCCGGCTCAACACCAGATTCATTGCCACTAAAACAGCTGCAAAAACGATAGTTCTACCATTCAGTTTTTTCATTGTATTTTCCTTTCTCAGGTATAGCAGTATACTACACCAAAGGCAGATAACACAGAAACTGAATCTATCTTTAATGCAGTAGCGGACGCAACATTACATCGTGGAAATATTTCGCGGTTTCCTTCGTCAACAGGCAACTTCCCATCCTGAAGCACTTTACGCGCAATGTTTACTCTACTATCCTTGCTCATTTGCATTCTCCTACTGTCGGGAATGAAAGTCATTCCCCGTTTCACATTTTTTTACAAATAAATCAGTAAATTATAATTCAGTTATGCCAGTGCTTTTATCATAGTGATCGATACATCGCCCACTACAGCCATATCCTCTGCCTGAAAAGCAATGGGAAAATTGTCAGAGAATAAAATCTGAGATGACGGAGGAAATTCGTCATCTCCTGCCCATAAAATCATCTGTACACGGAAACCATCGATCACTTCGAACTCATAAGCGATATCTCCGTGTTCCAGAGGTGTTGCGCCGATCTTTTCCATTGCAGACCGGAACGCTTCCTGTTTGTTGCCAAACCCATAAGCAAGACGCATCAAGCATCTGCCCTGAAACTGTTTCAGATATACCGTTCCCCACGGCGTCTCCCGGTAAGTCAGATATTTTCCGGTCGACGGAGCAGCGTGTCCTTCCACCAGGTAACGAAGTACCAGAATCCGGGCATTGATCGCGTTTTCCAGCGGATAATATCCTACCGTACTCTCCGGATCGTGTCTTACTACATAATCCGGAAAGTGAACCTGATAGGCAACACCTAACAGATGAAGGGTAAAGGTTTGTGATTGTTGGTCGTAAGGAATTCCTGTTCTCGCACTGATTTCTTCCGGATCTGCTTTCTGAAGCAACTCCATGTAGTGCTCGTAAGGGATTCTCTCCTTACTGTCTTTGTCGTACTGCAATTCCATGTTTGTTCTCTCCTGCATGTCAATCGTTACTGCTGAGAAACGGACGGGAACATACTGGTATCCGTATGTGGAATAAAGCATGCCGCAACAAATTCATCCATATAAGTCGGTACGGTACTCAGTTCCAGATAAGTCATATTGGATGCAACCTGGTATGTCATACGCTCTGCTTCTTTGGACAGGAGCATCGTATAAGCGCCTGACAGCGAAGAGTTACCAATGTAATGGAATTTTTCCAGCGGGATATCCGGGAACATTCCGATATTGACCGCATTCTTCATATTGATACCACTTCCGATACCACCGGCTACATACACTTCTTCGATCATCGATACATCAAATTCCAGAGAATTCAGCATGGTGCGAATAGCTGAGAAAATCGCACCTTTGGCACGAATAAAGTTGTCGATATCCACTTCTGTGATCTCAACATCCTTCTCTGCACCTGCATCCTTCTGGAATGCCAGAACATAACTTCCCATACCGTATTTGTCTCTGCGAATTCTTTCACCTTCCCGCACGAATTTTCCTTTCGGATTGATGATTCCCGCGGAGAACAGTTCACTGATCACATCGATAATTCCGGAACCACACAGACCGATTGGTTTCTGTCCCGGATCTCCTACCACCGTAAAGGTCGGTTCCATGGTTTCTTTGTCGATGGTACATGCCTCGATCGCACCGTCTGTCGCGCGCATACCACAGCTGATATCACCACCCTCAAAGGCAGGACCTGCGGAACATGCACAGCTCATCATAAAATCAGAGTTACCAAATACCAGCTCACCATTGGTTCCAAGGTCGATAAACAGAGAAAATTCCGGTTTATTCCACAGCATGCTGACCAGTGTACCGGCAGTGATATCTCCGCCCACATAACTTCCGATATTCGGAGCGATAATGATATGAGCATCCGGATTCACGGTCAGACCAAGATCTGATGCATACAGAGAATTTGTTTTATAGAATGTCGGTATATACGGTTCCATACGGACCGGATCTGCATTTACACCTGCAAACAAATGGTTCATCGTTGTATTTCCGGCAACGCACATACGGTAGATCTGTTTATTCGGGAATTTTGCCGCACGACACATCTGCTGGATCAGCGGATTGATCGTCTCATCAATAACTGCTTTCTGCAGACGGCGTCTTCCGCCAGGTTTTGCAGATTCAATGATACGGTTGATAACATCCGCTCCATAACGGATCTGACCGTTTCCTGAGGATGCTTTTCCAAGAATATCTCCGGTTACCATATCAATCAGCAATGCGGATACGGTTGTAGTACCGATATCGATAGCAAGACCACCGATGATCACTTTTGCATCTTTCGGGAAAATATCATAGACGAAAATATTGCCTTTGCTTCCTGTTCTTCCAATGACACACCGAACAGAAAAATTGGTTTCCCGCAGCACATCTGCCATCTTGCAGATTACCGTATATGGAAGAATCACATGTTCTACCTGCATCTGTTTTTTCAGTGCACGCATCAGACGTTCATTGTCCGGCATGGTATCTTCCAGAGACGGGGCATCCATAGTAACATCTACCACTTCCATATCATTTTTCAGAACGATTCCCGCCGCCTCTACATCTGCTTTGGCATTGTCAAAAATAGCTACTTCTTCCGGGGAACTTAAATCCGCAACCTTCATTCTGCTGCGGTAGGCAGATGCAATATCCGGTACTTCTACTTCGATATCGCCTTCCACTTTACTCGCACAGGACAATCTCCATCCCTCTGCATATTC
>SKED01000567.1_pt1 | contig 40510 bp, 34 predicted proteins | sample 4826651 | NCBI WGS metagenome assembly SKED01 (sample SAMN11008818, study PRJNA524170) | human gut metagenome | biome: Human fecal sample; material: Feces; isolation source: fecal sample from pouch patient p19 | host: Homo sapiens | place: Israel: Tel-Aviv | collected 2016-06-28 | reverse complement strand
CGTCAAGGGCCCGCACGGAACCCCGCACAAGCCCCCGCGCGGGGCGCGGGGCCTGGTGGAGGTTGCCGTGCAGACCCCTGACGGGCCGCGCCCTCCCGCGGCGGCTTTCGCCGGAGCTAAAGCGACGCGCGGCGGGGTCGTGAGGTGCACACGCAAGGGGCGGTGCCGACGCCGTGCGGTTAGGAGGAGACAGATGGGCTACTACGCATGGGGTACCGGCGAAATTAAGTTTGCGTCCAAGGAGGAGCTCGAAGCCGCCGTAAAGGCGTTGAAGAAGATCCCTGCTAGCGCGAATTTCAAGGGCATCGAGAAGGATTACCCCGACCATGAGTCGTTCGAGTTCTGCAAGGCGATGTCTGAACTCGGGTTTTCCGCTGTCCACTCCAAGGATGATTTCTACCCCTATTCCTTCGATATCGAGTACGAATGGGACAAAATCGGGTCTTGGACGGAAGAGCCGTTTGAGGCGATCGGCCCCCATTGCGTCAAAAGCTATTTCAAGTGGAGCGGAGAGGACGGCGAGAGGTGGCTTGAGTCCGGGCTGCACACCGAGAAGGACATGCTCGTCGCCAGTTTCCCGGACGGTGGCGTTGAGTGCTCGAACGGCAGCATGTTCATCGATCTGACCTATGCCGACCAGAGGTTCCAGCTGTTCATCAACGTCAACGACTGGGGTGTCCCCACGTTCCATATCAGCCAAATCAAATAGATCCAATGCCGGGACGGTCGCCGTCCCGGCCTTTATTCCCCCGGCCACCGCCCAGGGGGAGCGCTCCGGCGCCGCCTAATTTCAAGAACAGCCAATGGCGGGGGCCTGCGAGCCCTCGCCCCACTCCAAAGGAGAGAACCATGAAGATCATCGACGAGAAGATCAGGAAGATCGTCGCCCTCATCGACGGGGCCGCGACCGAAGGCGAAGCGCGTGCCGCCTCGTTGGCGCTCCAGAGGCTCCTCGTTGCGAACAACCTTAAGTTGGAGGACATCAATCTGGACGATTCACCGGCAGAAGTCGGTGAGGAGGTTTGCGATCTCGGCCGTCGAATTCCCGAGTGGAAGAAAACCCTTGCACTTGTTGTTGCAGCGAACTACAGGTGCAGGGCCTACACGTCATATAGCAACAATGGAAGGACTGTCGTGTTCGTCGGTGAGGGCGAGGATTCCGTTGTCGCCTCGTGCTGCTTTAGGGCGAGCGCCAATGCGGCCTAGAACTGCTTCAGGACCTATTCCGCGCGAATGAAGGCCATGGGGTACGGGAATGTCTCACGTCAGAAGGGCGTAAAGGGAACGTGGATGCTTGGCTTCATCTCCGGTCTCAAGCGAGCCTATGCGGAGCAGGTCAGCAATGACGAGTCCATGGCGCTCGCGATCGTCGTCCCCGAATCCGTCAACCGTCACATGGATGGGATCGGCTTGAGGACGACCAAGATTAAAGTCAGGACTACTAGCGATCCTTATGTCAAAGCCGACGGCTATGAATCCGGTTATGGGTTCGGCAGAGGCGACAGAGTGACCGCCGCATCGGCATAAGACGAAATGCCGGGGCCGCCAAAAGACGGCCCCGGCATTTTTCTATTTAACTCGATCTAAAGGACAATGGGGCTCCGGTATCGAATGGGAAACCATTTATCGCCGGGCCCCATTGCCAGTTCGATCGTTAGACGAACTACTGAAATATGGAAAAGGTGAATACATGAACAATGGGAAAAGCGAACTACAGAATTACGTAATAACGACAAGTTGCAATAGCGTAAAGGCAGCAAACCGTAAAATGCGAACCACGAAACTACGGAATAGCAGAACTATTGAACATCGTACCGTTCGGTCCTGAATTTTGTCCGCAAGTGTCGTACGCTGCCGTACAAAACTGCGTTTTGCCCGGTAGCGTACCGCCGCCAAGGGCGGCGCTTGCTAGGGCTCTGCCCTAAAACCCGGCGCCTACGGCGTTACGTAGTTTCGGTCTTACATAGTTGCATTACTTCGTAGTTGCTCTTTGCCGCAATTACGCTATTGCATAGTTAAGCAGTTCACTCTTTTCGTTTTTCAGCTTCTCTACTGTCACGTTTTAACGTCAATGAGTTGATTGCCAATATTTTCATTTCGATGATTTGGAAAAATCGCCGGTCGTCAATCAATAATGAGCACGGCAAGTTCGGCTTCGCATTCGAAAGGCGCCGCAATAGCGCCGGATGGATGGACCGGACTCCGATCCTGTCGTTATTCACCTCATTACTTGATAGCCAAATTGGAGTCATTAGACCGACGGGAGACGGTTAGTCAATTTGACTCACGGCTTAGTTTCACTGGTACGTTCAGGCAGGAGCCCAGGGTCGCTGCTGGTCGTTCTTGGCGAAGGACATTGGCTAAGGTTTTGGGCGGGTGCGACCGGAACTTACATTCTTTGAATGTCCAATAGTGCCGTCTTGTTGCAACTGCATGGTAACGTTGTTCCGATATTTCGTTGTTACTAGGTTACGTAGTTCAGTTATGCAGCTATTGCACAATAAAGCTGTTCGCCTTTTACGTTATTCACCTTTTCGACTTGTACGTAACAATGCGCTGTAAATGGCCCAAACGAGATATCCGCAATCGGCTCCAGCCACCCGTCTTACCTTGAACTCTTAGGCAATACGTGTGGCGTGGGCTCATCGAGAAGCTCCGGATGAATTCCGATAGATAGACTGGTTCATTGTGTCGATCGAGCTGTAACTCTGAATAGCGATGACCGTTTTAGATGAAGGGGGCTACCCAGCGTCGCTCTTGGCTGTGGCAAGCCTTCCCCAGCTTCCGTATTTCAATTGTTCCCTTACTACGTTGTTTTGTGGTTATGTAGTTGCGTTATTGCACAGTTACTTCTTGACGTTAATGAGCTATTACCCAACACCTTCTTTTCGTTGATTTGGAAAGACATCGCTCGTCAATCAATTTTGAGCGCGGCACATTCGTTCTCGAACTCGCAGGACGCTGTGCAGTGCCGGACAGATGGGCCGGACTTCGATCCTGCCGCTATTCGCCTCATTACTTGTCAGCCAAACAGGGGTCATAAGGCTAACGAATCACTAAGCCTGTTTAAACCAAGGCCTAGTTCCCCGGATCGTTTAGGCGGGGGCGCGGTCGATGGTGTCTGTTTTGCCAACGGGCATTGTCTAGGGTGTGCTGGCGGGTGCGACTAGATTCCCTTTCTTTGAATGCTCAACAGTATCGATATGTTGAAGTTGCATTGTTACGTAGTTACGTTATCTCATTGTTACGTTATGCAGCTATGTCACAGTTCGGTTGTTCACCCTTGACGTTATTCGCCTTTTCGGTATGTACGAGACAATGCACCGTAATTGAACAAAATGGGATGTCCGTAATCGATTCCAGCGACCCATCTTGCCTTGAGCTCTTAAGCAGGACGTGACCCACAAGCTCGTCGAGAAACGCTCGGATGGATTTTGATAGAAAGGCTGGTTCCTTGTGTTAATCGAGCCGGAATTCTGAATAGCGATGACCTCTTTAGGTCGAGGACATTACTCGACGTTTCGGCTGACTGTGGCAAACGTTTCCCACTTTCCGAATTTCAATTGTTCCTTTATCACGTTGTTGCTTAGTTACGTAGTTACGCTATTCGGCTCTTACGTTGTTCCGTAGTTCGCTTATTGCATTGTTCGTTATTTCAGTTTGTTTGTAGTTCGGTAATGTCATAGCTCGGCAATGCCACAGGCATTCACCTGCAAAAACATTGGCACCGCATGTCACCAAGTTGTACGGCACGGTACGTGTCGCTGCTCTACGCTTGTTAAAGCATGAGTTAGGAGTCGGCGCATGGGTGAATTGTCCCGTGAGAAAAAGCCAAAAAAGGCCCGTATAGAAGCCAGGAGCACCGTTGAGGAAGCGGAGGCCATTCGTGCAATGGCAAACAGCCTCAACATGAGCGTCACTGAGTACATTCTGTACAAGGCGCTTTACGAGACCAATGCCTCATCAGGATCGACCTTAAGGGATATCTGGGACGAGCTCTTTACTATTTCGACGCAGCTGTCTGAGCTCAATTTAAACGCAAGGGCGATAGCGGGACAGTCGCGCGCCGCCGAAGCGAGAAGGCTGTCTATGGCCATATTCGCGGCAATCGATGCCGTCGAGCCGCGTCTGATGGATGCCTGCGAGCGTCTCTCGCGTGCAATCGAGGCTGAGTATCCGACTGAAAGGAGGCGTAATGCCCTTTCTTAAGACGCTTTCGGGTGGTGGGGGCAGCTGTAAACAGGTCGATGACTACCTTTCATTTGGGCATCGAAGCGCCGAAGACCATGAAGAGAGAATGGAAAAGTACCTTGCCGGAGATAAGTCCGCCTCGCGCTCCATGGCGTTCGGCCACTCTCCAGGTCTGCCCGACACCCCCTACGGATGGCATAAGGTGATGGATGCGACGAGAAAGAGATTCGGCAAGGATAAGCCCCCAGAGTGGTTTGAGAAGAAAAGGAAATCAAATCCAGATCTTATCTGGAGAAACTACTATCAGTGGGTTTTGTCGCCGGACCCCAGGGACCGCGCGTCGGCAGAGGAGGTTGGCCAACTCGCCCAGGAATGGTGTGAGAGGGTTTGGCCTGCCGATCGGGGCTGGCAGTGGATCTGGTCCGTACACGACGACAACGCAAGTGGCGTCATGCACGCCCACATAATTCTCAATGCTGTAAATGCGTCCACGGGTCTCAAAGTTCAGATTTCACCTGAGGATAGCGACATGCTCGACCATCAGGCTCAAAAGATCGGTGAGGAGCATGGAATGAATTACTTTCCCGACCTTGCTGATTGGCGCGCAGCAGTACGTGAGGGACGGCAGGCCCCTACGATTCAGTCAGTTCGCATGAGTGCGGCCGAGCGCTCACTTAGGCGCCGTGGAGGCCGAAGCTGGGTTGCGGAAATCAGAGATGCGATAGACAGGTCAATCGCAAACAGCTCCAACTGGGATGAGTTCGTAGAGAGGTTCGAGGCCGATGGCTTTACTGTCGAATGGAGTCGCAGGGGTATCGGTTATAGGCATCCCGATAGCGGCGGGCATGACAAGAAGGTACTTGCGTCTTCACTCGGTTCAAATTACGACGAGTTCGGCATTCGTGCCCGGCTGGGAATACCTGTTGATGTTGTAGCCGGGAATATCGAATCACGAATCTCCAGCCGCAAACTGAATGAGGCAAAGGCAAAGAGTCTTGGCTACACTCCGCGAGATAAGGGTTTTGACAATGCGCTTAAGTGGAGGATTGCATCCAAATCGAAGCGCGCCGGCATCGGCGCAATTAGCGCCGGGGTCAAAGCCTTGTCCGTCATTTCCGCAAATGGGTATAGCAGCGTCTCGGAGGTCGAGGGTGCCTTCAGGTCTCAGATGCTCAAGGTCGAGGCTATGGAGCATGAGGTCCATGAGATCGAGTCATCGATATCCATTGCGGAGGAAGTTCTCGAACGCTCGGAAAAGATCTCGTCTGCCAGGGTAAGACTTGCCGAGCTGGAGTCGTCAATTTCTTTTTCGCCGGCTGACAGGAAGGAGAGAAACGCTCTTTTATCCCAAATTGATAACGATACCGCTTTCTGCAGCGCGGCATTATCAAAGATGTCTGCCGATACATCGGAGGCTGAGCGCTATGCCGTCGAAGCGCGGTTAATCCTAGGCGGGCTGAGAGATAGGCTGGGTGAGCTCTCCGTGTCGCTCGATAGGGCGCGAGCTGACGCCGAGTCTCTAAATGAGTCTCTCGCGGCAATCGAGGGTTTTATTGGAGCTAGGACAGTGAGGGACCTAAGAGGAGTCCCCTCGGTCGGCGAGTTTCTAAGAAGGTCAAACAGGCGGAGACTCAGCGTCCCGACTTCCATCCAGACAAGAGACTTGATCGCTGTCGCGGCCGCATTGGAGTCGGCCGTCTCAAGGCGCATTCTTCAGGAGGGCAGTGACCGTATCGAGAGCATCAAGAAGGCGGCGAAATCGCAAATGCCTTCGGTTTACGTCCGTCCCGAAGCCGGAACGGTTTCCGAGAGAAAGAACACGGTTTAAAGATGAACACTTCTTCATTGAGGATTTACTACGAGACGGGATGTATCGACGAGGTGCATATGCCAGATCCGTCTTTTGAATCGGGCGTCGCTCTCCAGCGTGAGTACCTCGATATCTCCAATCCCGACAGCGGCATATATCTCGATAGGAGCTATAAGATGCCCGGGGGTGACAATGACGAGTATCGCGAGCTGTGTGACAGGATGCTTGTAGTGAGCTCGGACGACCTGGCGAGGGCCCTTCTCGTCGAGTCCCATGGTCTTGCCCTTCTCACGCGCGACCCTCTATCTGATTTCGATTGCGGTCTATCTATCACGCTGCCAGACCGCCTGGGCTTCAACGATGACGCCTGCTTGATGAACGAGGATTGGTATTTCAGAAACATCCAGAAACTCATCGAAAAGGTTCTTGCGATGGGACCCGCCGCGCACGCCGCGCTCGTCAACGGATTGGCGGCCGGTGTGGAAGGGCTTACCGTTGAGGAAGGCTGGAGTGATGGCACCCGATGAGATTGTCCTCAGGGACTATCAGCAGGAGTGTGTGGATATCTGCGACTCCCTCGAGAGCGGGTCGCATCTCGTGCAGATGGCAACGGGGCTCGGTAAAACCGTAACTTTTAGCAGGATCGCCCGGAAGGGTAGGGTCCTTCTGCTTTCACACCGCGAGGAACTGGTTACCCAGCCGGTTAAGTACTACAGCTGCCCGGTAGGCATCGAAAAGGCCGAACGGCACTCGCATGGCGAGGAGGTTGTCTCGGCTTCTGTCCAGACGCTCGCAAATCGACTCGAGAGAGACTTTGAGCCTGGCGAATTCGATATGGTTATCACCGATGAGGCGCACCATGCCCTAGCGCCGTCTTATCGAAAGATCTATGACTACTTGAGGCCGCGCCTCCACATCGGGTTCACCGCGACGCCGAGGAGGGGAGACGATCGAGGCCTCGGGGCGGTTTTCGACGATATCGTCTTTCAGAAAGATCTGCGCTGGGGAATCTCCAATGGCTATCTATGCGATATCGACTGCCGTAGAACCATCGTGGACTGGTCGACGAAGGGCGTCCGAACCGGAATGGGCGATTTCCGGGTAGGAGAGCTTGCAAAGCGCGTTGACCGCCCTGAGACGAACCGGCAGGTCGCGGCTGCATATAAAGAACTCCATATAGGCCAGACACTCGTCTTCGCTTCGAGCGTGCACCATGCCTACTCGCTGGCCGAGCTCATTCCCGGCTCCGTGGTTGTCGATGGAAACACACCGGAAGATGAGCGCCGACAGATCATTGACGCGTTCACGGCGCGAGAGATTCCATGCCTCATCAACTACGGCGTTTTTACCGAAGGCACGGACATGCCACTCATTGAAACCGTATTGTTGGCCCGACCGACGAAGAACCCATCGCTCTACACGCAGATGGTCGGGCGAGGGCTGAGACTCTACACCGACCCCGTAACCGGCTATGAAAAGAAGTCCCTCAGGCTTATCGACTGCTTGGGCGTTTCTGACGATAAGAGCATCTGCACACCGCCAACTTTATTTGGACTCAATGAAAGTGATTTTCCCGACAGGGTTGGCAGGAAGCAACTCGATGGCTCGCTTCTCGATTTGGGAAGAAGAGTCGAGGAAGTGGAGGATTGTCCATCCGGTTGGGTGCTTACGTCGCGCAAGGTCAACGTGCTCTCTTCCACTGGGTCCATCGCGTGGGTCGTGCACTACAACGGCGATCGGAATATCGCCGGTCCCGGTGCATCCGACAGGGGGTGGCAGGTCACGCTATACAAGCCTGACCTTCTCGACTGTTGCACCGCGGATCTTACGAGACTGGGGGAGACCCAGCGCAGGTATTATAGGTCGCTTGATGTTGCCGAGCAGGACATACTCCTGTGGCTTGAATCGAATTATGAGACCTCGCACGATAGGGCCCTTTGGGACCGCGAGCGCGCGGCAAAATGGGCCGAGGACCCCGCTTCAGAGCCGCAGTTGACTTTTATCAGGAGGCTTTTGGGTGATTCTGCAGGTGACCTAAATTACGATGACCTTACCAAGAGGGATGCGACGATACTCATCGAGTGCGCCAAGAGGCGCGCCCAGGAGACGAATCTAAGGAAATACGGAATCTGCCCGCTGTGTGGGCGCGCGCTGAAGGTGTCTAAGTCCGGTAAGTCCATCGTCTGTGAATCCAATAGCTGGGAATATAGAAGCGGTTCATTTGTGATTGCGTCCGGTTGCGGTTTTCAGGTCAAGCGCTTTCATGAGCATGAAGAATATTCGCCTGAAAAGGCCATGAAATGGCCGGGCGTTAAGGAGCATCTTAAGGAGAAGCAGGGATGATTCCCCTCGTAGGTCCGTTTAGCGAAATTGCGAAAAGGCGTTTCGATCGGAATTGTGAGCGCGTTGCATCTGGTACCAGAAGTTCCACTGCCGTGAAATTGACGGTTGGTGTTCTTGTTGCCTCAGTGCTTATCTTCATATGCCTGGGTACCGAGGTCGTTAGAGAGGCTGCGATCGCAAATGCGGCTGAGCAGAAAGCGCAAGCAGACGGCGGCGTGTCTCTAAAAGATGAGAACCCGGACTATGTCGGTTGGCTTACAGTCGAAGGGACCTCGATCTCAACGCCCGTTGTCTCATGCCGCCAGGGTGACCCTAACGGTTTCTACCTCAATCACGGTTTCGATCGCCTACCGTCATTCTCCGGTTGTCCGTTTATAGCTGAAGGCTCATCGCCATCAAGTTCAAACATGCTCGTGTACGCTCATAACATGGGATATGGAACTCTAGGCTTTACCGAGCTCCAGAATTGTTATCGGACGGATTGTTTTGCAAATATTGGAGCCGTGGCATTCACGAATGTAAATGGCAATACCGTTCGCTATAGGCCTCTGTTTGGCATGAGGGTGCCTAAAAGCTTTGATCTGCTTCTACGGTTTGACTTTGCCGGAGAGTCAGACTTCAAGGCCTGGCAAACTTCATTGGCCGAGCACGCTAGCGCGAAGTCGGATTCCGCTGGTTCCGACTCTGTCGTCACGTTGGTGACATGCTCTTCAGCGATTGGCGGGGACCGGTATCGGAGCGTTTTGGTTTGCGAAAGGACTATTTAAGTCATGTGTGGCGCCATGGGCTAACGCAACGGCTGAAACGGTTAATAGCAATAAAGGTCCGGATAATCAATCTTGCATTTAGTATCGGGCATCTTCAAAGCACCTATATAATTAAATAATTAGTTAATTAATCAAAGGAGCTGTACATGCCAGATTCGTCCTCAATTAATGACAGCCGGATAGGGGTGCAACAGGGTGAGCCCCTTCGATCTTGTCTTTCCTCCACAAATCTTGATGACACAATTCGTACGACTCTTTCGCTGTCACTAACCGTTGGCGATAAGAAAAGGCTCAAATCTATGGCAATGAATAGGGGAATGACAATCGCAGCACTTGTGCATGAATGGATTGTTGAGTTTGCAGGGGAGGATAATTAATGGCCAAATTCGATACCGAGCGCGAGGGACAGATCAAGTTCTATGAGACGTTTATCCCAAGAGTTGACCCGGACTTGGATTTGGACGAAATTCTTGCAGATGATAATGATGGCGTCATCAACGGCAACCTCCTTGAGTTTAAGCTGATCGTCACAGACCTCAATGCCGTTCTATTCCAGTGCATCAAGTACCTCTCCGCCCGCCGCCTCAAGGGGAAGCCGGTCCCTGCGAGCGTTGTTATTGTCTCGCTCGAGGAGTCCGTTGCCTACGTCTATTGCTCCAAGGACTACCTTGAGCAGATCGAGACTGTCTACAATGGTCCCTCGTCCAAGAACAATAGTGGATTCACGGCTGGCAAGTATGCAGACAGACTGGACTACTCAGACCAGCTTGCTGCCGAGAGGCTTGTAAAGACGCTGAAAACCGATAACTATACGAAGACTCACATAGATGAGAATTGCATCGTTGGATGGGCGGAGGAATACTATCGCCTGAGGCCGGATGCACGTAAAGAACATTTCATTGGCGACAGCACCGGAAAGCATAAGGTCACCGGCGAGATTAGGCAGCCCAAGGTTTTTGCCCGATACTTGATTCCGTATACCGGGCAGACCAATGTCAAGTTCGACTACCTAATGGACTGTCTGAACGATTTCCTCCAGAAAAAGGACCTAGGGGCTTTTTTCACCCCGGAGCCCTATGCAGAAAGAGCCAGGGAGCTATTGGAGGAAGCCATCTCGCGAGTTCCATCAGGAAATGATTACGTCATTATCGATCGCTGTGCAGGCACGGGAAACCTAGAACGGGGTCTATCTGAAGACGTGCTGTCACATTGCATTGTGTCGACAAAGGAATACTACGAGTACAAGGTGTTGCAAGAGCTGATTGGCTCGAAGGTTCGCCACATCATACCTCCTATCGAGGCTGAGGACACCTTCGATGCCGGTAATGTAAGGGGTGCCGACGCTCTAACGCGGGAGTATGTCGAGAATCCTATTATCAGGAGTTATGTCGATGACCCGTCCTGCACGATAATCCTGTTCGAGAACCCGCCGTTCGCCGAGACCACTTCGATGGAGCATCAGAAGCGCGGCGAGGGAAAGAAGTCGTCATCTGGTTGGAAGGCCAGCTGGGTCGTCGAGCAGATGAGAAAGGCCGCGAAGGAGGATCCGTCGATCTCGGGAACGTCAACCAACGATATGGGTAACGTCTTCATCTGGTCTGCGTTTGAATACTATCTCCGGCAGCCGACCGACAGTTATGTTGTCTTTTCGCCTGTTAAATACTGGAAGGCCCAGGGGCTCGTCAAAAAACGCTTCATTGACGGCTTTGCCGGAGACAGATTCCATTTCCACGCAAGAAAACACTCATGCGTACTCGTAGCCCTATGGTCAAATGAGGATGCAACGGTCGATTCGTTCACGGTAGATGGTTTTGATATCATCAAGGGGAAACTCGGGCCTGCAGTTCCGCTGGATTTCAGAAGGATTGATTCGCTCTATAGTTCCCGTTACTACGACAAGCGCAAAATGGAAGATGACATCGACGGCGGAATCCTTCTGCAGAAAACCGGAGATGAGGCCACGACGCAGAAGAAAAGGCTAAAACCCCGCTGGAATAAGAACATACTTGGCTACATGGTCGTAGACGGATTTGGGTTCGACAACCCCGACCTTCATTCGATACTCGTCTCGGCCGGCATATTCAATGGCAATGGCTTCTATCTTCGTCGCGACAACTATCTGCAGAAGCTGCCTATGTTCGCCGCGTCCCGCTACATCTCCTATGACGGATCCTGGACTGAGCGCGGCCGCATCATGAAGTCGGCAGATGGAGCGGACAGGTTCCTGAAGGACGTTACCGCTGGCAAGTTAGACCAATGGCTGTTGAGAACGCTCCTGTTCACATGTATGGAGTATCAGAATCACATGCGGTCGTTCAAGGGCAGCGATGGTAGAGCCTACAGAAATGAGCTGTGCCTTGACACTACAAATCGCAGCACGGTGGCTTCTGCGGCACTAGAAGGGCTTCAGTGCGGCGAGCGTGAAAACGAGCTTCTGACGGCATGGACTAGGGTCTTGGAGGAAGCGAAGGAAACGACCCTATATGACAGGTCGCTCACGTATGGCCTCTATCAGATAGGCGAAGAGCTCAACACATGGCGTGAACCATCGAATGGGAAGAAGGGACGTATATATGATTACCCGTCGCTAAACGGGTCGATTCGTGCTCTTAAGGAACTCAACAAGAAGTACTACCTCGAGGAGATTGTCCCTAAGTTGTTTGAATACGAGTTTCTGAAATAGTGCATTAGTTGAATTGAATAATCTGCCTCATCTGGTTATGCCCGCTGAATCTGATAACCGATTCAGCGGGCACAATTCAATTTATTTATGAAAGGTGGCCTTATGCAAGTTTTGGTCTAACAGGGCTACCTGATTTCGAAGGCGCGCCGGCTGCTCGTTTCTTATTCTCGAGAGCTTTCAGGTCTGCCTGGATTTTCGAGGTCGAAGGGGTGGAATGATCAATCGAGCGTTTTCCCTCCTCGAGCGTCTCCGGGGTATATTGAATGAGAATATCGGCCCCTATCTCGTGCATTCTCGCGTCAAAGGAACATTGGCACTTCCGCAGGACTTCATCGAAGAATCGGAAGTTACCTTGAGTCTGCGCAATCTCCATCCAACTCTTGTATTCGTCCGCACGCGCTTCGTCAATGACGATAAGGTCCACCCCGTTCTCGATGCACTGCTTCATCATGATGAGTCGACCGATTCGCCCGTTGCCGTCCTGGAACGGATGCAGATGCTCGAACCTTGCGTGAAAACGGGAAATCGACTCGAAGTCCTTTGGGCTGCTCTCCCATTCGGCAAGCAGTACCGGTATGGCAGTCGGAATGTCGCTCGGAAGGGCAACCTGCACCGAGCTGTTCCCAATACGGTTGGGAATGTACTTGAAATGACCGCTTTCCCCGTTGGCCGCCATGGTCGTTCCCTTGTGAAGAATCGTCTCGAATTCAATGAGGAGTTCCGGCGTCAGCTCGACTCCGAGCGTGTCGACCATTCGATCGAACATCTTGAAAGACTTCTTGGTCTCAATGATATCGTCAAAGTCGTGGTCTCCCGTAACCTTATTCCGTGCATAGAGCGTCTCGATCTGATCGAGCGTGAAGGTGGATCCCTCGATCTTGTTAGAGTGGTAGAGGAATTCTAGAAGGATGACCTCATAGGCGGAATTCGGTGCCGCCTTCAGTGTCTGCATCTTACTTGGGGAGATAATCATTGTGCATCCTTCGTAAAAGGCGTATCAATCACAGTCGTTTCTATATCTAGGATAATTGAATAAACGATATTAAATTTGTGTTTCCCCAGCAGGACAAGCGCCCCAATGCCTACAGCGGCCGTAAAAGATACACCCTCGGCGCTTCGCTATCAAAGGCGGTTGTGACTTGGCCGCCACCTTTAAGGACGAGTTAGACGTTGACTAGATTCTCCCGCGGCAATCGCGATAAGTTGGCTCACAGGAACTTCTTCTGGCTTACAGTCGCGGCATGTTCTTGTAGACACCCTGGCGGTGGCCGACCCTCACGACCTCGATGACGGCTTTCCCGTCCTCGATCCTTGCCAGTATGCGGTAGACGCCGACGCGCCAGCGCCAACCGGAATCGGTGCCCTGAAGCTGTTTTCCGTTCGGTGCGCGGCGCGGATCCTCGCATCCGTTAAGGTGTTCTTGAACCCAGGACAGGATGATGAGCCGCTGCTTCTTAGGGATGTTGAGGAGTTGCTTGGTCGCTGCCTTTGACCACTCGACGCTGAAGCTCACTCCGCCTCCATTGCCATACGCATGACGTCATCCATCGAGTAGCGGGTGCCATCGTCCTCCATCAGCGCCTCGTTGTACGCCTTGATGTCGGCAGCCTCCTCAACTTTTTCGAGGGCGGCACTCCTCACGAATTCGGAAAAGGACATGCCGAGGACGCTCGCATAGGACTGGATCCAGTCCTTCTCACACTCGTCGAACCTGATGGCGGTCGCACTCATGGCCATAGCTACTCCAATCAACGTACTACACCGTAGCACGCTCATTATACCCATTCGGCATGGGATCGGTCTCAAATAGGTGTTCAGAATGAGTATGCGGTTCCGCACCAGGACAAGCGCATCCAAATGCCCTACAACGGCCGTAAAAGAGATGCCCCTTACCGGAAGAAGGGCTTAGTTTCTTGTTTTTGCGCCCTTCATGGGGTATAAGTGGTTTAAGTTAAGGTGATTAGCACCGTCAATGCGCCGCTATGAAAGGCGCCCATCAGTCCGAGATAGGGATTTAAGGAGACGGTGCCATGCCGAATGAATCATTCCGCTACTCAAAGCAAATATCGGACCAGGGCCGAGAACGCTCTGTCGAAGTGCGCCGGGAGCGTGCTGCCCTCAAGGAACGCCTCAAGGCGGGGGAGATCAGTCCCGCCGATGTCCTCAACGATGAGGGGAACGTCGCGGCCAAAATCAGGCTGTTCGCGTTCCTTAAAAGTTGCCCCGGTGTGGGGTCGGCGGGGGCAAGGACGCTCCTTCGCGCATTGGGCCTGTCCGAGACGAAGACAATTCGCTCCCTGGGTCCCGTGCAAAAGGCCCGCATACTGACCATGCTGGAGATGATCGCCGGTGGTGCCCGGGTCGACCGCGTGGCCGAGATCATCATGTCCGAACGATAGAATAGAATCCGATAGGGGATTAGAGAAAGGCAACATCATGGATGAGAATAACCTCAACAATCAAGACGGCCAGGGCCAGGACCTGAACCTCGTTCCCGATGGAGACGGCAGCGGCAAGATGTCCCTGAAACGCAAGGTCGCAATCGGCGCGACGGTCGCGCTCGTTGTCGCGGGGCTCGGGTTCGGCGGCGCCTGGGCTACCGGCGTCTTCGCCCCAAAGTCCGAGATCACTAAGATCGAGGCCGATGGCGACAGCGGCAAGAAACAGGTTTCCGAGAAAACCGAGCCCGCGGTGGATTGGACCGTAAAGATCGAGGCCGAGGGCGTGACTGCCGACTCCTCGCCCCTCATCACCCGTTACGTCTGCACCGACGGCGCCGATAAGGGCGTCGAGTTCTTTCATGCCACCTCCGCACCCGACGCCATCGAGGGCAAGGACAGCGTGCAGCTGACCGAGGGCACTTGGGAGATTACCGCAATCCCCATCATCAATCCCGATGGCTCCATTACTACGCCTGCCGGCGGCGGCGAGCAGGCCGTTTCCGGCGAATCGAAGGGCTCCGGCTCCACCGAGTTCACCGGCGAGACGAAGCCCGCCGGTGACGTGACCCAGGACGACATCGACAGGGTACTCGACAAGGTGAACGAGGCGGTCTCCAAGGGTGACGGCACGCTCACGGGGGATGCCGGCAAGGACGTGGTGAACAAGGTCACGGACAACGCGTCGAAGGCCCCTGCCGCCGACAAGGAGAAGGTCGAGGAGAAGAAGGACGCCGCGACCGATAGCGCCGTGAAAGCCGAGGACAAGAAGGCCGATGCGGCAAAGCCGTCCACGGGCTCCGGCTCCGCGCCGTCAAAATCCGACTCCAAGCCCTCTTCCGGCTCCTCCAACAAGCCGTCCCATGAGCATACTTGGCAGGCGCAGTACCGCAGCGACCCCGTATACGAGACTCGCACTCGTACTGTTGTGGACCAGGATGCATGGGACGAGACCGTTAATGCAAACTATGATGAATTTAGATTTTCTGATGGCTATGTAACGACTTCTCTCGCAGATGCTATTAACCATCAGGATATTACTGGGTGCTCTTACTCAATTTACACACCACAAGTAACCATTCACCATGAAGCGGTAACGCACCAGGAGACATATCAGGTGCAAACCGGAACCAAGCAGGTGCTTACCGGCTACCGCTGCTCCGGTTGCGGTGCCACGAAATAGGTCTGAAGCGGATAGATGGGCTCTTGGGAATCAGGTTCGAAATTGCTCCATGTCATATCGTTATTCGGTCGTTTATACTTCGCATTGCTCCTGATAGTCCGGCCGGGGTACTTCGGGAAGAGGACGCACCTTTATAGGACAGCCGGGATCTTCGTACTGCTCGGTGCTTTCCTGCGTCTGGCTCGCGATATCCTGCCATATCTTGTCGTCCTGGCATGAGCTTTTCTCGTCGCACCCAGTGGACGGTCGCATGATATTGGGGTATTGATACGGTGGTTGATGCCGTGTAGCAGTGCTGCCCTCAATGCTACACGGCATTGTGTTTATGTGATAATATGTCATTATCATATTGTGAGGTGATGTATATGGCATTGATACAGCTGAACGTCCCCGACGATGTAAAGGAACGTGCGGATAGGGCATTCGCGAGGAGCGGGCTCACGACACCGTATGCGATGCGCATCATGGTCAACCAAGTTGCCGAGACGGGCAGGACGCCTTTTGACGGCCTGTTCTCATCCCCATCCGGGCGGCTCTACTCGGAGGATGTGCGCCTGGCGATGTTGCGCGCGGAGGCCCAGGAGTATGGCCTGATCGAGGATGATTCCGGAGATGACCCCCTGAAGATCCCTGATGACATCCTTGCGGAAATGGGAATCAGTCCCGAGGAGGTCGGGCAGTGAGCCACTACGAAGTGAGGGTTCCCGGCTCTTTCTGGAACACGCTCGCCGCGCTTAAGCCGAAATACTCTCATGCCGAATACGTTGAGGTCGTTAATGCTGTCAAGGCCTGTATCGCCGAACTCGAACGCACCGGCATGATAGAGGAGAGCGGGTGGGATGATCATGTGCTCGTGCACCCGCCATATTCTGACGGCAAGCACCGTGAGGCCCATACCTACGATGATGACGTCCTGGTCGTGTATTTCATTCGCGAGAGGAACCGCCGAATCCGCATGGTAGGCGTTTTCGATCATTTGAATATACCGCGTTCATAACCGCATTTCTGTGATTCAAATATAGGAGATGCCCCACGGTTATCCTCTCTTTGTAACAAAGAAGGGCCCCGCTCATCTTGAGCGGGGCCCTTCAGGTTTTATCGCGGATATGCGTTAGATCTTACGCTTGTGGAAGATCAGAAAGATTCCGGCGATACAGGCCGCGACTCCGGCGGCAATTGCCGCGTATAGGACCCAGTTGCCGGTCTGCTCGAGGTTCTTGCCCTTGGGGGTGTTCTCGATATCGATGGTCTGGTCGGTGTCCTCAAGGTCGGTCTCCTTGGAGATCTCCTTGCCGTCCGTATCGCGCTGCAAGCTCTCGAACACAACCGCCTGCTGGCCTGCAACATCGGAAGCCTTGAACACCATGGGAACGTCCACGTCGAGGTCCGAGGCGGTGGGGGTGAACCGCACCTGCCCGTTTGCGATGACCTCGTAGGTGCCAAGCGCGGAGCCCTTACCGGCCGATTCGGTTTCGTTTGCCGTATTGTCGCCCTCGGCCTTGTTGCTCTTATCGGAGGACACGAGTTTCACCTGGCCGCCACTCAGCTTCGTCACGATGTCGGCCGCATCCTGCGTCGCGCCCGGCACGGTGAGCGTGTAGGTCCCGTCATCGTTCTTGGTGAGTTTGGCGCCCTCGGGGATGTTGACGAAGGAGCCCGTTCCGGTGACGTCGACGAGTGCCTTGGAGAGGTCTGTGCCGGAGGTGCCGGTATCGGATCCCTTCTGGATGCCGTTGCCGGCAAGAGTCGAGGCGTCCTTCACATCCGTGAGCGTGAGTTGCGTGCCGTCTGCCTTCTTGTTGATAGAGGCCGTGAGGGTGTAGCTCTGGCCGGGGCGCAGACCCTTGAGGTGGACGGTATCGACGATTGCGACCTCGTCCTCGGGCTTGACCACCTTGCTGCCCTGGATTGTGGCCGCGGTGGTCTTGAGGCTCGGGGAGATCTCGACCGTCTGATCCTGGTCGTTCGTGTCCTCGTGCGAGCCGATGAGGGTACCGTCGACGAACAGCTTCTCGAAAACTACGGTCTTTGCGCCGCCAAGCTCGCTCGCATCGAAGGTAAAGGTCACATCTTGGGTCCCGTCCTGGGCCTGCGGCGTGAACTTGGCCGAGGCGGTGATCTCCTTGCCGTCTGCGCCCTTCAGCGTCTCGCCGGTCTCGGCGTCCATGAGGGTGCCCTGGAGTTCGTATTCGGTGCCCGGGACGAGTCCGGTGTATTTGACGGTGTCGACGATGGTGGCCTTGCCGTCGGCGGTGACTTCCTTATCGCCGTCCGCGCCATCGGCTGCCGAGGTCTTGATCTCGGGCGGGATGACCTCGACGGTCTGTCCCTCGTCGGTCAGGTCCTCGTGGCTGGCGATTACGTTGCCGTCCGCCTCGAGTTTCTCGAACACAACGAGCTTCTTGTTGGAAAGGGTCGAGGTGTCGACCGAGAACGTCACCTTCACCTTGCCCTCGGTGTCCTCGGGCTCGAAGGTCGTGGATGCCGTTATGGTGTTGCCTTCTGCATCCTTCAGGGGCTCGCCGGTCGCTGCGTCCATCATTGTTCCGGTAACGGTGTACTCACGGCCCGTGGCGAGGTTCTTGTATGAAACCTCGTCCTCGACGGTTACGGCCTTGCCGACGCCGATGGACTTGTCGCCGTCCGCCGCATCGGTCGCGGTTGTGCCGATCTCGACGGGCAGGAACTCGACCGTCTGGTCCTCGTCCTCGGGATCCTCATGGGTTGCCTGAATCTTACCGTCCAGGTAGAGGCTCTCGAAGACGACGGCCTTATGGCCACCGAGAAGCGTGGCGTCGAACTTGAACTTGACCTTCTGCTTGCCGCTGGATGCCTTGGGGGTGAACTTGGCCGTGGCGGTGATCTCCTTGCCGTCCATACCCTTCAGGGCCTCTCCGGTCTCGGCATCCATGAGGGTGCCCCGGAGCTCGTACTCGGTGCCCTTTTTAAGGCCCTTGTAGGAGACGGAGTCGACGATTTCGGCCTGGTTCGAGGCGAGGAGCTTATGGTCCCCGTCGGCCCCGTCGGTCGCGGTGGTGCCGATTTCGATGGGGTTGTCGTCCACCGTGCCGCGGTCGATCGTGTAGGAGTCGCGGCTCACGGTCACCTCGAACTTGACGAGGTTGAGGCTGGTATTCGTTGTGCAGCGAGGTTCCTCGAAGGTGTAGGTGTCATACGGCAGCGCGCCCTTGGAGTCGTCTGCTGCGGTCTGGGCGTCTTTCGAGCCGGAGAACCACAGGCCGTTGTCGATGGAGAGTTTCGACTCGTCTACGGTGCCGTCGGCGTTCAGGGCGGCATCGTTGCCGTTGGTGTTCTGGGTATGCGGGCAGGCGGAGGCCTCGGTCGTGAGGATGCCGTTCACATCGGTGATCGCGATGTGGCTCTCACCAGTGGTCTTGGACGTGATCTTGAACGGGACGTTCGCGAGTCCGGTCATATCCCCGCCATGCACCTTGTTGAAGGCGATGTCACCGCGCTTCACCTGCTCGCGCACGGTGGGGGCGTCCTCGCTGGGCTCAACGAAGGTGGTTACACGCTCAGTCGTTGTATTAGGAGTAATTTGCTGGATATGAATAGAATTATCCGAAAGAAGATATCCACTGGGCGCCTTTGTCTCCTGGATAGTTACCGTGCCAATTGGGAGGGTAATGTTCCCATTTGTACTCGTATAGAAGCTATCGCCGGAAACAAAATATTTGTCTTTATCAAGAGTAACGCGCGCGAGAGAAGTGCGGCCATTCTCATCCGTTTTCAGAACCCAGGTCCTCGTGGCCTTCTCGGGCAAGTTCTCCTGGGTGTAGAATCCGTCGTAGTATTTGACGGTGAACTCCGCGCCCGCGAGCATGCCGGCGCCGAGCGGGGAGGCCTTGCCTGTCTCGCTATCGACCTTGGCTACCAGCATGTCGGCGGGGTCGTTCTGGGGCGCATCGGTGACGTTCACGGTGGCAGTCTGGCCGCCCGACACGTTCACCTGATGGATCCCCTCATCAAGTGCATAGGACTTGCCGGCCTTGGTCTCCTTGACGTAGTAGGTGCCAGGGGCGATATCGATTACGTTCGAGTCGCCGGAGGCGTTGCAGGTGAGCGTTCCCACCTGCTGGGTGCAACCGGAATCGGAATAGACGCCGTAGGTCGCGCCCTCGAGCGAGTAGCACGGGTTGTTGTCGGAGATGCCGGGGTTGGAGCTCGCCTTCTTGAGCTTCAGCTTGCCCTTGTTGTGGAAGGTGATGAGGCACTGGGTACCGGTTCCGTAGTTGACAAGGTAGATCGTATCCTTGAAGGACTGGGGTGCGGGCCCCGGCAAATTCTTGTCCAGATTTGCAAGGAATGTGCCCGCGTTGATATTGCCGTTGTAGTAGAGGATGGTCCTGTAGCACCAGTTGCGGAACGCGGCCGTCGTGCCCTGCATACCGTACTGGCTGGAGCTCTTGGAAAGCGCCGAGAGCGCGATATGCTGGATGGCGAGCATCTTGCCGTAGTCCAGGGGCGTGCCGTCGTACCAGTTGAAGTTCCAAAGGCCCTTCGCCTTCGCCTCTTCGAAACCCGGGCCCGTGGGGCCGTAGTAGAGGACCCTCGCCATACCGTCGAGGCGGTCTATCTTGGTCTGCTCACCGCCCCCTCCCGTATAGCACTTTGACCAGTCGCTTTCGATCGGTAGTTGCGCCTGGGCCGTTGAGGCGTCCAGTGGATGGCGTTTGGCCGGGTCGAGGCAGATCGCCGGCGTGCCCTCCGAGGTCGTCGAGTTGTACATGTAGAAGCCGCCGTAGTTCACGCGCTCGCCGCGCGTAATCGTCTCAGACGATGCAGCATAAGCGGCAGTCGGCGCCGGTACGACGGAGAGCACCTGGCTCGCGATAAGCACCGCTCCGGTGCCGATGGCCGCGCCTTTCTTGAGACGGGCGCCGATGCGGCGGAAGAGCCTGCCGGCGCACTCCTTCATCTTTCCTCCAGGTCGCATGACTGCTCCATTCTCTCGGTTACCGGAGAGGGGACGCGAGTTTCGGGCTGCGTTTATGGGTATGCGTCCCCATGGTCTAACGTACCGCCGGCATCGACGCTATGCCTGCCGATTTGGTGCCACAAGGTGACAGTTTGCGCCTGCGGTGCTTATTGGACCTATCGTTTTCACGCTACCGTGTGAGGTATCCCAGTCGACCGCACGGAACAAGTGTTCAGGGGAGTTCGGATCCGGTGAGGCTGCTTGTAGTAAACTGGACATTACAGTTTTCCGGTCGGCCTTTTGACGACGCGAATACAATGGCGCGCATGCGCCCTCGTCAACGAGTTACCGGAGGAAATTATATGTTTGAAACCGATCCCAACATGGGCGCCGATTTAGTGCGCCGCGAGATGACGGTCCGCGAATTCCTCGAGAGCGCCACCGCGGTAGGGGAGCTGGTTGTCGTCACATGCGGTGGATGGCCCACCTGCACCGTGCATATCGACAGCGAGGACTATTTTCGTATGCCCGCCGATATCGCCCATCGAAAGGTGCTGAATTCGAGTTTCGGATCGATTAAGGTCAAGACCCGCGAACCGTTGCCCATGGACGTTCCCGTCCGCTTTGTCGACTGCTAAGACGAGCGACAGGATTGAAGAATTCAACTGGAACCAAGGCATGGGATGACAGGGTGGAGATACAGGCGTTTGTATAGTGTAAACACTGCGACGAGCGTTCATTAACGCATGGAGAGGGCCGCTCGACAAGAGCGGCCCGACGAATGCCTGAAGCTAAATCCGACGAGTGCGGACAGTCTTACTATCAGAACTGGTTGTAGTTCTGTTCATATTAGCGGCGGCAAGATTGGACTTCAGCGATTTCGTGGATGGGCCGACGAAGCCGGCGTCCTCATCGAAATTCGGCCTATCCACGCCAAGCTCACCGAGCAGTTGATCCGAAAGTGACCGGTCGGTGAGAATTGGTGCTACCGTGGAAGCGAAATCAACCTGCATATCCTCAGCGTAAGTCAGAAGGGGGTCGGCTTTTCCCGCCCTGAACTCATCGAGAGAGCCGTAGTAGGCATCCTTGGAGACGTCCGTCACGATAAACGGGACGAGGCCGGCGCGTAGGCACTCTCTAAAGGCAATTGCCCTTCCGACCCTGCCGTTGCCGTCCGGGAAGGGGTGGATTGTCTCGAACCGCACGTGGAACCTAACGATATTCTCCAGGGACGGCTGATACTTGTTGTATTCGTAAACAAGGCGGTCGATCAACGCGGGAACCTCCTCCGGTCGCGCCGTGATGACGCTTCCCACTCCGTTCCCCAAGACCTTCCATTGGCCGGGTACGTCCATCACTCCGTCCATGAGTTGCAGGTGGATCTCCTTGATGAGCTCGGGGGTGAGCTCCCTGTCCAGTGAATCGAAAAGGAAATCGAACATTTTCGTGTGGTTTGCGGTTTCGCGGACATTTCCCGGGGTGGTAGAGTCCGCGAGGACGGTATCTCTGGTTTCGAAAATCGTCCTTGTCTGCCATTCGGTGAGAGAGCTGCCCTCGATCCTCTCATGGTTGAACACGAAAGAGACGATGGACGTCTCATACACGCCGTTCGGGATGGAGTTCTCGCGCTCGAACCCGACCTGATCGATATAGCTCTGGACAAAATGCCGCTGCAGCTCCGGGCTCAGGGACCTATTCGCATGTGGGCCATCGGCGGGCTTCCTATCTTTATTTGCCCTAGCCAGCAAATTAAATAATTTGTTCAACATTTTTCTGCATACTCCGATAGACGCACCGATTCCTTACGACATTTTACCCCAGGATAGCAGTCGCCCACGACCGATCCTGTCACCCAATGGCACCAAACCACCCGGCACTATACATGTTGTCGATTTACGCTTTTGATGGGGCCGAATGCCCGCAAGCAACCATGGGCTTGTGGCGGGCTGGTCGCCACAAGGCCCCGAGCAACTGATGGCAACCGTAGTTCCTTTGGAGGATATCGAGTGCTGGATAACCTTTCTCTTATGGGGCCGGATGAGGAGGAGCTCTCCCTCTCGGCGCTGGTGTCTTCAGCGACCCTTCTGCCTTCCTGCGCCTTCTCCGCTTATTCCATCATCGTCAACATAGCTCCCACGATGGGCGGGCGCGCCGTCCTTTTCTATCTGACGCGGGGCTCCATCGAGAGCATCTGGATCCCCGTGGTTATATTCATCTTCGCCCTCATAGCGCGCAAGGTCGATGACTGGCGATTCTACGCGCTCACCGCCGTGTTCGGCCTTGCGGCCTGCGCGCTCGCCGTGCTGAGGCTCGACCTGTGCCATGCGGGGGTCTATTTGGCCGTTCTGGTCTGCTGCGGCCTATCCGCCGTCAAATCGAGGGAGTACTAAGATGGGTTCCTGGAAAAAAGGGGCTAACGGGGAAAAGGCAACTGATGCCCGACTGGCCGGGGATGCCGCACTGCTGAATGACGGCAAATCTGATACAGGCTTATTCACGCCGGTCTCGCGTCGCGGTTTCCTCGCGGCACTAGCTATCGCCGCCGGCCTCGGCCTGATGGGCGCGAGCGATGCGCTCGCATATGCGGCCGTCGACTTTGGGCCCGGAGCCGGCTATATCGGGCCCAGCAAGGAGAGCGGCGACCTGACGCATCCGGACCGGACCCGTGGCGCCAACGATCGCTGGTTCGGCTATGCGAACAACTGGGATCTCTGGAATATCTACAATGACTACAGCCACCAACTTGGCTACGCCTTCGCGATGGTATTCGAGTGCGATTGGTCCGACGAGCTCTATGACCACATCGTTTTCCGTCCGTTCTACTACTGCACCTCCTACTGCGCGACCAATCCCTGGAAGGGATATTGGCTGGGACGCGATGACGGCGACGACAACAAGGGCACGTGCTATATCGACGACGTGCCGGTCGGCAACTTCGTCGGCAACCTCATCAACGACGGCTCCGAGGGCGAGGACCGCCATGTGAATGCCTACGGATGGCTCTACCACGGGTTCTATGAGGGTCCCGGATGGTCGACATTCCTGAGACGCAGGCAGGCAAAGACCGGCCACAACGTCTATGCGCATATCGATATCTTCAATTGCTGGAAGAACAACGTCAGGCCCTCATCGGCCATCGTCTCCTCGCAGAATGCCCCGAAGGATAGGGACATGTCCGTCCAGACCGATAAGATATATATCGAAAACGACCTGTCGCTCATGGGCGGCATCTTCAAGATCATCCCCGTCACCGCACCGAACCTGAGGGTCGACCTCGTCCAGGGGTATTACGAGAACAATGTCCCCGTCGCTCGCTACGAGAACGGTCGCGGCACCTGCCTCTACCATGACTATGACGGGGTCAATCAGAACTGGATGTTCTGGCCGAATAAATCCGATGGGCTGGGATGCTTCACCTTCTGCATCGCTAACATGATCGGCCCCGGTCTCGATCGAGGCTTGGATAACTATGGCCACACCTCTCCCACCATGGAGCGGGGTTACGCCAAAATTTGGCGTAACCCAGAATCGACCAACCTCACGAATTCCTGGTGGGTCCACCATGAGCCCGCTGTCACGAACGAGACGGACCACAAATGCTGGTTCATCACCTCCGATGCGGACGGGCAGAGGCTCGACACCTGGGGGGTTACCAAGGACGACAGCAGCACCTGCGTAGCCGTGTCCAATCCGGCGTGCCCGGGACTCTGGGCAACCCAGGTCAACGCCCAATGGATTCTCGAGGAAGTCGTCTGCCACGGCGACGTCGGGCTTTCCAAAGACGAGGCCCAGGTCGGCGACAGCCTGAAGATTCTGGGGTGGCACAACAAGTTCAAGGACGAATCTAAGAGCATCAAGCCGGCGGGATATGTCCTGGGGGCAAAAAACGAGAGTGAACTGCCCGTCTACCCGATTTTCCGTCTGTACATGACGGACTCGGAGGCGGCGGTCGCAAGCGATGACGCCGCCATCATGGCATCCTGCCGAGTCGCGACATGGGGAGGCCAGCAGGCCGAGGCCTACTCGCACCGCCATATCGGTTGGCCCCATGGAGGGCATTCCATCTTCAGCCTCGAGATGCGTCTTCAGGATTCGAAATACAAGGGATCGATTCACTATGCGGCACAGCGCTTCACCGGCGGCGAATGGGATGAGGGCGCCGACGGGTCCAAGGTGTGCTCGAATGGGGACTATGATACCGAGATAATCAGCCGCGTTAAGGTGTGGCTGACCGGGGACATCGCAGATGAGTACGACCTCGTGGTCAGGACCAAGCTGCTCGGCGGCACCTGCGCGTGGAGCGACCCGGTGTACGTCCACAACTCAAAAGACGAGCCCTTGACGCTCGAGACGGCGCCGGCATGCGGTCCCGAGCCGGACGGGAGCTCCGATACCAAGATCTCGGGCATGAACGTCCACCTTATCCGCAAGCCGACGGGCGCGCGGGTGGTTCGGGAGTTCAGTGCCGAGGAGAACGTCGAGGTGACCGAGGAGTTCGGTTCCGGGTGCCTATACGCAGCCGCCATGTTGGCGCTACGGCTTCCTTCCGGGAACACCGACCGCATATGGACGGACCGCTATCGCGGCACAGTAATCTCCAAGCCCTGCCTCATCGAGTCGGCAAGCGTCGAGTACTATGCGGACGGCATCGATGACGGTCATCGCGTATATGTCGATAAGAATGTCCATCCCGGCGATCGATACGCGCCCATCGTGGCCGCGCTGGAGGCTGCCGGGAAATACCCCTGCAACCTCTATGCACACTACGGCGAGGACGCGGCCACCGGATTCACGGGCTGGTTCAAGGACGCCGCCCTGCGCGATCCAGCCGGTTCCCTCGATATTCCCAGGAAGGGCGCACTGAAGCTATACGGGCGCAACCGCTGCACGCTGCGCATCGAGTACGCGGAAGGATCGGTTGAGCCCGACGCCGGGACCGTCTACCGCAGAAAGCCGAGCGATGTCGCGGATGCGGTTGACGGTGCGCTCGGGCTGCCCGATTTCACCGGTCTTGCCGAGAGGCACAGGCTCGATAAGATCGACCTGCCGGCAATCGGCGATGGCGGCGTGGGGCACACCGCCTTTTACCGCGGCGAGTCCGTGACGCTAGCCGGCTACGAGGACGTCTTCGCCAAGCGCGAGGACGGGACGTGGCGACGCCTCGTCTTCAAGGGCTACATGCCCGATAGGGCGGGGGGGGGATGCCTCTCTCGACAATCAAGATGGAACGCGACACGACCGTCTACGCCCTGTGGGCGTATGCGGAGTCGGACGGCGTCGCCACGACAAAGAACTAACGACGGCTCGGGACGGAGGTGCGGCCTCCTTCCCGAGCCCGCGCATGTCCCTGACGGGAGGTGTGCGTAGATGAGGTTCGACAAGCACGATGAGGGGAAGAGCGAAGGCTCATCCTTAGGGGATACCCCCATTACGAGACGAGGGCTGTTCGCGGCCCTGGCGGTTGCGGCGGGGCTCGGCCTGCTCGGCGCCGACACGGCGCTCGGGTGGGACTATTGGGGGCAGAACGCCGCGATCGGCCAAGGGGCCTGGGACGCCTATGGGATGCTCAACGGCAAGATCAACTGCTGCAGGGGCAGGTCGAATCCCATAAACCAATGCATGGGCTGGGCAAACGGATGGACCGAGTGGTACGCCTTCCGCTACGCCTACGTCCAGATCCTTCGTTATGCCCTGAACCTCCAGGTTGAATGCGACTACGAGAACGAGCTGTGGTTCCACCTCTCCTTCTACCCGTTGACCGCCTGCGGGGATGACAACTACAACCCCAGGGGCCACCGCCTGTGGTTCGCGGCAGACCATGATAACCTCGGCGCAATCAAGGAGGACGGGCAGGAGAACAATATCGTCACCTTCGATGGCAACCTTACCAACGAGGAGCTTGGGGTCGGCACCGGCCGCCACGATACCGGATGGAAGCACTACCAGTACCATGACACGGGAAAGTGGTACAGGCGCACATCGAGAGACGTGACCCATAGGTGGGCCGCGGACCTCAACATCTTCAACATCTACGTCGAGGGCGTCTCCCATGACGAGAACGTCGACGCCCTGCACTCCCAGACGGGATGGTTATCATCCACCGTGGAGCATACCTACCTCACGACGGAGGATATCCAGGGCATCGTGTGCCGCATCCACGCCGCGGACGACGACACGCTCAACTGGGACGTGCGTGACGCCTCGATTACCGATGCGACGGATATCTATCAGCAGGCATATGGCAGTAATTTCAACCAGCTGTATCTCACCGAATTCTCCAAAGTCCGCGATGACACCTATCAATCCGACTGGGGACCCGTCCCGGGCTTTCTCACGACCATGCGACCGGCGCATGTGGCCGATGGGTCCCGCGCGGTGAACGCCTCATGGGGCGGGCCATGGGACGGAAAAGAATTCAGCCATACCAACTGCACCCAGCCCTTTCAAATCAACAGCACGGGCGTCCAATCGAGGGCCAGCGCATGGTGGGTAACGAAGAGGTTTTCCGAGGGGGGCGCCCTGTACGGCGACGGCGCGATGGCCATCATAAGCGATGCCTCGGGCCTATGCGTGAACAGGCCGAATGCAACCGTCGCGAAGCCTTCGAAGCTAAACCTCTTCCATAGCGGCTACAAGGATGGGGTGGCGGGCGACCGCGCTTCGGCATGGGTCGTGAAGGAAGTGCAGTTCACAGGCTCGCTCACGCTGAACGACGGCAAGCCCGAGCTGACTCGCGTGGAGCCCGTGGCCTGCTCGGACCCGCTTCTCACATGTAGCCCGTGCAGGAACTGGTCGGATGTCAAAAAGGGCAACGGGGGCAATGCCCCGACCCACTTCTCCTATCGCTGGTACCAATCGGAAACCGACGAGGTGCCCGACGGCTGCTCAGGCGCCTCCATTATCGGAACATGCCACCTGTCGAACTTCGGCGACATGCCCGAATGCGCCGCATACCGCCATGTCGGCATGAATATGTCCGAGCTGATGTGCATAGAGGCGCTCTCGCTTCGCCTCGAGGGCTCGCCATGGCAAGGATCGATCCGCTATAGCATGCTCGCCAAGGGCGGCGGGTGGAGCGATGCCGCGGCCGACGGGGAGCCAGTGGGCGAGGGAGGGAGGTTCCTGCGCTGGAGCGCCATCAAGGTCTGGCTCACCGGTGACGTCTCGCTGCATTTCGACCTCGAGGTAAGGGCGTTCAACTCGAACGTCGGCTGGACGGCGGGCTACGTCTCGGGAACGGGACTCGATGCGCCGACAGTTGATGGGGTAGGCGACCTCACCGCATCGAATGACCTGAGATGCGTCCAAGTCGATTTGATCCCAAAACCGGAAGGAGCCGTGGTTTTGCGGGATTTCTCGCGTGACGGTGGGACTCTAAACATCACGGAAGACGAATTCGCCGATATGCAGGACCGCTATCTCTCCTGTGTCGTCATGCAGGCATTTCCGACTGAACTGCGCAAGGGGGCCAACCATGACTCACCGCTCGTTCACCGATTCCATGGATTCGTAACTGCCGGGCCCATCCATATCGCAGGGGTAAAGGTCGTCTATCACGCCGACGGAGTGGATGACGAATCGATAGTCTTCACGGAAACGGCCAAACCCGGCCACCACTCGGCCAACGCGGAGGCAACCGCGGCCGCGCTGAAAAGCCGATGCAACCTGAATGACCATTTCGGCGAGGAGCGGAGTACGGGCTTTACGGGCTGGTTTTCCGATACGGGGCTGACAAGTCCCTATGGGGGATCGGAGCTCAAGGCGGGCGAGGAGCTCCACCTTTACGGCCGCAATCGCTGCACAGTCAGGATTGAATATGCGGAAGGTTCGCTGCGTCCCGAGGAGGGGGCCGTGTATCGCACCGCCGCGAGCGACAGCGCTCCGGAGGTGGCGAGTGCCCTAGATCTCCCTGATTACGGCAAGGGGCTTGAGTCCCATTCTCTCGAGGGAATCACGCTGCCGGCCATCGGTGACGATGGCCGCGCCCACAAGGCCGTCTACTGGGGCGAGCGCGTCGCCCTGGCAAAACCTGAAGACGTCTACCGGAAGACATCCGACGGCACCTGGCGCCGGTATGTCCCGATGTGCTGGCTGACTTCAGTGAGCCAGCAGAGCGCGCCGATCGGCTCGATTAAGGCCAAGCGCGATACCGTCCTATACATCAGGTGGTCTGTGGCGCAATCCGATGGCGTCGTCAGCTCGAAATAGGGGGACAGGCGATAGCGGGCGCGGCAGAATCCAAAGGACATCGGCTCTGGTGGCTCATTCTGCAAGCTGTCGCCCGCGCAAAAGTTGAACCGGGGGAGCTTCGCGTTCGGCTCCCCCGGTTTTTTCGATCAATAGGTGAAGTAGCCCGGCCGCCTGTTGTGGCTGGGCGTCTTTTTGTCCTCAGCCTTCTTCTCCTCGAGTCTGGCGAGCCCGTCCTTCAATGCCGCGGTGCTAGGCGTATTCTCCGGGGTCTTTTGCCTTAGGGGATAGACTTCGCGCAGGTATTCCAGTTGGGCGGCATAGCGGACGTTGATGAAGGGCGGGAGACCATCCGTCTCCCTGAACTCGTTATGGTCTGCCGCGATCTGGTCGATGAGGTCGCTCGGGTAGATCTTCGTGGCGCTCGATTCCGTGACCTCGAATTCGGGCCCTTCGTAGGAATCCCATGCGTCGATACGCTCGATATGGTAGAGGCGGTCTGATTTCGATCGCGATACGGCCATCCACTCCTGGGCGTCGTCCGAGCGCCATTCGCTCATGCCGCAGGCAAGGAGGATGCGATCTGAATCGCCGTTCGCGTCGAGGCCATATCCGAGGTCAGGGAAGTGGACCTGATGGTTGAAGAACAGGCTCCAGTCGGCACATGACTTGATGGCCGCGACCAACTCAGTCAGCTCGAAGGTGGAGAATGATAAGTTCAGCTTGGATGAGGGATCCTCGCCCCTCATCGACCAATAGTACCCATGCTTTTCGCTGGCCCTGTTCAGACTTATCCTAATTCTCTCGGCATCAAGGCTATTAAGGGAGACGGCTGTCATACCTAGGTGCTTTATTGGCACGTCGTCGCCATTGAAATCGGCATATAGGTCGACGGTAATCCTGTCGGAATGTCGGATTTCGTCTATGAACTCGGCAGCGTTAACGAAGGGCAGGACCTCAAACGAGCTGGCGTTGCCCCCGTATTCGGTGTTCGATTGTCTGCATAGGGTGGACACGGCGCTACCATAGCCTATCATCGGCCCCCGCCTCGTCGCCGCCCTGCTGATCTGTTCGGCAACCTCCGGGGGAATCTCGCTCGGATGGCCAAACCCAAACGAGTCGTTGTAGGAGAATCTCTTGTGGAGCGTGCGCCACTTATACCCGGTAGAGGTGAACAGGAGCTCAAATGCCCGTTTCGGCCAGTTGTCGGGACCTCCGAACATGGCGTTCAGGCGCTTCGAGCAATCGATGAGACCGAAGGTTAAGTATGTCTCGTCAAGCGTTATTTGGCCCGAAGTGTACCTCCCGACCCGTTTCATGCGGCAATCCAGTTCCTCGACCGCCGCCCTCTTGCGGTCTTGCGGCCAGTCGGCGGGGGAGAGCCAGGTGCCGCTCGCGATCTCCTCGGGTGTATGGAAGGGCGCGAAACGGCCCTCGAATTCGATTTCCGAGCCGTTGGGGACGAAGGGTGTTTGAAAATTATACATGACACCGGGGCCATCCATGAGGCCGGCGTCGACCGGGTCGGCACAAAGGCGGTCGCTTATGAGCACGCCATCCTTTTTCGCGGTGTATCTAAACAGACCGCGATGTTCAATGAAATCGAGAGATATCTCGTATCCATCAACATCTCCACTCCATACCTTCTCATACATGCATATGTCCCTTCTGTCGCTAATGCCCGAACTTAGGTCCGTGGCCGTTTACCCACGGGCCTTGCTGGCGACGAAGGCCTTCCGCCGCCACTCCCATCCCATGGCCAACCGATTTTTCCGGAACGACTGCGATAGAGCGAAGCTGCGTGCTATTAAGTACGCGTGCGTTGGCGTATGCGGCCATGTTGTAGGCGTTTTCCTGGCGCACCATCTCCCGCTCGATCGCGGTGGCGACGAGCGCCCTGTCAGAATACGGGTCGAACGCGGTGGCGCAGGAGACGAGCCTGGATAGAGCCGAGGGCCCATCGATAAAGGTCAGGGGGACCGAGTATCGCTCCCTGCACCACCTTGCGGCGACGGCGCGCGTAAGGCTCTCGCGCCACCCCCCGCCCTTTGCGGCAGTAAATGAATTGAGGGAACGGAACCCGTTCTCGCGCATGATGTCGTTAAGATCGTCGGTCTCGATATAGCCGTCCTGCCCGGCGACGGGGTCATAGATGTCGTAGGCGTCCTGCAATACCTGCCAGGCCCCGTTGCCGATGGGCCAAGCCATCGCGAAATCGGTCGTCGTCCCATTCATTGCCTGGAACCCGAGGCCGTGGACTGTGAAGCTACCGCACCATGTGAGGCCGTAGCGGGCGCCATCATCTGCACCGGGCCTTATCGACGGGCCGTCATCCATGTCCCTCAGCCAATTCGGAAGCATGCTAGGGTCAAGCTCCTCGGCCATATCTCTCCCTCCGTCCGATCTTTCGATGTTCCAATCATCGTTTCGAAGGCGGTCGGGCGGACGGCTATGAACAAGTGTTCCTGGTCAGGTGTCACCTTATGGCACCAAGTGGGAGAGTGGCGGCGTTTACGGGATTTTATGCTTGAAGCGTCTGTCTTCAACGGAAGGGAACGCTATGGATACATCCGATGTCTGTACCCAGGTATTCCAGTCGCTCATGCCACTTATTCAGTTTGCCATCGTGCTTTGGGCGGCAGAGACGATTCTGACGATGCTTATAAAGGAGCATCGCAAGTCCAAGAAGAAAAAGGAACGAGAAAAGCGTCGCCTGGAGTATCAGGACCGGCGTATGGCTAATGACGAGGAGCACGCGAAGGTCACGCGTGCGATGCGCTATGACGTGCTGCGCCGTGACGGCTTCAGGTGCGTCAAGTGCGGACGGGGGCGCGAGGACGGGGTGAAGCTCCACGTCGACCATATCAAGCCCGTCTCACGCGGGGGGAAGTCCGTAATGAGCAATCTGCAGACACTCTGCGAGGATTGCAATTGCGGGAAGGGAAACAAATACGAGGAGTAGCGTATCTGACAGCAAACCCTCTAAGTATTCTTCTCATCGTGAATCACCGTCACACGGCGAGTGCCGATCGTATCGAGGTGTGAGCCGTCGAATACCTTTCCGTCGGGTTCGGGCTCGAAGCCGCCATCCTCATAGGGGGCGGCCATGCGCTCGAGGTCGGCATCGGTGATATCGTGCTTCGCCATAAAATCGTTAACGTTCATGTTGACAACCTCTCCAGGCCGAGTTCCCTGAGCGTCTTGCCGCTCGGTGGAATCATCCAGCGTTACAAATCGAAACAATCATCCACGGAATCATCGACGCGTCAAACACGATGGGCATGTCGCACTAGCCCGATATCCAGAGAGCCTACTGTTCTTCACGCCGCTGGCGCTCGATCCATTTTTGGACGGCAACGCAGGCGAGGGCATTGGCTAGGCTTGTACTCGTACCGTCCGGCCGGACGTAGCCGATATGATCGGCCGCATCAGTCAGCTCAATGTGTGCGAAGCGATTGTAGTTACGATTCGTCACGCCGAGCCATAGACAATATTCATACATCGTGTCTGTGACCCTGGCACCAGAGGCGGGCGCAGCGTCGTTGTGTCCCAGGAACCTCATGACGTGTTGGGCGTTATAGACGATAACTTCGTCGGCGCCCCAGATGATCTCCCTAATCTTTACCTGGTCGTCGAAAAAGGAGGGGAGGTCTATCTGGTTGTCGGGGGCCACCCCGTTGACCTCAGATGCCGCCTGCCATAGCTCCATACGACTTGGCCTGTATTTCCCCTCATGGAGCACATTTCCCGCCCAGTCCACGATCGCGATGGCCACGATCTCGTCTTCAACGGGGTTGGGTCCCGTCGTCCCGAGGTCCAGGCAGACAACCTTCGGGGCCTGCGCCTCGAAATAGCCGGCCATCATGCCGTCACGACGGCGGTGGAGCTTCGGGATCATGCCGAGGGAACGCGCAAAGAGCTCGATCTCATCGGCCGATCCGGTTACACGCACGCATGCCATACGCCGTTCCTCTCACTAGTCGGTAACCTCGCGTCAGCCGCCTCGACTCTATCACAGCGCTGGATAGGCTTATTGTGGCTCCTGCGACCAAGAGGTAATTAAATCTTGTCGAACATATGTTGTACGGCCGCGTACGTAGTGGTCTATCTGCGTTTTTCCATGTCACCATTTGTCACCCCTTGGCACCAAATAACCTTCTGTTGATGCATTTCGCGGGGCAAAATCTTATTTGGGGGTGGAGGTCCATCCCATCGTGTCGACGGGGGCTGAAGACTCGAACCCCCAACCGAAAGGAGTGCATCATGGATTCAGCAACCATGAACGCCATGGCCACGTATCTCGCGGCCAAAACCTACAATGTCCGTCGCGCTGCCAACGAGAAGTTCGGTGCCGTCATCTCCACCGAGATGATCATCCTCATCGGCCTGCTTGCCCTCGCACTTGTCACCGTGCTTTCGGCTTATTCCGGCAAGCTCCGCGATGTCATCACGATGGCAACCAATGTCGTCGGCAAGATCGGCACCAACGGCTACTCGCTCACGTAATAAAGCTCGATTTGCCTTCCCCTTTGGCCCCGTCCCAGATTCAGCCTGGGGCGGGGTTTTCCTTTTTGAAAGGAAGGATGCTTGCCTTGACATATTTTCCGGGTCAACAGCTCTATTTATCAATGTCTAATTGTGAAGTCTGACCTTCCGGCGATACCCCGAATCGTTGCCGCAAGTGTCCCCACACGTGTCTATAATTGAGTAAAACCCTCCAATGCCGGGAAAGGCCCGGCCTCACGCCTTCTTGCAGAGGGGGAGGGGTAACTGTGAACAGTTTCCAAATGAATAGCGTGATCCTAACCGAGGCCGGCAGCGGTACGGTCGAGCGCTGCCTGGACTCCAGGGGCCAGATGCACGTGCGCAACCAGGTCGGAAAGCTCCGCATCGACTCCGAGACTGGCGCCACCGAGATGGAGGTGTCGCGCGGCCTCAGCGATGCCGTCTACGTGGATGTTGCGACCGGCGACATGATCCACGAGAACACGGTGGGCAGCATCCGCTTCCGCACCGACTCGACCGGTACCGTCATGGAGCACCTGCTCTAGATGCCTATGGAATGTCGGGATAAAGAAAAAGCCCCATACGGGGCGGCCTGTAAAGGCAGTTTGTGGCTTTTAAGCCGTATTTCGACTTAGGTACTGCGCTTCGAGCAGCAACTCACAATCCCTTTATATCACACAGGAGAACTCATGGCTAGGAAACTTAAAAATATCAACGGTCCGTGGTATGCCGGAATCGACCTCGACGGCACGAGCATCGGGTTCGTGGCCACCGACGAGTACGGAGATGTCCTCTACCACAAGGGCCAGCCCGTTATGGGCGCACGATGCTTCAAGGAGGCGCTCCACGCCTCCGAGGCTCGCATGCCGCGCACCGCGAGGCGCAGGCTCCAGCGCGCACGGGGTAGGGAGCGCGAGATGGAGCGCGTGTTCGCCCCGGCGATCGCGCCTGTTGACCCGGATTTCTTCGTCAGGCGCCGGATGTCCTATAAACTCATGCGCGACGATATCGCGGCAGACCCCACCGCTGCCGCATGGCAGGGGCTTCTGGACGGCTACCCCACGCTCGCGCACCTCGACGTCGACCTCATGGAATCAGACGGCCCTCGCGACCCGAGGCTCATCTTCTGGGCTGTCGCCAACCATGTCGTGCGACGCGGGCACTTCCTCATGGAGGGCAACGACGTGACGTCCGCCAACTCAGACCCCTCCGCTCAGGTGGAGGCCCTCGTGCGCGAGCTCGACTCCCTGGGGGAGGCCTGCGGCGAGGCTATCGAGCTCGACGGCGGCGCGCTTACCGATATGGGCGGCTCCTGGACGGCCCGTGAGCTCCAGAAGGCCGTGTCCGGCGCCGTCTCGGTAACGGGCGACGATATCGACGCCAAGATCGCACGAGCGCAGGCAAAGGCGCTGGGCGACCTCGTCGCCGGCTACAAGGCGAACATGGACGCCTTCGCGCTCGAAGGCGAGCAGATCGGCAAGGTTTCCGTGTCCGACGCCGACGCACTCGATGAATTCCTTGCCAACTGTCCCGACCGACTCGCCCCGACCATCGAGGCCGCGAGGGGCCTCTACTCGGCATGGCGCCTACAGGGCCTTCTCTCGTTTGCGCCCGGAAAGACCCTCTCGCATAACCAGGTAGCCCAGTACGAGGTGTACGGGCGCCAGCTGCGCACCCTGAAGAACCTCGCACTGAAATATATCGTCCGCGCGGATTCCGCAAACGGTCCAGACGAGGACGGGCTTGCCCTCTACAGGGACTTCTTCGGTGGCCCGAAAAGGTCCGGCCGCAGGGGGTACGACAAGGTTCTCGTGAAGAAGCTCGACGGCGCGAAGAGAAACATGGGCTATACGGCCTACGACCTCAACGTGATTCCCTACGAGGAGTTCAAGAAGAGGGTGGAGAGGCTCTTCAAGGGCACGGATGCAGTAACGGATCCGGCCTACGTCGATATGGTCGCGGCGCTCGGCGAGCACAGGTTCCTGCGCCGCATCCACACCACGGACAACAGCGCGATTCCCTACCAGCTCCATGCGGAGGTCGTGGGCAGCATTATCGACGCCCAGGCCAGGTTCTGTCCTTGGCTCAGGGACGCGGGCCCGCACATCCTGAAGGTGCTGACCTCGAGGATTCCGTACTACGTCGGACCGCTGGACTCCTCGGCCGCACCCGTGGACGCACACGGCAAGGCGAGGTTCGCGTGGTCGCGCCGTCTTCCCGGCCACGAGCGCGCCTTCGTGACTCCCTGGAACTACGAGGAGCATATCGACACCGATGCGGCCGCAGAGGCCTTCATCCGGCGCATGACGGGAAAGTGCACCTATCTAGTCGAGGAGGACGTGCTCCCAGCGAACTCCCTCATCTACGAGCGCTTCCGGTTCCTGAACGAACTGGCGGGCATCCGCTACACCGAGGACGGCCAGGACTGGCTGCCGCTCGATGCCGCGATGAGGCGCTCTGTTGTCGAGGCGGCGTCGGACGGCTCGGTCATGACCCTCAGCCGGATCGCGAACATCCTCTCGCGCGACTTCACGATGGCGCACCCGCACGTCATGGGCGTATCCGATGCCAAGAGGATGACGTCGCGCCTGTCCGTATCGGCCTGGATGGCAGACCTTCTCGGCGTGAAGGCACTCACGGCGGCCCAGGAGTCCATGGCAGAGGACCTCATCCTTTGGAACACCGTGTTCGAGGAGCGCTCCATCCTGAAGCGCAAGGTCGCCAAGGAATACGGGGATATCCTTGACGAGGACGCTATTGAGGCCTTTTGCGCGAAGCGCCTCAAGGGTTGGGGCCAGCTCTCCGAGCGCCTGCTCACGGGCGTTTGGGCCGATACCGCGCGCGGCGACATGTGCATCATGGACGTCCTCGAGCAGGGTGCGCCCTACGGCAGGTTCCGCGGCGCGTCCATGAACCTGATGCAGGCCTTAAGCGACACCGAGCTCGGCTTCCGCGCGAAGATCGACGAGATCAACGCCGCCGCACTGGAAAAGGCAGGCGAACTCGGCATCGACGCCCTGCCCAGGTCCCCAGCGCTCCGACGCGGCGTATCACAGGCCATGAAGGTCATCGAGGACATGGCTTCGGTGGCAGGTTGTGCCCCGGCCAAGGTCTACGTCGAGGTCACGAGGACCGCTTCGAACAAGCTGAAGGGCAAGCGGTCGCGAAGCCGCACCCAGGAGATCGAGGCCGCGCTGAAGGCCCTCGACGAGGACGCGCGCCGCGACCTCGATGCCGCCAGGCTTCTTCGCGAACTGGGGATGTTCGACGAGAAGGAGATCAACGAGCGCCTGTACCTCTATTTCCGCCAGGCGGGAAAGAGCCTCTACTCCGGCAGGCCCATCGATATCGAGCGCATCGCGTCGGCCGACTACTGCGTCGACCGCATCCTGCCCAGGTCGGTGCGCAAGGACGAGTCGCTCGACAACAAGGTACTGGTCTTGTACGCCGAGAGCCTTGATAAGAAGGAGTCGGTCCTCGTGCCCCAGCCCGTCCAGAGGAAGATGGCGCCCTTCTGGATGCACCTGCGCCGTGTGGGCCTCATGACCGAGCGCAAGCTCAACGCGCTCATGAGGACGCAGATCTCGGAGAGGATGCTGAAGTCAATCGTCGGGCGCCAGCTGACAGAGACGAGCCAGGAGTGCAAGCTCATCGCCGCGGGCCTCGAGGCCACCTACGCGGGCGTCAAGGTCGTGCCGGTGAAGGCCGGCGTCGCCAGTTCGGTCAGGAGGCGCGCGGGAATCCCGAGAAGCCGCAAGGCCAACCGCTACTACCACGCACACGATGCACTGATCGCCCTCACGACCGGCAGGTTCATCGAGACGAGGGCGCCCATGTGGTCGAACAACAGGGCCTTCTACGAGCGCACCATGCGCGATATCGAGGAGCAGGAGCGCCGGGGCGGGGCGGATTCCGAGCTCGACTTCTTCTCCGGCGGCTTCTTCCGCGACCTCGTCGACTATGACACGGCCGAGGTGCTGTGGGATTCCGATTTCGAGCGCGAGCGGCTCGTGCGCGCCTGCTCCTGGAAGAACCTACGCGTGACGTTTGCCCCCTACGAGGAGGGTGGGGCCTTCTGGAAGCAGACCGTCTACTCACCGCGCGACACAAAGACGAAGCTCATTCCCGTGAAGGGCGACCGTGACGTGGCCCTGTTCGGCGGCTACTCCGCCCAGACGTTCGCCTATTTCATGATCTACGAGAGCGAGGGTAAGAAGGGAAATCTATTCAGGTTCGCCCCCGTGCCCACGTCCATCGCGGCCAAGGCGACCGATTCGCTCACCGAGCTCTATGCGCGCTCGCTGTGCCGCGAGTCCGGCGAGAGGTTCATCCGCGTCGTGCGCGACAGGATCCTTAAGGAGACCGTGTACGAGGCATACGGGGAGCGCTTCAGGATCAAGGGCCAGAAGACAGCCGGCCCCGTGCGCCAGCTCGCCCTCGATACGTCCGACACCCGCCTGCTCAGGATCGTCGAGCGCATGGTCGACGGCGAGCAGCCGAGCCCCAGGCGCGATCTCGATTCCGATGCCCGGGTTCTCTGCCGGCTGTGGGCACGCCTTCTCGAGCTCGCTCCGGTAAACTTCCCCCGCGTCTCCAAGGTGCTCAAGCTGGGCGCCCTGAAGACGCCGGAGGAGGTATTCTCCGATGCGGAAGCAGACGATATTGCCAAGACCGTCCGAGCGGTAGCTGAGTCCGAGGTCCAGGTCGTGGAGCTCCTGTCCGGTATCAGGGGCACCGCCGACGTGAGGTCCCTCGGCGGCAGCGCGTTCGCGGGCACGTGCTCAATGACCTTCGATAAGATCATCAACGACCCCAAGGCGGGCTTCGTCATCGTGGACATCTCCGCGGCGGGCCTTCACGAGAGGGTTTCCACCCTTGGGTAAGACGCTCTTCATAGAGAACGCCCGGAAACTGCGCTATGAGGCTGGGTGGGTCGCCGTTCACCGCGACGGCGACCCCCGCCCCGTTCTGTTGCGGGCCGACGAGCTCGACTGTATCGTTATCGACGGGAAGGCCGCGTTCATATCGACCTACCTTCTCGATGAGCTCGCGGCAAGGGGTTGCAGCGTCATCCTCACCGATAGCCGGCATATGCCGGCATCAATCCTGATGCCGCTAACCGCGGCAACGATCGATACGAATGCCAAAGTCCTCGCTCAGATGTCCTGGGGCGCTTGGCCGCGCAAGATGCTGTGGAAGAAGATCGTCGAGTGCAAGCTGGATAACCAGGCCTCCGTCCTCGAAATGTCGGGCCATGAACAGGAGGCCGACCTGCTTGCATCCTACGCGAGGGAGGTGCGCGCCGACGACTCGACCGGGCGCGAGGCCGCCGGGGCCCGTCGCTATTTCCAGGCGCTGTTCGGTTCCGGTTTCGTCCGGGCACCGCACGCGGACGCGGCCAACAGCGCGCTCGACTACGGCTATTCCATCCTTCTCTCGCATACGGCGTGCAGGATCGCTGCAAAGGGTTATCTCAACCAAGTCGGCATCCACCATCACTCCAAGACAAACCCCTACAACCTCGCCTGCGACCTCATGGAGCCGTTCAGGCCCCTGATCGACCGGAAGGTCGAGCTGGAGCGCCCCCGCGAGCTCACGCCGTCCGTGAAGAGGCTCCTTGCGTCCACGCTCGCCGACAGGATTCCATATGGCCATGGGAGCTACCGGGTGTCGGACGCCATCGACCTTTGGGTCGACGGGTGCCTTCGGGTGATGGAAGGGACAGGCGATGCGGATGGGGTTCCGACGCCCAGAATGCCTTGATGGGGAGCGGGGGGAGGATAAGGTTCATGAGGATAATCGTCATGTATGACCTCCCCGTAGCCGATATGCAGGACCGCCACGAGTACACAAGGTTCAGGCAGTTTCTCGTCAGGGACGGCTATACGAGGCTGCAGAATTCCGTCTACACCCGCCTGGCAGTGAACACCAAGAACGCCGAGGCGGCGATCTTGCGCCTAAAGGCCAACATTCCCGAAGCCGGGCTGGTGCAGGTGCTCAGGGTATCCGAGGTTTCCTTCTGCTCGATGCTCACGCTTTGCGGAAGTCCGTCAGACGAGGGGCATCTTGTTACCGGAGAGGACTTCATCGTCTTATGATCGTCAAGTTAGAAACGATAGGGGAGACAATCGATTTTCCGGATGGGCTCGGAGTCATTTCCTTCGATGAGTTCGACGAGCTATCGCGATGCGCCAAGTCACTTTTGAGAGAAGGGGAGCCAGGCATCGCCATATACCGAGGGGAGAGAAGGCTCAAGCTAAAGGATATCGTCCTTATCGACAGCCTGATAGAGCTCCCGTTCGATGACCGGAGGCTAACCGGTGCCTACACGTCGAGGATGGCGGCCGAGATCGAGGCTTGTGAGCCTCTGGCAACCAAGGCGCATGAGATCAGCACGTGCGTCGGCGAGCTGATTGCAAAATTGGGGGCTTCGCTTCGAACGGATCCGATAGGGGACACGGAGCGGGATATCAAATCATTCGCCAAGCGGCTTTCGCTGTCGCCCCACCGCGATCCGGGTAGTACCCTGCTCAGGAGATTCCTCTCTTTCATGGATTACATTTGCGATACCGGGCTGAGCCCGTCAATTGCCGTAATCGGCCTTATCGACAAGCTCGAGCCGGCTGACGTCTTAGATATAGACCGAAAGGCGCGGTATGAGGGCCTTGAAATGCTGTTCCTCGAATACCGGGAGGTGAACACAGCCGATATCGAGATTCCGGTATGGCACATAGATAGAGACGGGGTTCTCTTCTCCCGTACCGTTTAAACGGCTAAACTGGTACGAGCACCTTGAAATCTCAAATAAGGCTTATTGCTTGACAGCCCGGTTGTCCGATGATCCGGTAGCTGTCAGGTTTTTCCAGAACTCACACAACCATCCTGCTTCCGGGCGGAAATAAGATGGTTTCCCAAAATCGTCGGAACCTTTTCTTTCTTCTAACCAACTTTTCAGCTTCAGTAGCTGCTCTTATACGGACTTGCCAGTCGATGTCAACTCACCAGCTTCGCAGGTACCGCGCTTCGAGTAGTTACTTACTCCTTGCCGCGCAGGGCGCTGAGAAAGGCGTGCTTCGCAGGTACCGCGCTTCGAGTAGTTACTTACTCATCAAGGGTGAGGACGTTATCGGTCCACCGCTTCGCAGGTACCGCGCTTCGAGTAGTTACTTACTAAGTATAGCAGGTTATACTTTAGCTTCGCTGCTTCGCAGGTACCGCGCTTCGAGTAGTTACTTACTTTCGGGTCAGCTCGCCCCTCCCCCTAGTCGGCTTCGCAGGTACCGCGCTTCGAGTAGTTACTTACCCAGCAAGCCTAATCGAAACTTTTCACACTTGCTTCGCAGGTACCGCGCTTCGAGTGGTTACTTGCCGCATCGGTCAGATGCTCCAAGCAATGTCAAGCTTCGCAGGTACCGCGCTTCGAGTAGTTACTTACCCAGCAAGCCTAATCGAAACTTTTCACA
>SKED01000565.1_pt1 | contig 40593 bp, 38 predicted proteins | sample 4826651 | NCBI WGS metagenome assembly SKED01 (sample SAMN11008818, study PRJNA524170) | human gut metagenome | biome: Human fecal sample; material: Feces; isolation source: fecal sample from pouch patient p19 | host: Homo sapiens | place: Israel: Tel-Aviv | collected 2016-06-28 | reverse complement strand
CTTCCGCTCGGCCACCCACTGCTGCACCTGCTGTTCAAGCTCTGCATACTGGGCCCGCAGGCGCTGGTTCTCGCCATTCCGGGCCAGAATGTCCTGCTGCTGGCGGATGAGGTCGGAAGCGCTGACCGGCTCGTCCGGGGCTTCCGGGTAGGAGATCATTTCCTCGGCAAAGTGCTTTTTCTGTTGGGCCAGCTGGCCGGTGAAGGTTCGCTTGTCGTACAGGGACTTGATCTCCATGTCCTTGATGTGCAGTTCCGTGCCCACGCCGATGATGCGGAGCAGGATATCCGCTTTCTCCTTGTCGGATGCCTCCATAAAGCGGGGCAGGTCAAGGGCCAGCGGCTCGATAAAGGCGTTGAGCAGCTGCTGGCCGCTGCGCCGTCCGGTGGGGTCGGTAACGGTCAGGCTGGCGTTTTTGCCCTTGCGCTCCACCACCACGCCGTTGGACAGGGTGACTTTGAGGTGGGCCGGGGCGACCGCCCCGTCCCGCTGTGCGGCAGTAGGGCGGAAGCGCTCCCCGCCCAGCGCCCACGCCAGCGCGTCCAGCACACTGGTCTTGCCCTGATTGTTGTTGCCGCCTACGAGGGTGAGCCCGGTGGGGGCAGGGGTGAGCGCAACCGCCTTGATGCGCTTGACGTTTTCGGCCTCAAGGGCCGTAATGGTTACAGACATCTGGATACCTCCCCTTGGATCTGTCCGAGTGTGTGAACGAGCATATTGGTCAGCTGCTCCCGCTGTTCGGGCGGAAGCCTGCGGAGGGACGGGACCACCATTTTGCCGATGTTCTGGAAAGAACGGTCGGCCAGCAGCACATTGTCATAGGAGCTGTGGGCATCCTGTTCGGTGCCGGAAGAAGCCTGTTCCAGCTGCGCCCGCAGCTCGGCGGTCATCTCGGCGGCCATTTCCCTGGCCTGACGCTCCACCTCTTCCTTGTCCACCACCGCAGTGATGGGCTGCTTCTTGAGTGCATCATTCTCGGCCTTGAGCTTGTCGCCCCGGAGCTTGGCCGCTTCGGCCATCTGCCGGGACCCCTCCAGCTGCTTCTCGGCCTCCTGCGCCCGGGTTTCGGCCTTGCTCTGCAGCTTCCAGGCTTCTTCCTCTCGGGCCTCGGCTTTGTCTGCACGGTCTTTTTCCTGCGAGACCTTCAGGCCCAGCCGGTTGCAGTCTTTGGCGGTGCTCAGCTGGTCGGCGCGGGCCTTGTCCCGTTCGGATTCGGCCTTTTGGGCACGTTCGGTCAGGCCGTTGATGTCGGCGTGGGCGGCTTCCAGATGCGCTTCTGCGGTATCGGCGCGGGATTTTTCGGCTTTGAGCTGGGCCAGCAGCTCCTGCACCCGCTGGCTGTCCCCGGCGGCTGCGGTGAGCTGTTCGGCGCAGCCAGAGCGGGCAATCAGGTTCAGGTCCTTGCGGGTCAGGTTGGGCAGCTGTTTTAATTCGTCAACAGTTGACGAATTAAAAGCCTCGCCGTTCTGGACCATCTTGGTCACGCTACCATGGCTCAGCCCCTTGCTCTCGTACCACTTGGTCCAGGTGCCGCCGCCATAGCGGCCAGCCTTGGCCGTCAGGGCGTGCACCCGGGCCAGGTAGATGCAGGAAACCAGATACTCGTCCTGGGCGGTGCCGTAGTGCAGGTCAAACTGCTGGTCTGCATCGGCGGCAGCTCCTGCCAGGTCCCCCAGAGGGGAGAAGTCAAAGCCGGGGGCTGAAGGCATCGACACAGAAGAACCGTCCGCCGATGCGGCAGGGGCCGATTCGCAGTTCTGCAGGGATGTCACGGGGGTCAATGCGCTTGCATCCTCCTCGCTCTCCGAGGTGGTCAACGTTTCCGTTGCGGCATTCGGGGCAGCAGTCTCTGCCGTAGTCACAGCAGCATCCGCATTCTGGACAGGTGCACATGAGAGAATCTCCTTTGCTTTTTTGATGTCAGCAAGGATCTTTTCCATTTCCTGCTGCGGTGTCATGTCCTTGCGGCTTCCATCCGGATTGAAAAACTGACCAAACAGCTCTCTTTTTGCGGCAACACCTTTCAGATTCTGAGTGCATGTGATTGTCAGGCAATAGCGCCCGTCAGACCCATAGTCCGATGCACGAATATCTTTGGAAAATGAGCCGAAAATCTCTCTGTCTGGATAAGTGTCTTTGATCCATGCGGAGACCTGAGACAGAAAGTCAAAGTCCAGACTATGCACTCGACAGGTGCATTTATCCTTGATAGAGCCAGCGAACTCTGACGCATAAGTGAGGGTCTTGCTCATCCGGCACTCGTAGCCCTTAATATCCTGCACGAAACGTTTGGCAGTCTCGTTCCACTCGTTACCGCCCCACGGCATAGCGTAGGGACAGCCATAGCATTCATGGCCCGGGCCGTACCCTTTCAGACGGTTGCCGGTATTGTCAGCGCTGCTGGATTTCTGAACTCTCTGCCCACACTTACAGATATAGGTGCTCATCCCTTCACCTCCGTTTCCTTGAGCCGGTCGAGCATCTCGGCCTGCAGGTCTTTGCTCATGGGCACGAGGCTGTTGTTCTTCCAGCCGTAGCACAGGATGGTGCCGTAGATGTTCTGCCCGCGGTAGATGCGGTTCAGCCCCTTGCCGAGGATGCCGTACACCAGCACCGCCGGGGTGCGGGGCAGCACCTTCTGCGTGCAATCGCAGCCCAGCATGGCTTCGATGCCCTGCAGCGTGTCCGGCAGGGTGGTGACGACCGGGGCTTTGCCCGGCTCGATCAGGATTCCTTTCATTGTAAAACCTCCGAAAATGTGATATCATCGGGGAGATGTGATTGGGAAAATCCATCATCCCTTGCAGCTCGTCGGTGCGCCAACACTGGCGGGCTTTTTGCTTGCCTTTCGGGCCATGTACTGGCCGTAGCTCAGACCGGCGGCGTCGGCGGCCCGGACATCTGCCAGCAGCGCGTCATGGCGGCCTTCTGCGTTTGCCTTCCACAGCGCCCGGTGCCTCTGCTCGGTCCTGGTGCCAGACGCCCGCCACTTGCGGTTGCTGGCGTTGTGGCGGTTCCGGCAGCAATCAGGGCAGTATTTGCGCCGGTTGCCAACGTTGTACATCATCTTGCCGCAGCTGGCACAAGGGCGAGCGTGCTGCATCCGGTTCATGCGCCCATCTCCTTGTCATGCGGGTAGTCATCATTGCGGGCGTGGTTGCGGGTGATCCGGCCATAGCGGCCGCCCTTGCCCTCCCGTTCTTCACGGTCCTGTGCCAGGAAGCCCAGCTTCATGCACAGCAGCCCCAGCAGGACCAGCACCACCGCTGTGGTGAAGGTGTTGCCATTGATCGCGCCGCCCGTCTGTGCGGTGCCCTCGGCACCCATGCCCAGCACCAGACCCACACTGCCGCAGGCCACGGCCAGCCAGTGCCATACTCTTGACTTAATCTTCATCGTCGTCCTCCTCTTTCAGCGCGCGGATCGTGTTGTAGAGCAGTCCAGACGCCCAGCCCATCTGCCGCTCAAAATCGTCCGGGAAATAGCTCTTCAGAATCTGGGCGATTGCGCTCACCAGAAGATGCAGCACGTCGCTGGGACCACCTTCGACCTTGATGGTCGAGTCCTCACTGTCGATGTAAAGTTTTGCCTTCATGTTCATGCTCCTTTCTCAACCTTCGGGAAGAAATACTCTCCGATCTGCTCCTGCGGGATGTGAAGCGCGCGGCAGATGCCGTCAATCTCTTCCCAGTTCCATGTGCCGCAGCTCTCCGGCGCGGCAAAGCGCTTGCGCAGCGTGCGGGGCACGATGCCTGCCTTTGCGGCCAGCTCATCCGTGGTGATGTCCTGATCTTCGGCCAGCCGCCGGAGTTTCAGAAACTGTTTCTTTGCCATGGGTCAGTCCTCCTTTTCCTGACGGCCTTCAATGATGGCGGAGAGCGCAGCGTTGAACTCGCGCTCTGCTTTCTTGGGCTCGTAGTGGCCGTTCAGCACCTGGGAAATATATTTTGGGTTCTTTCCCAGCTGTGCGGCCAGCTCTTTGCCGGTGACACCGGCGTTGTGCATTTTTCCAACAAGCTCACCTGTCCATTGTGCAGGCATACAATTCTAACCTCCTTCAACTTAAAAACTTGACTTTGGTTAGAATTTGCGGTAAGATGATGGTGCTAACAATTATCCAGCGCAAATTCTAGCCTGAGCCATTCAGTTGATTCCGGGCTTGTTTGCTAACCAGATTCAACTGTGACACTATGATATCTGAATTTGGTTAGAAAGTCAATGAATTTTTCTGAATTTGGTTAGATTTGGCGCTCTGCACAAAAAGGGGCGTTGAAAATTGTGTTTTATGACGTATACAGTGAACTGTGCCAGGAAAAGGGCGTGAGCTGCAGTCGTGCCGCAAAAGAAATTGGTCTGAGTAACTCGACCGTCACGAAATGGAAGAATACCGGGGCTGTTCCTTCTGGCGATACCCTCGCGAAGGTTGCGGCCTACTTCGGAGTGTCGGTGAATGACCTGATCGGCGAACAAAAAAGCCCCGCCGGGCGTACCGGTGGGGTTTCGGAGGATGATATTAAGTTTGCTCTCTTTGGCGGTGGCCCTGTGACAGATGCCCAGTATGAAGAGGTCAAGCAGTTCGTCCGGTTCATAAAGGAGCGGGATGCAAATGGGAACAAGGGCTGACTTTTATAAAGTTGCGGCCGAAAATCATGTGGAAGTCTTGCGCTATCCAATGCCGATCATTGGCAGTATGTCAACGGAGGTCAATGGGGCGTGTTATATTGGGCTGGACAACTCCAAGCCCTGCACTTATGCAGAAGAGCAGGCACGCATCGGGCATGAGCTCGGCCATTGCCTGTATGGCGGATTTTATTCCATGGCCACTCCGTTTGATATTGTGGAGCGGCATGAGGTGCGGGCGGATCACTGGTATATCCGGCACGCAATCCCAAAGCAGGTCTTGTTCGACCTGTTGAAGCAGGGGCGTGATGCCGATGAAATTGCGGAGATCCTGGACACGACGGAGGAATATGTCCGGCGTGCTTACTACTATTACAAGGAAAATGAAAACTTAACCGAGGAGGAATTATATGGGTAAAAAACTTTCCCCCTATGGCCGCAAAGAATGGCACCGAAAGCACTCTGGCAATAAAACAGTACACAAGAGCATTGATGCCGTTTTCCGTGGGACTGGCTCTGCAGTCGGTGCGATGGCCAAAGTAAAAACACCGGAGAGCACACTGGAAGAGTGGCAGCGTACAAACCTCACAGGCAAGCAGTTGTTAATTTCATGCGTGGTCGGCGCAATCCTTCCGGCAATGGCACTTTTTGGTGCAGATGAGATAAACAGCATGTATCTGGTAGTCGTGGCATTCTTCTTTCTGATACCATTTCTTGTGATGGTTTTGATTTTTAAAATTATCAATATTATCACACGTCCGCGCACGATGCAGGCTCCAACGGCAGGCTGGGAAGCGACCGAAGAAGAACGCTATTATTCTCCTAATCCTGAATGGATGGGGCAGACAGATCTCGTTGATTCCCGTGCAAATGCCAGAATCCTAGCTCCTCAGTTTTTGAAACAAGCACAGGAAAGTGCAAAAATTCTGCAGACAACGACTGATCCGTCCACATTCTTTACGAGATACGATTTTTGTGTCGGGCGTCTGATGGAACTGGAAAAATGCAGAAAATATGGGGCGTCGGTAAGTGCAACCGCAGATCTGGTTAAATACCGGAGCCTTGCATTTCGGGATGGTGCTGTAAATGACATCATCCACCGTACAGAAGAAAAATATCGGACAAAAATTGAAAGCCTAAAAACGCCAACGGCAAAGAAGAACTGGGCTGAGAAATATCATCAGGCATTCGAGCCGTATCTGCCGTATATGAGTGATAATCAGAAAACCGTGCTTGGCGAGGCGAGCGCAGAGCTTTTTGCCCTTGCCGAAAGTAATTCCGTGGAAGATGTATAAACAAAAACGCCCCACCGGCGGCAACCGGTAGGGCGTGAAAAGAGTGGCTTGCTCACGAGGAACAATCCAACCCAGCAGTTGTATTGTACCACCTCCGGGCAGGCTTGTCAAAGTGTACCCATGGAGGTGTATTTTTATGGGATTGCGAACCAACACGGCGGTCTGGCTACCGAACCAGAACCGCTGGCAGATCAAGGTGCAGAAGGACGGCGTGCGCCGCACCTTTACCAGCACAAAAGCCGGTCGGACCGGCCAGCGCGAAGCGAACCGCAAGGCCGACGCCTGGCTGGATGAGGGCATCAGCAGCACCACAAAGCGCTGCGCGGATGTGTGGGCCGAGTACATGATCTCGGTCAAAGCCACAGGCGGCACAAGCAACATTGAGCATGTGGAGAAGTTTGGGCGCAACTATATCCTGCCGGTGATCGGTGCGCGGCGCATCGGCGACCTGACCACCGGCATGCTGCAGGACGTGCTGAACCGCTCCTATAAAGAGGGGTGTCTGAACCCGGACAGCAAGCGCAAAAGCCGTGGCAACCTGTCCCGCAAAACACTGCAGGGCATCCGTGGCGTGGAGGTGGCCTTTGTCAAGTGGGCGCGCCAGCATAAATACACCTCCCTGCGCCCGGAGGACGAGGATCTGACCGTGCCGAAGGGTGCCCGCCTGAAGGGCCGGAAAATCCTGCAGCCGGACAGTCTGCGGGTGCTTTTATCCACCGACACCCGTGTGGTGCGTGGAAGAGTGGAGCAGGACGAGAACGTGCACGCCTACCGTATCGCGGTCATGACCGGCTTGCGCCCTGGTGAATTGCTGGGCCTGCGCGTGGGCGATCTGGATGGTGACCGGGTGCACATCGGCCGGGCCATCAACCGCCAGAACGAGGAGACCAGCGGCAAGAACGAGAACGCCATCCGGACGGTGGTGCTGCACCCTCTGGCGGTGGCCGAGATCCGCGCCCAGCTCCGGCAGCGCACGCAGGAGGAAGAGCGCCCCTTGCGGGACGATGACCCGCTATTCCTGCTGGCCAACCAGCAGAGCCTGTACAATTACTGGAAGTTCTACCAGCGCTGCAACGGCATCGACCCTCCGGTCAGCCTGTACGAGCTGCGGCACACCTTTGTCAGCATGATCGAGGACGCCGTGCCGCCCGCCCAGCTGCGCCGTATCGTGGGCCACAGCAAGAGCATGGACACCTACGGCTGGTACTCCCACGCCGTCACCGGCCGCGATGACGCCACCGCGCAGGCCGTCTCCGGCGTGCTGTCCGAGTACGCGCCGGGCCCCGAAAAATAACCCACTTTGCAACCCACTTTTAGCGTTCGAGCTGTTCCAGTGGTGCATCGCGCGTTCCGTGCCGTGCCCGAAAAGTGGCTTGAATGCTGCATTTTCTGACACGGAAGGAACAGACAGACCGAAAAAATAGTTGTTCGAATCCACCCGCGCCCACCAAAAAAGTTCAACGTATGAAAGTGCGTTGAACTTTTTGTTTTGCACAATTTTCCGGCGGATACAGCGGGTGGATGAGAACAGCTGCGGCGCTGTCGCCAAAGACAGCGCAAAAACAGCCCTGCGGGCTGTTTTTAGCAGCGCGGCTCGCGTAATCCACCCGCGCCCACCAAGAACTCCAGCGTTGTTATGACGCTGGAGTTTCTGTTTTATCTGGACTTTATAACGCACTACAAGGGTGGATTCGAACAGCATCGACCCGCCGAACAGTCCGGCGGGGAAAAAAGCCCCTGCGGGGCTTTTTTAGATGCGCGGCTCGCGTAATCCACCCGCGCCCACCAAGAAACAGCACCTAGAAACGTAAGTTTCCGGGTGCTTTTCGTTTGCTCGAACCCACTGTTCCACGACGGCAAGATGACCGACTGCATCCCCTCCGATGCCGACCTGCAGAAGGGCTTTGACGGCATCCCCCACTTCCCCGGCAACGAATAAACCGCATTCTTCCGGCCCCGCTGTGTGCTCCACGGCGGGGCCTTTTTCTGGGTGCATCACACCCCGGAAACAGCAAAAGCCCTCCGGCTCAGGGCCGGAGGGCTTTTGCGTTTGTTTTGGAAAAAAGGAAGAATGGACAAAGAGACAAAGGTTCTGATGCAGCTCGTGCAGACGGGTAATTACTCGCCGCAGACTGCTGCGAAACCGGCTTCCAGATCGGCAATGATGTCGTCGATGTGCTCGGTGCCGATGGACAGACGGATGGTGTTCTGGTAGATCTGCTGCTCGGCCAGCTCCTCATCGTTCAGCTGGCTGTGGGTGGTGGAAGCCGGGTGGATGACCAGGCTCTTCACGTCAGCGACGTTGGCCAGCAGAGAGAACACCTTCAGGTTATCAATAAACTGGAAGGCCTCTTCACGGCCACCCTTGATGTTGAAGGTGAAGATGGAAGCACCGCCGTTGGGGAAGTACTTCTCGTACAGGGCGTGGTCCGGGTGATCCGGCAGAGAGGGGTGGTTGACCTTTTCCACCTGCGGATGGTTGGCCAGGAACTCCACGACCTTCTTGGTGTTCTCCACATGGCGCTCGATGCGCAGGCTCAGGGTCTCGGTGCCCTGCAGCAGCAGGAAGGCGTTGAACGGAGAAATGGTTGCGCCGGTATCACGCAGCAGGATGGCGCGGATGTAGGTGACAAAGGCAGCGGGGCCGGCTGCGTCGGCGAAGGAAACGCCGTGGTAGCTGGGGTTGGGGTCAGCAATGTTGCCGTACTTGCCGCTGGCCTTCCAGTCGAATTTGCCGCTGTCCACGATGATGCCGCCCAGGGTGGTGCCGTGGCCGCCGATGAATTTGGTGGCGGAGTGCACCACGATGTCAGCGCCGTGCTCGATGGGGCGGATCAGGTACGGGGTGCCGAAGGTGTTGTCGATGACCAGCGGCAGGCCGTGCTTGTGCGCGATGGCGGCAATGGCGTCGATGTCGGGGATATCGCTGTCGGGGTTGCCCAGGGTCTCCAGATAGACAGCCTTGGTGTTGGGCTGGATGGCGTTCTCCACCTCGGCCAGGTCATGGGCGTTGACGAAGGTGGTGGAAACGCCGAACTGGGTCAGGGTGTGCTCCAGCAGGTTGTAGCTGCCGCCGTAGATGGTCTTTTGTGCCACGATGTGGTCACCGGCCTGCGCCAGTGCCTCGATGGTGTAGGTGATGGCAGCAGCGCCGGAAGCGGTAGCCAGAGCAGCCACGCCGCCTTCCAGAGCGGCAATGCGCTTCTCAAACACATCCTGGGTGGAGTTGGTCAGACGGCCGTAGATGTTGCCGGCGTCTGCCAGACCGAAGCGGTCCGCAGCGTGCTGGCTGTTGCGGAACACATAGGAAGTGGTCTGGTAAATGGGCACTGCGCGGGAATCGGTCGCGGGATCGGCCTGCTCCTGGCCAACGTGCAGCTGAAGGGTCTCAAATTTATAGTTAGACATTGTAGTATACCTCTCTCATTAAACTTTTAGTATAATTTCCTGATACAAAAACACCCGATACGCACTCAAGTTCCAGCGTACCGGGCAGATCATTTCCGTTTGCTTCTGTTCAACGCTCCATCGGCGTACACATTCGTGCACAGGAGGGCATCGTACAGGTCACGGTGAATTCTTCTGCCCGTTCCCCACACATTCGCCCACAGCGGAAGTTTGCATGCAGCAGCTCGTTCCAGATCAGTTTCATCTTCGTGCCCTCCTTTCCGGCTTTTTCCCACTCCTCTACAAACCCGGGAATCTCCATTTCAATTCCCCACAAGGTTTGTGGATTTGTTGTTCGCATTATATCCCCTAATACCCAGTTTGTCAATGGGTTAATTCCATTTTTTTCAATTTTGCATTTTGTGCATGATGAACGGCCGCTGCGCGGTGCCGTGCCTTGTGCATTCCGGTCAAGAGTATTACTTTGCTTGATTTTCCAGCCCGTCCGACGGCGTACACCGGCACAAATTCATGCTCTGGTCACAAAACGGCAAAATCTACACCTTATAATAAGACCGAAATGCCCCTTGTCAAACCGTCCAAAATCGTTTATGATACAGTCATTCGGGCCACCGCCCGGAAAGGAGCACACCATGCATACCGTTTTTCGTTTTCTCCGACAGCTGCTGCTCACGGTGCTGCTGCTTGCCCTGCTGGTCCTCGTGGCAGCGGGCGGGTACTTTGCCGTCACAGGCCACAAACTCTATGAGAGCGCCATCCAGGTCACCCCCATTGATACCCTGTACAGCAGCATTTCGTCCCGCGAGGGGTTCGTTCCCTATGCCCAGCTGCCCCAGACCTACATCAACGCCGTGATCTCGGCGGAGGATTCCCGCTTCACCCACCACAAGGGTGTGGACCCGGTGTCCATTGCCCGGGCACTGGTGACCGACCTGCGCACCGGCAGCTTTGCCGAGGGCGGCAGCACCATCACCCAGCAGCTGGCCAAGAACACCCTGTTCACTCAGGAAAAGCATCTGGCCCGCAAAGCGGCGGAGATGTTCGCCGCCCTCGCCATTGAGAAGCAGTACAACAAGGAACAGATCTTTGAAATGTACGTCAACACCATCTATTTCGGCAGCGGGCACTACGGCATCGGCGAAGCCGCGCAGGGCTACTTTGGCAAAACGCCACTGCAGCTCACCGACGCCGAAGCCGTGATGCTGGCGGGCCTGCCCAATGCTCCATCGGCCTACTCGCCCAACAGCAGCCCAGACCTGGCCGTCAAGCGGATGCAGGTGGTGCTCAACCGGATGGTCGGGTGCAAAAAGCTGACCCGGGAGCAGGCCGACGCCCTTGCCGCTGAGGCGGTCACCTTGCAGTTTTTGCCGGCCTCCTGACGCAGACCTGAAAAAGCTGCTGCATAAAACAAGTGCAGCAGCCTTTTTTCTGCCATTTTCCGGCACGCAAAAAGCACCGCGCAACGGGAAGTGGACCCGTTGCGCGGTGCTTTTTTACGGTATTTGGTTTGGAAAAGGAGGAATCATGTTGTCCCGGAGAAGGGATTTGCGGCGTTCCCTTCCGGTGATTCTATCTTACCAGAGAATTTCGGCAAAAGTGTTGTGCATCCGTGAATCTTTTATGAACCCTGACGTTTCTTATTCCGGTGCCTTCATGCTCTCCACCATGCTGATCTTCTTCACATGCCGCCGCATGACAAAGCAGACTGCCAGCGTGAACAGCATGGTCAGTGCCACGCTCAGCAGATAGCTGTGGGGGGCAATGGTCCGGATGAACATGAGCTGGTCCATTTCCACCGTGCGGATGATGAACTGATGCAGGGGGATGCCCAGCAGCAGGCCCACGCAAGAGCCCATAAGGGCCAGCAGGTCGATCTCCCGGAAGATGTAGCGGTACACTTCCTTATCATAGAAGCCCAGCACCTTGATGGTGGCCAGCTCCTTTTTGCGCTCGGCCAGGTTCACGCTGATCAGGTTATACAGCACCACCGCCGCCAGGGCCGCAGCACACACGATGATCAGCACCACCACCGAGTTCAGGCTCACGATGAGGTTGTCGAACATGGAGGTGGCATCCTCTGTAAAGGAGGCTCCGGTCACATAGTTGCAGGCCAGCAAGGTCTCACGCATGGTGTTGCGGTCGGCGGCACTGTCGCAGCGGGTCTGGGCGTACACCGTGTTCCAGGGGATATCCTGGGTGCCCAGCAGGGTCTGCAGCTGGGCATTGGACACATACAGCCGGGTGAACATATAGTTCTCCGTCACGCCGGTCAGGGTCATCTCCACCCGTTCTCCGTCAGGGTTCTCCACCCAGATGGAGTCTCCCGGCTCCACCCCCAGGTTCAGGGCGGTCTTTTCTGTCAGCACCACGCTGTCCTTTTCAAAGGGGATGGCCTTGTGGCCCTGCCGGGTGCGGAAGGTCACATAGCGGCTCAGCTGGCTGTCGGTCTGGGCACCCACCACGCTGACGCCGGCACTTTCTCCGTCGGCATTGTAGATGGTCACCGACTTGCTGTACACCGCCGCCCAGTTCTCCACCTGGCCCTTCTCCAGAGCATCGGCGAGGCCCTTTTCCACCGTAAAGGCGGCAGGGTCGCTGAGGGTGACCGTCAGGTCGTTGTGGGACAGCTCTGTGGACTGCTTGGTGACGATAGGCAGCAGGGAGTCCTGGAGGCCGAAGCCGATGAGCAGCAGGGCCGTACAGCCTGCCACACCCAGCACCGTCATAAAGAACCGCTTCTTATACCGGAACAGGTTCCGGGCGGTGGTCTTTTGGGAGAAGCTCATGCGCTTCCACAGCGGGGTGATGTACTCCAGGAAGATGCGCTTGCCTGCCACGGGAGCCCGGGGCAGCAGCAGGGCTGCACTTTTTTCCTTCAGGCTGGAGCGGCAGGCACTCCAGGTAGCCAGGCCGATGACGGCGGCACTGATGGCCATGCTGGCGGCTGCCATGCCCGGGTAGAACCGCAGGGTGAAGGTGGGCAGGCTGAAGATCAGCTGATAGGCGTACCAGATGATGCTGGGGAACACCACAAAGCCCACCACCATGCCAGCCATGCTGCCCAGCACGCTGGCGGTAAGGGCATAGAACAGGTACTTGCCTGCAATGCTGGCGTTGGAGTAGCCCAGGGCCTTCAGGGTACCCATCTGGAGGCGGTTCTCGTCTACCATACGGGTCATGGTGGTGGTGGCCACCAGGGCCGCCACCAGGAAGAAGAACACCGGGAACACCCGGGCAATGGCATCCATCCGGTCGGCATACTGCTCAAAGGTCACAAAGCTCAGGGTGCTGTTGCGGTCCAGCACATACCACTCGCCCTTTTTGATCTTGCTCACCTGCTCCTCAGCGTCGGTGAGCTGCTGCAGGCCCTCGTCCAGCTTTTGCTGGGCATCGGCCTTTTGGGTCTCGTACTGGGCACGGGAGTCTGCCAGCTGCTGCACCCCAGCCTGATACTCCTGCCACCCGGCGTCCAACTGGGCCCGGGCTGCCTCAAACTGGCTGTAGGCCGTGGCGGTGCCGGTGGTAAGCTGCAGCTGGCCTTCCAGCAGTTGCAGCTTCAGCCGCCGCAGAGCGGCCTTGGCCTCCACCACCAGCTGGTCGTTGTCCAGATTGGGGGAGGAGATGAGCCCCTGGGCGTACATCTGCTTTTTGCCTTCATCCAGCTGGGCCTGGTAGCCCTGGAGCTGGCCGTTGATGTTGTCATAGGCAGCCTGGGCCTTGGCCAGGGCGTCCCGCAGCTCGATGTAGTCCTCGTCGGCAGGCTCCGCCTCGTCCAGCGCTTTCTGGGCGTTGTCCAGGGCGGTCTGGGCGTAGGTCAGCAGCGGGTCGGCTACCTTTTTCAGGTTCACCAGCAGCTGGATCTGCTGCAATTGTTCCTCAAATTCCAGCACCTGTTCCTCGCCGTCCACCAGCTGGTCGGCACCGTTCTGCATGGTGTCGGGCAGGGCTTCCTTCTGCTTGGCCAGTTCCGTTTCGCCTGCGTCCAGCTGGGCCTTGGCGTCATCCAGCTGCTTCTGGGCATCGTCCAGCTGCTGTTCCGCCTCGGCAAATTTCTGCTCGGCCTCGGCCTTCTGGTCGTCGTAGGTCTGACGGGCCTCGGCCAGCTTCTGGTTGGCGGTGTCGATAAGCTGTTCCCGGCGCTGCACACACTGGGCGGTGCTGATCTGCTCCAGGCGGTCCGCCACCTGGTCCACCGCCTCCTGGTACTCCTGAGAATAATTATCGTACTGGCCGGCATTTTCCGTCTTGATATAACAGGCAGTGTAGTAATCTGCCGTCAATTCCCCGTCCAGCACATAGGCGATGTAGTTCAGCTGACCGTTGCCCACGGTGCTGCTCTCTTTGTCGGTGGAGATGTGCTGAGGGTCCTGCACCAGCCCCACCACCGTATATTCCTTGTGTTTTGTCCCCTCCGTATCTTCCGGAAGGGTCAGCACAGTGCCCTCGGTGATCTCGGCCTGGTAGCCCATTACATGGACCACGCACTCGTTGGCGGCCTGGGGCATCCGGCCGGAGCGCAGCACCAGACGGTTCATGTTGGCATCGGTGTCTGCCGCCGGGTCCTGCTGGAGGGCCTGCAGCTGCACCACGATGCGCTCCTCCTGGCCCTGCCAGTTGGCCTCCAGGTCCAGGGTCTTTACCGGCATCACAGCCTCCACCCCGGGGGTGGCGGCAATGGCGGCAATGTCCTGGTCTGAAAGGCCCAGGGTGGACAGCACCCGGAGGTCAAACACATTTTGCTGCACATAATATTTTTGGGCTGCGCTCCGCATACTGGGGGCAATGCTCATAAGGCCTGTCAGCATCATGACCCCCAGGGCCACGATGCCAAACAGCGAGACCATGCGGCTGGCGTTGCCCTTCATCTCCCGAAGGATATTTTTGCGATAACTTTTTTGCACTGCACTCACCACTCAATTTCTTCCACTGGCACCGGGTGCTCGTTGACCTTGTTGGACACGATCTGCCCACTGCGTACCTGAATGACACGGTCGGCCATGGCGGTCAGGGCCGTGTTATGGGTGATCACGATGACGGTGCGGCCGGTCTTGCGGCAGGTCTCCTGCAAAAGCCCCAGCACCTGTTTGCCGGTCTTGTAGTCCAGGGCACCGGTGGGCTCGTCGCACAGCAGGAGCTTGGGGTTTTTGGCCAGGGCCCGGGCAATGGACACCCGCTGCTGCTCGCCGCCGGACAGCTGGGCCGGGAAGTTGTTCAGCCGCTCCCCCAGGCCCACACTGGTCAGGGTCTGGGCCGGGTCCAGAGGGTCCCGGCAGATCTCGCTGGCCAGCTCCACATTTTCCAACGCCGTCAGGTTCTGCACCAGGTTGTAGAACTGGAACACAAAGCCCACGTCGTACCGGCGGTAGGTGGTAAGGGCCTTTTCTGAAAAGCGGCTCACGTCCCGGCCGTCCAGCCAGACATGGCCCTCATCGCAGCTGTCCATGCCGCCCAGGATGTTCAGCAAGGTGGTCTTGCCGGCACCGGAGGGGCCTACGATGATGCAGAACTCCCCCTTGTCCACATAAAAGTTCATGTGGTCGGCGGCGGCGATCTTCACACTTCCGGTCTGGTAATATTTGCAGACGTCCTCAAACTCCACAAAATGATCCATGGCGTTTTCTCCTTTGCAACCATGTAATTTTATCCACTTTAACTATAGCACAACCCGGCAAAGGTTGCACCCTCTGCCGGGCAAATTTTCAAAAACTTAACAGAAAAACTCCCACTGCAGCGGTAGCAGTGGGAGCTTTTGGATGCTTATGGAATGCAGGGGGCTGGGGCTCAGCGGCCGATCAGCAGATCCCGGCGGCCCCGGCCATTGACGCTGAGGCGGACGGTGCTGCCGCACTGGTGCAGTTTGACCTTGGCGTCAGCATCATAGCCCTCCGTCAGCAGGCTCAGGTTCAGGGTGGTGGAGGTCTTTTCGGTCTTGAACACCAGGGTGTTGATGCCGTTGTTCATCATGGTGGTCAGGTCCTCCATGGTGCAGCGGAAGGTAGCCACGCTGGCAGGCACATCCAGGGTCAGCACCGTGCCGTTCTGCCGGGCGGTGTACAGCACCTGGCGGCCAAACAGGCCCTTGACGCTGTAATTCAGCTTCAGGGCGTCGCTCTCAGCACCGTCGGCACCAATGAGCATGATGTTGCCCTGGATGGCAGGGCCTTCCGGTGCGCCATAGCCGCCGTAGGTGGGGTCCTTTTCGCCAACGGCCACATCACCGTCGGCACCAATGAGCATGATGTTGCCCTGGATGGCAGGGCCTGCCGGGGCACCGTAGCCGCCGTAGGTGGGGTCCTTTTCGCCAATGGCCACGTCGGCAGCAAATGCGCCTACGCTGAGCATGGCAACGGCACAGGTAGCCACCGCAGCGGCAGCCAGGGTACGGGCAACTTTATGATTCAGCAGTTTCATAAGAAAATCCTCCTGTTTTTGCAGCCGGGGTCCGGCTGTGTTTTTCATGTTCTATCAACCATGGTTTTTTCTGCGGGGCTCTGAACCAGAACCGCCGCATCTGTCTTGTAAACGAATGCGGCGGCTGGATTATTGCAGGGAATGCAAAAAATTATTCAGTTTTTTCTTCTCCGTTCAGGATGGCCATAAACTCCTCCCCGGTGATGGTCTCCTTTTCATAGAGGAACTTGGCCAGCTGGTCCAGCTTGTCCCGGTTCTCGGTAAGGATCTGCAAAGCCTTGGCGTGCTGGGCCTTTACCAGCTCCACCACCTTCTGGTCGATCTCCCGCTGGGTCTGGGCAGAGCAGGCCAGGGAGGTGTCCCCTCCCAGGTACTGGTTGTTCACCGTTTCCAGGGCCACCATGTCAAAGTCCTGGCTCATGCCGTACCGGGTGATCATGGCCCGGGCCAGCTTGGTGGCCTGCTCGATGTCGTTGGAGGCTCCGGTGGTAACAGAGTGGAACACCAGCTCCTCGGCGGCACGGCCTCCGGTAAAGGTGGCGATCTTGTTTTCCAGCTCCGTCTGGTTCATCAGGTAGTGGTTGCCCTCGTCCACCTGCATGGTGTAGCCCAGGGCACCGGAGGTCCGGGGGATGATGGTGATCTTTTGCACCGGAGCCGAGTGGGACTGCTTGGCTGCCACCAGGGCGTGGCCGATCTCGTGGTAGGCCACGATGCACTTTTCCTGATCCGTCAGGATGGAGTTCTTTTTCTGGTAGCCTGCAATGACCACCTCGATGCTCTCCTCTAGGTCTGCCTGGGTCACGCTCTTGCGCCCGGCCCGTACGGCCCGCAGAGCGGCCTCGTTGACGATGTTGGCCAGCTCGGCACCGGAGGCACCGGAGGCCATGCGGGCCACGGTGTTAAAGTCCACCCCCGGGGCGATCTTTACCTTTTTGGCGTGGACCTTCAGGATCTCCTCCCGGCCCTTCAGGTCCGGCAGCTCCACCGGCACCCGGCGGTCAAAGCGGCCGGGACGGGTCAGAGCCGGGTCCAGGGAATCCGGGCGGTTGGTGGCTGCCAGGATGATGACCCCGGTGTTGCCCTCAAAGCCGTCCATCTCCGTCAGCAGCTGGTTCAGGGTCTGCTCCCGCTCGTCGTTGCCCCCCAGATTGCCGCTGTTGCGCTTCTGGCCAATGGCGTCGATCTCGTCGATAAACACGATGCAGGGGGCCTTTTCCTTGGCCTGTTTGAACAGGTCCCGGACCTTAGAGGCACCCATGCCCACAAACATCTCCACAAACTCGGAGCCGGAGATGGAAAAGAAGGGCACGTTGGACTCACCCGCCACAGCCTTGGCCAGCATGGTCTTGCCGGTTCCCGGAGGGCCCACCAGCAAAATGCCCTTGGGCATGGAGGCACCGATCTCCTCGTACTGCTTGGGGTCATGGAGGTAGTTGACGATCTCCTGCAGGTTCTCCTTGGCCTCGTCCTCTCCGGCCACATCTGCAAAGCGGATGCCATGGGTGGACTGCACATAGACCTTGGCGTTGGACTTGCCTGCGCCGCCAAACATCATGGCACCGGGGCCGCCGCCTGCCTTTTCCATGAGCTTTTTGTTCATCTGGTTGCCGATAAAGCTGAACAGCAGGATGGGCAGGGCAAACCAGATCAAAAAGCTCAGCACCGGGGAGCCCTGCTCCACGATCTCGCTGGAGAAGGCGGCACCAGCGTCATACAGGCGCTCGGTCAGACCGGGGTCATCCATGAGACCGGTCTTGTACACCTGCTTCTCGTCCTTATCGGTAAAAATGATCTGGTTGGACTCGATATCCACCCGGCCGATCTGTTTTTCTGCGGTCATGGACATAAAGGTGCCGTAGTCCACCTCTTTGACCTGACGTTCGGTGAGCCAGGGCACAAAAACAAGGTTGAGCACCAGCAGCACCAGCAGCACGATGGCGTAATAAATAGCCAACGGCTTTTTGGAAGGTTTGACTTCCTTCATAGGGTTTTTCCTCCTTCATATCGGTATCTGAGTGTGTCTGCATCTCATTGATCGTAGTATAGCACTGCCAAAAACAGCTTAACAAGCAGCTTGAGGGCTTGTTTCCAAAAACTTAGCAGTTTTTTAACAAACGTACTTCGTAAATTCTGGCAAATTCTGCCCACGGATTTGTGAATTTGTTTCATCCTGCCGATGAGCCAATCTTCTTGACAGGGTCCGGAAAGCATGCTAAACTTATCTCACTTTGAAAAAAGCACAAATGCGTTGACGGGGATAAAACGATTTTCTTCTGCGTGCAGAGAGCCGCCGGGTGGTGCAAGGCGGGTGCAGAGGGTCTCGGTTACTGGCCCCTGAGCGGCAGAGCCGAACGATGCAGTAGGTTCTGACGGACGCCCACCGTTACAAGGGCAGCGATTCGCCGCAAAGGGCCGATCGTGCAAAGTGGCTGCATCCACAAAAGGTGCAGCAAAGAGAGTGGTACCACGGGTGCCCTGTGATAAAACTTACAGGCTCTCGTCTCTCAAGGTTTTCGCCTTGAAAGACGGGAGCCTTTTCTTGTACAAAAAGTGTAAGAAGTATCAGGAGGACAAAACGATGATGGACGCTACCAAGTACGCACCGGGGTACTACCCGGTACCCGCCGGCTATGACAGCTGGGTCAAGAAGGATCACATTGAAAAGGCTCCCGCCTGGTGCAGTGTGGACCTGCGCGATGGCAATCAGGCGCTGATCGTGCCCATGAGCCTGGAAGAAAAGCTGGAGTTTTTCCAGATGCTGGTGAAGATCGGCTTCAAGGAGATCGAGGTGGGCTTTCCTGCTGCCAGCGAGACCGAGTACGAGTTCCTGCGCACCCTGATCGAAAAGGACATGATCCCGGAGGACGTGACGGTGCAGGTGCTGACCCAGTGCCGCGATCACATCATCCGCCGCACCTTCGAGGCCGTCAAGGGTGCCCCCCGGGCGGTGATCCATTTTTACAACTCCACCTCGGTGGCCCAGCGTGAGCAGGTGTTCCACAAGAGCAAGGAAGAGATCAAGAAGATCGCCACCGACGGCGCCAAGCTGGTCAAGCAGCTGAGCCAGGAGTACGAGGGCAACTTCCTGTTCGAGTACAGCCCGGAGAGCTTCACCGGCACCGAAGTGGACTACGCCGTGGATGTGTGCAACGCCGTGCTGGACATTATGCAGCCCACCCCGGACCGCCCGATGATCATCAACCTGCCGGTCACGGTGGAGATGAGTATGCCCCATGTCTACGCCAACCAGATCGAGTACTGTGACAAGCACCTGAAGTACCGTGACAGCGTCATCATCTCCACCCACCCCCACAACGACCGCGGCACCGGCGTGGCCTGCGCCGAGCTGGCCGTGCTGGCCGGTGCCCAGCGTGTGGAGTGCTGCCTGTTCGGCAACGGTGAGCGCACCGGCAACGTGGATGCCGTCACCCTGGCCATGAACCTGTACAGTCACGGCGTGGATCCCAAGCTGGACTTTTCCAACATGCCGGAGATCTGCGCCACCTATGAGCGCGTGACCCGCATGCACATCTATGAGCGCACTCCTTACGCCGGTCAGCTGGTGTTTGCCGCCTTCTCCGGCAGCCATCAGGACGCCATTGCCAAGGGCATGGCCTACCGCAAGGAGCACAACGAGCACCGCTGGACCTGCCCCTATATCCCGGTGGACCCCCACGACATCGGCCGCACCTATGACGCCGACGTCATCCGCATCAACAGCCAGAGCGGTAAGGGCGGCATCGGCTTTGTGCTGGAACAGAACTACGGCTACAACCTGCCCCCCAAGATGCGCGAAGCTCTGGGTTACAAGGTCAAGAGCGTGTCCGACCACAGCCACAAGGAGCTGAGCGCCGGAGAGGTGCTGCACATCTTCGAGGACACCTTCCTCAACCGCCGCAAGCCCCTCAATGTCATCGAGGCACACTTTGCTCAGGTCAACGGCATCACCGCCACGGTCACGCTGGACCTGAACGGCCAGCGCAAGGTGGTCACCTCGGTGGGCAACGGCCGTCTGGACGCCGTGGCCAACGCCATCCAGAGCGCTACCGGCATGGAGTTCCATCTGGAGAACTACTCCGAGCACAGCCTGGACGAGGGCTCCACCTCCCGTGCCGCCTCCTATGTGGGCCTGACCTGGGGCGACGGCACCGTCACTTGGGGTGCCGGTACTGACACGGATATCATCGTGGCCGGTGTCAAGGCACTGGTGAGCGCGATCAATAATAAGTAAAAAGGCTTTTTTAAAAGGAGAGTACCACCATGGGAATGACCCTGACGCAGAAGATCCTTGCCGCACATGCCGGGCTTGCCGAGGTCAAGGCAGGCCAGCTCATCAACGCAAAGCTGGACATCGTGCTGGGCAACGACATCACCACCCCCGTCGCCATCAACGAGTTTGAGCGCGCCGGTTTCGACAGCGTGTTCGACAAAGAGCACATCGCCATCGTGCTGGACCACTTTGTGCCCAACAAGGACATCAAGAGTGCCACCCAGTCCAAGCAGTGCCGCGAGTTCGCCAACAAATACGATATCCTCAACTTCTACGATGTGGGCCAGATGGGCATCGAGCACGCCCTGCTGCCCGAAAAAGGCATCGTGACCGCCGGTGACTGCGTCATCGGTGCGGACAGCCACACCTGCACCTACGGTGCACTGGGTGCCTTCTCCACCGGCGTTGGCTCCACCGACATGGCCGCCGGTATGGCCACCGGCATGGCATGGTTCAAGGTGCCCTCTGCCATCAAGTTTGTGCTCAAGGGCAAGTTCAGCCCCCGCGTGTCCGGCAAGGACCTGATCCTGCACATCATCGGCATGATCGGTGTGGACGGTGCCCTGTACAAGAGCATGGAGTTCACCGGCCCCGGCGTTGCCTCCCTGACCATGGACGACCGCCTGTGCATCTGCAACATGGCCATCGAGGCCGGTGCCAAGAACGGCATCTTCCCGGTGGACGAGGTGACCAAAGCCTACCTCAAGGGCCGCAGCCAGCGTGAGCCGGTGTATTACGAAGCCGACCCGGATGCCGAATACGAAAAGACCATTGAGATCGACCTGTCCGCTCTGGAGCCCACCGTCAGCTACCCGCACCTGCCGGAGAACACCCACCTTGCCAGCGAGGGCAAGGAGATCAAAATTGACCAGGTGGTCATCGGCAGCTGCACCAACGGCCGCCTGGAGGACATGGAAGCTGCTTACAATGTGCTCAAGGGCAAGCACATCGCCAAGGGCGTGCGCGGCATCATCATCCCCGCCACCATGGCCGTGTACAAGGAGTGCATCCTGCGCGGCTGGACCACCGCCTTCATTGATGCAGGCTGCATCGTGTCCACTCCCACCTGCGGCCCCTGCCTGGGCGGCTACATGGGCATTCTGGCCGAGGGCGAGCGCTGCGTTTCCACCACCAACCGCAACTTTGTGGGCCGCATGGGCCATGTGAAGAGCGAGGTCTACCTGGCTTCTCCCGCCACCGCCGCCGCCAGCGCCCTCACCGGCTATATCACCGCCCCCCGCACGGTCTGATCGGAAAGGAGAACAACAATGAACGCAAAAGGTTCTGTTTTCAAATACCCGGATAATGTGGACACCGATGTCATCATCCCGGCCCGCCACCTGAATACCCAGGACGCCAAGGAGCTGGCCAGCCACTGCATGGAGGACATCGACAAGGATTTCGTCAAGAACGTGAAGGACGGCGACATCATGGTGGGCGGCTGGAACTTCGGCTGCGGCTCCTCCCGTGAGCACGCTCCCCTGTGCATCAAGACCGCCGGCATCTCGGTGGTCATCGCCAAGAGCTTTGCCCGCATCTTCTACCGCAACAGCATCAACATCGGCCTGCCCATCATGGAGTGCCCGGAGGCTGTGGACGCCATCAGCGCAGGCGACACCGTGAGCGTGGACTTTGACACCGGCGTCATCACCGACGAGACCAACGGCAAGGTGTTCCACGCCGAGCCGTTCCCGCCGTTCATCCAGGAGATCATCTCTGCCGGCGGCCTGATGAAGTCGATCAAGGCAAAGAAGTAAGGAGAAACCAATGGAAAAGAACATTGCTGTCATCTGGGGCGACTGCTCCAGCCCGGAGATCGTCAAGCAGACCATCCGTGTGCTTGACAAGGTGGCCGAAAAGTACGGCCACACCTTCCACTACACCGCCGCCGCCATGGGCGGTGAAGCCATCGACAAATACGGCGACCCCTTGCCCCAGCAGGAGCTGGACAAGTGCCTGGCCGCCGACAGCGTGCTGCTGGGTGCCGTGGGCGGCCCCAAATGGGAGGGCCTGCCCGGGGAACAGCGCCCGGAAAAGGGCCTGCTGCGCCTGCGCGCCGGCATGGGCCTGTACTCCAACAACCGCCCGGCCAAGATCTGGCCCCAGCTGGCCCCGGCCAGCCCCCTGAAGCCGGAGATCGTGGCGCAGGGCATCGACTTCATCATCGTGCGTGAGCTCATCGGCGGCGTGTACTTCGGCAATCACGAGACCCACACGCTGGAAAACGGCGAGAAGCAGGCCATCGACTCCATGCCCTACTCCGAGCACGAGATCGAGCGCATCGGCCGCATCGGCTTTGAGACCGCCCAGAAGCGCCGCAAGAAGCTGTGCTGCGTGGACAAGGCAAACGTGCTGGACACCAGCCGCCTGTGGCGCAGTGTGATGCACCGCCTGCAGGCCGAGTACCCCGACGTGGAATACAGCGAGATGTTCGTGGACAACTGCGCCATGCAGATCGTGAAGAATCCTGCCCAGTTCGACGTCATCGTCACCGAGAACATGTTCGGCGACATCCTGTCCGACGAGGCTTCCATGATCACCGGTTCCATCGGCATGATCCCGTCCTCCAGCCTGGGCGACGGCACCCGCGGCCTCTACGAGCCCATCCACGGCTCCGCCCCCGACATTGCCGGCAAGGACATCGTCAACCCCACCGCCTGCATCCTGTCGGCTGCCATGATGCTGCGCTACTCCTTCGGCATGACCGAGGAGGCCGATGCCATCGAGAATGCCGTGAACAAGGTGCTGGACAAGGGCCTGCGCACCGCCGACAACATGAGCGAGGGCTGCACCTGCCTGGGCTGCACCGCCATGGGCGACGCCATCCTGGCGGAGATTTGAAAAAGACGAACCCTCTCAGTCACCTTCGGTGACAGCTCCCCCGAAGGGGGAGCTTTATCGGTGCTTTCCGTCAGATGCAAAAAGCTCTCCCTTTCGGGAGAGCTGGCAAAGCCATCAGGCTTTGACTGAGAGGGTTTCATACAACGCAAAAGGAGCGGCTCCGCGCGGAGCCGCTCCTTTTGTGTTATGTGTGCAATCAAATTTACTTGGTGCCGTAGATACGGTCGCCGGCATCGCCCAGACCGGGAACGATGTAGCCGTTCTCGTTCAGGTGGTCGTCCTGTGCACCGAGGTAGATGTCCACATCGGGGTGTGCCTCGTGCAGGGCCTTGATGCCTTCCGGAGCAGCGATCAAACCGATGAACTTGATGCGCTTTGCACCGTGCTTCTTGATCTGGGTGATGGCGTCAATGGCGCTGCCGCCGGTTGCCAGCATCGGGTCCAGGACCAGAACGTCGCGCTCTGCAATGTCCTTGGGCAGCTTGCAGAAGTACTCCACGGGCTGCAGGGTCTCCTCGTCGCGGTACAGGCCGATGAAGCCGACCTTTGCGGCGGGCAGCAGGGTCAGCATGCCGTCCAGCATGCCCATGCCGGCGCGCAGGATGGGCACCAGAGCCAGCTTACGGCCAGCCAGCACCTTGGTCTTTGCCATGGTGATGGGAGTTTCGATCTCCACTTCCTCCAGAGGCAGGTCACGGGTGGCTTCGTAGCACAGCAGAGTCGCGATCTCGCCAACAAGGTCACGGAACTCCTTGGTGCCGGTCTGTTTGTTGCGCAGGATGCTGATCTTGTGCTGCAACAGCGGATGCTCAACGATCATCGGGGTCATAAAAACACGCTCCTTATTTTCAATAGATCCATTTCTATCGGATACGACGTTATGCTTTTGCGGCAGCCTCGGCGGCAAGGCGCTCGGCGCGCTCCCGCTCGGCCTGGCTCAGGCGGTGGTAATCCGGCAGCAGAGCCTCCGGCAGAACTGCCTGTCCTGCTTCGGCCATCTGCTTGGCCACCAGTGCCACGGCAGCTGCGCGGCCGCCCCGCAGGGCCGGGGGCGTTTCGAGCACACCCGGCACACTGCCGTATTTATTATAGCACAGAGATGCGCCATCACCAACAAAAAACAGGGGTTTTTTGCAATTTTCTACAAATTGGGCAAGGTCCGCCACGGCGCGGGCATCGTCCTCCAGCAGGCGCTGGTGGGTGGCCAGATCAAACGCAGCGCTGTACACCTGCGCGCGGCGGGCATCCAGTGCACAGAGCACCGTGCCCTCGCCGGTGTGGGCCGCTGCCAGTGCTTCCAGCGTGGAAACCGGCGCGCACAGCGTCTCCCGGGGGAAAGCCAGGCCTTTGACAGCGGCCAGACCGATGCGCAGGCCGGTAAAGCTGCCGGGACCGGCGTTCACGCCATACAGGTCGATGTCGGCGCAGGTCATGCCGCAGGTTTTCAGGCAGGTGTCGATCATCGGCATCAGCGTCTCGCTGTGGGTCATGCCCGCGTCCAGATAGACCTCGTACAGCAGGTGGTCATCCTGCAGCAGGGCCACGCCCGCCGTCTTTCCGGCGGTGTCCACGGCCAGAATGTTCATACCTCTACCCCCTCGATGGTGATCTTGCGGGTATTCTCATCCACCCGCTCAATGTTCACATGGATCGGCTGTTCCAGTGCCAGCAGGTCGGCAAAATTCTCGCTCCACTCTGCCGCCACGATGGCCCCCTGATCCAGATAGTCATAGAACCCGGCCGCGCACAGATCGTTCTCGGTGGAAATGCGGTACAGGTCAAAGTGGGCCAGCGGCCGCGGCCCACGGTAATAGTTCACGATGGCAAAGGTGGGGCTGCTCACCGGGTCGGTGCAGCCCAGGCCCTCGGCCAGACCCTCGGTAAAGGCCGTTTTGCCTGCGCCCAGCCCCCCGGTAAAGGCAATGAGTGCCCCGGGCTGCAGCACAGCCGCCATGCGCTTGCCCAGCGCCACCGTCTCGGCGCGGGAATGGGTGATGTATTCTGCCATGGAGTTTCCCTCCCAATCATCAAAAAAGGATGGCAGTGCTCTGCCATCCCTTAGTATAGTATACTTTTTGCAAAAGCGCAATGCCAGCTTTGCTCAGGCAGCCTGCTGTGTGCTGTCGGCCGCAGCCTGCACGGCCCGCAGCCGGGCATCCTGATTGCCGCTCAATACCGGGAAAGACGCCACCGCGTGGGGCCGCCGCCCGCCCTGATTGTTGTACCAGATGATATCATCCGCACCGTACAGGTTCAGGCCGAAGTCCACGGCTTCGCGCACCGTATCTCCCGCCAGCAGGCGGTTCACAGTCGCCCACAGCATGCTGCGGGAATACACCGTGTACACATTGTTCACATAGCCCACCACACAGGCCGCACCGCCGGACAGCAGCGCATCCGCCATGGAAGTGTCCAGATGCCCGCTCTTGCCGTAGAACTCACAGGTCTCCGACAGAATGATCGTGTCCTTCAGCGCACCGCTGCGATAAGCCGCCCGGAAGAACCCCGCCGTGACGGCATAGGCCCCGTTCACCTTGATGATGCGGTGGTTCAGCAGGTCCATGCCGTAGCGCAGATCGTTCCAGAAGGTAGATTTCTCGGTCAGCAGCAGCACAGGCGCGGTGGCCGTGCGCTTCCACAGCCAGCCGTACTCGTAGGTATAATAGGCACCGTGAGTGCTCAGCACGCACAGGTCGTAGTTGTTCATGCGGCGCAGATCGGCCACAGTCACCGTCGTGTCCAGTTTGGTATCCAGCCCCACCGAGGTCCAGTAGCTCTGCATATAGGCGTAGTTGGGGTAGCGGCTGCTGTTGACCGTGTCGTCAAAGGCATAGTACAGCATCGCGGTGCCATAGATGCCATTCTGCGCGGTCTGCTGTGCTGCCTCTGCCAGCTGCAGGTCGGCAGCGGTATTTTCCTCATCCGGGTCCTCCAGCAGGATGCCGCCCAGCGCGCCGCAGCTGTAGGAGAAGCTCACCATGCCGTTTTCCTCGTCGGCATAAATGGAGCCCTTTGCCACCAGCCCCTGCTGCACCAGGTCGTCCAGCTGTTCCAGCGCCGCTGCCTTGCGGTCCGACGCCGACATGGCGGCGTAGTCCGCACTGTCGGTCAGGGCGGTAACGGCAACGTCTGCCTGCTGCATCTCGGTCGCTTCCGAAGCGGTCAGGCTCTGCACCGATGCGGCAGTATCTGCGTCCGGCTCTGCAGCCCATGCGGCCGGCACTGCCGATACCAGCAGCACCACGGCGCACACCGCGCAGAGCAGGCGGCGGGGCATCGTTTGTTGTTTCATCATTTTCCCATCCTTCAGGAGCTGCACACATCCTCCGTGCACCCCGTTCCCGGCACAAGTGCTGCCTCCTCGTCCGCCGCTTTGGGCGCGGCCGGCACAGGCGGCAAACCCCACTTCTGCCACCTTCATTGTAGAAGCTCCCCCGCCCTTTGTCAAGCGTCCGCGCCCGATTTTGCAAAGCTGTCACACCCTGTTTCTTGCAATGGCCGGGCAGAGTGTGTATAATAAGGATAAACTGGGGTCATATTGCTCGGTGCTGTGTGAGTTCCGGTGTCATCTGCTGATCAGAAAGGATGTGCTTCATTGGAAAGCATTCGACAATATTGGAAACGGACTGACAAGGTCTACCTGCTGCTGTGCATCTTCAGCAGCACCATGGCGGTGCTGGCACTGGCGTCCTGGGCCGCCAAACAGGGCAACGGGTTTGCCACCGACGCGGTCACCGGCCAGATCACCGGCATCGGCGACTACCGCCGTGCGCTGGTGCAGGCCGGTGCGGCCGGCATCGGTCTGGTCATCGCGCTGCTGCTGTCCTGCATCGACTACCGCAGCCTTGTCAAGGTGTGGCCGGTGCATGTGGTGCTGACCTGGGGCCTGGTTCTGCCCACCCTGTTCATCCGCAACGTTTCGGTCGGCCCGCTCACCATCGGCTACAACGCCGGTGATACCGACAACTACTCCTGGTACAAGCTGGGCGGCTTTACCTTCCAGCCCACAGAGCTGGCCAAGATCAGCTTCATCCTCACCTTTGCCATGCATCTGAACAATGTGCGCAGCCACATCAATGAGCCCAAGGAACTGGCCAAGCTGCTGCTGCACCTGCTGGTGCCCATTGCCATCATCCATGTGCAGGGCGACGACGGCACAGCCATCATCTACGGCATCATCGGCTGCTGCATGATGTTTGCCGCAGGCCTGAGCTGGAAGTATATCCTGGGTGCCGCCGCAGCAGCCGGTGCAGCGGTAGCGGCGGCCTTCGCCTTTTTCAGCGACAAGATCGGCAAGGGCTACCAGTGGTACCGCATCCTGGCCGTTATTGACCCGGAGAACACCACCGGCTGGGCCCCCAGCGAAGCGGTGTGGAAGAACATCATCTACCAGCAGCAGCGCGGAGAGATCGCCATCGGCTCCGGCGGCATCTTCGGCAACGGGCTGTTCGGCGACCGGTACTACAGTGTACCAAATGCCCACAACGACTTTATCCTGAGCTGGATCGGCAATTCTGCCGGTTTTGTGGGCTGCTGCGTGGTGCTGGGCGTGCTGTTCGCGCTGGTGGTCAAGACCTTTGCCACCGGTGCCCGCAGCGAGGATCTGCTGGGCAGCTACATCTGCGCCGGCATCGGCGGAGCCCTGATGGCCCAGATCGCGGTGAACGTGGGCATGAACCTGCGCCTGCTGCCGGTCATCGGCGTCACGCTGCCCTTCTACTCCGCCGGCGGCAGTTCGGTGCTGATGCTGTACATCTGCGTCGGACTGGTGCTCTCGGTCTACAGTCACAACACCAAAAGCCTGTTCGGCTGACCGGTTCCCGGTCCTTCACGGACGAAGCATTCTGCTTCGTCCGTTTTTTTGTTGCGGTACGATTCTTTTCGGCATCATTTGCAACAAAAACGTAACATTTTTAGTGACATTTTTGTTGCAAAATCGTCTGTTTTGTGCTAAAATGAAAGCAAAAACAGAGTGCACTTCTGTTGCGGTGTATCAAATAATTGTTGCACTTTGTCCGTCTTGATTTTTCGCACACATTCAGGAGAGGATTCGTATGGCAACTCTGCGGGTTCATGATTCAACGGAATATTGGAAGAAAACAGATCTGATGGTAAAACCGGCCTCCTACCCCATAGCGGTCGGGTATGACGTTCCCAGCGTCGACACGATCCATCGGCCTCTGACGCTGGATCTTTCCGAAGTCTGCCATGAGGATCGGGTCTACTGGGCGGTGCGCCGGGCACAGGATATTCTTTTGTCCTCGCTGGCGCTGGTGGCGCTTTCGCCGCTGCTGCTGATCACCTATGCGGCCATCTGGATCGACAGCCCCGGTGCCAGCCCCATTTTCACCCAGCAGCGGGTAGGACGCAACGGCAAGCTGTTCAAGATGTACAAGTTCCGCACCATGTGCCCGGACGCAGAGCAGAAGCTCAAGGACCTGATGGAGTGCAATGAGAAGGACGGCCCTGTGTTCAAGATGAAGAACGACCCCCGCATCACCCGGGTGGGCAAGTTCCTGCGCAAGACCAGCATCGACGAACTGCCCCAGCTCTTCAATGTGCTGAAGGGCGAAATGAGCATCGTCGGCCCGCGCCCGGCACTGCCCCGTGAGGTCGCACAGTATACCGCCTATGAGTGGCAGCGGCTGTATGTGACCCCCGGCCTGAGCTGCTACTGGCAGATCGCACCCCATCGCGACCAGCTGAGCTTTGAAGAGTGGATGGACCTGGACATCAAGTACGTCCACGAGCGCAGCTTCCCGGTGGACTGGAAGATCATCTTCCGCACCTTCCGCTCCATGCTGTTTGGTCATGGCGAATAACATCGTATCGCAAATAATCCCCGCTGTGCAGCTGCACAGCGGGGATTTTGTTGTTTGCGGGGGATGATAAACTCCTTCCGTCATCGCTGATGCGATGCCACCTCCCTCTCAGAGGGAGGCTTTGGCGTTGCAATAAGACGGAAAAGGCTCCTCTTCCGGGGGAGCTGGCAAACCCGCATGGGTTTGACCGAGGGAGTTTTTACTTCAGCACGGCGCCCAGGTTTGCACTGGTGACCATGCGGGCATAGCGGCTCAGCCAGCCGGTCTTGATGTTGGGTTCCGGAGCCACATACTTTGCCTTGCGCTCGGCCAGCACCTCGTCGGACACCTCCAGCGTGATCTTGGCGTTGGGGATATCAATGTTGATGATATCGCCCTCTTCGATCAGGCCGATGGGGCCGCCGGAAGCGGCTTCCGGGCTGACGTGGCCGATGGCAGCACCACGGCTTGCACCGGAGAAGCGGCCGTCGGTGATCAGGGCCACGGTCTTGTCCAGCTTCATACCGGCCAGAGCGGAAGTGGGGTTCAGCATCTCACGCATGCCGGGGCCGCCCTTGGGGCCTTCGTAGCGGATGACCACCACATCGCCCGGGACGATCTGACCGGCGTAGATGGCCGCAATGGCAGTCTCCTCGCTGTTGAATACGCGGGCCGGGCCAGAGTGCTGCTGCATCTCCGGAGCCACGGCACTGCGCTTGACCACGCAGCCGTCCGGTGCGATGGTGCCCCACAGGATCTGCAGACCGCCGGTCTGGGAGTAGGGGTTGTCGATGGGACGGATGGCCTTTTCGTTCAGGATGTGGGCACCCTTGATGTTCTCGCCCAGGGTCTTGCCGGTGACGGTGGGCACATCCAGATCCAGCAGGCCCTTCTTGGCCAGCTCGGCCTGCACGGCGGGGATGCCGCCTGCGGCGTACAGATCCGGCATGTGGGTGGGACCAGCCGGGGCCAGATGGCACAGGTTGGGGGTCTTGGCGCTGATCTCATTGAACAGCTTCAGGTCGATGGGCACACCGGCCTCGTAAGCGATGGCCAGCAGGTGCAGCACGGTGTTGGTGGAGCAGCCCAGCGCCATGTCGCAGGTCAGTGCGTTGCGGATGGAGCGCTCGTTGATGATCTGGCGGGCGGTGATGCCCTTCTTCACCATGTCCATGATGGCCATACCGGCGTGCTTGGCCAGCTGCAGGCGCTTGGAGTACACAGCGGGAATGGTGCCGTTGCCGGGCAGTGCAATGCCGATGGCCTCGCACAGGCAGTTCATGCTGTTGGCGGTGTACATGCCGGAGCAGCTGCCGCAGCTGGGGCAGCAGTTGCAGGTGCAGTCCTCCAGCTGATCTTCGGTGATCATACCGGCCTTGTAAGCACCCACGGCCTCAAACATCTTGGACAGACTGACTTCCTCGCCGCCGTAGGTACCAGCCAGCATCGGGCCGCCGGAGCAGACCACGGCGGGCACGTCCATACGGACGGCGGCCATGACCATGCCGGGCACGATCTTGTCGCAGTTGGGCACCAGCACCAGGCCGTCCAGCTGATGGGCCATGAGCATGGTCTCCACGCTGTCGCAGATCAGCTCACGGGAAGCCAGGGAATATTTCATGCCCACATGGCCCATGGCGATGCCGTCGCACACGCCGATGGCAGGGATCAGGATGGGGGTACCGCCCGCCATCTCGATACCGGCCTTGACGGCATCGGCGATCTTATCCAGATTCATGTGGCCGGGCACGATCTCGCTGTAGGCACTCACCACGCCGATGAGCGGACGCTCCAGCTCTTCCGGGGTGTAACCCAGTGCATAAAACAGGCTGCGGTTCGGCGCACGCTCCGAACCCTTGGTCACGTTGTCACTTCTCATTGTTTCTTCCTCTTTTTCTTATAGCAAAAGACTCCCTCCCAAAGGAGGGAATCTTTCCTGATTTTATCACAAGTTTTGGCTGAACTCCTTCCGTCATCGCTTGCGCGATGCCACCTCCCTCACGGAGGGAGGCTTCACGCTGCGATCAGGCAAAAGGCTCCCTCTTTGAGGGGGCTGTCGCCGCAAGCGACTGGGGGAGTTGATTACTTCTTCAGCCAGCTCATCATGCTGCGCAGCTCTGCGCCGACCTTCTCGATGGGCAGCTCGGCTTCCATGCGGCGCTTTGCCAGGAAGTGGACCTTGCGGCCGCCGTTGGGGTTCATCTCGGTCAGGAACTCGGAAGCGAAGGTGCCGTCCTGGATCTCGGTCAGGACCTTCTTCATCTCCTTGCGGGTCTCGGCGGTGATCAGGCGCTTGCCGGTGCGGTAGTCGCCGTACTCTGCGGTGTTGGAGATGGAGTAACGCATCTTGGAGAAGCCGCCCTCGTTGATCAGGTCAACGATCAGCTTCATCTCGTGGCAGGTCTCAAAGTAAGCCATCTCAGGCTCGTAACCAGCCTCCACCAGGGTGTCGAAACCGGCGTGGATCAGCTCGGAAACGCCGCCGCACAGCACGGCCTGCTCGCCGAACAGGTCGGTCTCGGTCTCCTCCTTGAAGGTGGTCTGCAGGATGCCTGCACGGCCTGCGCCGATGCCGGAAGCGTAGGCCAGAGCGATGTCCTTGGCCTTACCGGTGTAGTCCTGCTCCACGCAGATCAGAGAGGGGCAGCCCTCGCCCTCGGTGTACAGGCGGCGCACGATGTGGCCGGGGCCCTTGGGAGCGATCATGATGACGTCCACGTTCTTGGGAGCGGTGATGGTCTTGAAGTGGATGTTGAAGCCGTGTGCAAAGGCCAGAGCCTTGCCCTCGGTCATATAAGGAGCAACCTGCTTGTTGTAGATGTCGGCGCACAGCTCATCGGGAACCAGCATCATGACCACATCGCCGGCCTTGGCAGCCTCTTCGACTTCCATGACCTTAAAGTTGTCGTGGGTGGCAGCGAACTCGGAAGCCTTTGCCCAGTGAGCAGAACCCTTGCGCAGGCCGACGACGACGTTGACGCCACTCTCGGCCAGGTTTTCGGAGTGTGCATGGCCCTGACTGCCAAAGCCGATGACCGCGACGGTCTTGCCGTCCAGCACGCCGAGGTTGCAGTCGGAATCGTAGTATTTCTTGATAGCCATAGTAGTTGTTCTCCTTTTTATTCTTCTGTTGTGGCTAATAATAAACGATCTTTATTTTTTCGCTCACCGGGGAGCGGAAAAAACATTCAGGTGCGTTCCGGGCAATGGGTGCCCGGCAGAGGGAGCTGGGCCGCGCGCACTTCCTGCGGCGGCTTCTGCATATGCTGGTGCATTCCGCCGCGTTCCAGCGCCGTGACGCCGGTGCGGCACTGTTCCAGGATCTCGTAGTCCTCGAACATCTTCAGGAAGGCGTCGATCTTGTCCGGCTTGCCGATCAGTTCAAACACCATGCTGTCCGGCGACAGGTCAATGATCTTGGCCTTGTAAATGTTGGCGATCTCCCGCAGCTCGGCGCGGTTGTGCACGTCGGACGCCACCTTGAGCAGCAGCAGTTCCCGCTGGAGGGTCTTGTCCTTGTCCAGCACGAACACCTGCCGGGTCACTTCCAGACGCTCAGTCTGGAGGATGAGCTGCTTCAGGGCCCGGTCGTCACTGGTGATGGTCAGGGTGATGCGGCTGACGGCCGGGTCGTTGGTGGCCGAAACGGTCAGGGTGTCGATGTTGAAGCCGCGGCGGCAGAACAGGTTGGACACCCGGGCCAGAACGCCGCTCTGGTTGTCCACCAGCAGGCTGATGACCCTGCGCTGACTGGATTCCATATTGCTGTGTCCTCCTTATTCCATGATGATATCGTTGATGTCACCGCCGCCGGGGATCATGGGCAGGACCTTTTCGTCCTTGTCGATGATGCACTCGATCCAGGTGGGGCCTTTGCGCTGGAGCGCCTCGGCAAATGCCTGCTGGAACTCCGGCAGGTTGGTGCAGCGGTACCCCTTCAGGCCAAAGCCCTCGGCCAGCTTGACGAAGTCGGTGTGACGGTGGGGATCGGTCTGGCTGTAGCGCTTGCCGTAGAAGGTGGTCTGCCACTGGCGCACCATACCCAGCACGGAATTGTTGAAGATGACCGTGATGATGGGCAGGTCGTAGCTGACGGCGGTGCAGGCCTCGTTCAGGTTCATATGGAAGGAACCGTCACCGGTGAACATGACCACACGCTGGTCCCGGCCAAGGGCCATCTGGGCACCGATTGCGGCACCGTAGCCAAAGCCCATGGTGCCCAGGCCGCCGCTGGTGATGAAACCGCGGCTCTTGGCGTGGCGCAGGTACTGGGCCGCCCACATCTGGTGCTGGCCCACATCGGTGACGTATACGGCCTCCGGGCCGCACTGGTTGCACACCTCACCGATGACCTGATGGGGCATCAGGTGGGTGGGGTCGGACACCGGGTGGTAATCCTGTGCCTGCCACTCGTGGATCATCTTCATCCAGTCGGGGTGCTTTGCCTCTTTGATCTGCGGCAGCATGGCCTGCAGCACATAGGCGGCATCGCCCACGATGGACAGGTCCACTTCCACATTCTTGCCCAGCTCGCTGGGGTCGATGTCGATCTGGATGATGGTGGCATTCTTGGCAAAGGTCTTGGGTTTCAGCGCCACACGGTCCGAGAAGCGGGTACCCACCGCGATCAGCACGTCACAGTCGGCCACGGCCCGGTTGGAGGTGTAGCAGCCGTGCATGCCCACCATACCGATGTTCATGGGGTCGCCGTAAGGCACCACACCGGCCGCCATCAGGGTGTGGGTGGCCGGGATCTCGGCCTTGTGCAGCAGATCCCGCAGCGGCTGGCAGGAGGCTGCGCTGCGCACGCCGCCGCCAAAGTACACCAGCGGGCGCTGTGCCGCGTTGATCAGGGCGGCTGCCCAGCGCACCTGTTCCGCATCAAAGGTGGTCACCGTGCGGATGGGCTCCGGCTGCTTGGCTTCAAACTCGCACACGGCAGCGGTCACATCCTTGGGGATGTCCACCAGCACCGGGCCCTTGCGGCCGCTCTGTGCAATGCGGAAGGCTGCGCGCATGGTGTCGGCCAGGTCTTCCACCCGGCGCACCGTAAAATTATGTTTGGTAATGGGCATGGTAATGCCCTCAATGTAGGCTTCCTGAAAGCAGTCCTTGCCGATGCCCGGGGTGGCTACATTGCCGGTGAAAGCCACCATGGGCACCGAGTCCATGTAGGCCGTGGCAATGCCCGTGACCAGATTGGTGGCACCCGGGCCGCTGGTGGCCAGCACCACGCCGGTGCGGCCGGTGGCACGGGCGTAGCCGTCTGCTGCATGGGAGGCTCCCTGCTCGTGAGCCGTGAGCACATGGGTGATGCGGTCGGCATTCTTATACAGCTCATCGTAAAGATTCAGCACTGCACCGCCGGGATAGCCAAAAATGGTATCCACGCCCTGCTCACAAAGAACCTCCACAAAAATCTGAGAACCGTTCAACTGCATGGTGAGTTACTCCTGTTTCCTAAACCTTTTTCATTTACGCTCTGCAGGGGGCGGGGGTAAAAGAAAAGGCCCTTGTCCCCTGTTCATTCCAAGAGACAAAGACCTTGTGATCATCAAGCTCTCTGCGGTACCACTCTCGTTGGCGTGCTGTGCACGCCCCCTCACGGACTTCCAGCAAAGTCCCGCACTGTAACGGCTGCAACCGGCGCTGCTTACAGGGACGCTTTTTGTGCATCCGTTCAACAGGCTGCTCCGGGAGGATTTCTCCCACGAAACACTGACTGCCTTGCACCAAACGGCAGCTCTCTGAACAGGGGGGATCGTGTGGTACTTTTTCCCATCCACGCATTTGATGATGTAAATTATACTATAAACCGGGCTGATGTCAATCGACAATTTGTAACCTGAATCGTTCCAAACGTGAAGGAAATTAAACACTCTTGCGTGAAATGAAAAACCGCTGTATACTCTTTTTATCTGCGCGCGCCGCGCGTTGTCTGAAAGAGGATGTACCCAAAAAAGATTCAGGATCGAGGAAACCGGACTATGAAACTGCATGAATGGAACGCCCGCCTGCACGGGCTTGTGATCTTTCGCTCCCTGCTGAGCGACCCCGTGGCGGCCAGATTTGCCGCTCTCATCGACTGCCTGACGGTCGGAAACAGCAGCGTTGGCAGCGTGTGCAACGCTGTGGCACAGTTTGAAAGCGTGCTGTTCGAGCGCACCACCAACTGGGGCACCTACCTGAGCACCACCGTGCTGGAGACCGAGACCGTGTGCGTGCGGCAGGCCGCTGCCGGTACCCTGCCCCCTGTTCTGCAGACTGCACTGGACAACGAGCTGGCCTTCCTGCAGCAGCTGTGCAGCCTGACGCTGGATGCCCTGCTGGACGCGGCAGAGGTCCCGGCCGAAGAGCTGGCCTTCCTGCCCCGGTGGGAGACGGCCGACCTTGACCTGCCCGCCGCCTATGCCCAGCGCATGAGCGAGGTGGGCAAGAAGGGCTACGGCATGTTTGCCAAGCACCATGTATTTACAGTAGAAAACGGCAAGCTGGTTCCGGTGAAGTACCCCGACCCCCAGCGTCTTTCCGAGCTGCCGGGCTACGAAAAGGAGCGGGAAAAGGTGATTGCCAACACCCGTGCCCTGCTGGCCGGGATGCCCGCCAACAATGTGCTGCTGTACGGCGACGCCGGCACCGGCAAGTCCAGCTCGGTCAAGGCCATCGCCAACGAGTTTGCCCCGGAGGGCCTGCGGCTGGTGGAAGTGAAAAAGAACCAGCTGTACCAGATCCCCGACCTGATGGACAAGCTGGCCGCCAACCCCCTCAAGTTCATCCTGTTCATCGACGACCTGAGCTTTACCGCCAACGACGACAACTTTGCCGCCCTCAAGGCCATTCTGGAGGGCAGCGTGGGCGGCCGTGCCCGCAACATCGCAGTGTACGCCACCTCCAACCGCCGCCATCTCATCAAGGAGACCCTGACCGACCGCACCGGCGACGACATCCACGAAGCCGACACCCGGCAGGAGCTCATGAGCCTTTCGGCCCGGTTCGGCCTGACCGTGACCTTCCAGCGGCCGGAGAAGGCCCGGTTCGAGACCATCCTGGAGGAGCTGGCAAAACAGCACCACGTCGATATGCCCATGGACCAGCTGCTGGTCAAGGCCGAGGCCTTTGCCATCCGCGCCGGCGGCCGCAGCCCCCGCGTGGCCAAGCAGTTCATCGAGCAGTGTGAGGCCGGTGTGCAGAAGTAACACTTCTGCCCGGCACGCAGCAAAGCACCCGCAGACGTTTTCCGCGTTTCCAGCGCCGGAAAACGCCCTTGCGGGTGCCTTTTTTCTGCCGCAGTTTCCCGCAAAAAAGTCGCATGAACGCCGCAATTAGTTTGTCGTTATTTTAACGACAAACTCCCGTCAAAAGTTTCACAAAAGCGCCGTGAATTCGTGAAAATTTTGACTTTTCAAGAATCTTTGTCTATTTTTTATTTATCGGCAAAAAGGCTTGATTTCCGGCAAACAGCGGACTATAATATGGCCAAAATCAGCCCGGCGGGGCGCAGCTCCTCCGGGCACATTCTGGAGGATAACTATGGGCTTTTTAACGGGTAAGACCGCACTCATCACCGGTGCAGGGCGCGCAGTCCTGCAGGATGGCAGCTGCGGTTCCATTGGATACGGCATTGCTACGGCCTACGCAAAAGAGGGTGCAAACCTTGTGATCACCGGCCGCAATGTGAAAAAACTGGAAGAGGCCAAGCAGGAGCTGGAGAGCAAGTACGGCATCAAGGTGCTGCCGGTGCAGGCCGATGTGTGCGCCGGCGGCGACAACGAAGCCACCGTGCAGAATGTAGTGAAGCAGGCCGTTGACGCCTTTGGCGGCATTCAGGTGCTGATCAACAACGCACAGGCCTCGGCTTCCGGCGTCTCGCTGGCCGAGCACACCACCGAGCAGTTCGACCTGGCCCTGTATTCGGGCCTGTACGCAGCCTTCTATTATATGAAGGCCTGCTACCCCTACCTGAAAGAGTCCCACGGCAGCGTGATCAACTTTGCCTCCGGTGCCGGCCTGTTCGGCAACTACGGCCAGTGCGCCTACGCTGCCGCCAAGGAGGGCATCCGCGGCCTGTCCCGCGTGGCCGCCACCGAGTGGGGCCCGGATGACATCAACGTCAACGTTGTCTGCCCGCTGGCCTGGACCGCCAAGCTGGAGCAGTTCCAGCAGGCTTACCCGGAAGCCTTCAAGGCCAACGTCAAAATGCCGCCCATGGGCCACTACGGCAACGCCGAACTGGAGATCGGACGCGTGTGCGTCCAGCTGGCCATGCCGGACTTCAAGTTCATGTCCGGCGAGACCCTCACGCTGGAGGGCGGCATGGGTCAACGCCCGTAACTTTGCGTTTTTCTTCCTTCTTCTCAATAGACAAAAGAGGCTGTGCCGGTGGGCACAGCCTCTTTTGTCTATCTGTTGCTTTTGGGATCAGCCCCGCACCGCGATGCACTCGATCTCGAGCTTTGCACCCTTGGGGATGGCTGCCACCTGCACGCAGCTGCGGGCCGGGAACGGCTCTGCAAAGGCCTTGGCATACTCTGCGTTCACAGCCACAAAGTCGTTGATGTCGGCCAGAAAGATCACGGTCTTGACCACATTGGACATGGTCAGGCCGGCCTCGGCCAGAATAGCCTTGAGGTTTGCCAGGCTCTGTGCGGCCTGCTCTTCCACGGTATCAGCCATCTTGCCGGTGGCGGGGTCTACCGGGATCTGGCCGGACACGAATACCATATTGCCCAGGTCCAGTGCCTGGCTGTAGGGGCCGATGGCGGCAGGTGCGTTGGGGGTAGATACGATTTTCATAGGGATTCTCCTTCTATAGCAATAAACGGCTCATACACGCTCACTCACGAGCTGGAAGCCCTCTTTGGTCAGTTCGGCACGGATCTGTTCGATCTGGGCCGCGTCGCGGGTCTCCAGCGTCAGCTTGAGGAAGCAGCTGGAAATGGGCATGTTGGGGTCGGAGCCGTCGTGCAGCACCGACACCACGTTGCTGCCGCAGCGGGAGACGATCTCGGCCACACGCTGGAGCTGGCCGGGCTTGTCCTCCAGAGCAATGGTCAGGTTGGCCTTGCGGCCGCTCATGACCAGGCCGCGGGTGATCACGCGGCTGAGGATGTTCACGTCAATGTTGCCGCCGGAGATGACACACACCACCTTCTTGCCCTCGATGGGCAGCTTGTGGAACAGGGCCGCAGCCACGGGCACCGCACCGGCACCCTCGGCCACCAGCTTCTGGTTTTCCATCAAGGAGAGGATGGCGGCGGCGGTCTCGTCCTCGCTCACCGTCACGACGTCGTCCACATACTGCTCGCAGAGCTGGTAGGTCAGCTCGCCGGGGGTCTTGACCTGAATGCCATCGGCAAAGGTGGAGGCAGCTTTCAGGGTCTGGTACTTATGCTCGTGCAGGCTGCGGTACATGCTGGGGGCACCCTCGGCCTGTACGCCGTAGACCTTTACCTCCGGCCGCAGGCTCTTGATGGCAAAGGCCACGCCGGAGATCAGGCCGCCGCCGCCCACCGGCACGATGACCGCATCCAGATCCGGCAGCTGATCCAGAATCTCCAGACCGATGGTGCCCTGGCCTGCAATGACCTGCTCGTCATCGTAGGGGTGGATAAAGGTCATGCCGGTCTCTTCCTGCAGCTCCACGGCCTTGTCGTGGGCATCGTCGTAGGTGCCGGGCACCAGGCAGACCTCTGCACCCAGGTTCTTGGTATTTTCCACCTTCATGATGGGGGCACCGTCCGGCATGCAAACGATGCTCTTGATGCCACGGCGGGTGGCGGCCAGCGCCACACCCTGCGCATGGTTGCCGGCCGAGCAGGCAATGACGCCCTTGGCGCTTTCTTCGGGCGAAAGCTGGCTGATCTTATAGTAAGCACCGCGCACCTTGAAGCTGCCGGTGGCCTGCAGATTCTCGGTTTTCAGGTAGAGCTGGCAGTCCTTGGACAGCTTGGGGGCCTCGATGAGGTCGGTCTTGCGGGCAACGTCCTTGAGCACAAAGGCAGCGTGGTAAATTTTATCCAGAGTCAACATGACGATTCCTTCCCTTTTTCGTTTCCGTGATGGCATCCAGTATATGTTACCAAAATTGTTTTGTCAAATGAATTCCGTTCACGATAGAAGCACATAAAAAGAGAACTGCCGCAGACGTTTCGTCCACAGCAGTTCTCTGCCTTATCTTTTATGCGGTTATGTTGTTGGCATCAACGGCCGCGTCCGCCGCCGCCGCCATGGCGGGAGCCGCCGCCCATGCCGCCAAAGGAGCCGCCGCCGAAGCTGCCGCCGCCAAAGGAACCACCGCCAAAGCCGCCATAGGGGCCGCCCGGCGGAGGCGGGGGCGGGTTGCGGCATCCGCGCGGCGGACGGGGTCCTCTATGCCAGGGGCCGCCAAAGCACCAGAACAGGCCGCCCAGCGGGCCGGAGAAGGTGTACACGACCACCGACACGATGATGAGCAGCAGAACGACCGTGAACAGAATGGTGATAAAGCCAAGCAGGATATCACCAAGCCCGCCGCTGCTGTTGTCATCATAAGCAGGCTCGTTGTAGGAGCCGTTGTTCGTGTTCCCGCCCGAAAGGCTCACGCCGTAGATGTCCGCGATGGTCTGCGCCACGTTCTGGGCGCAGGTGGTCACGGCGTCGTCATAGTCCTGCCGGACGAAGTCGTCCTCCATGGTCTGGGCAAGGGCACTGGCCTGACTTTCCAGCGTGGTGTTGCGGAAACCGTCACCTGTGGCAATGTAGTAATCGCCGTCGGCGTACTGCTGGGTCTCCATTACCAACAGGATCAGCACACCATTTTTGCCGGTAGAAGAACCAATGCCCCAGGCATTGGCCGCCTGCACAGCGTAATCCTCTGTGGAATCATTGCCTGTGTATTCTACTGTCAGTACACCGATCTGTGCGCCGCTGCAGCTGGATTCCAGCTGGGCGTTCAGTTCGGTGATGGTCTGCACGGTGCTGCTGCTCAGCACACCGGCATCGTCCACCACACACTCGCCCTTGGGCAGGCTGGGCAGCTGGGCAGCAAACGCCGCCGGGCACAGCACCGCCGCACTGACCACCACGGCCAGCACCAGTGCGCTGATGCGTTTTGCAAAGTTTTTCATGCGAATGGCTCAACCTCCTTTACGCCGGACAAAGCTCCCAGCACACTGGCCGGGAAGCCGCCGACATCCTTCTGATATTCATACACCGCTGTATTATACTGCAAGGTGCCGATGATGGTGGCTGCACTGTTGAACTGGCCGTACTGCCCCTGCACCGCGCCCATCTTCATGGGGTCTGCGGCCTGCTCCTGCAATTTTGCATACAGCTGGTCGATGGCGGTGCCCAGTGCCTGATCAGCCTGATACAGCGCGTGCATCGTGCTGCCCTGATAGTAGGGCAGCGAGGTCAGCGTCTGGCTTTTGCCGCCGTTCTGCACCGCTTGCAGACAAGCGGAAAAATCGTTCAGCGCCGTCTGTGCAGCCAGCACCTCGGCGCTGTCTGCGCCAAGGGTGTTGGAGGCAGTGGTAAGGATATTCGCCGCCGTGTTCTCCCGGGTGGTCAGTTCCTCGCTCAGGTTATAGCCGTTGTCGGCGGCGACCCCTGCGGTGAACCACTGGTGGGCGGTGTTGTACCTGCTGCGCAGCTTGGCGCTGCCAAAGCCGAAAAACGCCGCCAGCATCACCACTACGCTCAAAGCCAGCGCCGCCGCCCGGGTGGAAAGCGCTGCGGGCAGCTTTGCTTCCAGTGCGGCCAGCTTCTGCTGGCGGGGCGTCAGCCTTACGGTCTGCTCCGGCTGGGCTTTTTCGCGGTAGCTGCCCGCGTCAAAGCCGCCGGGAGCGGTTTGTTTATTGTTCTGAGAAAAATCAGCGTTTGCCATTTCAGCTCCGGATCTCCATCATTTTGGTTTTCAGCTCGTCCTCAATGCGTGTCAGCTCCTGCTCGGCGGCGGCACGCTTTG
>SKED01000561.1_pt1 | contig 40705 bp, 51 predicted proteins | sample 4826651 | NCBI WGS metagenome assembly SKED01 (sample SAMN11008818, study PRJNA524170) | human gut metagenome | biome: Human fecal sample; material: Feces; isolation source: fecal sample from pouch patient p19 | host: Homo sapiens | place: Israel: Tel-Aviv | collected 2016-06-28 | reverse complement strand
GTTGTCATTAATCCTGAGGCAGACTCTAAGGGCTTACAGCGATTCCTAGCGAAACGCTTTAAGTACCTTGCGGAACTCCATGATTGCGATTGGGTGTCTCGTTGTAAGCATGAAGGCGAGACAATGCGTGTATACTTTAAGGAGGTATAAGTTATGGGTAAGAAAGTTAAGAAGGCAGTGAAGAAAGTCACCAAGCCAATTACGAAAGCCGTGAAGAAAGTCACCAAGGAAGTGACCCGTCCTGTTAAACAGGTTGCAGGTGGTCTGGCTGGTGGTGCTGGTGAAGCACAGGTCGTGGAGGTGCCACAAGCTGCCGCTCCTGCTGCACAGATTGTTGACGTACCTGAGAAAGATGTTCCCACTGAGGATGAAGCACAGACCGAAAGCGGACGTAAGAAAGCCCGTGCTGGCGGTAAGAAGTCCTTGAGTGTAGCCCGTAGCTCCGGTGGCGGCATCAACATTTAAACAGGAGGTGACACATGGCTGAGAAGCGTACAGGTCTAGCCGAGGAAGGCGCAAAGTCCGTTTATGACCGATTAAAGAACGACCGCGCTCCTTACGAGACTCGTGCTCAAAACTGCGCTCAGTACACCATTCCGTCCCTCTTCCCTAAGGACTCCGATAACTCATCCACAGACTACACAACTCCGTGGCAAGCTGTGGGTGCTCGCGGTCTCAATAACTTGGCCTCTAAGCTCATGTTGGCGCTCTTCCCAATGCAAACGTGGATGAAGCTGACCATCTCTGAGTATGAGGCAAAACAGTTACTGAATGACCCAGATGGACTCGCTAAGGTTGATGAGGGTCTATCGATGGTAGAGCGTATCATCATGAACTACATTGAGTCTAACAGCTACCGAGTGACTCTCTTTGAGGCTCTCAAGCAGTTAGTCGTAGCGGGTAACGTCCTGCTGTATCTACCGGAACCAGAAGGGTCAAACTACAATCCCATGAAGCTGTACCGATTGTCTTCTTATGTGGTCCAGCGAGACGCATTCGGCAACGTTCTGCAAATGGTGACTCGTGACCAGATAGCTTTTGGTGCTCTCCCTGAGGACATCCGTAAGGCTGTAGAAGGTCAAGGTGGTGAGAAGAAAGCTGATGAGACCGTCGATGTGTACACTCACATCTATCTGGATGAGGACTCAGGTGAATACCTGCGATACGAAGAGGTCGAGGGTATGGAAGTACAAGGCTCCGATGGGACTTACCCTAAAGAGGCTTGCCCGTACATCCCGATTCGAATGGTTCGTCTGGATGGTGAATCCTATGGTCGTTCGTACATTGAGGAATACTTAGGTGACTTACGGTCCCTTGAGAATCTCCAAGAGGCCATCGTTAAGATGTCTATGATTAGCTCTAAGGTTATCGGCTTAGTGAATCCTGCTGGTATCACCCAGCCACGTCGACTGACCAAAGCTCAGACTGGTGACTTCGTTACTGGTCGCCCAGAAGACATCTCGTTCCTCCAACTGGAGAAGCAAGCCGACTTTACCGTAGCCAAGGCTGTCAGTGACGCTATTGAGGCTCGCCTTTCGTTTGCCTTTATGTTGAACTCTGCGGTTCAGCGCACAGGTGAACGAGTGACCGCCGAAGAGATTCGGTATGTCGCTTCTGAACTTGAAGATACTTTGGGCGGTGTCTACTCTATCCTTTCTCAAGAATTACAATTGCCTCTGGTACGAGTGCTCTTGAAGCAACTACAAGCCACGCAACAGATTCCTGAGTTACCTAAGGAAGCCGTAGAGCCAACCATTAGTACAGGTCTGGAAGCAATCGGTCGAGGTCAAGACCTTGATAAGCTGGAGCGTTGTGTCACTGCGTGGGCTGCTCTAGCTCCTATGCGTGATGACCCTGACATCAACCTTGCGATGATTAAGTTGCGCATTGCGAACGCTATCGGCATTGACACTTCTGGTATCCTTCTTACCGAAGAACAGAAGCAACAGAAGATGGCTCAACAGTCTATGCAAATGGGTATGGATAATGGTGCTGCTGCGCTGGCTCAAGGTATGGCTGCACAGGCTACAGCTTCACCTGAGGCTATGGCTGCTGCCGCTGATTCCGTAGGTTTACAGCCGGGCATTTAATACGACTCACTATAGGGAGACCTCATCTTTGAAATGAGCGATGACAAGAGGTTGGAGTCCTCGGTCTTCCTGTAGTTCAACTTTAAGGAGACAATAATAATGGCTGAATCTAATGCAGACGTATATGCATCTTTTGGCGTGAACTCCGCTGTGATGTCTGGTGGTTCCGTTGAGGAACATGAGCAGAATATGCTGGCTCTTGATGTTGCTGCCCGTGATGGCGATGATGCAATCGAGTTAGCGTCCGACGAAGTGGAAACAGAACGTGACCTGTATGACAACTCTGACCCGTTCGGTCAAGAGGATGACGAAGGTCGCATTCAGGTTCGTATTGGCGATGGCTCTGAGCCGACTGATGTGGACACTGGAGAAGAAGGCGTTGAGGACACCGAAGGTTCCGAAGAGTTTACCCCGCTGGGTGAGACTCCAGAAGAACTGGTAGCTGCTTCTGAGCAACTTGGCGAGCACGAAGAAGGCTTCCAAGAGATGATTAACATTGCTGCCGAGCGTGGCATGAGTGTCGAGACCATTGAGGCTATCCAGCGTGAGTACGAGGAGAACGAAGAGTTGTCCGCTGAGTCCTACGCTAAGCTGGCTGAGATTGGCTACACTAAGGCTTTCATTGACTCGTATATCCGTGGTCAAGAAGCTCTTGTGGAGCAGTACGTAAACAGTGTCATTGAGTACGCTGGTGGTCGTGAGCGTTTTGACGCACTGTATAATCACCTTGAGACGCACAACCCTGAGGCTGCCCAGTCGCTGGATAATGCGTTGACCAATCGTGACTTAGCGACCGTTAAGGCTATCATTAACTTGGCTGGCGAGTCTCGTGCTAAGGCGTTCGGTCGTAAGCCAACTCGTAGCGTAACCAATCGTGCTATTCCTGCTAAACCTCAGGCTACCAAGCGTGAAGGCTTTGCTGACCGTAGCGAGATGATTAAAGCTATGAGTGACCCTCGGTATCGCACAGATGCCAACTATCGTCGTCAAGTCGAACAGAAAGTAATCGATTCGAACTTCTGATAGACTCTGAAATTAATACGACTCACTATAGGGAGACCACAACGGTTCCCTCTAGAAATAATTCTTTGTTTAACTTTCTTAAGAAGGAGACATACATATGGCTAACATGACTGGTGGACAGCAAATTGGTACTAACCAAGGTAAAGGCGTAAGTACTGGTTCCGATAAACTGGCGTTGTTCTTGAAGGTATTTGGCGGTGAAGTCCTGACTGCGTTCGCTCGTACCTCCGTGACCACTTCTCGCCACATGGTCCGTTCCATCTCCAGCGGTAAATCCGCTCAGTTCCCTGTTCTGGGTCGCACTCAGGCAGCGTATCTGGCTCCGGGTGAGAACCTCGACGATAAACGTAAAGACATCAAACACACCGAGAAGGTAATCACCATTGATGGTCTCCTGACTGCTGACGTTCTGATTTACGATATTGAGGACGCGATGAACCACTATGACGTTCGCTCTGAGTACACCTCTCAGTTAGGTGAATCTCTGGCGATGGCTGCGGATGGTGCGGTTCTAGCTGAGATTGCTGGCCTGTGTAACTTGACGAGCACCCTTAACGAGAACATTGAGGGCTTAGGTGCCGCAACTGTAATTGCGACCACTCAGAACAAGGAGGCACTTACCGACCAAGTTGCGCTGGGTAAGGAGATTATTGCAGCACTGACCAAGGCTCGTGCAGCTCTGACCAAGAACTACGTTCCGGCTTCTGACCGTGTGTTCTACTGCGACCCAGATAGCTACTCTGCGATTCTGGCAGCACTGATGCCGAACGCGGCAAACTACGCTGCGCTGATTGACCCTGAGAAGGGTTCTATCCGTAACGTTATGGGCTTTGAGGTTGTAGAAGTTCCTCACCTCACTGCTGGTGGCGCTGGCACCTCTCGCGCGGATACCACTAATCAGAAGCACGCCTTCCCTGTCTCTAGTGACGATGGTACTACCAAGGTTGCTAAGGACAACGTTATCGGCCTGTTCATGCACCGCTCTGCGGTAGGTACTGTTAAGCTGCGTGACTTGGCTCTGGAACGCGCTCGTCGTGCTAACTTCCAAGCAGACCAGATCATCGCTAAGTACGCAATGGGCCACGGTGGTCTGCGCCCAGAAGCTGCTGGTGCAGTGGTTTTCAAGACGGAGTAATGCTAAGGGTGGCCTCAACGGTCGCTGCTAGTCCCGAAGAGGCGAGTGTTACTTCAACAGAAGAAACCTTAACGCCAGCACAGAAGGCCGCACGCACCCGCGCTGCTAACAAAGCCCGAAAGGAAGCTGAGTTGGCTGCTGCCACCGCTGAGCAATAACTAGCATAACCCCTTGGGGCCTCTAAACGGGTCTTGAGGGGTTTTTTGCTTAAAGGAGGAACTATATGCGCTCTTACGATATGAACGTTGAGACTGCCGCTGAGTTATCCGCTGTTAACGACATTCTGGCATCTATCGGAGAACCTCCGGTATCAACGCTGGAAGGTGACTCTAACGCAGACGTAGCGAACGCTCGACGTATTCTCAACAAGATTAACCGACAGATTCAGTCTCGTGGCTGGACGTTCAACATTGAGGAAGGCATAACGCTACTACCTGATGTTTACTCCAACCTGATTGTATACAGTGACGACTATTTATCCCTAATGGCTACTTCCGGTCAATCCATCTACGTTAACCGAGGTGGTTATGTGTATGACCGAACGAGTCAATCAGACCGCTTTGACTCCGGTATTACCGTGAACATTATTCGTCTCCGAGACTACGATGAGATGCCTGAGTGCTTCCGCTACTGGATTGTCACTAAGGCTTCCCGTCAGTTCAACAACCGATTCTTTGGGGCACCGGAAGTAGAGGGTGTACTCCAAGAAGAGGAAGATGAGGCTCGACGTCTCTGTATGGAGTACGAAGTGGACTACGGTGGGTACAATATGCTGGATGGCGATGCGTTCACTTCTGGTCTATTGACTCGCTAATAATCAATAAGGAGGCTCTAATGGCACTCATTAGCCAATCAATCAAGAACTTGAAGGGTGGTATCAGCCAACAGCCTGACATCCTTCGTTATCCCGACCAAGGGTCACGCCAAGTTAACGGTTGGTCTTCGGAGACCGAGGGCCTCCAAAAGCGTCCACCTCTGGTCTTCTTAAAGACGCTTGGAGACAGCGGGGCGTTAGGTCAAGCTCCGTACATCCATCTGATTAACCGTGATGAGAACGAGCAATATTACGCTGCGTTCACTGGTACTGGAATCCGCGTGTTTGACCTTGCTGGTAACGAGAAGCAGGTTAGACTACCAGACGGAGATTGGTATATTCGGACAGATAACCCTAGAAACGACCTAAGGATGGTCACAGTAGCCGACTATACCTTTGTGGTCAATAAAAATATTATTATCACCGAGTCAACAGAGATAGCTACTGGTGGAAACTTTAGGGATAAAGGGGACTCTTTAGTGGTTGTTCGCGGTGGACAATATGGTAGGACCTTGAGGGTTCTGATTAACGGTACAGTTCATGCTACATTGCTCATCCCAGATGGCTCAGCGCCTCAGCATGTTAACGAGACAGACGCACAGTGGATTGCTAATGAGTTAGCGAGACAACTCAGGGACGGCCTCGGTCAGTACGGGTGGACATTTAACGTCGGACAGGGTTTCATCCATATAATAGCTCCTGCTGGGGAAGATATTAGAGACATATCTACAGAGGACGGTTATGCTGACCAACTGATTTACCCTGTAACACACTATGTTCAGACATTTTCCAAACTACCACAGAACGCCCCTGACGGTTACATTGTTAAAATCGTGGGAGATTCCTCTAAGTCCGCTGACCAATACTATGTACAATATGATTCTACCCGCAAAGTGTGGAAGGAAGTTGTAGGGTGGAACACCAAACTTGGATATACCTTTAGCACCATGCCACACGCCCTAGTTCGGGCCTCAGATGGTAACTTTGAATTTAAGGCCCTGACATGGAACTTTAGGACCTGTGGTGACTTGGACACGAACCCTTACCCTTCATTTGTTGGCTCCACAATCAACGATGTGTTCTTCTTCCGAAACCGTTTAGGCTTCCTAAGTGGGGAGAATATCATCTTGAGTAGAACCGCGAAGTACTTCAACTTCTTCCCAGCGTCAGTCGCAAACCTGAGCGATGATGACCCTATAGACGTAGCTGTGAGTACTAACCGCATAGCAATCCTTAAGTATGCCGTTCCGTTCTCAGAGGAGTTACTAATCTGGTCCGATGAAGCACAGTTCGTCCTGACCGCTTCTGGGACTCTAACGTCGAAGTCGGTTGAGTTGAACCTAACGACTCAGTTTGATGTGCAGGACCAAGCGAGACCTTATGGGATTGGGCGTAACGTCTACTTTTCCAGCCCGAGGTCCAGCTACACATCCATCCACAGATACTACGCCGTTCAGGATGTAAGTTCCGTTAAGAACGCTGAGGACATCACAGCGCACGTCCCTAACTACATCCCAAATGGTGTGTTTAGTATTTGTGGTAGTGGTACGGAAAACTTCTGTGCGGTGCTATCTCATGGTGACCCTAGTAAAATCTTCATATACAAATTCCTGTACCTTAACGAAGAGTTAAGACAACAGTCGTGGTCTCATTGGGACTTTGGGGCAAACGTACAGGTTCTGGCTTGTCAGAGCATAAGCTCAGATATGTACGTTATTCTTCGAAATGAGTTCAATACGTTCCTAGCTAGAATCTCTTTCACTAAGAACGCCATTGATTTACAAGGAGAACCTTACCGTGCCTTTATGGACATGAAGATTCGCTATACGATTCCTAGTGGAACATACAACGATGACACCTACACTACCTCTATTCACCTGCCAACAATCTACGGTGCAAACTTCGGGAGAGGCAGAATCACTGTACTGGAGCCTGACGGTAAGATAACTGTATTTGAGCAACCTACGGCTGGGTGGAAAAGCGACCCTTGGCTGAGACTCGACGGTAACTTAGAGGGACGAATGGTATACATTGGGTTCAACATTGACTTCGTATATGAGTTCTCTAAGTTCCTCATCAAGCAAACTGCCGACGACGGGTCTACCTCCACGGAAGACATTGGGCGATTGCAGTTGCGGAGAGCGTGGGTGAACTATGAAAACTCTGGTGCGTTCGACATTTATGTTGAGAACCAATCGTCCAACTGGAAGTATACGATGGCTGGTGCTCGCTTAGGCTCTCACACTCTGAGGGCTGGGCGATTGAACTTAGGGACCGGACAATACCGATTCCCTGTGGTGGGTAACGCCAAGTTCAATACCGTGTCCATCTTGTCTGATGAGACTACCCCACTGAACATCATTGGGTGTGGTTGGGAAGGTAACTACTTACGGAGAAGTTCAGGTATTTAATTAAATGTTCTCCCTGTGGTGGTTCGAAATTAATACGACTCACTATAGGGAGAACAATACGACTACGGGAGGGTTTTCTTATGATGATTATAAGACCTACTAAAAGTACAGACTTTGAGGTATTCACTCCGGCTCACCATGACATTCTTGAAGCTAAGGCTGCTGGTATTGAGCCGAGTTTCCCTGATGCTTCCGAGTGTGTCACGTTGAGCCTCTATGGGTTCCCTCTAGCCATTGGTGGTAACTGCGGGGACCAGTGCTGGTTCGTAACGAGCGACCAAGTGTGGCGACTTAGCGGAAAAGCTAAGATAGAGTTCCGTAAGTTAATCATGGAGTATCGCGATAAGATGCTTGAGAAGTATGATACTCTTTGGAATTACGTATGGGTAGGTAATACGTCCCACATTCGTTTCCTCAAGACTATCGGTGCAGTATTCCATGAAGAGTACACACGAGATGGTCAATTTCAACTATTCACAATAACGAAAGGAGGGTGATTTATGTGTTGGGCAGCCGCAATCCCTATCGCTATAGCTGGCGCTCAGGCCGTAGGCAGTCAGAACGCTCAAGCTAAAATGATTGCCTCACAGACAGCCGCTGGTCGACGTCAAGCATTTGAACTTATGAAGCAGACGAACATCCAGAATGCTGACCTATCGTTGCAAGCTCGAAGTCGCCTTGAGGAAGCGTCCTCTGAGTTGACCTCTCAGAACATGCAGAAGGTTCAGGCTATGGGGTCAATCCGAGCGGCTATCGGAGAGAGTATGCTTGAAGGTGCCTCAATGGACCGCATTAAGCGGGTCACAGAGGGACAGTTCATTCGGGAAGCCAACATGGTAACTGATAACTATCGACGCGACTACCAAGCGATATTCGCACAGCAACTTGGTGGCACTCAAAGTGCTGCAAGCCAGATTAGCGAAATCTATAAGGGCGAACAGAAACAGAAGAGTAAGCTACAGATGGTTCTGGACCCGCTGGCTATCATGGGGTCTTCCGCTGCGAGTGCGTATGCCTCCGGTGCGTTCGACTCTAAGTCAACCAATAAGGCACCTATTGTCGCCGCTAAAGGAACCAAGACGGGGAGGTAATGAGCTATGAGTAAAATTGAATCTGCCCTTCAAGCGGCACAACCGGGACTCTCGCGGTTACGTAGTGGTGCTGGTGGCATGGGCTATCGTGCAGCAACCACTCAGGCTGAGCAACCAAAGTCCAGCCTATTGGACACCATTGGTCGGTTCGCTAAGGCTGGTGCTGATATGTACACCGCTAAGGAGCAACGAGCACGAGACCTAGCCGATGAACGCTCCAACGAGATTATCCGTAAGCTGACTCCTGAGCAACGCCGAGAGGCTCTCAACAAAGGAACACTTCTGTATCAGGATGACCCATACGCGATGGAAGCACTACGCGTCAAGACTGGTCGTAACGCTGCGTACCTTGTTGATGATGACGTTATGCAGAAGATTAAAGAGGGTGTCTTCCGTACTCGTGAAGAGATGGAAGAGTATCGCCATAGTCGTCTTCAAGAGGGCGCTAAGGCATACGCTGAGCAGTTCGGTATTGACCCTGATGACGTTGATTATCAGCGTGGGTTCAATGGGGACATCACTGAGCGTAACATCTCACTGTATGGGGCACACGATAGCTTCTTGAGTCAACAGGCTCAGAAGGGTGCCATCATGAACAGCCGAGTGGAACTCAACGGTGTCCTTCAAGACCCTGATATGCTTCGCCGCCCAGACTCCGCTGACTTCTTTGAGAAGTACATCGACAACGGTCTGGTTACTGGGGCAATCCCATCTGATGCTCAAGCCACACAGCTTATAAGCCAAGCGTTCAGTGACGCTTCTAGCCGTGCTGGTGGTGCTGACTTCCTGATGCGAGTGGGTGACAAGAAGGTAACACTTAACGGTGCCACTACGACTTACCGAGAGTTAATGGGTGAAGAACAGTGGAATGCTCTCATGGTGACAGCGCAACGTTCTCAGTTTGAGAATGACGCTAAGATGAACGAGCAGTATCGCTTGAAGATTAACTCTGCGCTGAACCAAGAAGACCCTCGTATTGCGTGGGAGATGCTTCAAGGTATTAAGGCTGAACTCGATAAGGTGCAACCTGATGAGCAGATGACACCGCAACGTGAGTGGCTAATCTCAGCACAGGAGCAAGTCCAGAATCAGATGAACGCATGGACGAAAGCTCAGGCCAAGGCTCTGGATGACTCTATGAAGTCAATGAACAAACTTGACGTAATCGACGAGCAGTTCCAGAAGCGAATCAACGGTGAGTGGGTCTCAACGGACTTTAAGGATATGCCAGTCAACGAGAACACTGGTGAGTTCAAGCATAGCGATATGGTTAACTACGCCAATAAGAAGCTCGCCGAGATTGACCGTATGGACATCCCAGATAGCGCCAAGGACATGATGAAGTTGAAATACCTTCAAGCGGACTCTAAGGACGGTGCATTCCGTACAGCAATCGGAACTATGGTGACTGACGCTAGTCAAGAGTGGTCTGCCGCTGTGATTAACGGTAAGTTACCTGAACGGACCCCAGCTATGGATGCTCTACGCAGAATCCGTAATGTTGACCCTCAGTTGATTGCTGCGCTGTACCCAGACCAAGCTGAGTTATTCCTGACTATGGACATGATGGACAGGCAGGGTATTGACCCTCAGGTTATTCTTGATGCTGACCGACTGGTTGCCAAACGTTCCAAAGAGCAACGCTTCGAGGACGATAAGGCGTTCGAGTCTGCACTGAATAGCTCTACGGCTCCTGAGATTGCCCGTATGCCAGCGGCACTTCGTGAATCTGCACGTAAGATTTATGACTCCGTTAAGTTCCGCTCAGGTAACGAAAGCATGGCTATGGAGCAGATGACCAAGTTCCTTAAGGAATCTACCTACACGTTCACTGGTGACGATGTTGATGGTGATACAGTCGGTGTAATTCCGAAGAACCTAATGCAAGTCAACTCGGACCCGAAATCGTGGGAGCAAGGTCGTGATATTCTGGAGGAAGCACGTAAGGGAATCATCGCGAGCAACCCTTGGATAACCAACAAGCAACTGACCATGTATTCTCAAGGTGACTCCATTTACCTTATGGACACCACTGGTCAAGTCCGCGTCAGATATGACAAAGAGTTACTCTCGAAGGTCTGGAGTGAGAACCAGAAGAGACTCGAAGAGAAAGCTCGTGAGAAGGCTCTGGCTGAGGCCAACAAGCGAGCACCTATCGTTGCCGCTAAGAAGGCCCGTGAAGCTGGTGCTAAACGAGTCCGAGAGAAACGTAAACAGACTCCGAAGTTCATCTATGGACGCAAGGAGTAACTAAAGGCTACATAAGGAGGCCCTAAATGGATAAGTACGATAAGAACGTACCAAGTGAGTATGATGGTCTGTTCCAGAAGGCGGCTGATGTCAACGGGGTCTCTTATGACCTTTTACGTAAAGTCGCTTGGACAGAATCACGTTTTGTACCTACAGCAAAATCTAAGACTGGACCGTTAGGCATGATGCAGTTCACCAAGGCAACCGCTAAGGCCCTTGGTCTACGAGTTACCGATGGTCCAGACGACGACCGACTTAACCCTGAGTTAGCTATCAACGCTGCCGCTAAGCACCTTGCAGGTCTGGTAGGGAAGTTTGATGGTGATGAACTTAAAGCTGCCCTTGCGTATAACCAAGGCGAGGGACGCTTGGGTAATCCACAACTTGAGGCGTACTCCAAGGGAGACTTCGCGGCTATCTCTGAGGAAGGACGTAATTACATGCGTAGCCTTCTGGATGTCGCTCGGTCACCTATGGCTGGACAGTTGGAAACTTTTGGAGGTATCACCCCAAAGGGTAAAGGCATTCCGGCTGAGGTAGGTCTGGCTGGAATCGGCCATAGTCAGAAAGTAACTCAGGAACTTCCAGAGTCCACAAGTTTTGACGTTAAGGGTATTGAACAGGAGGCTCCGGCGAAACAATTCGCCAAGGACTTTTGGGAGACCCACGGAGAAACACTTGATGAGTACAACAGTCGTTCAACCTTCTTCGGATTCAAAAATGCTGCCGAAGCTGAACTCTCCAACTCAGTCGCTGGGATGGCTTTCCGTGCTGGTCGCCTCGATAATGGTTTTGATGTGTTTAAAGACACCATTACGCCGACTCGCTGGAACTCTCACATATGGACTCCAGAAGAATTAGAGAAGATTCGAACAGAGGTTAAGAACCCTGCGTATATCAACGTGGTAACTGGTGGTTCCCCTGAGAATCTTGACGACCTAATAAAGCTGGCTAACGATAACTTCGAGGCTGACTCCCGCGCTGCCGAAGCTGGCCTAGGTGCCAAACTGAGTGCTGGCGTTATTGGTGCTGGTGTAGACCCACTCAGTTATGTTCCTATGGTCGGTGTAACTGGTAAGGGCTTTAAGTTAATCAATAAGGCTCTTGTAGTTGGTGTCGAAAGTGCTGCGCTGAACGTTGCATCCGAAGGTCTCCGTACCTCCGTAGCTGGTGGTGCCGCAGATTATGCTGGTGCGGCATTAGGTGGCTTTGTGTTTGGTGCTGGGATGTCTGCAATCAGTGACGCTGTAGCGGCTGGACTGAAACGCAGTAAACCAGAAGCTGAGTTCGACAATGAGTTCATTGGTCCTATGATGCGAATGGAAGCCCGTGAGACAGCACGCAACGCCAACTCTGCGGACCTCTCTCGTATGAACACTGAGAACATGAAGTTTGAAGGTGAGTACAAAGGTATTCCATATGAGGAACTTCCGACCGAAAAGGGTGCGGTGGTTCTCCATGATGGCTCCATACTCAGTGCGAGCAACCCAATCAACCCCAAGACTCTCAAAGAGTTCTCCGAGGTTGACCCTGAGAAAGCGGCACGAGGTATCAAACTAGCAGGGTTCACTGAGATTGGGTTAAAGACCTTAGGCTCAGACGACGCTGATATTCGACGGGTAGCTATTGACCTAGTGCGGTCTCCTACCGGAATGCAATCAGGTTCCTCAGGTAAGTATGGTTCAACAGCTTCTGACATTTTCGAGAAACTTCGTGGCACTGACCAGCGTACTTACAACGACCTGTATAAGGCGATGTCTGACGCTATGAAAGACCCTGAGTTCTCCACTGGCGGTGCTAAGATGTCTCGCGAAGAAGCTCGTTACACTATCGAGCGTCGAGTGGCCTTGGCTATTGAGAACCCTGAGCTACAGAAGGCTTTAACTCCTAACGAGCGAATCATAATGGACATCGTTAAGCGCCATTATGACACCAAGCGTGAACTCATGGAGAACCCTGCGGTCTTTGGTAATACGAAGGCTGTGAGTATCTTTCCAGAGAGTAGACACAAGGGAACGTATGTTCCACATGTGTACGACAAGTACGCTAAGGCACTCAAAATTCAACGCTATGGTGCTGAGGGCTTACAGGAAGGTATCGCTCGGTCATGGATGTGTAGCTACGATTTGAGACCTGCGGTAAAGGCCCGTATTGACGAAGCACTTAAAGAGATGCACGGTGTAGAGGAAGTCACTCACGATATGGTGTATAAGTACGCTATGGATAAAGCATACGGTATCTCTCACTCAGACAGGTTCACTAATAGCTCCATCATTGAGGAGAACATTGAGGGTCTTGTTGGTATAGAGAATAATTCATTCCTTGAAGCACGTAACCTATTTGACTCCGACTTAGCAATCACCATGCCAGATGGTGAGCAATTCTCTGTGAACGATTTGAGGGACTTTAGTATGTTCCGTATCATGCCAGCGTATGACCGCCGTATCAACGGTGACATTGCAATCATGGGGTCTACCGGTAAAACCACTAAGGAACTTAAGGATGAGATTTTGGCTCTCAAAGCGAAAGCTGAGGGAGACGGTAAGAAGACAGGCGAGGTTCATGCTCTTATGGATACCGTTAAGATTCTTACTGGTCGTGCTCGACGCAATCAGGACACTATGTGGGAAACCTCGATGCGAGCTATCAATGACCTAGGGTTCTTCGCTAAGAACGCCTACATGGGTGCTCAGAACATTACTGAGATTGCTGGGATGTTTGCCACGGGTAACGTGCGTGCTCTTGGTCACGGTATCCCAATTCTGCGGGATACACTCTACAAGTCTAAACCAGTTTCCGCTAAGGAACTCAAGGAACTCCATGCGTCTCTGTTCGGGAAGGAAGTGGACCAGTTGATTCGACCTAAACGTGCTGACATTGTGCAGCGACTACGGGAGGCGACTGATACCGGACCTATGATATCGAACATCGTAGGGACCTTGAAGTATTCCACACAGGAACTGGCTGCCCGCTCTCCGTGGACTAAGATGCTGAACGGGACCACTAACTACCTTCTGGATGCTGCGCGTCAAGGTATGCTTGGGGACGTTATTAGTGCCACCTTAACAGGTAAGACTACTCGCTGGGAGAAAGAAGGATTCCTTCGGGGTGCCTCTATAACTCCTGAGCAGATGGCTGGCATCAAGTCTCTCATCAAGGAACACATGGTCCGTGGTGAGGACGGGAAGTTTACCGTTAAGGACAAGCAAGCGTTCTCTATGGACCCCCGTGCTATGGACTTATGGCGACTGGCTGACAAGGTAGCTGATGAGGCAATGTTGCGTCCGCACAAGGTGTCCTTACAGGATTCCCATGCGTTCGGAGCGTTGGGTAAAATGGTGATGCAGTTTAAGTCTTTCACCATTAAGTCCCTTAACTCTAAGTTCGTTAGAACCTTCTATGATGGCTACAAGAACAACCGAGCGATTGACGCTGCGCTTACTGGTATCATCTCTATGGGCCTCGCTGGTGGTTACTACGCTATGGCTGCACACGTCAAAGCGTATGGAATGCCTAAGGAGAAACGTAAAGAATACTTGGAGCGTGCATTGGACCCAACCATGATTGCCCACGCTTCGTTGTCTCGTAGTTCTCAATTAGGTGCTCCTTTGGCTATGGCTGACCTAGTTGGTGGTATCTTAGGGGTCGAGTCCTCCAAGATGGTTCGCTCCACGATTCTACCTAAGGACACCATGAAGGAACGCGGCCCAAACAAACCGTACACCTCTAGAGAGGTAATGGGAGCTATGGGTTCGAACCTTCTGGAGCAGATGCCTTCCGCTGGCTTTGTGGCTAACGTAGGGGCTACCTTGATGAATGCTGCTGGTGTGGTTAACTCGCCTAACAAAGCAACCGAGCAGGACTTCATGACTGGCTTAATGAACTCTACCAAAGAGTTAGTGCCTAACGACCCTCTGACTCAACAGCTTGTGTTGAAGATTTATGAGGCGAATGGTGTTAACTTGAAGGAGCGTAGGAAATAATACGACTCACTATAGGGAGAGGTGAAAGAATCTTCTCCCTGTAGTCTCTTAGATTTACTTAAGGAGGTCAAATGACTAGCGTAATTAAAACCGTTTTGACTTACCCGTTAGATGGCTCCAATCGTGATTTTCATATCCCGTTTGAGTATCTGGCCCGTAAGTTCGTAGTGGTAACTCTTATCGGCGTAGACCGTAAGGTCCTTACGATTAATACAGACTATCGCTTTGCTACACGTACTACCATCTCTCTGACCAAGGCTTGGGGTCCATCTGATGGATACACGACCATCGAGTTGCGTCGAGTAACCTCCACTACAGACCGCTTGGTTGACTTTACGGACGGCTCAATCCTTCGTGCGTATGACCTTAACGTCGCCCAGATTCAAACGATGCACGTAGCGGAAGAGGCCCGTGACCTTACTGCTGATACTATCGGTGTCAATAATGATGGTCATCTGGATGCCCGTGGTCGTCGAATTGTGAACCTAGCGAACGCTATTGATGACCGTGACGCTGTTCCTCTTGGTCAGCTTAAGACCATGGACAAGAACTCATGGCAGGCGCGTAATGATGCCTTACGGTTCCGTAATGAGGCTGAGACTTTCCGCAACCAAGCGGAGGGCTTTAAGAATGAGTCCAGTACCAACGCTACGGACACGAAGCAGTGGCGTGATGATGCTAAAGGGTTACGAGATGAAGCTGAGAAATTAAAGAATACGGCTGGTCAATATGCCGATGCTGCTGGTATCTATGCTGGCAACGCTAAGGATAGCGAGGACGAAGCACGACGAATAGTTTCGAGTATCAGGGAAGCTGGTCTAATTGGCTATATTACCCGTAGCTCCTTCGAGAAAGGCTTCAACGTTACACTATGGAACGAGGTCCTGCTATGGGAAGAGGATGGTTATTATTACCGCTGGGATGGTGCTCTCCCAAAAACAGTGCCTGCGGGTTCAACCCCTGATTCCAATTGGACTAACGTAGGTAAGCTGAATGGGCTTGATGAACACTCACCTGAGAACTTTGGTGCAATCCCTAATGACCCTAATTTTGACTGTTTGCCTGCTATAAACCTAGCTATAGCTACGGGTACATTAAATCTGAATGGGGATTCTACCTACCACGTAACAGATGAGGTTGTTATCCCCTCTTACCTACGTGGGAATCTAAATGGGGCAACAATTAAAGCAATTGGTCCTACATGGCCTGCATTAAAAGCTGTTGTTCGTGTTAGTAAATTTCCTATTGGAACCCCAACCGTTGATGTAGCTAATACTGAGAACCAGGTACGAGGGCTACGTTTGATTGGTAGTCTGAACATAGACTGTGCAGATATTGCATCGTATGGTTTTTACGCACGACTAATGTGTGCAGAATCCGAGATGGGTAGCATCTATGCATATAATGCTAATAGATATGGCATTGTAATGTTTGCTTGCTGGTATTTTCAAATGGGTACTCTCCATGCAAACAACTGTGCAAGGGGCATGGCATTAGGTTATTCAACGGAAGGTGAGCAAGGGGATACCTATGTAAATGCTACACACTTCCCTCACATTAGTGCATGGGGTACAGATAAGTCTACGGGACTAGGTTATGACCCAATCACAGATGATGCGAGTAAATATACGATAGGTGCTGGTATTATTCTAGGTCGTGGTTTGTCCACCAGTGTTGGTGTGCTGTGCTCTGAGAATACATCTGGTGCTGGTGTGGTAACAATGGACCCTGCTGCGTGGGACATTGGGGTTATGTACTGTGAGGGTAACAGTAAAGACTTCACTCAGGCGGATGAACCGAAGGTATCACTGTTGTCATCTAAGGCTAACAGTGAGAGCCATATGCTTACCATCTCTACACTTCACCTATCTGCTGGTTGTGGCATCTTAACCAGAAGTAAACAAGAGCGTGTGTTGATAAGAAGTCTGTATCGTTTTGATAATTCAAAAACCTTCCATTCTTACTGCACAGAAGACACAGTAGAGGTTGTTAGTAGTAACTACTATGTACTTAATGGTCACAATTACAATGCACCTGCTGCACTTATAAAAGCACCTATCAATGTGGACTTTGTGCGATCAGGGCTGACCTTGAGTGAGTGGACAACCACTGTTATTGGTCACTTTGCTGGTAGTACAGATGAGCAACAGCTTTATGTTAAGCTACCTGCAAGCCCAAATGGATTGGTCTTACAGATAGATAGTGAGGATGGAATAGAACATTTACCTGTAATTGGTACAGATTTTAAAGTATCTCTGACTAAGAAAAGATTGCCTAGTAAACTGTATGAGATAAGGATTGGTGAGGTATCTACAGTACCCGTGGCCAATTGCTCTGTTCTAGTTAGAAGTAAAAAAGGTGATTGGTACTACTGGTAACAACTTTGGGTCACGGACGACCCGCTTTAAACTGGGGGTTTTATGATTGAGTTAGACTTAAAGAATGAGGTCCTTAAAGCCTCGCCTATCGTCGGGACCGCGGCGGCTGATGGTGCCAGTCGGTTCTTCTTCGGACTCACACTGAACGAATGGTTCTACGTTGCCGCTATTGCCTACACAGTGGTTCAGATTGGTGCCAAGGTAGTCGATAAGATGATTGACTGGAAGAGAGCCAATAAGGAGTAATATATGGAAAAAGATAAGAGCCTCATTACGTTCTTAGAGATGTTGGACACCGCGATGGCACAGCGTATGCTTGCTGATTTATCAAACGACGAGCGTCGAACTCCACAACTCTATAACGCCATCAACAAACTGTTAGACCGCCACAAGTTCCAGATTGGTAAGTTGCAGCCGGATGTTCACATCTTAGGCGGCCTTGCTGGTGCTCTTGAAGAGTACAAAGAGAAAGTCGGTGAGAACGGTCTTACGGATGACGATATTTACACTTTACAGTGATATACTCAAGGCCACTACTGATAGTGGTCTTTATGGATGTCATTGTCTACATGAGATGCTCCTACGTGAAATCTGAAAGTTAACGGGAGGCATTATGCTGGAATTTTTACGTAAGCTAGTCCCTTGGGTTCTCGCTGGGATGCTATTCGGATGGGGATGGCACCTTGGGGCTGACTCAATGAACGCCAAGTGGAAACAGGAGGTACAGAATGAGTACGTTAAGAGAGTTGAGGCTACAGCGAGCACTCAGAGAGCAATCAATGAAATATCGGCTAAGTATCAAGAAGACCTTGCCGCGCTGGAAGGGAGCACTGATAGGATTATTTATGATTTGCGTAGCGACAATAAGCGGCTGCTCGTCAGAATCAAGACTACCGGAACCTCCGCTGGTGAGTGTGGATTCGAGCCTGATGGTAGAGCCGAACTTGACGACCGAGATGCTAAGCGTATTCTCGCAGTAACCAAGAGGGGTGACGCGTGGATTCGTGCCCTACAGGACACTATACGAGAACTACAACATAAGCAGGAGGTTAAGTAATGAGTAAAGGTACATCCGCTCAGGCAAATCGTAATGCGCTCGTTGTGGCGCAACTAAAGGGTGACTTCGTGGCGTTCCTGTTCGTATTGTGGAAGGCTCTTTCTCTCCCACCGCCGACTAAGTGTCAAATTGATATGGCCCGATGTCTAGCTAACGGAGACAACAAGAAGTTCATCTTACAGGCTTTCCGTGGTATCGGTAAGTCATTCATCACCTGTGCGTTCGTTGTGTGGTCCTTATGGAGAGACCCTCAGTTGAAGATACTTATCGTGTCAGCCTCTAAGGAACGTGCAGACGCTAACTCCATCTTTATTAAGAACATCATTGACCTGCTCCCATTCCTTGCTGAGCTAAAGCCAAGACCCGGACAGCGTGACTCTGTAATCAGCTTTGACGTGGGTCCAGCTAAGCCTGACCACTCTCCTAGTGTTAAATCGGTGGGTATCACTGGTCAGTTAACTGGTAGTCGTGCTGATATTATAATTGCAGATGACGTTGAGATTCCGTCTAACAGCGCGACTATGGGTGCCCGTGAGAAGCTATGGACTCTGGTTCAGGAGTTCGCTGCGCTTCTTAAACCGCTGCCTACGTCTCGTGTTATCTACCTTGGTACTCCTCAGACTGAGATGACTCTCTATAAGGAACTTGAGGATAACCGTGGGTACACAACCATTATCTGGCCTGCTCTGTATCCAAGGACACACGAAGAGAACCTCTATTACTCACAGCGTCTTGCTCCTATGCTACGCGCTGAGTACGATGAGAACCCTGAGGCACTCGCTGGGACTCCAACAGACCCTGTGCGCTTCGACCGTGATGATCTCCGTGAGCGTGAGTTGGAATACGGTAAGGCTGGCTTCACACTACAGTTCATGCTTAACCCGAACCTGAGTGATGCCGAGAAGTACCCTCTGAGGCTCCGTGACGCTATCGTAGCGGCTTTAGACTTAGAGAAGGCCCCAATGCATTACCAGTGGCTTCCGAACCGTCAGAACATCATTGAGGACCTTCCTAACGTTGGCCTTAAGGGTGATGACCTTCATACGTACCACGATTGTTCCAGCAACTCTGGTCAGTATCAACAGAAGATTCTGGTCATTGACCCTAGTGGTCGCGGTAAGGACGAAACAGGTTACGCTGTGCTGTACACTCTGAACGGTTACATCTACCTTATGGAAGCTGGAGGTTTCCGCGATGGTTACTCCGATAAGACCCTTGAGTTGCTCGCTAAGAAAGCTAAACAATGGGGAGTCCAGACGGTTGTATACGAGAGTAACTTCGGTGACGGTATGTTTGGTAAGGTATTCAGTCCTATTCTTCTTAAACACCACAACTGCGCTATGGAAGAGATTCGTGCTCGTGGTATGAAGGAGATGCGTATTTGTGATACCCTTGAGCCAGTCATGCAGACTCACCGCCTTGTCATTCGTGATGAGGTCATTAGGGCCGACTACCAGTCCGCTCGTGACGTAGACGGTAAGCATGACGTTAAGTATTCACTGTTCTACCAGATGACCCGTATCACTCGTGAGAAAGGTGCTCTGGCTCATGATGACCGATTGGATGCCCTTGCGTTAGGCATTGAGTATCTCCGTGAGTCCATGCAGTTGGATTCCGTTAAGGTCGAAGGTGAAGTGCTTGCTGACTTCCTTGAGGAGCACATGATGCGTCCTACGGTAGCTGCTACGCATATCATTGAGATGTCTGTGGGAGGAGTTGACGTGTACTCTGAGGACGATGAGGGTTACGGTACGTCTTTCATTGAGTGGTGATTTATGCATTAGGACTGCATAGGGATGCACTATAGACCACGGATGGTCAGTTCTTTAAGTTACTGAAAAGACACGATAAATTAATACGACTCACTATAGGGAGAGGAGGGACGAAAGGTTACTATATAGATACTGAATGAATACTTATAGAGTGCATAAAGTATGCATAATGGTATACCTAAAGTGACCTCCAAGAATGGTGATTATATTGTATTAATATCACCTTAACTTAAAGACCAACATAAAGGAGGGAGACTCATGTTCCGCTTATTGTTGACCTTGTTGCGGCATAGAGTCACCTACCGATTTCTTATGGTACTTTGTGCTACCATTGGGTACGCATCTCTTACTGGAGACCTCAGTTCACTGGAGTCTGCCGTTTGCTCTCTACTCACTTGTAGCGATTAGGGTCTTCCTGACCGACTGATGGCTCACCGAGGGATTCAGCGGTATGATTGCATCACACCACTTCATCCCTATAGAGTCAAGTCCTAAGGTATACCCATAAAGAGCCTCTAATGGTCTATCCGTAAGGTCCATACCTAAAGATAGGCCATACTATCAGTGGAACCTAAAGAGGGTCTTAGAGAGGGCCTAAGGAGTTCCTAGAGGGTCCTTTAAAATATACCATAAAAATCTGAGTGACTATCTCACAGTGTACGGACCTAAAGTTCCCCCATAGGGGGTCCCTAACGTCCAGCCAATCACCTAGAGTCAACCGAAGGTTGACCTTGAGGGTTCCTTGAGGGTTGGGGTTGGTCCTTTTGGTTTACCTTTGAGTGTCTCTCTGTGTCCCTATCTGTTCAACCTCCTAAAGTATCCTCCTAAAGTATCCTCCTAAAGTATCCTCCTAACGTATCCTCCTAACGTCCATCCTAAAGCCAACACCTAAAGACTACACCTAAAGACCCATCAAGTCAACGCCTATCTTAAAGTATCTTCTAAAGACCAGCCTAAAGACCATCCTAAAGCCTATCCTATAGACGCCTTGTTGTTACCTATAGAGATAATCTTCATCCATCGTCTTTAATACGACTCACTATAAGGAGAGACTACTTAAAGATACCTTAAAAGAGAAATTAAAGAATTTTTAAAAGAGTATTGACTTAAAGAGTCCTAGAGGTTACTATTCATCTCGTCAACGGGACAACGGCCCAAAGCCACTCCCTGAGATACCGGGGTCAACCGGATAAGTAGGCAGCCTGTAAGCCATACGAAAAACAGGCATTGACAACATGAAGTAACATGCAGTAAGATACACAGCGCTAGGTAACGCTAGGTAGCACTAGCAACACTAGCAGCGTCAACCTGACGCACGGTGTCTTCTAGGTGACTTAAGCGCACCACGGCACATAAGGTGAAACAAAACGGTTGACAACATGCAGTAAACACGGTACGATGTACCACAAGCAGTAAGGGTGTAGGGATAGGAACCGAGAAACCTGCCCGTGACCCGCCAAGGATAAGGCGCTAGCCATGAGTCGAATTCGGTCACTCATCGCATAAAAGAATAACAGGTTGACAGCCTCCTTTAAAAGCTGTAAGATGTACCCACGAAATGACGGAACAGTGAGTCACCACACTGAAAGGTGATGCGGTCTAACGAAACCTGACCAAAGACGCTCTTTAACAATCTGGTAAACGGCTCTTGAGTGTACACACGTAGCGGATAACTCAAGGGTATCGCAAGGTGCCCTTTATGATATCCACTAACAACACTATGAGGTAACACACAATGGCTATGTCTAACATGACTTATAACAACGTTTTCGATCACGCTTACGAAATGCTGAAAGAAAACATCCGTTATGATGACATCCGTGACACTGATGACCTGCACGACGCAGTACACATGGCAGCCGATAGCGCCGTTCCGCACTATTACAGTGACATTTTCAGTGTAATGGCAAGCGAGGGCATTGACCTTGAGTTCGAAGACTCTGGTCTGATGCCGGACACCAAGGACGTAATTCGCATCCTGCAAGCTCGCATCTATGAGCAACTCACGATTGACCTCTGGGAAGATGCAGAAGACTTACTGAACGAGTACCTTGAGGAAGTCGAGGAGTCAGAAGACTACGAGGAGGAAGAAGAGTAATGGCTACCAACACCACGCAATACGGTCTGACCGCTCAAACTGTACTGTTTTATAGTGACATGGTGCGCTGTGGCTTTGATTGGTCGCTCGCAATGTCACACCTTAAGGAACTGTACGAAAACAACAAGGCAATAGCCTTGGAGTCTGCTGAGTGATAGACTCAAGGTCGCTCCCTGCGAGTGGCCTTTATGATTATCATTTAACATGCAATAGGACTAACACCATGAGTAAACTTCTGGCAACCTCTAAAATCAAAGGCCAATGCACTGTAACGCTGCGTGAGTACTATCACGGGTCAATGGGATGCACCTATGTTGTGCGCTACGGCAAACAGGTCACACATTGGGTAAACCCGATTTTAGCGCAAGAGGAGTATCAAGCCTGTGTGATACACCAAGCAACATGTGCAGGTTGGAACGATTGACAACAGCCTTCAAGTCTACCAAGTGGTAAACTCAAGGTCGCTCCTAGCGAGTGGCCTTCATGATTATCACTTTACTTACGGGAGTAATGTATATGCTCACTATCGGTCTACTCACCGCTCTGGGTCTAGCTGTAGGTGCATCCTTTGGGAAGTCCTTAGGTGTAGCTGTGGGCACTTACTTGGTCGCTTGTATCATTACGGGAGCACTGCGCAAATGCTGAAACACTACGTCATGCCTATCCATACACGCAACGGGGCAACCGTATGCACACCTGATGGGTTCGCAATGAAACAGCGAATCGAACGCCTTAAGCGTGAACTCCGCATTAACCGTAAGATTAACAAGATAGGCTCCAGCTATGACAGAACGCACTGATGGCTTAAAGAAAGGTTACATGCCCAACGGTACACTATACGCTGCAAATAGGCGAATAGTCAGAACTTGGCGAGAAAACAACCTAGAACGCCGCAAGGCACAAGAAAGGGCGGCATGGCATAGGCGAAAGGAAAAGGTTAAAGCCAAGAAACTAGCCGCACTTGAACAAGCACTAGCCAATACACTGAACGCTATCTCATAACGAACATAAAGGACACACTACAATGAACATTACCGACATCATGAACGCTATCGACGCAATCAAAGCACTTCCAATCTGTGAACTTGACAAGCGCCAAGGGATGCTTATCGACTTACTGGTCGAGATGGTCAACAGCGAAACATGCGATGGCGAGATAACTGAACTGAATCAGGCACTTGAGCATCAAGATTGGTGGACTACCTTGAAGTGTCTCACGGCTGACGCAGGTTTCAAGATGCTTGGTAATGGTCACTTCTCGGCTGCTTATAGTCATCCGCTGCTGCCCAACAGAGTGATTAAGGTGGGCTTTAAGAAAGAGGACTCAGGCGCTGCGTATACTGCATTCTGCCGCATGTATCAGGGCCGTGCCGGTATCCCTAACGTCTACGATGTACAGCGCCACGCTGGATGCTATACGGTGGTACTCGATGCACTAAATGATTGCGAGCGTTTCAACAATGATGAACATTATAAATACGCTGAGATTGCAAGTGACATCATTGACTGCAAATCAGATGAGCACGATGCGTTGACTGGGTGGGATGGCGAGTTCGTCGAGACTTGCAAGCTAATCCGCAAGTTCTTTGAGGGCATCGCTTCGTTCGACATGCACAGCGGGAACATCATGTTCAGTGACGATGATACGCCATTCATTACCGACCCTGTATCGTTCTCGCAGAAGAAAGACGGTGGTGCATTCAGCATTGACCCTGAGGAACTCATCAAGGAAGTCGAGGAAGTCGCACGCCAGAAAGCAATCGACCGCGTTAAGGCGCGTAAAGAACGTCATGTAGCTCGCTTTGAGTTACGCAGATTCAAACGTCGCAACCGCAAGGCACGTAAAGCACACAAAGCTAAGCGTGAAAGAATGCTTGCTGCGTGGCGATGGGCTGAACGTCAAGAACGGCGTAACCATGAGGTAGCTGTAGATGTACTAGGAAGAACCAATAACGCTATGCTCTGGGTCAACATGTTCTCTGGGGACTTTAAGGCGCTTGAGGAACGAATCGCGCTGCACTGGCGTAATGCTGACCGAATGGCTATCGCTAACGGTCTTACGCTCAACATTGATAAGCAACTTGACGCAATGTTAATGGGCTGATAGTCTTATCTTACAGGTCATCTGCGGGTGGCCTGAATAGATACGATTTACTAACTGGAAGAGGCACTAAATGAACACGATTAACATCGCTAAGAACGACTTCTCTGACATCGAACTGGCTGCTATTCCATTCAATACTCTGGCTGACCATTATGGTGAGCGTTTGGCTCGCGAACAGTTGGCCCTTGAGCATGAGTCTTACGAAATGGGTGAAGCACGATTCCGCAAGATGTTTGAGCGTCAACTTAAAGCTGGTGAGGTTGCGGATAACGCTGCCGCTAAGCCTCTCATTACTACCCTGCTCCCTAAGATGATTGCACGCATCAACGACTGGTTTGAGGAAGTGAAAGCTAAGCGCGGCAAACGCCCGACAGCCTTCCAGTTCCTGCAAGAAATCAAGCCGGAAGCGGTAGCGTACATCACCATTAAGACCACTCTGGCTTGCCTAACCAGTGCAGACAATACAACCGTTCAGGCTGTAGCAAGCGCAATCGGTCGAGCCATTGAGGATGAGGCTCGCTTCGGTCGCATCCGTGACCTTGAGGCCAAGCACTTCAAGAAAAACGTTGAGGAACAACTCAACAAGCGTGTAGGTCACGTCTACAAGAAAGCGTTCATGCAAGTTGTCGAGGCTGACATGCTCTCTAAGGGTCTTTTAGGTGGCGAGGCGTGGTCTTCATGGCATAAGGAAGACTCAATTCACGTTGGGGTGCGCTGCATTGAGATGCTCATTGAGTCAACTGGAATGGTTAGCTTACATCGTCAAAACGCTGGCGTAGTAGGTCAAGACTCTGAGACTATCGAACTCGCGCCGGAATACGCTGAGGCTATCGCAACCCGTGCAGGTGCGCTGGCTGGCATCTCTCCGATGTTCCAGCCTTGCGTAGTTCCTCCTAAGCCTTGGACTGGTATTACTGGCGGTGGCTATTGGGCTAACGGTCGTCGTCCTCTGGCGCTGGTGCGCACTCACAGTAAGAAAGCACTGATGCGCTACGAAGACGTTTACATGCCTGAGGTGTACAAAGCGATTAACATTGCGCAAAACACCGCATGGAAAATCAACAAGAAAGTCCTAGCGGTCGCAAACGTAATCACCAAGTGGAAGCACTGCCCTGTAGAGGACATCCCAGCGATTGAACGTGAAGAACTCCCGATGAAACCGGAAGACATCGACACGAATCCTGAGGCTCTCACCGCATGGAAACGTGCCGCTGCCGCTGTGTACCGTAAAGACAAGGCTCGCAAGTCTCGCCGTATCAGCCTTGAGTTCATGCTTGAGCAAGCCAACAAGTTCGCTAACCATAAGGCCATCTGGTTCCCGTACAACATGGACTGGCGTGGCCGCGTTTACGCTGTGTCAATGTTCAACCCCCAAGGTAACGACATGACCAAGGGACTGCTGACACTGGCTAAAGGTAAACCAATCGGTAAGGAAGGTTACTACTGGTTGAAAATCCACGGTGCAAACTGTGCGGGTGTCGATAAGGTTCCGTTCCCTGAGCGCATCAAGTTCATTGAGGACAACCACGATAACATCATGGCCTGCGCTAAGTCTCCACTGGAAAACACTTGGTGGGCTGAGCAAGATTCTCCATTCTGTTTCCTCGCGTTCTGCTTTGAGTACGCTGGAGTGCAGCACCACGGCTTAAGCTACAACTGCTCTCTTCCGCTGGCGTTCGATGGGTCTTGCTCTGGCATTCAGCACTTCTCCGCGATGCTCCTCGATGAGGTAGGTGGTCTTGCTGTTAACCTGCTGCCTAGTGCAACCGTTCAGGACATCTACGGGATTGTCGCTAAGAAAGTCAACGTGATTCTGCAAGAAGACGTAATCAATGGGACCGACAACGAAGTAGTTACCGTGACTGATGAGAACACTGGTGAAATCTCTGAGAAAGTTAAGCTGGGCACCAAGGCGCTGGCTGGTCAGTGGCTGGCTTACGGTGTTACTCGTAGTGTGACTAAGCGTTCAGTCATGACGCTGGCCTACGGGTCCAAAGAGTTCGGATTCCGTCAACAAGTGCTGGAAGATACCATTCAGCCAGCTATTGATTCCGGTAAAGGTCTGATGTTCACTCAACCGAATCAGGCTGCTGGTTACATGGCTAAACTGATTTGGGAAGCTGTTAGCGTCACGGTGGTGGCTGCGGTTGAAGCAATGAACTGGCTCAAGTCTGCTGCTAAGCTGCTGGCTGCTGAGGTCAAAGATAAGAAGACTGGAGAGATTCTTCGCAAGCGTTGCGCTGTACACTGGGTAGCTCCTGATGGCTTCCCTGTATGGCAGGAATACAAGAAGCCCATCCAGACTCGCTTGAACCTGATTTTCCTTGGTCAGTTCCGTCTACAGCCAACCATTAACACAAACAAGGATAGCGAGATTGACGCACACAAGCAGGAGTCCGGCATAGCTCCTAACTTTGTGCATAGTCAAGATGGTAGCCACCTGCGTAAGACTGTAGTGTGGGCACACGAGAAGTACGGAATCGAATCTTTTGCACTGATTCACGACTCCTTCGGGACCATTCCGGCTGACGCTGCCAACCTGTTCAAAGCGGTACGTGAAACTATGGTTGACACCTACGAGTCTTGTGATGTACTGGCTGACTTCTACGACCAGTTCGCTGACCAGTTACACGAGTCTCAATTGGATAAGATGCCAGCACTTCCGGCTAAGGGTAACTTGAATCTCCAAGACATCCTTAAGTCAGACTTCGCGTTCGCATAACGTCAAATTAATACGACTCACTATAGAGGGACAAACTCAAGGTCATTCGCAAGAGTGGCCTTTATGATTGACCTTCTTCCGGTTAATACGACTCACTATAGGAGAACCTTAAGGTTTAACTTTAAGACCCTTAAGTGTTAATTAGAGATTTAAATTAAAGAATTACTAAGAGAGGACTTTAAGTATGCGTAACTTCGAAAAGATGACCAAACGTTCTAACCGTAACGCTCATGACTTCGAGGCAACCAAGGGTCGTAAGTTTAATAAACCATTACGCACCCGTGCACATAAACGCTGCTGGGAGGGTCAATAAGATGGGACGTTTATACAGTGGGAACTTGAATGACTTCAAGGCTGCTTGCAACAAGCTCTACCAGTTAGACTTTGCTGTTATTTGTGATGAATGGTACGATGCTTACAAGCGCCTTGCGTGTATGCGTCTACGCGTAGAGGACAGGGCTGGAACTCTGATTGATACCAATACGTTCTGTCACCACGATGAAGACGTCTTGTACAATACGTGTACTGATTGGCTGAACCGGATGTACGACCAGTTGAAGTACTGGAAGTAATACGACTCAGTATAGGAGGAAACCATGAAAGATGCCGACCGATTCAACGCAAAGACTGAACCATGCGGAGAATGTATTCGTTGGACTGGTCGAATCCAGCCTAACGGGTACGGTCAGTTCCGATTAAAAGGTAAAACGCAGTATGCACACAGGGCAGCTTACACGCTGTTCAATGGGGAAATACCAGAAGGATACGTGGTTATGCACTCCTGCGATAACAGATGGTGCGTAAACCCAAGGCACCTAACTTTAGGAACACAAGCTGATAACCTCATCGACATGACCAGAAAAGGTAGACACAGTAAGACTGTAATACCAAACGATCACATAGAGGGAATCAGGAACGATACCCGCTCTTCCTACGTAATAGCTAGGGAGTGGGGAGTGAACCCATCAACTATCCAAAAGATTAAATCTGGAAAGAATAGGAGATTTGTATGAACATTAAGACTATCCCGTTTAAAGCCGTGTCCTTTGTTGAATCAGCGGTGAAGAAGGCGTTAGACAATGCTGGATACCTAATTGTCGATTGTAAATATGATGGTGTACGCGGTAACATCTGCGTAGACAATACCGCTAACAGTTGCTGGCTCTCTCGTGTATCTAAAACGATTCCGGCGCTGGAGCACTTAAACGGATTTGATGTTCGCTGGAAGCGTCTGCTGAGCGATGACCGTTGCTTCTACAAAGATGGCTTTATGCTTGATGGGGAACTAATGGTCAAGGGCGTAGACTTTAACACTGGGTCCGGCCTACTGCGTACCAAATGGACCGACACGAAGAACCAAGAGTTCCACGAAGAGTTATTCGTTGAGCCAATCCGTAAGAAAGACAAGGTTCCCTTTAAGCTGCACACTGGACGACTTCACGTAAAACTGTACGCTATCCTCCCGCTGCACATCGTAGAGTCTGGAGAAGACTATGATGTAATGACGTTGCTCATGCAGGAACACGTTAAGAACATGCTGCCTCTGCTACAGGAATACTTCCCTGAAATTGAATGGCAAGCGGCTGAGTCTTACGAGGTCTACGACATGGTTGAACTACAGCAACTGTACGAGAAGAAGCGCGAAGAAGGGCATGAGGGTCTCATTGTGAAAGACCCGATGTGTATCTACAAGCGCGGTAAGAAGTCCGGCTGGTGGAAACTCAAGCCAGAGAACGAGGCTGACGGTATCATTCAGGGTCTTGTGTGGGGAACCGAAGGTTTAGCGAATGAAGGTAAAGTAATCGGATTTGAGGTGCTTCTTGAGAGTGGTCGTGTAGTTAACGCCACAAACATCTCTCGCACCTTAATGGATGAATTTACCAACACAGTTCACATTGAAGGTGAAACCTACTACAACGGGCACGCTTGCCAGATTGCGTACATGGAGGAAACACCTGACGGCTCTCTGCGTCACCCATCGTTCATAATGTTCCGTGGCACAGAGGACAACCCTCAAGAGAAAATGTAATCACACTGGCTCACCTTCGGGTGGGCCTTTCTGCGTTTAATACGACTCACTAAAGGAGGTACACAACATGATGTACGTAATGCCATTACTCATTTTCATCATAGGATGCCTTGCGCTCACCTGTAGCGACGATGATGATATGCCAGATGGTCACGCTTAATACGACTCACTAAAGGAGACACTATATGTTTCGACTTCATTACAACAAAAGCATTAAGAATTTCACGGTTCGCCGTGCTGACCGTTCAATCGTATGTGCGAGCGAGCGCCGAGCTAAGTTACCTCTTATTGGTGACACAGTGTCCTTGGCACCGAACGTCCACATCATTATCACCCGTGGTGACTTTGAGAAAGCAATAGACAAGAAACGTCCGGTTCTTAGTGTGGCAGTGGCCCGCTTCCCGTTCGTCCGGCTGTTACTCAGACGAATCAAGGAGGTGTTCTGATGGTGGGGTGCATAGCGTGCTTAGAGAAAGATGACCGTTATCCACATACCTGTAATAAAGGGGCCAACAATATGACCGAACGTGAACAAGAGATTATCATTCAGTTTATAAACAATAACGAGGGCCGTAGTGATAACACGACTGGCTGCGACATGTTATGTACTAACGTAGCTTGCGGCGAGTGTCCTGTAACAAGCGACCGACACATTACCTTAGGTAAAATCAGAGCGATGGACCCACGTAAGCCTAAACTGGAGAAACCAGAGGTAACTCCTACAGATGACCAGCCTTCCGCTGAATCAATCGAAGGTGTCACTAAGCCTTCCCATTACATGCTGTTTGACGACATTGAGGCCATCGAAGTGATTGCCCGTTCAATGACTCGTGAGCAGTTCAAAGGCTACTGCTTCGGGAACATCTTAAAGTATCGCCTACGTGCCGGTAAGAAGTCCGAACTGGCCTACTTAGAGAAGGACATGGCGAAAGCTGGGTTCTACGGCGAACTGTACGAGAAACATAAGGATAAGTGCTATGATTCTTAAACCTTCCGAATGGTGCCACAAGATGTGGGCTGAATGTATCGAACGTGGTGACGAGGAATCTGCTGGTCACTACATGGAACTTTACAACCAATGGCTATCGAGAGGTTACTGATATGTCAAACTTAAATACTGGTTCACTTAGTGTGGACAATAAGAAGTTTTGGGCTACCGTAGAGTCCTCTGAGCATTCCTTTGAGGTTCCAATCTACGCTGAGACCCTAGACGAAGCTCTGGAGTTAGCCGAATGGCAATACGTTCCGGCTGGCTTTGAGGTTACTCGTGTGCGCCCTTGTGTAGCACCGAAGTAATACGACTCACTATTAGGGAGGGAAGACTCCCTTTGAGAAACCAAACGAAACCTAAAGGAGATTAACATTATGGCTAAGAAGATTTTCGCCTCTGCGCTGGGTACTGCTGAACCTTACGCTTACATCGCTAAGCCGGACTACGGTAACGAAGAGCGTGGCTTTGGGAACCCTCGTGGTGTCTACAAAGTTGACCTGACTATTCCCAACAAAGACCCGCGCTGCCAGCGTATGGTCGATGAAATCGTGAAGTGTCACGAAGAGGCTTATGCTGCTGCCGTTGAGGAATACGAAGCGAATCCACCTGCGGTAGCTCGTGGTAAGAAACCGCTGAAACCGTATGAAGGCGGCATGCCGTTCTTCGATAACGGTGACGGCACGACTACCTTTAAGTTCAAATGCTACGCGTCTTTCCAAGACAAGAAGACCAAAGAGACCAAGCACATCAATCTGGTTGTGGTTGACTCCAAAGGTAAGAAGATGGAAGACGTTCCGATTATCGGTGGTGGCTCCAAACTGAAAGTCAAATACTCTCTGGTTCCGTACAAGTGGAACACCGCTGTAGGTGCAAGCGTTAAGCTGCAACTGGAATCCGTGATGCTGGTCGAACTGGCTACCTTTGGTGGCGGTGAAGACGATTGGGCTGACGAAGTTGAAGAGAACGGCTATGTTGCCTCTGGTTCTGCCAAAGCGAGCAAACCACGCGACGAAGAAAGCTGGGACGAAGACGATGAAGGGTCCGAAGAAGCAGACGAAGACGGAGACTTCTAATGAAACTAGCCGATAAGATTAAAGCCTACTCTGATGTTGTCGAAAGCGGCTGCTGGGAGTGGAATCGCTATCGGATGCCCTGTGGTTACGGTAGGATTAGGCATGAAGGCCATATGGAGCTAGCCCACCGTCTATCCTACCGAGCCTTTAACGGCGATATTCCTGATGGCCTAGTAGTTCGTCACAAGTGTGACAACAGGTGCTGTGTCAATCCTGACCATCTAGAAGTTGGAACACAGAAGGATAATGTCCACGACTCCATCAATCGAGGTAGCTTCGTTTATAGAGATAACCCGAAGGGAGCAGACCATCCTAACGCAAAACTAACAGAAAAACAGGTGAAGGAGATTTTAAATTCTAATGAGACTCAACGCTCGCTAGCTGCCAAATATGGAGTATCCTTTCAGTTAATCTCACAGATTAAGAGAGGTAAAATATGGCAACACGCTATGCAGCAAGAGGAATAAAAAAGGTTGGGGCATACCGCTCTGGATTAGAACAGAAGGTATCAGACCAGTTGGAAGCAAAGAACGTAAAGTTTATGTATGAAGAGTGGTCCATACCATATGTAGTCCCAGCAAGTAATCACAAATACACACCTGATTATATTTTACCCAATGGAATCATTGTGGAAACTAAAGGTTTATGGGAAAGCGATGACCGCAAGAAAATGTTGTTAATAAAGGAGGCTTATCCTGAATTAGACATTCGAATGGTGTTCTCCAGCTCTCGCACGAAGCTGTACAAAGGGTCGCCTACTTCTTACGCAGAATTTTGTGAGAAACACGGTATTGCATTTGCTGACAAGCTAATCCCTATGGAGTGGCTTAAAGAACCTAAGAAGGAGATTCCATGGGAGAAATTAATCCCAAAGAAAAAGAAGGAGAAGAAATAATGGCTCGTGTACAGTTTAAACAACGTGAATCTACTGACGCAATCTTTGTTCACTGCTCGGCTACCAAGCCAAGTCAGAATATTGGTGTACGTGAGATTCGCCAGTGGCATAAAGAGCAAGGTTGGCTTGATGTCGGGTATCACTTTATCATCAAGCGTGATGGTACTGTAGAGGAAGGCCGAGATGAGATGGCTGTAGGCTCTCACGCTAAGGGCTACAATCACAACTCTATTGGTGTCTGCCTTGTAGGTGGTATCGACGATAAAGGTAAGTTCGACGCTAACTTTACGCCAGCCCAAATGCAATCCCTTCGCTCACTGCTTGTCACACTGCTGGCTAAGTATGAAGGCGCTGTACTTCGCGCACATCACGATGTTGCACCAAAGGCTTGCCCATCGTTCGACCTTAAGCGTTGGTGGGAGAAGAACGAACTGGTCACTTCTGACCGTGGATAATTAATTGAACTCACTAAAGGGAGACCACAACGGTTTCCCTTTGTTCGCATCGGAGGTCAAATAATGCGCAAGTCTTATAAACAATTCTATAAGGCTCCAAGGCGGCACATCCAAGTGTGGGAGGCAGCTAATGGGCCTATACCGGAAGGTTACTACATAGACCACATTGACGGCAATCCACTCAACGACGCACTAGATAATCTCCGTCTTGCTCTCCCAAAAGAAAACTCATGGAACATGAAGACTCCAAAGAGCAATACCTCAGGATTAAAGGGACTGAGTTGGAGCAAGGAAAGGGAGATGTGGAGAGGCACTGTAACCGCTGAGGGTAAACAGCATAACTTTCGTAGTAGAGATTTATTGGAAGTCGTTGCGTGGATTTATAGAACTAGGAGGGAATTGCATGGACAATTCGCACGATTCCGATAGTGTATTTCTTTACCACATTCCTTGTGACAACTGTGGAAGCAGTGATGGGAACTCGCTGTTCTCTGACGGACACACGTTCTGCTACGTATGCGAGAAGTGGACTGCTGGTAATGAAGACACTAAAGAGAGGGCTTCAAAACGGAAACCCTCAGGAGGTAAACCAATGACATACAACGTATGGAACTTCGGGGACTCCAATGGACGTTACTCTGCGTTAACTGCGCGAGGAATCTCCAAGGAAACCTGTCAGAAGGCTGGCTACTGGATTGCCAAAGTGGACGGTGTGATGTATCAAGTGGCTGACTATCGGGACCAGAACGGTAACATTGTGAGCCAGAAGGTTCGCGATAAAGATAAGAACTTTAAGACCACTGGTAGTCACAAGAGTGATGCCCTGTTCGGGAAGCACTTGTGGAATGGCGGTAAGAAGATTGTCGTCACAGAAGGTGAAATCGACATGCTTACCGTGATGGAACTTCAAGACTGTAAGTATCCTGTAGTGTCGTTGGGTCACGGTGCCTCTGCCGCTAAGAAGACATGCGCTGCCAACTACGAATACTTTGACCAGTTCGAACAGATTATCTTGATGTTCGATATGGACGAAGCAGGACGCAAAGCAGTTGAAGAGGCCGCACAGGTTCTACCTGCTGGTAAGGTACGAGTGGCAGTCCTTCCGTGTAAGGATGCCAATGAGTGTCACCTCAATGGTCACGACCGTGAAATCATGGAGCAAGTGTGGAATGCTGGCCCTTGGATTCCAGACGGTGTGGTCTCGGCTCTTTCGTTACGTGAACGAATCCGTGAGCACCTATCGTCCGAGGAATCAGTAGGTTTACTTTTCAGTGGCTGCACTGGTATCAACGATAAGACCCTAGGTGCCCGTGGTGGCGAAGTTATCATGGTCACTTCCGGTTCCGGTATGGGTAAGTCAACGTTCGTCCGTCAACAAGCTCTCCAATGGGGCACAGCGATGGGCAAGAAGGTAGGCTTAGCGATGCTTGAGGAGTCCGTTGAAGAGACCGCTGAGGACCTTATAGGTCTACACAACAGTGTCCGACTGAGACAATCCGACTCACTAAAGAGAGAGATCATTGAGAACGGTAAGTTCGACCAATGGTTCGATGAACTGTTCGGCAATGATGCGTTCCATCTATACGACTCATTCGCCGAGGCTGAGACTGATAGACTGCTCGCTAAGCTGGCCTACATGCGCTCAGGCTTGGGCTGTGACGTAATCATTCTAGACCACATCTCAATCGTCGTGTCCGCTTCTGGTGAATCCGATGAGCGTAAGATGATTGACAACCTGATGACCAAGCTCAAAGGGTTCGCTAAGTCAACTGGGGTGGTGCTGGTCGTAATCTGTCACCTTAAGAACCCGGACAAAGGTAAAGCACATGAGGAAGGTCGCCCTGTTTCTATTACTGACCTACGTGGTTCTGGCGCACTACGCCAACTATCTGATACTATTATTGCCCTTGAGCGTAATCAGCAAGGCGATATGCCTAACCTTGTCCTCGTTCGTATTCTCAAGTGCCGCTTTACTGGTGATACTGGTATTGCTGGCTACATGGAATACAACAAGGAAACCGGATGGCTTGAACCATCAAGTTACTCAGGGGAAGAAGAGTCACACTCAGAGTCAACAGACTGGTCCAACGACACTGACTTCTGACAGGATTCTTGATGACTTTCCAGCGGCTTACGAGAAGTTTCGCTGGAGAGTCCCATTCTAATACGACTCACTAAAGGAGACACACAATGTTCAAACTGATTAAGAAATTAGGCCAACTGCTGGTTCGTATGTACAACGTGGAAGCCAAGCGTCTGAACGATGAGGCTCGTAAAGAGGCCACACAGTCACGCGCTCTGGCTATTCGCTCCAACGAACTGGCTGATAGTGCATCCACTAAAGTTACAGAAGCTGCCCGTGTAGCTAACCAAGCTCAACAGCTTTCCAAATTCTTTGAGTAATCAAACAGGAGAAACCATTATGTCAAACGTAGCCGAAACTATCCGTCTATCTGATACCGCTGACCAGTGGAACCGTCGAGTCCACATCAACGTTCGCAACGGTAAGGCGACTATGGTTTACCGCTGGAAGGACTCTAAGTCCTCTAAGAATCACACTCAGCGTATGACGTTGACAGATGAGCAAGCACTGCGTCTGGTCAATGCTCTTACCAAAGCTGCCGTGACAGCAATTCATGAAGCTGGTCGCGTAGATGAAGCTATGGCTATCCTAGACAAGATTGATAGCTAAGAGTGGTATACTCAAGGTCGCCCAAGTGGTGGCCTTCATGAATACTATTCGACTCACTATAGGAGATATTACCATGCGTGACCCTAAAGTTATCCAAGCAGAAATCGCTAAACTGGAAGCTGAACTGGAGGACGTTAAGTACCATGAAGCTAAGACTCGCTCCGCTGTTCACATCTTGAAGAACTTAGGATGGACTTGGACAAGACAGACTGGCTGGAAGAAACCAGAAGTTAACAAGCTGAGCCACAAGGTGTTCGATAAAGACACTATGACCCACATCAAGGCTGGTGATTGGGTTAAGGTTGACATGGGAGTTGTTGGTGGCTATGGCTACGTCCGCTCAGTGAGTGGTAAATATGCTCAAGTGTCATACATCACTGGTGTCACTCCACGTGGTGCAATCGTAGCCGATAAGACCAACATGATTCACACAGGTTTCTTGACAGTTGTCTCATATGAAGAGATTGTTAAGTCACGATAATCAATAGGAGAAATCAATATGATCGTTTCTGACATCGAAGCTAACGCCCTCTTAGAGAGCGTCACTAAGTTCCACTGCGGGGTTATCTACGACTACTCCACCGCTGAGTACGTAAGCTACCGTCCGAGTGACTTCGGTGCGTATCTGGATGCGCTGGAAGCCGAGGTTGCACGAGGCGGTCTTATTGTGTTCCACAACGGTCACAAGTATGACGTTCCTGCATTAACCAAACTGGCAAAGCTGCAATTGAACCGAGAGTTCCACCTTCCTCGTGAGAACTGTATTGACACACTTGTGCTGTCACGCTTGATTCACTCTAACCTCAAGGACACCGATATGGGTCTTCTGCGTTCCGGTAAGTTGCCTGGGAAACGCTTTGGGTCTCACGCTTTGGAGGCGTGGGGTTATCGCTTGGGCGAAATGAAGGGCGAATACAAGGATGATTTTAAGCGTATGCTTGAAGAGCAAGGTGAAGAATACGTTGACGGGATGGAGTGGTGGAACTTCAACGAAGAGATGATGGCCTATAACGTTCAGGACGTTGTGGTCACTAAGGCTCTCCTTGAGAAGCTACTCTCTGACAAACACTACTTCCCTCCTGAGATTGACTTTACGGACGTAGGCTACACTACGTTCTGGTCAGAATCCCTTGAGGCCGTTGATGTTGAACATCGCGCTGCATGGCTACTCGCTAAGCAAGAGCGTAATGGATTCCCGTTTGACACGAAAGCAATCGAAGAGTTGTACGTAGAGTTGGCTGCTCGCCGCTCTGAGTTGCTCCGTAAATTGACCGAAACGTTCGGCTCATGGTATCAACCTAAAGGTGGCACCGAAATGTTCTGCCATCCGCGAACAGGTAAGCCGCTGCCTAAATACCCTCGCATTAAGACACCTAAAGTTGGTGGTATCTTTAAGAAGCCTAAGAACAAGGCACAGCGAGAAGGCCGTGAGCCTTGCGAACTGGATACCAGAGAGTACGTTGCTGGCGCTCCTTATACCCCAGTGGAGCATGTAGTGTTTAACCCCTCGTCTCGTGACCACATCCAGAAGAAACTCCAAGAGGCTGGATGGGTCCCCACGAAGTACACCGATAAGGGTGCTCCTGTGGTGGACGATGAGGTACTCGAAGGAGTACGTGTAGATGACCCTGAGAAGCAAGCCGCTATCGACCTCATTAAAGAGTACCTGATGATTCAGAAGCGAATCGGACAGTCTGCTGAGGGAGACAAGGCATGGCTTCGTTACGTTGCTGAGGATGGCAAAATTCATGGTTCTGTTAACCCTAACGGAGCAGTTACTGGTCGTGCGACCCATGCGTTCCCCAACCTTGCTCAAATTCCGGGCGTACGTTCTCCTTATGGAGGGCAGTGTCGTGCTGCTTTTGGCGCTGAGCACCATTTGGATGGGATAACTTGTAAGCCTTGGGTGCAGGCAGGTATCGACGCATCCGGTCTGGAGCTACGCTGCTTGGCTCACTTCATGGCTCGCTTTGATAACGGCGAGTACGCCCACGAGATTCTTAATGGTGATATCCACTGGAAGAACGCAATTGCTGCTGACTTAGCTCCTAACGTTGCTCGTGATAAGGACAATAAAGAACATGACCTAATGAGGGATAACGCTAAGACGTTCATTTATGGGTTCCTTTATGGTGCTGGTGACGAGAAGATTGGGCAGATTGTTGGTGCTGGTAAAGAGCGCGGTAAGGAACTCAAGAAGAAATTCCTTGAGAACACGCCAGCTATTGCAGCACTCCGAGAGTCTATCCAACAGACACTTGTCGAGTCCTCTCAGTGGGTAGCTGGTGAACAGCGAGTCAAGTGGAAACGCCGCTGGATTAAAGGTCTGGATGGTCGTAAGGTTCACGTTCGTAGTCCACATGCTGCATTGAATACCCTACTACAATCGGCTGGTGCTCTCATCTGCAAACTGTGGATTATCAAGACCGAAGAGATGCTAGTCGAGAAAGGCTTGAAGCACGGCTGGGATGGGGACTTTGCGTACATGGCATGGATACATGACGAAATTCAGGTAGCCTGTCGTACCGAAGAAATCGCTAAGACTGTCATCGAGGTCGCACAAGAAGCGATGCGCTGGGTTGGAGAGCATTGGAACTTCCGCTGCTTACTGGACACTGAGGGCAAGATGGGAGCCAACTGGAAAGAATGTCACTAATGGAGGTATTATGGGAGGCGTTGCAACATTGCGGTTTCACAAGATGCCTACCGGATGTATCGTGTGCGTTTCCCATAAGAGAAACCAAGATGGATACTTCAGGTATAGCATAGGGTCTTATCGTAAAGGTGAGAAGAAACACTTTATGTTTCATCGGTGGGTGTGGGAACAACATAGAGGTCCGATACCAGATGGTTATGAGATAGACCATATATGTCTTAATAGAGGTTGTTGTAACGTAGAGCACCTACAGTGTATACCGAAGCGGGACCACATTATTAAGACAAACAAAGAGCGTAAACTTGTCAAGAAATAAAGGAGAAATTATTATGGCTATGACAAAGAAATTTAAAGTGTCCTTCGACGTTACCGCAAAGATGCCGTCTGACGTTCAGGCAATCTTAGAGAAAGACATGCTCCATCTCTGTAAGCAGGTCGGCTCAGGTGCGATTGTACCTAATGGTAAACAGAAGGAAATGATTGTCCAGTTCCTGACCTACGGTATGGAAGGGTTGATGACGTTCGTGGTGCGTACAGCATTTCGTGAGGCCATCAAGGACATGCACGAAGAGTATGCCGATAAGGACTCCTTCAAACTCTCTCCTGCAACAGTACGGGAGGTGTTCTGATGTCTGACTACCTGAAAGTGCTGCAAGCAATCAAAAGTTGCCCTAAGACTTTCCAGTCCAACTATGTACGGAACAATGCGAGCCTCGTAGCGGAGGCCGCTTCCCGTGGTCACATCTCATGTCTTACTACGAGTGGACGTAATGGTGGCGCTTGGGAAATCACTGCTTCTGGTACTCGCTTTCTGAAACGTATGGGAGGGTGTGTCTGATGATTCGTGACACTGTAACAATTCCGCGTGATGCGTGGAACGATATGCAGGGCTATATAGACTCTCTGGAACGTGAGAACGATAGCCTTAAGAATCAACTGATGGAAGCTGACGAATATGTAACTGAGCTAGAGGAGAAACTTAATGGCACTTCTTGACCTTAAACAATTCTACGAGTTACGCGAAGGTTGTGACGACAAGGGTATCCTCGTGATGGACGGTGACTGGCTGGTCTTCCAAGCGATGAGTGCTGCTGAATTTGATGCCTCATGGGATGAAGAGATTTGGCACCGCTGCTGTGACCACGCTAAGGCCCGTCAGATTCTTGAGGATTCCATCAAGTCCTACGAGACCCGTAAGAAGGCTTGGATAGGCGCTCCGATTGTCCTTGCGTTCACCGATAGCGTTAACTGGCGTAAAGAACTGGTTGACCCGAACTATAAGGCTAACCGTAAGGCCACCAAGAAACCTGTAGGTTACTTTGAGTTCCTTGAGTCTCTCTTTGAGCGCGAAGAGTTCTATTGCATCCGTGAGCCTATGCTTGAGGGTGATGACGTTATGGGAGTTATCGCTTCCAATCCGTCTGCCTTCGGTGCTCGCAAGGCTGTAATCATCTCGTGCGATAAGGACTTTAAGACCATCCCTAACTGTGACTTCCTGTGGTGTACCACTGGTAACATTCTGACTCAGACCGAAGAGTCCGCTGACTGGTGGCATCTCTTCCAGACAATCAAGGGTGACATTACCGATGGTTACTCAGGGATTGCTGGGTGGGGTGATACTGCCGAGGACTTCTTGAATAACCCGTTCATAACCGAGCCTAAAACGTCTGTGCTTAAGTCTGGCAAGAACAAAGGCCAAGAGGTTACTAAATGGGTTAAACGCGACCCTGAGCCTCATGAAACGCTTTGGGACTGCATTAAGTCCATCGGTGCTAAGGCTGGAATGACCGAAGAGGATATTATCAAGCAGGGCCAGATGGCTCGCATCCTTCGGTTCAACGAGTACAACTTTATTGACAAGGAGATTTACCTGTGGAGACCGTAGCGTATATTGGCATTGGTCTTTGTGTTCTCGGAATGGGCCTCATTGCGTGGGCCTTTGGGACTTAGCCAGAATAATCAAGTCGTTACACGACACTAAGTGATAAACTCAAGGTCCCTAAATTAATACGACTCACTATAGGGAGATAGGGGCCTTTATGATTATTACTTTAAGATTTAACTCTAAGAGGAATCTTTATCATGCTAACACCTATTAACCAATTACTTAAGAACCCTAACGATATTCCAGATGTACCTCGTGCAACCGCTGAGTATCTACAGGTTCGATTCAACTATGCGTACCTCGAAGCGTCTGGTCATATAGGACTTATGCGTGCTAATGGTTGTAGTGAAGCCCACATCTTGGGTTTCATTCAGGGCCTACAGTATGCCTCTAACGTCATTGACGAGATTGAGTTACGCAAGGAACAACTAAGAGATGATGGGGAGGATTGACCTTATGTGTTTCTCACCGAAAGTTAAAGTTCCGAAGATGGATACCAATCAGATTCGAGCCATAGAGCCAGCGCCTCTGACCCAAGAAGTGTCAAGCGTGGAGTTCGGTGGGTCTTCTGATGAGACGGATACCGAAGGCACCGAAGTGTCTGGACGCAAAGGCCTCAAGGTCGAACGCGATGATTCAGTAGAGAAGTACAAAGCTACAAACACTGGTTCCGCTCGTATGAAATCTTCAATCCGTAAGTCCGCATTCGGAGGTAAGAAGTAATGTCTGAGTTCACATGTGTGGAGGCCAAGAGTCGCTTCCGTGCAATCCGGTGGACTGTGGAACACCTTGGGTTGCCTAAAGGATTTGAAGGACACTTCATAGGTTACAGCCTCTACGTTGACGAAGTGATGGACATGTCTGGTTGCCATGAAGAGTACATTCTGGACTCTACCGGAAAACATGTAGCGTACTTCGCGTGGTGCGTAAGCTGTGACATTCACCACAAAGGAGACATTCTGGACGTGACGTCCGTTGTCATTAATCCTGAGGCAGACTCTAAGGGCTTACAGCGATTCCTAGCGAAACGCTTTAAGTACCTTGCGGAACTCCATGATTGCGATTGGGTGTCTCGTTGTAAGCATGAAGGCGAGACAATGC
>SKED01000560.1_pt1 | contig 40771 bp, 37 predicted proteins | sample 4826651 | NCBI WGS metagenome assembly SKED01 (sample SAMN11008818, study PRJNA524170) | human gut metagenome | biome: Human fecal sample; material: Feces; isolation source: fecal sample from pouch patient p19 | host: Homo sapiens | place: Israel: Tel-Aviv | collected 2016-06-28 | reverse complement strand
GTTTGAAGGATCTCCGCGATGAATTTCTGTATTATGTTACTGTTCGACACCGGGATGCGCTGCAATGAGATGATCCTGATGGAGCCGGAAGACATCAAACCGGACTATATTCTGGTCAAGCATGGCAAGGGCAGCAAGGAACGCGTGGTGCCAAAGTCGCCTGCGCTGTCCAAGCAGCTGATGAAGTATCGTATCCTACGGGATGGCCCGCTCCAGAAAGCTTTCCTCAAGGGATGCAACGGGCACCTTGCTCAAAACCGGAAGAAGATATTTGTGCAGCGTGTACGAATAATGCGCATAGGTAGATTCTTTTATAGCTTTTTCAGGGAGTACAGCCACACCTCGGCCAGTACTTCAAAGGTTAGGTCGGTTTGATTCAGGTTGTAGAAAACCGCCTCCGCTTTTCTCTGGATCAGTACCCGTTTAACCTCCGCATAGGCCGTTCCGTAAACGTAACCCCACTGGATCTTTCCCTCCGGTGTGCGTGCCTTGATGTACCTGCCTTCCCACCGACCGTCCTTACGCTTGCGAATGTTTTCTCCCCGTCGCGCCATCACTGTTTCCTCCTGCTGTTTAGACCCTCATCTGACCCCTTATTTTCTCCATCTTCGTTTACAGCTGGAATTATTATACAGAATTGGGCAAAATACAAAAATAATCCGGTTTTCGCGATGTTTTTTCAGGGTCAAATGTGATACATTTATGATGTTTTCTATTGAATCCCAGATATAACCATGATAAAATAAGATGAGATTTTAGACAATGATGTCAAAGAAACGGTATCCTCCATTTTTCATGTGAAGGATACCCCTGAATTGCGGTAGGGGGGTGAACAGGGTGGCATTGCGCCTGTTTGAGCACGACGAGAAAGCATATCATGCGGCAGTCCGGATGATGGAGCAGTATGGCAAGGCCGCCATTGTCCACCCGACCGGCACTGGAAAGAGCTACATTGCGTTCAAGCTGATCGAGGACAACCCGGAGAAGGTCGTGATCTGGCTTTCTCCCAGTGAATATATCTTCAAGACCCAGCTGGAAGGCTTGAAAGGGAATGTCCCGGATTTTCCTTTGGAAAACGTTCACTTTTATACCTACGCCAAACTGATGTGCTGTGCGCAGGCACAGCTGGACGAAATAGCGGCACAGAAACCTGCCTATATTGTACTCGATGAATTCCACCGTGCCGGTGCGGAATGCTGGGGCGAAAGCACGGTGGCTTTATTAAGGTTATGCCCGGACGCAAAGCTTCTGGGGCTGACAGCAACAAATGTCCGATATCTGGATAATAACCGTGACATGGCTGAAGAGCTTTTTGATAGCTGTGTCGCGAGCGACATGACCCTTGGTGAAGCAGTCGTCAGGGGTATTTTGCCTACTCCGAACTATGTGACCACCGTTTACCAGTATCAGAAAACGCTTGCAAAGTATCAGGCTCGGGTGGACAACCTGCGAACACCGGGTATTCAGGATGCAAACCAAAAGTATCTGGATGCCCCGAATACGGATAAGGCGTTTGCGGACTTCAAAATGGACACCAGTGACCGGCTGAAGTTGCTGTTCTGCATCGATATGCTCAACGAGGGCGTACATGTGGAGGGGATTTCTGGGGTCATCCTGTTCCGCCCTACGATTTCGCCCATCGTTTACAAGCAACAGATCGGCCGAGCTTTGACCGCTGGGGATAATACGATACCACTTATCCTAGATGTTGTTAATAACTTCGAAGGTTTGACCAGCATTTCCGGTCTGCAAAGCGAGATGCAGGAGGCAGTCCATCGGCTCTATGCCAACGGCGAGGGCGATAAGATCGTCACTGAGCGGTTCGAGGTCGTTGAGCAGGTACATGACTGCCGGGTACTGTTTGAGCAGCTGCAGGCAAGCCTTTCTTCCAGTTGGGATCATTATTTTTCGGAAGCAAGCATTTACTATGCGGAGCATGGCGACCTGAATATTCCAAAACGTTATACCACACCGGCGGGATTGAGCCTTGGCGAGTGGCTGGTCACCCAGCGCCGTGTGCGCGAGGGACAGATCCAAGGAAATCTGACCGAACAGCAAATTGCACGGCTGGACAGCATCGGTATGGTCTGGGGTAACCGCAATGACCGCCAGTGGAACGAAGGATATCAGGAAGCAAGGCGCTACTTTGATGCCCACGGCGACCTGAATGTTCCGGCCGGTTATGTGTCACCGGGCGGTTACAACCTCGGAAATTGGGTCAAGCGGCAGCGGTATACCCGCCATAATCCAGACAAAAGCTGCGCCGTTTTGACGGAGGAGCGTATTGCAAAGCTGGATGAGATTGGGATGCGGTGGGAGAAAGCGGATTCGAGAACGCACCGGTTGAAGATGGCACAAGAACCTAAGAGGAAAAGCGAAAATCTGAATGTCTCAGCTGACCATAAAACGGGAGAAGGCATCGGTTTGTGTAGTTGATCGGTTGACCCGGAGTAGTTACTTCAAAGTGGGTCAAAGAAGTTGTGAAAAATGCAAAAAGCTAAAGGAGTTATTGGGGTATTATGTCAAAATTTCAGCATGATGTGATGTTGAAGATCGTAAAAATCATCGATTTGGTAATGATCACAATTCCGTTTGCACTTTGTTGGGAACTGTACTATTCGTATCAGGTCTATGCAAAGTTTGGCTGGAGGGGCAACTGGACCATGATCGGTCTGTTTGCGGTGTTGTTCTTTCTGTTGGGTAAAGTCTACGATGCGTTCTGGATGTCTTTGCAGCGCATTTCAGAGTTGATTTATGGGCAGGTGCTGGCGGCAATGGCGACAGACGGCATTTTGTATATCGTGATCTGCCTGATGTCTCGGCGGCTCTGCAATATTCTGCCGGGTATTGCGGCGATTGTCGGACAGGTCATGATGGCAACCCTGTGGGCAAGATGCGCCCATACCTGGTATTTCCGGACTTTTCCGCCTCAGCCCACCGCAGTGGTCTACGATGTCCGGCATGGACTGGAAAAGCTCATCAATGAATATGGCCTCTCGAAAAAATACGATGTCAAGATGACATTAAACGTAGATGAATGTCTGAACGACTTGAGCCAGCTGGATGGAATGCAGAGCGTGTTCATTAGCGGTGTCCACAGCCATGAGCGCAACATCATTCTGAAATACTGCGTAGGGCAGGGCATCAATGTGTTCGTGATTCCTCGTGTGGGCGATGTGATCATGAGCGGTTCACAGCCGATGCACATGTTCCATCTGCCTGTTCTGCGGGTGGGCCGGTATATGGCAAGCCCGGAGTATCTGTTTGTAAAGCGTTTGATGGATATTGTGGTTTCGTTGGCTGGACTGGCGATTCTCAGCCCGTTGCTCCTCATCACGGCCATTGCTGTCAAGTCTGATGGTGGTCCGGCTTTTTACAAGCAGGTTCGCCTGACCAAAGACGGTAAGCAGTTTGAGATTCTGAAGTTCCGCTCGATGCGTGTGGATGCCGAAAAAGATGGTGTGGCGCGTCTTTCCACCGGTGATAAAGATGACCGCATCACGAAGGTGGGACACATCATCCGCGCTTGCCGTTTGGATGAGTTGCCTCAGTTACTGAATATTCTAAAAGGTGATCTGTCCATTGTAGGCCCTCGTCCGGAGCGCCCGGAAATCGCCGCTCAGTACTGCGAGGAGATGCCGGAGTTTGCACTGCGTCTGCAGGCAAAGGCTGGCTTGACCGGTTACGCACAGGTGTATGGAAAATACAACACCACTCCCTACGATAAGTTGCAGATGGATTTGATGTACATTGCGCATCCCAGCCTGATCGAGGATCTGAAAATCATGCTGGCGACGGTAAAGATTTTGTTTATGCCGGAGAGCACGGAAGGTGTGGCAGAAGGTGCTACTACGGCGATGGGGCAGGAGACGGAAGAATGATGCAGAATTACAGTGTCTTGATGTCCGTTTATTATAAGGAAAAGCCAGAATACCTCGAGCAAGCAATTGAAAGTGTTCAATCACAGACGTTCCCAACTGATGATTTCATACTGGTATGTGACGGACCACTGAATGATGCGCTGGACAAGGTGATTGCCAAAAAGCAGCGAGAGATGGGGATAACTTTAAATGTCGTTCGCCTTGCTAAGAACGGTGGACTTGGCAATGCACTCAATGAAGGCATCAAGCACTGTAAAAATGAGCTGGTTGCTCGGATGGATAGCGATGATATTGCATATCCGAATCGCTGTGAAAAACAGCTTGCTGTGTTTAACGAGCATCCAGAAGTGAGTATTTGCTCTGGCATCGTGGAAGAGTTTACTACTGATCCGAATACCGTCGATGCGAAGCGTGTGCCACCGGAGACGAATGCGGAAATTGTAGAGTTTGCAAAGAAGCGCAATCCGTTTAATCATCCCTGCGTGATGTATAAAAAATCCACAGTCGAGGCGGTTGGTTCCTATCAGGACTTCTATTTGCTGGAGGACTATTACCTTTGGCTCCGGATGCTAATGGCCGGATATCAGGGGTACAACATTCAGGAGCCGCTGCTCCATATGAGAGCTGGCTCTGATATGTATAAACGGCGTGCTGGTTGGAAGTATGCCAAGACTCAGGCGAAGCTGTTCAAGTTTATGAAACAGCAAGACTTTATTGGAGAATGGCAGTACATAAAGAGCTGTGTGATTCGTAGCGGGTCGGCGCTGGCTCCGAACTGGCTGCGGAAATTTATGTTTGAGAAAGTGTTGAGGAAGCAATGCTGAAGATTAAAGTGTTAATGCTTGTTCCTAATTTGTTTGTTGCAAACGGCGTAGCAAGTTTTGTGATGAACTACCTGCGAAATCTCGATCACGATGAGGTGCAGGTGGATATTGCATCTTACAAAGAGGGCGACTCTGTTTATTATGCTGAGGTAGAGGCTGCAGGTGGAAAAATGTTTTTTCTGCCGGGCATAAAAAACCTTCCTGAGCATGTTAAAGTCTGCAATAAAATTTTGTCGGATGGTCGGTATGACATCATCCACGATAATACCCTGCATATTTCTATTCCAATGATGTGGTGCGCAAAAAAGGCAGGTGTTCCCGTACGAATCTTGCATAGTCATAGTTCTAAACTAGGCGAAACACGTAAAAAGGAACTGCGTAATAAGGCGTTTCGCCCGATATTGCGTTCTCTGGCGACAGACTACCTGGCTTGTTCCAAAATGGCAGGTCAGATGATGTTTGGAAATCGAAAGTTTACAGTGCTTCCTAATGTCATTCGGACTGAGAAGTATCGATATGATTCTGCCGCTCGTGAAAATGTACGTCGGAAAATGAACACGCAGGATAGGTTTGTGATCGGCTCTGTTGGACGGTTAGCAACAGAAAAAAATCCATTTTTTGCGATGGATGTCTTTGAATGTTTGCAGAAACAAGTCCCAAACGCAGAATATTGGTGGGTCGGTAGTGGGCCACTGGAGAAATCGGTTCAGGACTATGTAAATCAGAAGGGGTTGTCTGAGAATGTAAGGCTTCTAGGGAGCCGGAACGATGTTACTGACCTGTATCAGGGCATGGATGTATTCTTTTTACCGAGCTTGTTTGAAGGACTACCGGTAACAGGCGTAGAGGCTCAAGCTATGGGGCTTCCGATAGTGGTTTCGGATACTGTGACAAAGGAAATGGTTTATACCGATTTGGTGGATTATGTGAGTCTGAAATCTACCAAAGAGATATGGGCAGAACATTTGATAAAAGTCGCAGAAAAAAAACAGAACCGCAGTAACTATGTGGATAATCTGAGAAAAAGTGTATTTTCGGACATTGGATGCGGTAATCGATTGGAAGGAATTTATAGAAGATTTTTAGATGATAAGAATGGCTAAAGGCGGAGGAAGTTGTGCTGGCGGTTGTAGAGTTTTTAGGTCTCGTGGCATATGAGATACTCATGGCATTTTTTATGGGGGCCTTTCACCCAATGGAAAATGCGAAGAAGAAACGGTATCTTTTTTTGGCATTATTTCCGCTTGTGGCTATGACAATGTTCCATAGCGAAAATATTGGTAATGACACCAGAGCGTATACTGACCTATTTGAAGATGTAAAGGAAATGACGCTGAAAATGGCTCTTTCCAATGGACGATTCGAGAAGGGATATATGCTATTTACATATGTCCTGACAAGGTTGTTTTCAAGTCGACAATGTGTCCTGATTGCAGAAGGAGCTATTGTATATCTGTCTCTTTCACGATGGCTGAACAAATGGTGTAAAGCACCTGGCTTATTTGTTTGCCTGATCGTTGAGATGTTGGAAATCGATGGATGGATGAGTGCTGCACGGCAATCGCTGGCTGTGGCGGTACTGCTCTTTGCATATGATGCACTGGTGGAGAAAAAGCTGCTTCGCTTTTTTATTCTCGTGATTTTGGCAGCGCAGTTCCATGCGGTAGCATATGTTTTTCTGCTGGCGTGGCCGATGCTTTGGTGGGTTGACGAGTACAGGAGAAACTCATTGGAAAAAAAGTGGCAGTTTGAAAAACTGATGGCAGTTTGTGTCGTCGGAATTGCCTTGCTGACGTGGCCGATGATAAATCTTTTGCTGAAGATATTTCCAAAATATCAATATTACATGTCGGGTGTGTACATGGACGGACAGGCACGGTTGGCAATCATCTTGAAAATCATTGTCTATGCGCTAATGTTATTGGCCCCGCGATGGATTAAAAATCAAAACCGTGGGACAAGGCAGAGCGTAGTGGAGTTGTCACTTTACCGTATGGCGCTTATAAATATTGTGATTTTGGTTGCGGCGAATCAGGCGACAATTTTAACGCGATTTTCAGGGATATTTTCTGTTTATGCTGTGGCGGAATTTTCGGAACAAGCTTCAAAGCTGAAACGTGGAAAAAATAGAAAGATCGTAACAGTTGCAGCATTGATTCTATTTGCGCTGTATGGAGTCATTATCACAATCTATCGGACTCCAGAATGGCAGACAACATACCCGTTTGAATGGTGGGGGATGAAGTAATGATACCTAAAATCATACATTTTTGCTGGTTTGGCGGAAAGGATTTACCGATCGAAGTTAGAAAATGCATGGAATCCTGGAAGAAAATGTGCCCGGACTATGAGATTGTCCGATGGGATGAAAGCAACTTTGATGTGAATCAGAACTCATTTGTAAAAGCTGCATACGAAGCTAAAAAATGGGCATTTGTCTCCGATTATGCAAGATTGAAGGTTGTATATGATAATGGTGGCATTTATCTGGATACGGATGTGGAACTTAGAAAAAATCTCAACTCCCTTCGGGAGCATGGGTGTTACATAGGAATTCAACAAAATGAATTTCTATGTACCACCGGATTAGGATTTGGGGCGACAAAATCTAATCCGGTGGTACAGAAAATGATGAAATCGTATGATGATTTAACATTTTCCGAATCCCGGACATTGGAACTTGCTTGTCCGAGATTGAATGATGCGGTAATTCGTTCCTACGGAAACGTTAATCGAGATGAAATAACAGACCTGAAAGAAGTTGTGGTGTATCCTCCTAAATATTTTGATCCGTATGGTGGAGCAAATCTGTTGTGCGATGAAACATATTCGATTCACCATTATGCAGCATCGTGGACAAGCGAGCCAAATCAATTTAAACGCAGGATTGCACGGTTAGTGGGACAAAATAATATTATTCGGATAAAAAAGCTTTTGGGAAAGTAGGTGCATTAGTTTAGCGTATTTGAGGGTAGGATTTAAGACACAAGACAGCGCAATGGTAAAGATAGAAAATGCATTACAAGAAAAATATGTTTTGAAATTTGAGCTTTTGGCCTTTGAAAATCAAGTATAAGACGTAAAATCGTTTAAATTGCTAACTGTATTAACGATTTGGTATAAGGAAAAGAGAAAATGAAAAAGAGCGAATTTGTGTTTGGAGTTATGACATATAATCAAGAAAGCATTATATGTGAAACCTTGGAAAGTATAAAATACCAGATTGAGACATATGGAAAAGATATTGACTGCACAATTATTATTACGGATGATTGTTCGAAAGATAAAACGGTAAAAGTTATAGAAAATTGGTTGAAGAACAATGGAGAATTGTTTTGTAATATCATAAAGAAATATAATAAAGAAAACAAAGGTGTCCCATATAATTATAACGCAATAATGCAGTTGATTGAAACAGAAGCTTTTGAAATTGTTGCAGGAGATGATTTGCTTTCGACAGAAAATATATTCGAAACGACAAAAGATCTTTCCTTAAATGAATTAATGTGCACATTACCGACATATTTGATAGGAAATAAAATTGTTGTTAATCGATCTATGTTAGAACGACAATTTTGGCTGATGAATAAAAGATTGACAAAGATACAATGTCAAAGACTATTTAAGATGAGCATGTTGATTCATTCTCCATCAGCAGTCTATTCAAAGTATCTTTATAATGAAGGACGGTGTTGGGAATTAAATAGTCAGTTTAGGCTATTTGAAGATGACCCTTCTTGGTATAGTATGTTTAAGAATGTGTCAGATATGAAAGTGAAAATTTCTGGAGACATTCAGGTATTGTATAGAATAAGTGAAAAATCAATTAGCAATCGTAAAGTGAATGATGCTGCCAAAAAAGCATTTGAGGATGAACTTCATAAGCTTTATAAAATTTATATTAACGATGGAAATTGCTTGGACAGATTATACTTTGGTCTAAAATTAAATGTATTTACACATAAGTTGCGTTTGGATAGGATTCTTGACAAGCTAGTACATTTAAGATTCTGGTTTTTTTGCCGGACACATAGTTTCCGATTTAGACAATATTCAAATAAGGTTTATCAAGAAGTTGAAAAACAACAAAGATTTTATGATGCGATCAAGTGCAAGATAAATGAGGATGCGTGAGTATGCAAGTAATAAAATATGTATTCCAGCCCCACGGCGATGAGCGCGGACAATTGGTTGCACTGGAAGAGTTCAAGGATATCCCTTTCCGCATTAAGCGTGTTTATTATATGTATGATACTGCTGATGGGGTGACGCGTGGATACCATGCGCATAAGAGCCTGCAGCAGATTTTGGTTTGTATTCACGGCAGCTGCAAGATTCGCTTGGATAATGGCCACGAAAAGAAGGTTGTTCCGCTGGAAAAGCCTTATGAAGGCCTTTATGTTTCTAACAATATGTGGCGAGAGATGTTTGATTTCTCTCCGGATGCAGTATTGCTAGTACTAGCATCGGAATTGTATGACGAATCGGACTACATAAGAGATTATGATGAATTCTTGGATTTCGTAAAAAATTGCGGTGACACGACTGGAATTGAAGGAGATAAAGAATTATGAACGTACCTTTTGTAAGTTTTCTGCCTATGGAACATGAGCTGGATACTGAGCTGCACGCAGCGTTTGAGCGCGTTTATGAGCGCAGCTGGTATATCGAGGGCAAGGAAGATGAAGCATTTGAAAAGGCTTTTGCAGACTTCTGCCATGTGAATTATTGTGTCGGTACAGGAAACGGCTTGGATGCGTTGATGCTTGCACTGAAGGCGTTGGATATTCATGCAGGCGATGAGGTGATCGTGCCGTCCAATACCTTTATTGCAACCGCACTGGCGGTTACCTATACCGGAGCAACGCCTGTTTTTGTGGAGCCCGATATTCGTACCTTTAATATTGATCCAGCCAGAATTGAGGATAAGATTACCGAAAAGACAAAAGCCATTATGCCAGTCCATCTGTACGGCCAGCCCTGCGATATGACTCCTATTATGGAAATTGCAAAAAAGCATCGCTTGTATATTGTGGAGGATTGTGCACAGGCACATGGAGCCACATACAAAGGCCAGCGAATTGGCTCTTTTGGCGACGCAGCTGGCTTCAGCTTTTATCCCGGCAAGAATCTCGGTGCACTGGGCGATGCAGGTGCAACTGTGACAAACAACGAGGCACTTGCACAGAAAGTTCGTGCATTGGGCAATTATGGCTCGGATTACAAGTATCATCATATTTATCAGGGGAATAACTCTCGTTTGGATGAGATGCAGGCAGCATTCCTTGCTGCAAAGCTGCCGCACCTAGATAAAATGAATGCAGAGCGCCGCCGTATTGCTCAATTGTATCTCAATGGCATCCACAATAAAGAAGTGATTCTGCCATATGTTATCCCGGAAGCTGAACCGGTCTGGCACATTTTTGCTGTTCGCTGCAAGCGTCGAGATGAACTTGAAAAGTATTTGAATGAGAAGGGCATTGGAACGAACAAACATTACCCTATCCCGATGCACATGCAGAAGTGTTATGCAGACCTTAGTATCCAGCAGGGTGAACTGCCAATTGCAGAGGAAATCAGTGCTACCGAGTTGAGCTTGCCGATGTTCTATGGCATAACAGACGAGCAGGTGCAGTATGTGATTGAAGCAATAAATAACTTCCATTAAGGAGACTAAAAAATGAACGCGCAAGGTAAACGACAGTCAAACGTTGAATTGCTTCGGATAATGGCAATGATTGGAGTGATTGTGCTGCATTATATTGCTGAGCCTGGAGAAATTTTAGCCAATGTGACGATAGAAGGGAGATATATGGCATCGCACTGATAAATAGCATTTGTGTATGTGCGGTGGATCTCTTTATCTTTATTTCTGGATATTTTATGTGGAAAGCTAACGTGATTTCAATAAAAAAGCCAGTATAGTTATTGACAGAAGTTATTATCTTTCAGGAAATAACATCATTGATAAGCGTGTTTTCAAGACAAACATCAATAAAATCCTGTGTTGGAGCATTGCTACCAAAGAACTATTTCGTTACGTTATATGTTGCACCTTATTTGATTTGTCCATTGGTCAATAAGCTGATTATGGATTTAAGCGAAGATCAATATAGAACATGGATTGCCGTTCTCGTACTTATTTTTTCGGTGGAACCAGCAGCAGTTGATATTTTGGAAGGGCTATTGGGAAGAAGTGTCATGGGGATTTCTACAATAGGTGTACTGGGAGCGCAATGGGGCTATACAATTGTAACGTTTTTGTTGGTGTATATTATAGCGGCTTATTATGGAAAATACCATATTCAGTGGAGCATGAGAAAAAGTTTGTTGGTATTTTTTTGTACAGTATCATTTTTGACTATATGGAAGATATTGGAATTGAAAGTTGGTCGTAGTATAGGCGCAGAACACTATCAGAATCCAATGGTCATTCTGGCGGCAATTGCTGTGTTTATGATATTTCATAACCTAAAGTTGGAAAGTCAAGTGATTAATCGAATGAGCAAAGGATGCTTTACGGTTTTTCTTGTCCATTGGTCGTTTGTTCAAATTCTTCCCGTTTCAAATCCGAATCAGATGAGTATGCTGAATCTGATGCTGACTTTGATCTGCAATACAGTGATAGTGTTTATAATTAGCGATTGCATTGGAATGTGTTATTCTTTTATTGAAAATATGATTTTTGATTTCATTGGGGAGAAAATAGGTTATTACAAACTTGATATTAAAGCTAGTAGATAGGAGAAAAAATGATTACTGTCGAACGATATACGAAAAAAGAAAAAGATAATTGGAATACATTCAATCGATCAGCAAAAAATCCACTATTCATGTTCGACCGCGATTATATGGATTATCACAAGGATCGGTTCCAAGACCATTCGTTGCTGTTTTATCAAGAAGGTGAATTGATCGCAATTTTACCGATGTCTGAAAGAGGAGAAGTGCTTACATCGCATGGTGGGTTGACCTACGGAGGATTTGTCACAGGCGCAAAAATGAAGCAACACATTATGGATGAATGTGTAGAAAAGCTTATTGTATACGCGAGAGAAAACGGATTCCGTGAAATCAATTATAAAATTATTCCCCACATCTACCATGAGCAACCTGCAGAAGAAGATCGGTATGCGCTGTTTGTTAATGGTGCACAGTTGGTAAAAGTTGAATCTTCGACAGTGGTCAATCTGGAAGCACCCCTTAAGATGCCTAAGGGGCGTAAAGCGCAGGTTTCGAGAGCAAAGCGAGAAGGATGTGTCATTGAAGAAAAAACGGATTATGAAAGTTATGCACAATTTATTGACCTCGAAAACAAAGTGCTTTTAGAACATCACAACACAAAAGCGGTTCATACTGCCGAGGAAATAAACCTTCTACATGATAACTTTCCGGAGAATATCCGTCTTTACGCTGCAATGAAAGATGATATGATGATTGCGGGAACAATTGTGTTTGAGTATGGACAGGTAGTACATACTCAGTATATGGCGGCAAACGAAGAGGCGCGTCAAATTGGCGCATTGGATTTGGCAGTGAGCACAGTAATTGAAAAATACCGAAATAATAAAAAGTGGCTCGATTTTGGTATTTCAACAGAAGAGGGTGGACGAATTTTAAATGAGGGTTTGATTGCGCAGAAAGAAGGCTTTGGCGGACGGACAAATGTGTATGAAATGTGGAAAATTACATTATAATTTGAGCGGGAACAAAAGGAGCATCATGTGAAGGTTTCTTTTTTAATAACATATTATAACCAAAAAGAGTATGTCCATGAAAGCATTCAAAGTGTTTTGAAAATTAGAAAATCGAATATTGAGTGGGAAATTCTGGTCGGAGATGATGGATCAACTGATGGTACGATTGAGGAAATTGAAAAATATGTTAAAACGGATCCGGAGCATATAAAACTATTCATAATGCCGCGCGAAAGAGGAAAAAAATATTTTTCAGTTCAAAGAGCAAGTCAAAACCGCTTGAACTTATTATCACACGCAAGCGGAGATTTCTTCTGCACGCTTGATGGTGACGATTTTTATTGCGATTCGGAATTTTTGATGGAGGCAATCGATGTGTTTGAGCAAGACCCGGATGTGTCCATCGTTGGATTTGGATATCGCTATTATAAAAATGGAGCCTATGGCGAGAGCTTTACTCTACCCGCTGGAGAAAACGAACGGCGTGTAGATACCAAGGCCTACTTGAGGACTTGGTATCTACACGCTGGAGCGTGTGTCCATCGGAGATGTTTCGATGAGAACAGAATTGAATATATAAAGCAGATAGGATATTTTGATGACAATGATATTGTTATTAATAGTTTGTGCTATGGTAAAATGTTTGCAATAAACCGTCCTATTTACGCATATCGTCAAACAGGAGAGAGCGTTTATACCAGCATGAGCACTTTGGAACAAGCGGTATTGAATGTGCAAGGATATGATGTTGACTGTGTAATAGCGCCCCAATATAAAGACGAGTTATTGGAGCGAAATGTAGATAGTATTCTGACGACTTACTTCAAGCGAAAGGAATTGAAAGAGCTGCTGGGTGAAAAATATGAAACATATCTTTTGACTAGTGAACATTTGCCGAATTCATTATTGACCTCTTTTTTGAAGGGAGATTGGGCTTCTTCAAATATTGTAAGGGATAGTGTGAAAAAAATCTGCAAAGTAGCTCCATATACTCTGATAAAAACTGCTATAAAATCAAGGATGATATGAAATGAATCGGAAACAAATAAAAGGTGGAATCATTTTATCAGGAATTTCACAAACTATTTCGGTGATTGTTGGACTAACGTATACTCCAATTATGATACGTTGCCTTGGGCAAACGGAATATGGATTGTACCAGCTTGTGTTGTCTCTCGTGAATTACTTGAACCTAATGAATTTCGGATTTAACGGTGCATATATCAGATACTACACGATTGCAAAAGAACAGAGCGAAGATGCAGTAAAAAAAATAAACGGGATGTTCCTTTCTGTTTTCTACTTTATTGCATTCATGTGTATTGCTGTGGGTGCTTTTTTGTATCAAAATATTTCTCTGTTAGGAAAACAGATTACAGGGGAGGAGTATATCCTTGCAAAAAAACTACTTGTTATTATGGTTTTAAATATGGCAGCATCATTCCCCAATAGTCTATACGTTGCTTATATGTCTGCAAGGTCTGAGTTTATTATTCAAAAAGCTGCAAACATTGTATTTAATATCTTGATTCCACTATTCAATCTTCCTCTTCTTTATAGAGGATATGGTTCTGTCGGTATAGTGTCTGTAACCTTGGCATTGACTATAGTTCGGTTAATGTTTAATATGATCTATTGCCATAGAGAATTAAACATGAAAATTCAATACCTCTATTTTGATAAAAATATTTTTAAAAGCTTATTCGGGTATACTTTTTTTATTTTTTTAAGTGATATTGTGGATCAACTGAATACAAATGTTGATAAATTTCTGCTGGGTAGAATTCTAGGAACAGTATCCGTCGCAATTTACAGTGTGGCGTTTAATTTGAAGAATTATTATACACAGTTGACATGGATCATTCCGGAGATGTATATTCCGGAAATAAACAAAGAGGTTATTTCAGAAAAGTCGGATGAAAAGGTAAATAAGACATTTATAAAAGTAGGAAGATATAATAACTATATTGTACTTCTTGTTTTATCTGGATTTATCCTGTTTGGACAAAAGTTTATTGAACTTTGGGTGGGAAATGAATATGCAACAGCATACTATGTTGGCGTGATTTTGATGCTATGTGGTTATGTTCCGGCCATTCAGACATTGGGTGTTAATATCCAAAATGCAAAAAACATGCATCGAATGCGCTCTATTGTGTATTTTATTGTCGCTTGTGTGAATGTAATGATAAGCGTACTTTTGATTCATAAATGGGGAGTTATTGGCACATCGCTTGGGACGCTGTTCGCTGTGATTCTGGGCAATGGTGTTTTCATGAATTACTATTATAGCAAATATATAAGACTAGATATAAGGTCGTTTTGGAAAGCAATGATAAAATGGTATCCATGCGTTGTTTCAATTGTATTAATTGAATCTTTGCTTTTGAAATATATCGACATTTCCTCGTGGAGCAAATTGCTTCTTGCTATCGCAGGCTACACTATTCTTTATGTTATATTACTATTGAAATTTGAATTGGAGCCGGATGAAAAAAAATCACTCTTAACAATAGCAAAAAAGTTTTTAAAAGAAAGAAGGACTGTTAAATGAAAATTTACAATATGTTGCTTCGATTACCATTGGCTTCAAAAGTTAAAGATAAACTACTTTGTAAATTCGATGCAATAGAGTATGAAAATCAACTTCTTGCAGAGCAGATTATAGATCTAAGAATCCAACTCAAGGTGCTGCAAGGAAAAAAAATCAATGTTGTTTTTTTATGTCATAGGCCTGCAGTATGGAGGTCAACAAAGTCTATTTATGAGTATCTAAAGAAAGATGGCAGGGTGAAATGTATGATTGTGACATTTCCACAACTTACACCATCTGGAACATATGACGATGAAAAGGCAGATGAATATTTTGATGGCAATGAAGATCTTGTAAAAGGTTTTGATTGGGAAACTAAACAATTTATTGATTTAAAAAAACTAGAGCCTGATTATGTTTTTTATCAGCAGGGATATAATAGTATATATATTCCGGAATATAGAAGTAATATTGTATCCAAGTATGCAAAAATCTGTTATTTGTCATATTTCACATACATGAATAATTTGGCGAATGGTGGTGTCGATGATGAATGCTATCAATTGGATTTTCTTAGAGACGTATCGTTTTTTTTTGCGCAATATGATAGCGAAAAGAAATATCTTGAAAGCAGATTGGAAAATGTGCGCGGAAAAAAGCCTATGATTTTTATAACTGGTTATCCCAAGTATGATAATTTGACTGAGTATAAAGAATCAGATTCAAAAGCATGGGGAAAGAAATCATGGCAAGGGAGGTTTAGAATTATATGGACACCACGTTGGACAACTAATGAAAATGCCTGTCACTTTTTTAACTACAAAGATAAACTATTGGATTTTTGCCAAAATAATCAAGACATAGATTTTTTGTTCAGACCACATCCTCAGGCATGGGTGGAATGGGCTCATACAGGAGAGCTTTCGAAGAGAGAAGCAAGCCTATATAGAAAAAAATATGACAATGTGGAAAATGCAACTATTGATTCTACATCTGAATATCTGAGTACTTTTTATCATTCGGATTGTCTGATTACAGATACATCATCAATCGTGCCAGAATATTTCTTGTCGGGAAAACCAATCATTTATTGCTATGAAGATGGAAGTAGATATCAATTTGAGAGGGGAAAGGGATTCAGTGATGGATTATACTGGGTGAAAAATTGGAAAGAACTTCAGAACACCTTAGAAAGACTAAAAAAGGGAGAGGATCCATTAAGAGAAAAAAGAAAACAGTTAATACAGGAATGTTTTAATATGAAAAAAAGTGCGGGGGCTAATATTGGAAATATAATTATTAATGATGCGTACCAAAACAGGTGAAAAGCGAGGAGGTTTAATATGAAAAGGGTTATTACGTATGGAACATTTGATCTTCTCCATTATGGACATATTAATCTTTTGAGGAGGGCAAGGGCATTAGGTGACTATTTAATCGTTGTGTTGTCGTCGGATGAGTTTAACTGGAAAGAAAAACATAAAAAAACTTATTTCTCATACGAGCAGAGGAAAGAACTGCTTGAAGCTATTCGATATGTTGATCTTGTGATTCCTGAAACATGCTGGAGCCAAAAGAAATCTGACATACATGAATACCATGTGGATACATTCGTAATGGGAGATGATTGGAAGGGAAAGTTCGATTTTCTAAAAGAAGAAGGAGTTGAAGTGGTTTATCTTCCGAGAACTCCTGAAATAAGCAGTAGTCAGATAAAAAAAGATTTGTATAAGGAATGCAATATAAGTGATTCGCAAATATCGCATGAAGATATTGATACAAATCCTCATGAATTAAATGTGAGTTAATAATTGTGTCATTTTAATCGGAGTCAAAGAGTTGTTGTTTTGGCACCGAGATTACATCTATCTCCACAAACATCGATACTTTGAAAGCTGACCTGAAAATCAAGAAAGCCTCGCTCAAAGAACGGGCAAAATGCTCCAGGTTGAACATGATAGGCTACATTTCCCGCACCATGGCTCAAAATCACGTCCGGAGAAATTTCAGTTAATCAGCAGGAACATGTTGGCAATCTAGCTGTCATAGAGCTTCTGAGGAGAGTGCTTGGGAGAGCTGCTGCCCCGGCGGAAGCCCTAGGCCTCAGGCGCACGAACCGTGGAATACCGTAAGAATATACGTTGAAATCTGAAAAATGCAGGCCAGAAGCGAAACGAATCAAATCCTTGCAAATGACGCGGAAACGTGATATAATCGTGGTACGAACAAACCGGTTTTGGTACGACAACGGTATGTTCTGGTACTGTAACTGTTGTTACGAAACTGTGAAGAACTACTTGGAAAAGTGCAAAAATTCAGCGTAGTTGCGACGACACCTATCAGGTTCAGGTCGTGTCTTGGTACGACAACGAGAACTTCTACACCTCTCAGATGGTCCGTACCATTAAGTACTTTGCTGAGAACTGCTGATCGGAGTTTCTCCTGAGCTGAATAAAGCTTGACTGCGCCCTTTCTCTTGTGTGATGCGAGAGAAAGGGCGCTTTTTGCTGACCATTTTGGGTGCGATAAGGCGCTTTCGTAAAATGGCACAACACATTTGCAGTGTGCCGACAAAAGCAGCACGTATTCGATCTCCATCTATTGCAACCCTTCTCCCGATATGATAAAATGGTAAAAATAAATGGAGACAACGAAACAGTATGATTACGAAACGTGAAAAACTGCAGTATGGATACCTGTTTCTGATTGATCTGCTCTCTCTGGTTCTCAGCATTGGGCTGGCGTGGGGGCTGACCGCAGGTGTTCTGCACAAGATGGGGGACTTCCAGCTGGACGATCTGGTAGAAGCCTGTTTTTTATTGCTGCTGGCCTATATCCTGACCTTTTTTACATTTGATCAGAGCGAAAATATCGTGAACCGCACTCCGATTCGTGAAGTTGAAATTGCGGTGCGGTTCAATTTTTTGCTGACTCTCATTGATGCGGCCTGTCTGGCGCTGACCAAGGCTTCCATGCTGCACTCCCGCTATTTTCTGGTGTTTGTGCCCGTCATCGATGTCTTTGTGATGACGGGCGCTCATGCTGTCCTCAAAAAGATGCTGGTACGCTCACGCTATACCAAGGGGATTCAGAGCCTTGTGGGAGTGGTGACCACGCAGGAGAACGCAAGCCCTATTCTGGAAGAGCTGAAAAAGGACTGGTCCAAGCGTGTGACCGGCCTTGCCATTCTGGAAGCTGCCCCGGAGCAGCTTCACACTGAGATCGATGGGGTGAAGATCGAGGCGAACTTCGATAATTTCATGGACTGGTTGCGGCAGGCAGCGCTGGATGAAGTGTATCTGGATGTGGCGCAGGAGAGTGAGGAGAACATGCTGCCCTATCTCGAGGAGATGGAGAGCATGGGGCTGACGGTCCATTTCCGCCTGCCGGTGCTGGACCGGATCGAAAAAGCCTGCTGCGATGAGACCAGTGCGGTGCGCATCAGCCGGGAACTGAGCCGCTGTGCGGGCGGCAATGTTGTGACGATGGGCACGGTGGAACTCAAGCTGCGGGATCAGGTGCTGAAACGGACCATGGATATCGTGGGCGGCATCGTGGGGTGCATCATCAGTATCCCCATCATTGCGTTGGTGGCCATTCCGCTCAAGCTGGAAAGCCCCGGCCCGCTGATCTTCAAGCAGCGCCGGGTGGGCCGGAATGGACGTGTGTTCTACATCCACAAGCTGCGCAGCATGTATGTGGACGCGGAGGCACGCAAAAAGGAGCTGATGGCCCAGAACGAAATGAACGGCCTGATGTTCAAGATGGAGGATGACCCCCGGATCACCCGGGTGGGCCGCTTCATCCGTCGCACCAGCATCGATGAGCTGCCGCAGTTTTTTGACGTTGTGCGGGGCTCCATGAGCCTGGTGGGTACCCGCCCGCCCACGCTGGATGAGTATCGGCAGTACGAGAGCCATCACAAGCGCCGCCTTTCCATGAAGCCTGGAATTACCGGCCTGTGGCAGGTAAGCGGCCGCAGCAATATTGATGATTTTGAAGAAGTGGTCAAGCTGGATGTCCAGTACATCGACAACTGGTCCATCTGGATGGATATCTACCTGCTGTTCAGGACGGTGGGCGTTGTGTTTGACCGGAAAGGGGCAAAATGAATTATATTCTTTTTGGTGGATCTGGTTTTATCGGCACCCATCTCATTCATTTGCTGCTGAAGGAGTGCGTCAGACCCGGCGACGTGATCTACGACCTGGATCTTGTGATGCCCGGGGAAGAGGGCGTGGTGCCGGGCATTGTGGAAAAGAACGATGGGGTGCAGTATATCCGGCTGGATGTGCGCAAGCCCATCGATTTTGAGTTCGTTCCGACTCCGGAGGACGTGATCTTTGATCTGGCAGCGGTCCACCGCACCCCCGGCCACCCGGAAGAAGCCTATTTTGAAACAAATATCCGGGGCGCGGAAAATGTGACCGCATTTGCGGAAAAATACGGCATCCGGAAGATCCTGTTCACCAGCTCCATTGCACCCTATGGCGCGTCTGAGGACCTTAAGACGGAGGAGACTCTGCCAACTCCCAACACGCCGTATGGGATCAGCAAGCTGGTGGCAGAAAAGATCCACCAGATTTGGCAGGCCCGTGATCCGGCCCGGGAGCTGACCATCGTGCGGCCAGGCATCGTTTATGGCAAAGGGGAGCACGGCAACATGACCCGCCTGTACAGGGGGCAGAAGAAGGGCTACTTCTTTTATGCCGGCCGGAAGGACACCATCAAGGCGTGCATCTATGTCAAGGAGCTGGTGCGCTTCTTCAAGTACCGGATGCTGGATCATTCCTTTCCCGGAGCAGAGATCTATAACTGTACCTACGAGCCGGCTTATACCATCGAAGAGATCTGCAATGCGATGCAGAAGGCGACCGGCCTGCACCGCCATGTGCCGTTGGTGCCCGCCGGACTGCTGCTGTTTGCGGCGGGCATTCTGGGACCCATCGGGGGCAAAAAGGTGGGCATCCATCCCGCCCGTGTCCGGAAGCTGATGGTATCCACCAATGTCTGCGGCAGGAAGCTGGCCGCCACCGATTACAAGTTCCACTATACGCTGGAGGAGAGCTTCCGGGACTGGTTCGAGGATTGTGACCGCAAGGAGCTGGTATGACCATGGAGCAGAATGCACAGCCCGTCCGTGTGGCCCAGATGATGACGGATATGAACTACGGCGGCGTGGAGATGGTGGTGATGAACTACTACCGCCACATGGACCGTTCCAGAGTTCAGTTTGATTTTTTTGCGCTGGAAGGCTCGACTCTGCCCCAGCGGGAAGAGATCGAACGGCTGGGCGGCCGGGTGTATGTGGTGCCAAAATATACCCACCTGCCGCAGTATGAACGGGAGATCGGGCGGCTGTTCCGTCAGAACGGATACCAGATCGTTCACTCCCACATGAACACCCTGAGCGTGCTTTCCCTCTGGGGGGCAAAGCGTGCAGGGGTGCCCAACCGGATCGCGCATAACCATTCTACGGTGGGCAGGGGAGAAGGGGCAAAAAATGTGATGAAGTACCTGCTCCGTCCCTTTGCTGCAGTGTATCCCACCCGGCTCTGTGCCTGCTCCAGAACGGCAGGCAGCTGGCTTTATGGTGAAAAGCCTTTCCGGGTGTTCAACAATGCCATTGAGCTTGACCGCTTTACTTATGATGCCGCCAAACGGAAAGCCGTCCGGCAGGAGCTTGGCCTGGGGGATGAACTGGTGCTGGGCCATGTCGGGCGGTTCTGCTATGCCAAAAATCACGAATTTCTGCTGGATGTAATGGCGGAGGTCTGCAAGCAACGGCCGGATGCCGTTTTACTGCTGATCGGAGAAGGGGAAAACGAGGCCGCTGCCCGCCGGAAAGCGGAGGCGCTGGGGCTGCAGGAGAATGTCCGCTTTCTGGGCCGACAGAGCGATCCCGCAAAGTTCTATCAGGCCATGGATGCCTTTGTTTTGCCCTCGCGGTATGAGGGGCTTGGGATCGTGCTGATCGAAGCACAAGCGGCGGCACTGCCGGTCATCTGTTCCACAGAGGTGCCGCAGGAGGCTCAGGTCCTGCCCGAGATGCAGTACCTGAGCTTGCGGGAAAGCCCGGCAGTCTGGGCGGATGCGGCGATCCGGGCTGCAGAAGATGCCCGGCGGCGGGATACCTCTGTTGAGATGCGGACAGGCGGCTTTGATATCGTCACCGAGGCGAAGAAGCTGGAAGAGTTTTACTTCGACCTGCTGAAATGAGGAAATAAGATGGACCCTTTGGTAAGCATCATCGTTCCTGTTTATAATGTAAAGCCATATCTGAACCGCTGTGTGAACAGCTTGCTGGGGCAGAGCTATCAGAATATGGAGCTGCTGCTGGTGGACGACGGCTCCACCGATGGCAGCGGGACTCTCTGTGATGAATATGCTGTACAGGATGCCCGGGTGCGGGTGCTCCACAAGAAAAATGGTGGTCTGTCCGATGCCCGCAACGCTGGTGTGGACGCAGCAGCGGGGGAATACCTCTCTTTTGTGGATGGCGATGACTGGGTGTCACCTTATTACATCGAGAACCTGTACCGGGCACTGGAGCAGGCGGGAGCGGATTTTTCAGCCAGCTGTTTTGAAGAGGTGTTCGAGGGCCAGCCGGTGCAGTCCGTGCCCACAGAGCGTCTGGAAGCATTCGAGATCCTGAGCCGGGAGGAATGCCTGCGCCGCATCCTGTATCAGGAGGGCATGGAGGTAACCACCCCCACCAAGCTCTATAAGCGTGCACTGTTTGAGGGCGTGCGCTACCCGGTGGGCAAGCTCTATGAGGATATCCCGGTCGCCTACGAGGTGACAAAGCGTGCCCACAAGGCGGCACATATCGCAAACCGGGATTACTACTATTTCCAGCGGGGCAGCAGCATCCAGAATATGACCTTCAACCCCAGAAAGCTGGATAGTGTGCGGCACTGCCACGCGCTGATGGAAAATGTGAAGCGTGATTTCCCCCAGTTGAGCCGTGCGGCAGAATGCCGCTATCTGAGCAATGTCTGCAATATTCTGTTCCAGATTCAGGATAGGCAGCATGAAAAGATTGAAAAGGCCCTCTGGCAGGAAGTGAAAAAATACCGCAGGAACGTTCTGCTGGATCCGCAGGCCCGTAAAAAGGCCCGGCTGGCGGCGGCGCTTTCCTACAGCGGCTATGCCATGACCCGGCGGGTCTATGAAAAAACGCAGTGGCGTGGAAAAAAGTAAGGTGGAGGGATCCGGTTGGAGGAAAGAAAACCGCTTGTATCGGTCATTGTGCCGGTCTATAATGTTTATCCGTATCTGCGGGACTGTGTCCAGAGCGTGCAGGCGCAGAGTTACCAGAACTGGGAGCTGCTTTTGGTAGACGATGGCTCCACCGATGGCAGCGGGAAGCTTTGTGATGAACTGGCTGTGGAGGATGGCCGCATCCGGGTGTTCCATAAGCCCAATGGGGGGCAGTCTGATGCCCGGAACGTTGGGTTGCAACAGACGCAGGGAAAATATTTTTACCTGCTGGACAGCGATGACCTGATCCGCTCCACGGCCCTTGCCCAGTTCGTGGAGCGCTGTGAGGCAGATGGTGCTGATGCAGCCCTGACCCCGCTGGAGATGTTCTCGACAGAGCAGCCGGAGGGACGGACGGAAAATCCGCACCAGCTCCCAGAGCTGCTGAACCGGGAAGAAACCATGCGCCGGATGCTGCTGCATCAGGGCATCGGGCATGGGGCAGGCGGCGTTTTCTTCCGGCGGGAGGTTTGGGGAGATCTGCAGTTCCCCGTTGGCATCCTGTACGAGGACTATGCGGTGATGTACCGTGCCATTGCCCGCTGTGCAAAAGTGGAAGTGTTTCCGGAACCGATGTACGATTACCGCATCCATACCGGTTCGACCATGAAGAGCGGCATTGCCGAGAAGAATCTGGTCATTCTGGATGTGGGCGAGGACGTGACTCGCTTTATTGCGGAAACGGTCCCTGTGCTGAAAGCAGAAGCGGAGTATCTGCAGCTGGTTACTTACCTGAAGACACTGAAAGGCATTCTGGATGGCGGCTTTGGTAGCTATCCGGAGGCTCAGGCACGGATCTGCCGCTTTGTACAGGAGTATCGGGCGCTTGCCCGGCGGCCCTGGGCCAAAAAGGCAGACCGGATCAAGGTGGAAACACTTCTGATCAGCAAGCGGCTGTTTTATGCCGTTTATGGGCTGGGAGAATGGAAAAATAAACACACAGTCGAAAAATAAAATGGAGAAGTTATGCTGATTTATCTGGGGGCTTTTGCGGTTTCTGTGGGCATTGCCGCCTATGGCGAGCACCTGCGGACGAAGAAAAACAACGAGAAGGGCTTTTATCTCTGCCTGGCGCTGGCGGTGCTGGTGATGGCGGTACTGGCAGGCTTGCGGGACCCGTCCATTGGCACGGACAGCGTGGTGTATGAGGGATGGGTGGCGGATGCAAAGCTGCAGAATGGTTTGCTGGCCTGCATCCGGCAGCGGCACAAAACAGAGCCGCTGTTTATGACGCTGGTCTATTTGGCGGCCCATGTTTTTGGTGATGTCCACTGGCTCTACTTTATGGTGGACCTGCTGGCCTGCGGCCTGTTTATGATCGGGCTGGTGCAGTATAAGGAGTATGTCTCTGTGCCCTATGGCTGGCTGGCTTACCTCTGCCTGTATTATGGCGATACCTACAATGCCGAGCGGCAGTCTGTGGCGCTGGGCGTGGCATTTCTGGCGTTCAGCTTTGTGTGGAAGAAAAAATATCACTGGGCTGTCCTACTGCTGGCGGTCTCCTGCCTGTTCCACAATGCCACCTTTATCTCGTTTGGTGCGCTGCTGATCTATATCCTGCTTCAGCATTTCGACAACTGGTGGGTCAAGGGTGGCCTGGCGGCATTTTCGGTCTACCTTGCCTTCTTCAGCAAGGCTGTGGTCAGGCTGGCCCTGAATGTGGACTTCATTGATCGACTTTACGGATGGTATTATGTTGCCAATGCGGGCGGTTTCACGCTGAATCCCATCATTGTGCGTCTGCCGTTCCTGATCCTGCCCATTGTGCTGTACCGCTGGTATGCCAGAGAGGAAGGGGAGGGCCATCGCCGCTTTACCCGCTCGGATGCTGATTTCTGGATCGTGATGATCCTGATCGAGATGGCAACGGCCCAGCTGCGCAACATCAATGTGCCGCTCTACCGCATCTGCCTGTATTTTGCGTTCTTCCGTTATCTCGCCATTGGCCGTGTGGTCAAGTGCGTGGAGGATGAGCGTCTGCGCAAGCTGCTGAAGGCTGCCATGTGGGGAATGCTGGTCATCATCTGGATCTATCAGGCGTATATTCAGGGCAACAATGCCATTTGCCCGTACACCTCGGAGATCCTCCACATCGGCAGAGAAACATTCTTCTGAGGGAACAGAACATGGAGACAGAGCTGATCAGTGTCATTGTTCCGGTCTACAATGTGGAGCGATATCTCCGCCGCTGCGTGGACAGCATCCTGCACCAGACCTATCGGAATCTTGAGGTCCTGCTGGTGGATGATGGTTCCACCGATGCCAGTGGAGCCATCTGCGACGAATATGCCGCACAGGAAGAACGTGTAACAGCAGTCCACCAGAAAAACGGGGGACTCTCTGCAGCGCGCAACGCGGGGCTCGAACGGGCACAGGGAACGTATCTCTGCTTTGTGGACAGTGATGATTTTCTGGACAGCCGGATGCTGGAAACGCTTTGCCGTGACCTGCAGGGACAGGATGCGGACGTGGCTGTGGTGGGCTTCCGGATGTTTGAACGGGAGGAAGAGCTTGCCCCGGCAGAGCTCGCCGCACCGGTGCAATGCATGACAGGCCGGGAAGCCATCCGCAGCACCCTTGTCTCGGATGAGCTGGGGGATTTTGCCTGGAACAAGCTCTACAAGCGGGAGCTGTTCCGAGATGTCCGCTATCCGCTGGGGCGGATGATGGAGGACCAGGGCACGACATACCGCATTTTTCAGCAGTGCAGCAAGGTCGCGTACCGCCCGGTGCCACTGTATTATTACTATCAGCGCCCGGACAGCATCCTTCACCGCAGGAACATGAAGTTCTACGAGGATAAGCTGGATATGGGCTACCAGAAGTACCGGGCCATCAAGGAAGCGTACCCGGGAATGCCGGAGAATGATGCCGCCATGCTGAGCGTGGTGGAGCACTGCTATCCGTATCTGATGCAGGATACGGAGCGCCGCGCAAAGATGGAGGCCTTTCTGCAGGAGTGTGACCCGGCGGCGGCAAAGCTGCTCTGCACCAGCAGCCAGCGGAAGTATCAGCTGCTCAGATGCAGCCGGAGGCTGTATGCAAAACTGTTCCTGCTGAAAAACGGCCCGGCGGCAAAATAAGGGAGGATAATTTGTGCTGAACGATACCGTCAGTATCATTGTGCCGATCTATAACAAAGAAAAGTATCTGGAAAAATGTCTGGACAGCATCCTTGGTCAGACCTATCGGGATCTGGAGATCATTCTGGTGGATGATGGTTCAACAGACAACTCCCTTGCCATCTGCCAGCGCTACGCGGAAAAAGATCCGCGGATCAAGATATACCATAAGCCAAACGGTGGTGTTTCTTCTGCGCGAAACTTGGGATTGGAAAAAAGTACAGGCACGCTGATTTCTTTTGCTGATCCGGATGATTCACTCCACGCCGAGTGCATAGAACGGCTCAAAAGAGTGCTGGATGAGACCGGTGCGGAGATTGCTTATTGCTACGGTCTGGATCTTCTGGGCACGACCGGGCGAACGCTGACGAAGAGCGATGAGACGGAGAAAGTCAGTGTTATGCCGGTCAGACGATATGACTGGAACAGCCGGAAGGCACATACAGTGTGCTGGGGTGCGCTTTACCGCCGTGCGGTCACACAAGACGTTGTGTTCGATACTGACTTAAAAATTGGTGAGGATACGCTGTTTCTTGCAAAATGTATCCGACAGGCAGAAAAAATTGCCTGCATCGACAAGGCACTTTACTATTACTATGTCAATGATGACTCGGTGACGAGCGGGCATTATTCGGCAGGAAAACTGACAGAGCTGAAGGCATGGCGGCGTATCTGTGAAGTGTTTGCAGATGAACCGTTCGTGTATCGGTCTGCACGGGCCGGATATGCGCTCCGGTGCAGAGAAATTGTGGTGAAATACTGCAAGGATGATACTTTTATGGAGCAGGCGTGTGCCGAAGCGGAACGGGAGTTTAAGAGAAATGCCGGCCCCCTTCTGGCAGGCTGGCTTCGTGCAGGGCAGTATCGGTATTTTATAAAAACGTTGTATTCGTATCTGCTCTGGAACAGCTGGCTGAAAAAGAAACAGGCCAGAAAAACTTACGAAGTGGAGATCTGAATGAAAAAATCCCTCAGTCTGAATGCAGCAATGAGCGCATTCAAGACACTGATGAATATTATCTTCCCGCTCATCACATTCCCCTACGCTTCCAATGTTCTTCAGGTGGAAAACCTGGGCAAAGTGAACTTTGCAAGCTCCGTCTGCGGGTATTTTCTGCTGTTTGCAGGCCTTGGCATCTCCTCCTATGCGGTGCGTGAGGGGTCCCGCTATGTGAACGACCGGGAAAAGCTGTCGGCTTTTGCATCGGAGATGTTCTCCATCAATATGATCTCCACGGCCCTGACCTATGCGGCATTGGCGGTGACGATGCTTTTCTGGACAAAGCTCCATGCCTATACCGACCTGATGCTGGTGCTGAGTTTGCAAATCTTCTTTACGACCATCGGCACCGAATGGGTGTTCACGATCTTTGAGGAGTATACCTATATCACCATCCGAGGTCTGCTGTTTCAGGTGCTGTCCATTTTCATGCTGTTTGCCTTCGTCAAGACCCGTGATGACTACTGCATCTATGCAGGCATCACGGTGTTTGCGGCGGTAGGTGCCAATGTGCTCAATTTTTTCCGGGCCCGGCGGTACTGCACCATCCGGCTGACAAGAGAGATCGACTGGAAAAAGCACCTCAAGCCCATCCTCATCATCTTTGCATCCACGCTGGCAACGACCCTTTACGTCAGCTCGGATACCACGATTTTGGGCATTTTGGGAACAGATTACAATGTGGGTATTTACTCGGTGGCGGGTAAGATCTATGGCATTGTAAAGAACCTGCTTTCGGCGGTGCTGGTGGTGTCTATCCCGCGGCTGTCCCATTATGCGGGCGTGGGGGACAAGGCAAACTTCAACAAGCTGTTCAACAATATCTTCAACGCGCTCATCGTGGTGGTGGCGCCGGCTGTGGTGGGACTGTTTGCCCTCAGCCGGGAGGTCGTCCTCTTTATTTCCGGGGAAAGCTATCTGGATGCGGTGATGCCCCTGCAGATCCTGAGCCTTGCCCTGATCGTTTGCCTGTTTGGCTGGCTGTACAATTCCTGCGCGCTTCTGCCCTGCGGAAGAGAAAAGGAACTGTTCTGGATCACGCTGGTCAGCGGTCTGCTGAACGTGGGGCTGAACATCCTGCTCATCCCGAGGTTCCGGGAGAATGCGGCGGCCTTTACCACCCTGCTGGCAGAGCTGTGCTCTATGATGCTTTGTATCCGCTGCTCCAGGGGTCTGGTCACGGTCTCTGCTGACCGGCGCACCGTTGGCTCGGTGCTCTGCGGCTGTGCGGGCATCGTTCTTGTCTGTACCGGGGTCAAGGCACTGGCTCTGCCCAATCTCATCTGCATTCTGGCGGCGGTGCTGGGCTCAGTGGCTGCATACGCAGCCATCCTGCTGGGCATGAAAAATCCGCTGGTGCTGGAATATCTGGAAAAAGCGAAGCAGAAGTTCCGGAAAATCTCCTGAATGGACAGGACCCGCTGCGGGGGCGAACACTCCCTGCAGCGGGTCTTTTTCAGAAAAAACGGCGTTTTTTGGTGCGTTCCGGCAAAATCACCACATTTCTTTGCTTCTGCAACAAATGTTTGTTAATAAATTATCCATCCCCCGTCCTTGCAATACACACGCTTTTTGTTTATAATAAGGATGTACGGGGAAGTTCGCAGTGCGCGGCCCCCGATGAAGAGCAAAATTCGATTCCGAACGAAAAGAATTTGAGAGGAGTTTATTACCATGGGTTTAGGTAAGAAAACGATCGACGATCAGAATTACTGCGGCAAGAAGGTTCTTGTCCGCTGCGATTTCAATGTCCCGATGAAGGACGGCGTAATCACCAACGAGAACCGCATCAATGCGGCTCTGCCCACCATCCAGAAGCTGGTCAACGATGGCGCTAAGGTCATTCTGTGCAGCCACCTGGGCAAACCCAAGAACGGCCCTGAGGCAAAGTTCAGCCTGGCACCCGTTGCTGTGGCTCTGAGCGCAAAGCTGGGCAAGACCGTTGTGTTCGCTGATGACGATAACGTTGTGGGCGAGAACGCAAAGGCTGCTGTTGCCGCAATGAACAACGGCGATGTCGTTCTGCTGCAGAACACCCGTTTCCGCAAGGAAGAAACCAAGAACATGCCTGAGTTCAGCCAGGAGCTGGCTTCTCTGGCAGATGCATACGTTGACGATGCATTCGGCAGCTGCCACCGTGCACACTGCTCCACCGCAGGTGTCACCGACTACATCAAGGATACCGCTGTCGGTTACCTGATGGAGAAGGAAATCAAGTACCTGGGCAACGCAGTCAACGATCCCGTCCGTCCCTTCACCGCCATCCTGGGCGGCGCTAAGGTCGCCGATAAGCTGAACGTCATCTCCAATCTGCTGGAGAAGGTCGATACCCTGATCATCGGCGGCGGCATGGCTTACACCTTCGTCAAGGCACAGGGCTACGAGGTCGGCAAGAGCCTGTGCGACGATACCAAGCTGGATTACTGCAAGGAAATGATGGCCAAGGCCAAGGAAAAGGGCGTGAAGCTGCTGCTGCCCGTGGATGCAGCCTGCATCAAGGACTTCCCCGATCCCATCGACGCTCCCGTGGATGTCACTGTGGTGCCTGTCACCGCCATCCCTGCTGACATGGAGGGCTGCGACATCGGCCCCGAGACCATGAAGCTGTTTGCCGATGCTGTCAAGGCATCCAAGACCGTGGTGTGGAACGGCCCCATGGGCGTGTTCGAGAACCCCACCCTGGCAGCCGGCACGCTGGCTGTTGCCAAGGCTATGGCTGAGAGCGATGCTACCACCGTGATCGGCGGCGGCGACAGCGCAGCAGCTGTGCAGCAGATGGGCCTGGGCGACAAGATGACCCACATCTCTACCGGCGGCGGCGCTTCTCTGGAGTATCTGGAGGGCAAGGAGCTGCCTGGTATCGCTGTGATCCAGAACGCATAAGCATCTGAACCAGCATCACTGAGGTGCGGCGGCATATACGCCGCCGCACTTTTTATTTTGGGTAATAAGATCTCTCAGGCTTGCCGACGTTCGCCAGCTCTCCATCCGGGAGGCAGGAGATGTCGTTTATCCTGCCTCTCCTGCCGGGAGAGGCGGCACCGAAGGCGGCGGGGAGGTATTTTGTGATAAGGAGATCGTTAGAATGGATAAGGCAAAGCGTAAGGCAATCATTGCAGGCAACTGGAAGATGAACAAGACCGCCACTGACGCAGCCAAGCTGGTGGATGAGCTGATCCCCGCCGTCAAGGATGCTTCCTGTGAGGTCGTTATCTGCACCCCCTACACCGATCTGGTCACCGCTGTGGAAAAGACCAAGGGCACCAACATCCATGTGGGTGCTGAGAATGTCCACTTTGAGAAGTCCGGTGCGTTCACCGGCGAGATCAGCGCCGATATGCTGGTGGATCTGGGCGTGGAGTACGTCATTGTCGGCCACTCCGAGCGCCGCCAGTACTTTGCAGAGACTGACCAGACCGTGAACAAGCGCGCTCTGGCTGCCCTGAATGCGGGCCTGAAGGTCATCATCTGCGTGGGCGAGAGCCTGCAGCAGCGCGAGGAGGGCGTGACCGAGGAGCTGGTGCGGATGCAGACCAAGATCGCCCTGCGCGACGTGACCGCCGAGCAGATGGCAAATGTGGTCATTGCCTACGAGCCCATCTGGGCCATCGGCACCGGCAAGACCGCGACCGCTGACCAGGCCGAGGAGGTCTGCGCTCAGATCCGCAAGGTCATCGGCGAAGTGTACGGCGAGGCTGTGGCCGAGGCTGTCACGGTCCAGTACGGCGGCAGCATGAACGCCAAGAACTGCGAGGAGCTGCTGAGCAAGAAGGATGTGGACGGCGGCCTGATCGGCGGCGCATCTCTGAAGGCTCCTGATTTTGCTGTTATCGTCAATGCCGCTTCCAACGGCTGAGAAGGCCCTCTGACCTGTTTTCCCAGCGCCCGGCTGCGCCGTTTTTCCAGCGCTGTGCCGGGCGCTATTTGTTCTAAATCAAAGGAGATTCAACGTTATGTCCAAGAAACCTGTACTTCTGTGCATCATGGATGGCTTTGGCTGGGTGCCCAACGAGACCTACGGCAATGCCGTGGTCGCCGCAAAGACCCCCCATCTGGATGCCCTGATGGCAAAATATCCCATGACCACCATCGATGCCTCCGGCATGGCTGTCGGCCTGCCCGATGGCCAGATGGGCAACTCTGAGGTGGGCCACACCAACATGGGCGCTGGCCGCATCGTTTATCAGCAGCTGACCCTCATCACCAAATCCATCCGGGACGGTGAGATGTTCAAGAACCCCGTGCTGGTCAAGAACATGAAGGCTGCCATTGAGGCAGGCAAGGCCATCCACTTGATGGGCCTGGTGGGCACCGGCGGTGTCCACAGCCACGCTGACCACTGGTTCGGCGTGCTGGAAATGGCAAAGCACATGGGCGCAAAGGAAGTCTACCTGCATTGCATCACCGATGGTCGTGATACCGATCCCCACGCCGGCAAGGGCTTCCTGGCTGACCTGCAGGCCAAGCTGGATGAGCTGGGCGTTGGCAAGATCGCCAGCGTTTCCGGCCGTTACTACGCCATGGACCGCGACAACAACTGGGACCGCGAGGAGAAGGCTTACGCTGCATTCGTCTACGGTGAGGGCAACCACGCTGCCAATGCTGCCGAGGCCATTGAGGCATCCTATGCTGCCGATAAGACCGACGAGTTCGTTCTGCCCTGCGTCACCTGCGAGGGCGGCCGCGTGCAGGATGGCGATACCGTCATCTTTATGAACTTCCGTCCCGACCGTGCCCGCCAGATGACCCGCATCTTCTGCGATGACGACTTCAAGGGCTTTGAGCGCCGCGGCGGCCGCAAGCAGGTCAACTATGTCTGCATGGCCGAGTACGATGCCACCATGCCCAACTGCGAGGTCGCCTATCCTCCCGTGGAGCTGAAGAATGTTCTGGGCCAGTACCTGTCCGAGAACGGCAAGACCCAGCTGCGCATTGCCGAGACCGAGAAGTATGCACACGTCACCTTCTTCTTCAACGGCGGTGTGGAGGCTCCCTACGAGGGTGAGGATCGCTGTGTCATCCCCAGCCCGAAGGTTGCCACCTACGACCTGCAGCCTGAGATGAGCGCCCCTGAGGTGGCTGCTGAGTGCGTCAAGCGCATCGAGAGTGGTAAGTATGATGTGGTCATCCTGAACTTTGCCAACTGCGACATGGTCGGCCACACCGGCGTGTTCGATGCCGCTGTCAAGGCCGTTGAGGCTGTGGATACCGCTGTGGATCAGGTGGTCACCGCTGTGCTGAACGCAGGCGGCTGTGCCTTTATTACGGCTGACCACGGCAACGCCGAGAAGATGATGAACCCGGACGGCACTCCCTTCACCGCCCACACCACCAATGTGGTGCCTTTTGTGGCCGTTGGCTGCGGCGATGTGAAGCTGCGCGAGGGCGGCTGCCTGGCAGATATCGCCCCCACCATGCTGCCCTATATCGGCCTGCCTGTCCCCGCTGAGATGACCGGCAAGAGCATCATCGTGGAGTAAGCACTCCGCAAAAGAGCTTTCCTGAAACGTAAAAAGACCTCCCCGTGCAGGTGCTGCCTGCATGGGGAGGTCTTTTGCTGTATCGCTTAGTAGTGCAGCTGGTCAGCGGTCAGTGCTTCCAGCACCGGCAGCATGGCGGCTGCCTCGGCCTTGGCGGCGGGCAGATCCATATCGCGGTAGTTGCCGCATTCCACCTCGCTGGCACCGGGGATGTCCCCCTCAAAGGCGGCCATGAAGCGGAAGGAATCCACGGTCAACTCCAGTGCCTGCGCCGGGGTCAGCCCGCGGGTGAGCAGGTAGAAGCCGGTGCGGCAGCCCATGGGGCCAACGTAGATCACGCCGTCCTTCACCGCGCTGTTGCGGGCGTAGGTGGCAAACAGATGCTCCAGCGTGTGGGCGGCACCAGTGGTCAGATAATCGCCCTGATTGGGCTTCTTCATCCGGATGTCCCAGGTCAGCACATCACCGTCCTGGCGGCTCAGGTACATGCCCCGGTCCAGCTTGGTGTGATCGACACAGAAGCTTGCAATGCGTTCCATGATGTTCTCCTTCAGGATCAGGCCTGCAGGCGCTGGACACTGCCGTGGGCACAATCCACAGCGATATCCAGGCCGTCGCGGATGTGGCTGCAGGCACCTGCAGCACCCACGATGGTGGGCTTGAGCAGGGAGTTGCCCACGATGGCAGCGTGGCTGTTCAGGCCGGGCTCCTCAACCACCAGAGCGGCGGCATCGCGGACATAGCCCAGCATCTCGTTGGTGGTGGAGGGAACGACCAGCACCATGCCGGGGCGGAACTTTGCCTTGACCTCCTCCAGAGTGCGGCAGACGCAGGCCTTGCCGCTGGCGGAGACCAGATCGGTCTTGCCGCGGCCCACGCCCACACCGGTGGCCAGGCAGTTGCCCACCATGTGGATCTTGATCATGTTGGTGGTGCCGGAAACGCCCACAGGCACGCCTGCGGTCACAACGGCCAGCTCGCCGTTGTGCAGGTAGCCGTTCTTCTGGGCCAGAGCGGTGGACATCTCAATCAGCTCATCGGTGCTGTGGGCGGGGCCCATCAGCAGGGAAGTGATGCCCCAGCTCAGGGAGAGCTGACGCTGCACCTGCTCGTCCATAACGCAGGCAATGATGGGCTGCTTGGGGCGGTACTTGCTCAGCAGGCGGGCGGTGTTGCCGGATTCGGACACGGTGACGATGGCGGCAGCGTTCACGTCCTTGGCGGTCAGGCAGGCAGCATGAGCGGTTGCATCGCTGACGCTGATCTGGATCTCGGCGTGGCGCTGGGCGCGGTAGTGCTCCTCGTTCTCGGTGCGCTCTGCAATGGCGGACATGGTTTTGAGGGCCTCCACGGGGTAGTCACCGGCAGCGGTCTCACCAGACAGCATGATGGCAGAGGTGCCATCGTAGATGGCATTTGCCACGTCGGAGATCTCGGCACGGGTGGGGCGGGGGTTGACCATCATGCTGTCCAGCATCTGGGTGGCAGTGACGATGGGCTTGCCGAAGGAGAAGGAGCGGTCGATGATGTCCTTCTGGATGCCGGGCAGCTCGGTGAAGTCGATCTCAACGCCCAGGTCACCACGGGCCACCATGACGGCATCGGCTGCGGAGAGGATGCTGTCGATGTTGTTCACGCCCTCGCGATTCTCGATTTTGGCAATGATACGGATGTTGGAATCGTACTCATTCAGCAGGTTGCGGATGTCGTACACATCCTGTGCGGTGCGCACAAAGGAAGCAGCGATGAAGTCAAAGCCGTTCTGCACGCCAAAGATGATGTCCTCGCGGTCCTTCTGGCTCAGGTAGGGCATGGACAGATGCACGCCGGGCACATTGACACCCTTTTTGGTCTTGATCTTGCCGCTGTTCAGCACGGTGCAGATGATGTCCGTGTCGGTGACCTGTTCAATGTGCAGCATGATCAGGCCGTCGTCCAGCATGATGGTTCCGCCGGGCTGCACGTCCTGGGGCAGATCCTTGTAAGTGACGGAGCAGATCTCCTTGGTGCCCTCCACCTCGCGGGTGGTCAGGGTAAAGGTCTGGCCGGCTTCCAGCATCTCCACACCGTTCTTGAACTCCTTCAGGCGGATCTCGGGGCCCTTGGTGTCCAGCAGGGCGGCAACGGGCTTGCCCAGCTCCTCACGCAGAGCTTTCAGCTTTGCCAGGCGGCCGCCGTGCTCCTCGTAGGAACCGTGGGAGAAGTTGAAACGGGCCACGTTCATGCCGTTTGCAATCAGGTCGCGCAGGACATCGCCCTTATCGGTAGAAGGGCCCAGGGTGCAGATGATCTTTGTTTTTCTCATAAAATACCTCCAACGTTTACGCTATAATGCTCTCTATCTTGACGCAGCAGCCCAAGCTGGCTGCTCTCTGGCGGGCAGTGATTGCTTTGCGCCCGCGGCGGCAGTATACGCCAATATGGCTGTTTCAAAAAACCATACCACTATACATTATAAGCTCTTGGATACAATAGCGCAAGAAAAATCTTTGCAAAGAAACTGCTAAGATTTCATCAGGTTTGAACAAAAAACTTTCCACCACAAAGCGCTTGCATAACCGGCGGGATTTGCTTATAATGAAGGTAAGCAAAAGTGCGACTGTTCCGGGGCAGCCCGGAGGAAAATGGAGTGAAAACATATGGAAAAGCGTGTATTTTTGATCGTACTGGACAGCTTTGGCATCGGCGCGGAGCCGGATGCGGCCGCCTTTGGCGACGAGGGCACCAACACGCTGGGGGCCATTGCAGGGCATCCCAATTTCAACTGCCCCAATCTGAAAAAGCTGGGCCTGTTCAACATTGACGGTGTGACCGCGGGCGAAAAGACCGACGCGCCCGCCGGTGCCTTTGCCCGCCTGCAGGAGCAGAGCATGGGCAAGGATACCACCATCGGCCACTGGGAGATCGCCGGTGTGGTCAGCCCGAACCCGCTGCCCACCTTCCCCAACGGCTTCCCGGAGGAGCTCATTCAGGAGTTTGAGGCAAAAACCGGCCACAAAGTCCTCTGCAATCTGCCTTATTCCGGCACCGAGGTGCTGAAGGACTACGGCGAGCAGGCTATGAAGGAAAATGCCCTCATCGTCTACACCAGCGCCGACAGCGTGTTCCAGGTGGCTGCCCACGAGGAGCTGGTGCCCGTGCACGAGCTTTATCGCTACTGCGAGATCGCCCGCGAGATGCTGAAGGGCGCGTACGGCGTGGGCCGTGTCATCGCCCGGCCCTTCCTGGGCAGCAGCGCCGAGCCCTTCTACCGCACCACCAACCGCCATGACCTGAGCCTGAAGCCGCCCCGTGCCACCATGCTCGACCTGCTGAAGGAGGCCGGCAGGGATGTCATCGCCGTGGGCAAGATCTTTGATATCTTTGACGGGCAGGGCGTGACCGAAAAGATCAAGACCACCGGCAACACCAATGGCATCGCCTTCACCAAGGCATTGCAGACCCGGGATTTCGAGGGCCTGGCCTTTGTGAATCTGGTGGATTTTGATATGCTCTACGGCCACCGCCGCGACGTGCCCGGCTATGCCGCCGCCGCCACCGAGTTTGACCGCTTCCTGGCCGACTTCATCCCCGGGATGCGGGAGGGTGACCTGCTGATGATCACCGCCGACCACGGCTGCGACCCCTCCTACACCAAGACCACCGACCATACCCGCGAGTATGTGCCGTATCTGGTCTGCGGCAAGGGCGTGAAGCCCGGTGTGAATCTGGGCACCCGGCTCTGCTTTGGCACCATTGCACAGACCGTGTGTGAATATCTGGGTGTGGATGCTTCCAGCCTGGACGGCCACAGCGTGCTGCAGGAGATCCTGAAGTAATATGAGCCCTCTCAGTCACACGACAGCGTGACCGAGAGGGCTATTTTTTGTGTAAAGTCTTGAACAATATAGTCAGTTGTGGTAGACTAGCACATGCACGCCCGGTGCGTACAAGGTTTACGCCGGGCGCAGGAATTGATATGGTTTCAGAATAGAAGGAGACTATCACATGAGAATCAATCGTACTCTGGGTCTGGCACTGACCGCTGCTGTGCTGGCTGTTGCCATGACTGGCTGCTCCAATAGTGCATCTTCCACCGCATCCTCCGCTGCTTCCAGCGAGGCTGCTTCCTCTGTGGCCGCTTCCTCTGTGGCTGCTTCCAGCGAAGCTGCCGAGAGCGAGGCCGCTGCCGCCAGCGTTGTCAGCACCGAGGATCTGGATGTGAACGGCACCACCTACTCCGCTGACTGCTACGGCGAGTTCACCCTGTCCAACGGCGACACCATGAAGCTGTGGAAGGTGAACGGCGCTTACGCAGACCTGAGCGCTCTGCCCATGAAGGGCATGGCCGAGGAGTTCCCCATCGAGGCCGAGGCCGAGCAGATCTATGTTGCTGACGTGACCAGCAACGGCGAGACCACCCGCCAGTATCTGCGCACCGACAAGGCTGGCCGCAACGGCACTGTCTCTGTCAAGACCTTTGAGCTGGGCGACGCTGAGTAATCGCGCTTCCCTGTAAAATCAGCAGACAACAAGCCCCGGACCTTTTGCAAGGCCCGGGGCTTGTGCTGTTTTATCCTGTTTTATTCTCCGCTGCTGCTGGAACCGAACAGGGCATCCAGCACGGTGGAAGCGGCCTGATGCAGGGAGTTGGCAGCAGATTCCACCTGCTCCTGCGTGGGCAGAGAGATAGAAGGTGTTTCTGCTCCGCCGGTGGATTCACTGCTGGCTTCACTCTCAGCAGGTGCTTCGGTGGAAGCCTCGCTCTCGGCAGGCACTTCAGGGGTGGGTTCTGCGGGCTGCTCATCGGCAGGCTGTTCCGCAGGCACGCTCTCGGCAGGTTCCTCCACAATGACGCTGTCGGGCGATTCCTCCACAGAGGTGCCCGCGGTGGGGTCAGCCGTGGGGGTGAATACCTCGGTCTTTTCGGGGGTCTGCTGGGTATCGCTCACGGTGCCCTCGCCGCCCAGAACGGATGCGATCAGCTCCTTGGCCTGGTTGACAGAGTTCTCATCCGGCTTCATCACATAGAGGCTCTGACCCTTTGCGGAGTAGCACTGGGAGCTCTTGCCGCTGGTGCCGGTCACGGTATAGCTCTGGATGTCCCAGTCAGACAGGCTTGCCAGCTGCATCCGCACCAGTGCGGAGATCTGCTCCTGAGAAAGGCTGGTCACAAAGCAGTCGGACACAGCATCCATCAGCTTGGAGAAGCTCATCAGCACGGTGGGGGATTTGATCTTGTTCATCATGGCATCGATGACTTTCATCTGGTTGATGCCGCGCTGGATATCGCCAGAGGCAAAGGCGTGGCGCTCACGGGCAAAGGCCAGAGCGCTCTTGCCGTCCAGATGGTTCCAGCCCTCGGCAAAGGTGGTGGGGTCATAATAGCCGGGGCTGCCCACCGAGGTGAACGCCTGATCGGAGTAGACATCCACGCCGCCCACGGCATCGATGATGCTGATGAAGCCCGCAAAGTTGATGCGGAGGTATTGGTCCACATTGACCCCGTACAGGTTGCCCAAGGTTGCCATGCTGGTCTCCACGCCGTACAGACCGGCATGGGTCAGCTTGTCCTTGCTGTTGGTGCCCGCCAGATCAACGTAGTAATCGCGGGGAGTGTTGATGAGCGCCACCCGTTTGGTGGAGGGGTTGACCACGGCAAGGATGTTCACATCGCTGCGGGCCTTTTCAGTCAGTTCGCCGCGGTTGTCCACGCCGCTCAGGTAGACCACAAAGGGCTCCTTGGTGATCTTGTTGGCCTCGGTGCCGGTGACAAGGCCGGAGGTCACGTTGTCCAGTGCACTCAGACCCTGCTGCGCCCAGACACAGCCCAGCGCCAGAAAGGCGCACAGGAACACCGAGAACACCCGGGATACCTTGCGGGGGGCGCTGTACTCCTGGCAGCGCTTGACCAGCAGCCAGAACAGCACCAGCAGCGCCGCAATGATGACCAGATACAGTGCGGGCAGCATCTGGGTGCGCCAGAGCTGTAGGAAGGCCGCAATGCTCAGAATGGCTTGTAGGATCAGCAAAACAGTACCTCGTTTCGGGTTGGCCGCGCCGGTATCTGCATCCGGCCTGCGGCGGGGGGGCTTTGACTCCGGGGTAGGCCCGCCGGTATGCTTCGGCGGCTTGGGCGGTGCAGGCGGCGGGGTGGGAGCGGCAGTTTCCGGCGCAAAAAAGGCCGCGCTGTCCACCTCCACAGTCTTTTCTTCCGGTGGGCGGTGACCCCGGTGGATGTGCCGGGTGCTGTCATCGTCCGTGTGGGAACGGGAAGTTTCATCAAACATAGGAATTCTCCTTTTTGATATGTCCTCAGGCAAGGGGCACGATGGTCAGAACGGCCCGTGCCGGCAGGCAGGTGGCCGTCTGATCCTCCTGCGAGATCCAGCCAAAGCTTTCGCAGATGTGGTCAGGGCAGGGGGAATCAATGAACCGTGCCGCGCCGTCCTTGACCTCGATGTGCACCGTCAGATAGCCGGTGTCGATGTCATAGACGGCATCCTTGTCCAGAGAGATCTTCTGCACCGTGTTCGCATCGCCGTAGATCAGCTTCGCGCCCAGGGTGCTGCCGCTCTGCCCGGCACTGCGGAGGTAAAAAAGCACCCCCGCGATCACCAGAACAACAGCGGCGAACAGTAAATTGACCCAGAGATTTTTTTTCTGCTTCATGGCTCAGGCATCCTTCTGGGGGAACAGCTGTTCCAGCTCGGCCAGCCACAGGGCGGCGCAGGCATCGCTGGGCATCCGCCAGTCCCCGCGCGGCGAGAGGGTCACGCTGCCGATCTTGGGGCCGTCGGGCAGGCAGCTGCGCTTGAACTGCTGGGCAAAGAACCGCCAGTAGAAGTTGCGCAGCCACTTGTAAAGCACCGCGTCCGGGTATTCCTCCCGGCCCGCAAAGGCTGCCCTGGCCAGCCGGAAGATCTTTGCCGGGCCAAAGCCGAAGCGGAGCACATAATAAAGGTAGAAGTCGTGCAGTTCATAGGGGCCCACCAGATCCTCGGTGCGCTGTGCGATCTCGCCGTTGTCCTTGGCGGGCAGCAGCTCGGGGGACACAGGGGTGTCGAGGATGTCCAGCAGCACCTCTTTCAGGGCCGGGGTGGCGGCAATGTCGGCTTCGTACCGGACAAGGTGGCGCACCAGCGTTTTGGGCACGCCTGCGTTCACGCCGTACATGCTCATGTGGTCGCCGTTGTAGGTGGCCCAGCCCAGGGCCAGCTCGGAAAGGTCGCCGGTACCCACCACCAGACCGCCGGTGCGGTTGGCGGTGTCCATCAGCTCAAGGGTGCGCACGCGGGCCTGACCGTTCTCGTAGGTCACATCCAGCACGCTCTCGTCCTGGCCGATGTCCCGGAAGTGGCTGTGCACCGTGGCGGCAATGTCGATCTCGGTAAAGCTGACATGCAGCTCGTCACAGAGGATCTCCGCATTGCTGCGGGTGCGCTTGGTGGTGCCAAAGCAGGGCATGGTCACGGCCAGCACATCGGTGGTGGGGCGGTCCAGCTGCTTCATGGCGCGGACAGCCACCAGCAGGGCAAGGCAGCTGTCCAGACCGCCCGAAATGCCGATGACGGCTGTTTTGGCGCGGGCGTGCTCAAGACGCTTGGCCAGGCCGTCGGCCTGCATCTTCAAAATCAGCTCACAGCGCTCGGCGCGCAGCTGTTCATTGTGGGGGATAAAGGGGGTGGGGTCTACCCAGCGGGTCAGCACGGTGTCGGTCAGGGCCAGGTCGAACTCCACGGTCTGGTAGCCCTCGGTGCTGGGCTCAAAGCTGGTGTTGCGCGCCCGCTCCGATTCCATCCGCTGGCAGTCCAGCTCTGTCTCGGCAAGGCCATCTGTAAAGGGCTTCACCTCGGCCAGCAGGGTACCGTTCTCGGCGATCAGGTCGTGGCCTGCGAACACCATGTCCTGGGTGCTCTCGCCGTGGCCTGCCGAGGCGTACAGGTAGCCGCAGAGCAGGCGGGCAGACTGGTTTTCCACCAGTGCCCGGCGGTACTCGGCCTTGCCTACCGTTTCATCGCTGGCCGAAAGGTTGGCGATGACGGTAGCGCCTGCCAGTGCGTGGAAGGTGGAGGGCGGCAGGGCGCTCCACAGGTCCTCGCAGAGCTCTACACCCAGCACAAAGCTGGGCATCTGGCGGCAGCGGAAGAGCAGGGAGGTGCCAAAGGGGACATCCTGCCCGCAGACATTCACCCACTCCACCTCGGTGGAACCGGGGGTGAACTGCCGCTTTTCATAGAACTCGCCGTAGTTGGGCAGGTACGTTTTGGGAACCAGACCCAGCAGCTGCCCGCGGCAGAGCACGGCAGCGCAGTTGTACAGCTTGCCCCGCACCATCAGGGGCAGGCCCACAAGGGCCACGGTGTCCAGCTCCCGGCTGGCATCCAGCAGTTCCTGCAGGCCGGTCAGGGCTCCCTGCTGCAGGGTGCGCTGCAAAAACAGGTCGCCGCAGGTATAGCCGGTCAGGCAGAACTCAGGAAACACGGCCAGCTTTACGCCGCGGGCGGCAGCGGCACGCAGCTCCGTGAGGATCTGCCGGGTGTTGTAGGCGCAGTCCGCCACCCGAAGCGCGGGCGAGAGGGCTGCTGCTTTCAAAAAACCATCTTTCATCGGAGGATTTCACATCCTGTCTCTCTTGTTTGCCCACGGCGAACAACTGTGCTCCCGTGGTGAGGATAGTATACCACACTCTGGCCAAAACGAAAAGAGGGCTGTTATCAACCCTCTCTGCCTCTGCGCCTGACGGCGTGGCAAAGAAGGGTTCTAACAACCCCCTGCAGATACACCAAATGGAAAACGAGATGGACCGTAAGCCGGGTTCTGTATTAAACGACGATCTGTCTAGGCCTGCCATTGCTGACAGGCTCGTGCCGCCTTCGGGACACGCGAGCAGCGCTGTACGTCCCATATAGGCGTTGCTTCCGGTAGGGTTTACAAAGCCGCATAGTCACCCATGCGCTGGTGAGCTCTTACCTCGCCCTTTCATCCTTAC